>MRWG01002056.1_pt1 | contig 11057 bp, 7 predicted proteins | sample 1013341 | NCBI WGS metagenome assembly MRWG01 (sample SAMN06117577, study PRJNA244670) | biofilm metagenome | biome: Water; feature: Cathode Biofilm; material: Biofilm; isolation source: microbial consortium enriched at the cathode of a solar microbial fuel cell | place: USA: District of Columbia ... | reverse complement strand
CTGCGGGCGCTGGTCATGACGCCGCCCACCGCGCCGACCCCGAGCATGCTGTCGTAGGCGGCGAACACGGGCGCCGCGGAAACCTCGAGGAGTCGTGGCAGCACGTCCGGCACGGTCCGGTAGATGTTGCCTTGGGGGTCGCCCTCGTAGGTCAGCAGCAGGACCGCCGTGTCCGGCGGCGGATCGGCCAGACGCGCGGCCAGCGCGTCCAGGCTCAGACCGTGGAGAAACTCGACATCGGGGCCTCCGGGCATCGCGTCCACGGCCGCCCGGGCGTGGTCCAGGTAGATCTGATCCATGATCTGGCTGCCGGTGACGATCCAGACCCGCTCCAGCCCCGGGACCACCTGCGCCATGGCGGTCAGCGTGCCGGCGATGGCGTCGACGATGGCCGTCGGCAGCACCGCGGAGTCTTCGCGCCCCTCGAGGACGGCGCGGGCCTCACGGCCGGGAATCACGTAGAGCCGGGGCACGCCGGGATAGATCTCGTCGCCGTGCGCCATGAGGAAGCCGGACGCCGGCCCCTGAACCGCCACGACGACGTCGAGGGGATCGGTCTGCTGCTGGTACTGCAGCAGCCGAACGACGTTGGCGCGGCCCTGGTCGCCGCCCTGCATGAGCGCGAGAAACTCCATGGAGACAACCACAGCCGGCTGCCGGTCGCGCAGTGCGGGATGGCGCAGAAACGCTGCGCTGAACTGTTGCGGCCACACGCCCACGTCGCCGCTGCCGAACAGCACGCCGACGCGCAGACGCGCATCCGCAGCCGCAGCCGCGGTCGAGGCGCCCAGCAACAGCCAGACGGCCAGAATCGTGCCGATCCCTGCGCGGAGACGTACCTCCACCGAGCCCTTTCCATGACCTCAATGGAGAAAGTCTAGACGCCCTCAGAGATCGGCGGGTGAGAACGCCAAGTCGGTCAGGCGCAGCGCGCCGGCGAGCCTGACCGGCGCACGGGTGATCAACCGGTGGCCGGTGGCCGTATGGACGTCCCGGAAATGCCGCTGCAGCGAGCAGGCGCCCAGCACCGAGGTGCCGCCGCCGGCGTTGTAGACGATGTCTACCGCCTCGCAGCACCAGGTCGCGGCCTGGGTCGCCGCCAGCCGGAGCTGGCGCCGGTCCTCGAGGGTCGCGTCGTCGCCGCGCGCCACCCGCTCATGGACTTCGCCCACCACGTCGAACAGGTAGCGTCGGGCGCCTTCCACCAGCGCTTCCGCGCGCCCGAGGTCGAGCTGTACCAGCGAGGATTCGTTGATGGTCGTCCGCCCCCAGGCCGGCACCTTGCTGCGGGCGAGCTCCGTGAAGTCGTCGAGTGCGCGGCGGGCGATACCCAGCGGCACGGCTGCGACGGCGGCGGCGAACAGACCGAAGAACGGCATCCGGTAGAGCGCCCCGTCCAACCGGGAGGGGCTGGCGCCGAGCAGGATCCAGCGCCCCTCAGGCACGAAGGCGTTCTCGACCTCGAAGTCGCCGCTGCCGGTGCCACGCAGTCCGGACGCATCCCAGTTGCCGTGCAGGCGCACCTGATCGGCTTCGAACAGCGCAATGTGCACCGCAGGATGACCGGCCGACGTCTTCTCGATGCCGTCCCCGGCGGTGACCATGGTGCCGCCGCAGATCCAGTCGCAATGGGCCGTGCCGGATCCCCACGCCCAGCGTCCGGTCACCTCGATGCCGCCGTCGACCCGCCGGGCCTTCGCGGTCGGTGCGGTCGCGCCGGCGACGATGGGCGTGGGCGACGGACCGAACACGGTCTGCGCCCACTCGTCGGGCAGCGAGGCCGCGATCAGTGCCGTGGTGCCGTAGATCATCGTCAGCCAGCCCGCCGCGCTGTCGCCGTAGCTGACGGATTCGATCAGCCGCAGCACGTCCACGGCATGGCGCTCGCTGCCCCCGTAGACCCGGGGCACCGTCGCCTCGAACAGACCCTGGGCCCGCATGCGCTGCACCAGGTCGTCCGGCACCTCGCCGGCGGACTCGATCTCGTCGCCCCGTTCCCGCAGCTCCGCCTCGAGGGCTTTCGCCGCGGCGAGTTCCGTCACGTCGAATTGCGCTGCTGCCTCAGCCATGGCTGCCTCCCCTCAGTCGCCCGAGATCGGCCGCCGCCAGCCGTCCCGGAAGAACAGATCTTGCACCGGCCGACGGGCGATCGGGCCGTACCCGCCACCCACCGGATAGCCCATGGGCAGCGCAGCGGCCGTGTACCAGTCGTCCGGTATGCCCAGCAGCGCCTTCACCTCTGCCTCGTCCTGGCAGAGCAGCGTGGTCAGGACGCTGCCGACGCCTTCGGCCCGGCAGGCGAGCAGCAAGTTCTGCACGGCCGGATACACTGAGCCGCCGCCGACCACCGACACCCGGTCGAGCCCGGCATCCGTCACCGCCATGCGGTCGGGGTTGAAGCAGACAATGGCGATCACCGGGCACTCGCCGAAGTGATTTCCCAGGTGATCACCGGCGGCGATGGTCCGCTCCTCCTTGGCCTGCTCTTCGGGCGGGGCCGCCGCAATGCGCTTGCGGTACATGGCTGCGAACACCTCCCAGCGCCGGGCGTAGAGCCCCCCGAGCGTGGCCCTCAGCTCAGGGTCCGTGACCATCACCATCCGCCAGGGCTGCAGGTTGCCCCCGCTCGGTGCCCACACGGCTGCCTGCATGATCCGCTCGAGCACGTCGTCCGGAATCGGGTCCGGCCGCAGGCGCCGGATCGCCCGCTGGGTACTCATCAGGTCGTAAAGCTGCTCGGACATGCCTCTCCCCGCCTTCGATTCCGGCCCCATGATACGATGCCTGTCCCCGATTTCAGCAAATCCGTTTCCCATGCTCCGAATCCTTTCGCGACGTCTTCTGTCGGCAATCATCGCTCCGGCGTTGCTCCTCGTTTCCTCCCCGTCCATGGCCAGCTACGCCTACTACGTCGGCCGCAATCTGACAGCCGACGGCAGCGTGCTCCTCGGCGGAACCGGCGAAGAACCCTCCAGCCACTGGCTCGCCATCGTCGATCGGCGGCAACACCCGGCCGGGGCGACGATCGCGGTCGGCGCCACCGAGGCGGCACGGCTGCCCGCTCGTCTGATTGACATTCCCCAGGTGGAGCGCACCTTCCGCTACATCACCATGAACTACTCCAGCTACGCGGGGTTCCCGGCGCCCATCACCAACGGTGGCTTGAACGAACATCAGGTGGCGATTCGCGACGTGTGGTCCCCATCCCGGCAGGAGCTGGTGGACATGACGCCGCCCGACCAGACCGGCCCCAACTACAGCGATCTGGCACGGATCGCTCTCGAGCGGGCAACGACCGCTCGGGAGGCCGTGGAGGTGATGGGAGAACTCATCGATACCCACGGCTACACAACCTATGGCGGTAACTCCCATCTGATCGCCGACGCCGAGGAAGGCTGGGTGGTCATCGAGTTCGCCGGGGGCCAGGGCCTCTGGGTGGCCGAACGCCTGGGCCCAGACGACGTGCGCGTCAACTATCCGGGCTACATCGGCGATGTCCCCGCCGATTTCCGCGAAGACCCGGATTTCATGGGATCCGACAATCTGATCTCTTTCGCCGTGACGCAAGGCTGGTATGACCCTGCCGCCGGGACACCATTCAATGCGGATGTCGTCTACGGCCTCGGCGGCACCATGCGCTCTCCGGGGACCAAGTACGTGTCGCCAGCCGACATCGAGGATGAACTGCGCGCCATGGCGCCGGTCACCGTGGAGGAAATGATGGCGCTGGTGCGGGATCCGCGCATTGCGGACGATCACGCGGGCTACGGGCAGGTCGCCCATCTGCGCCGGAATCTGCCGCACCCGGAGCTGGCACTGCTGTGGGTCGCGCCTACCGGGTCGGTCACGGCACCGTTTCTGCCCTGGTGGATCGGTGTCGAGTCCGTGCCGCCGGAGTACGCCCAGCACCGCTATCTCACCGAGGATGCCGGGCCGACGTTCATCAACCCGGCATTCCAGCTCCAGGAGGCGACGGAGTTCGCCGGCCGACTCTACAAACGGCTGATGTACTACACCTGCGCCCATCCGACGGAGTATCTGAACCGTGTGCAGTCCACCCTGCGTGCGTTCGAGACCGGTATCCTCGAGCAGCTGCCGGGCGTAGAACGGCTCGCCGCCCTGGCCTACGCGGAAGACCCCAAGCTGGCGCGGTCCCTGCTGACGGACTTCAGCCACACCCGGGCGGCCGAGGCCCTCGACGTCGGACGAGGTCTGCTCGCCGGCATTGCGACCGAAACCAGGCTCCGCCACGGTATTCCGATGCCTTCCGAAGGCAACATCAATGCGGGTGGGATCTCCGTGAATTGTCTGGTCGGCGCCGATCCGGACCGACCCGGGCCCTGACTGCGATGGAAGATCGACTGCGTGAAGCGCTAGCCCTGCACAGACAGGGCCGGCTACGGGAAGCCGTGGTTCGATATCGCGCCATTCTGGAGAAGCATCCTGATGAGGCTCGGGTACTCGGGCTCCTCGGGCTCGCGGAGTTTCAGGTGGGCGATCTCGACGCGGCCCGCGCGCTCCTGACCAGGAGCCTCCAGCTCGAGCCGCGAGACGCCAATGCCTGGAGCAATCTGGGCATGGTCCATCTCAAGGCCGAGGCGACCGAGCAGTCGCTGGCCTGCTTCGAACGCGCCCTGGAGATTCAACCATCACACCCGGATGCGCTGAACAATCTGGCTCAGGCGCTGCGGCGGCTCGGACGCTTCGATCAGGCAAAGCCGCTGCTCGAACAGCTGGTTGCATTGCGTCCCGACGCCGCGGCACCGCGCTATGCCCTCGCCGACGTTCAGCTCAAGACCAACCACGTGGACGCAGCGATCCAGAACTTTCAGCATGCCCTGAAGCTGAATCCTGAAGACAGAAGAATCCGGCTCGGCCTTGGCGACACCTACGAAACCGCAGGGAAGTTCAAGCAGGCGCGCATGCAGTACCTGAGCGTTCTCAATCGGGAGCCCGACAGCCCACTGGCTCTCGCGCGGCTGCTGCAGCTCAGGGAGGGCGAGCCCGACAGGCAGTGGGTCACCCGCGCGGAGTCTCTGGCGGACGCCGCGGAAACGCCCGAGGACGGGCGGATCCGGCTCAACGTTGCCCTCGGCTACTACCATGACCGTCAGGGCCACTACGACGAGGCGTTCCGCCGGCTCGCTCTGGGCTACGATGCCCAGGCGCAGCGAGAGCCCTTCGACAGCGACGGCTACACGCGGGCCATCGACCGCCTGATCGGGACGCTCACCCGGCGCTTCTTCGAGCAGGCTCCGACGTCAGGCCTCGACACCTCACGGCCTATTTTCATCGTCGGGATGCCCCGTTCCGGTACGACGCTGACCGAGCAGATACTCGCAAGCCACAGCCAGGTCGCTGCCGGCGGCGAGCTGTCCATGCTGCTGAAAGTGAGCTTTCAGATTCAGCAGGCGTCCGCCTCCGGCAAGCCGTACCCAGAGGGCCTGCTGTCGATGACCGAGAGCGGGCTGCGGCAGCTCGCCCGACGCTACCTTGACCATCTGGACCGCGTGTCCGGGACCGCGCTGCACGTCACCGACAAGCTGCCCTTCAATTTCATGCATCTGGGTGCCATCGCCCTGATGTTTCCGAACGCGCGAATCATCCACTGCCGTCGACATCCGCTGGACAACTGCCTCTCCTGCTACTTCACCAGCTTTGCGGACCAGATCCGCTTCGCCAATCAGCTCGACACGCTCGGACGTTACTACCTCGACTACGAGCGGCTCATGCGCCACTGGCACGACGTGCTGCCGGTAGAGATCTTTGATCTGCGCTACGAGGATCTGATCGGCGCGACGGAAGATCGTGTCCGGGCGCTGCTGGCGTACTGCGACCTGCCCTGGGAGGACGCCTGCCTGCGGTTCTACGAGACTGAGCGCGGCGTCCGGACGCCGAGCCGCTGGCAGGTCCGGCAGCCGATCTACCAGGGATCTGTGGCGCGCTGGCGCCACTACGAGTCTCAGCTCGGGCCTTTGAAGCGTCTGCTGGAACCAGCCCTGTCGCGCTACTGACCCCGCAGCGCGCGAGCCGCGTCGCCGTGAACCTGCGCGCTCAGCGGATCTCGCAGGTGACGTAGGGCCCGTGACGCGTACTGATGTTCCGGTCGTCCTCCGGCGCGCGGTAGCCTACCAACAGGCGATGGCGCGCCTCGATACTTGCCAGCAGCGCTTCGCCGAGCTCCAGGGCCTCTTCGGCACGGTGCCCGCTGAATTCGTCGATCACCGCGCGCGCCATGTCGTCATGGCCGCCTTCGAATAACGCCAGTGCCCGGGCTTCGATGGAGCGCGCCTGGGAGATGCTGAAGTCTTCGAACGCGGTGAGCGCTTCGGTCACTTCCGGCAGGAAGCGCGCCGGCGCATCGCAGGTGTAGTACATGAGCCGCTTGAACAGCCGGCCGGCGAACAGCGACGCCTCCTGGATCGAGAAGTCCGGTGTGACGAACAGGGTCGCTTCGTCTTTGGTGAGATAGCGGTGCTTGCCGAACTCCGGCAGCACCTCCGAGCCGGCGATCCAGTATGGCACGAACGGTGCCGTGACCGATCCGGTCGGCGCGACCCAGAGCATGCGCAGCTCCGGATGAGGTGGCTGGCGACGTAGATGCGCCACCTGGCCATAGCCGTTGGTGTCGCTGGACACGATCGGGTCGCGCACGGCGCCCATCATGTCCCGCAGGGTGACGCCACCCCGGCGCGCCCTGTCCTGCAGGCGCTGCTCGATGATCTTCACCTCCTCCGAGCGGCCTTCGCCATTGCCGTAGATTCGATTGACGTTGAAGGGCTCATCTCCGTCTGGGTCGTACCAGCCCTGCTCCACAGCAAAGGAGATGAAGTTGTCCGAGCCCATGTAATCCGGATGCTCCTGGAAGTTCTCCGGAATCTCGAGGACGTAGCCTGGATACGACATTCGCACCTCGTCGGGGGCCAGCCGCTCGGCGATCCACAGCCCCTGGCCGCCGGCGAAGTTGATGACCACCCAGCCTTCCTCCGAGTCGGCGAACATGTGCGAGTTGCCTCCGTAGGTGGAGTAACCGAACTCGTCCATCAACCCGCCGATGATCTCGACGGCCTCTCGCGCGCTCCGGGCTCGCTCCATGGCGATCCGGGACAGGTCGCTGTAGTTGGGCCCCGTCTGTGGCTCCGGTGTCATCTCAGCGAGCTCAGGTCTCGACGGCGACCAGATGTCGCGGGCAGCCACGCCGTGCTCGTTGAGGCCGCCGTTGGTCAGCGGCGGCGGAAACCCCTCATAGTCGGAGTAGTTCATCGTGATGTACTTCGCCGTCTCGCGGACCTGCGGGATCTCGATGAACTCGCCCGGATAGGTTGCCCTATCGTCGACGCCGACCGAGATCGTCGCATCCGACGGGTGGGACCGGCGCGGAACGATCTCGAGCCAGTGGCTCGAGACCTCGTCCCCGGTTCCGCCTACGAGCACGCTGCCGTCGTCGGTGAGATCCCGACCGACGTAGATTCCGTAGCTCGCGCCGGCCTCCAGGGCCGGCAGCATCAGTACCAGTAGCAGCAGCCGGCGTACGTGCATGGTCACCTCCGGCTCAGTCGAACTGATAGCGGAGGCCGACGGTCACGGCTTCCTGGTCGAGGAACATAATGCCGTAGCCCGGATTACCCTGCTTCGCGACGATGATGTCCTCGTCGAATACGTTGCGCCAGTTGAAGGTAACCTCCAGATTCTGCCAGCGCCCGCCCCTCGGAGCGTACGAGGCATGCAAGTCGACGCGCTCGTGACCTCCCGCCACCAGGCTGCCGAACCGGCCGACGTTGGTGGGTCCTTCGATGAAGGAGTAGTCGTCACTGATCTTGATTGTGGTGCCGACTCGGAGGCCGGCCGCAGGACCATCCAGGAACTCGTAGGTGGTCGTCAGCGCGCCGGAGTGCTCCGGCGTGGTTCTCGGCAGACCCGACTCTTCAAAGTTCGGGTCGTTAATCTCGACGTCGATGTAGGCGTAGTTCGCTGACACGTTCCAGCCGGGCAGAATCTCGCCGATCAGCTGAAGCTCGAGGCCAGTGGCTTCCTGGCTGCCTTCGAGCACCGTGCTGCCGAAACCGCCGAAGGAGCCGAGGAACGAGCTCGAGACCTGAATGTTGGTGATCTCGTAGTCGTAGAGCGCGGCGCTGAAACCCACGGAGCCTCCGAGCATCTCCGTCTTCAGGCCCACCTCGTGCTGCTCCATCTCCTGCGGCGCGCTGACCGTCTCGCCGTCGGCGTTGGTAAAGGTCTGCGGCTCGAAGCCTTCGCTGTAGCTGTAGTAGACGCGCGCCTGATCGATGGCGCCCCAGTTCTCGACCAGCCCGTAGGTCGCGCCGAATCGATAGACGGTTTCCTCGAAGCCGACCTTGTCCACGGTGGGCGGATCGAGCTGAACACCCTGATTGAAGGGAATCTCGGTGACCGAATCGTTGTCGTGGTAGAGCACGCCCCCGAGAATCTCGAGCCGGTCCGTGACGTTGAGCAGCATCTGGAAGCTGAGCTTGAGGTCCTCGGATTCGTCCAGCAGCACCTGACGGATTCCGAATTGCTCCTCCCTGTCCCCCGCGATCGGCAGGAACGGCGAGCCATCCGAGAACCGCGGCGTGCCGTCGTAAACGTCGTCCTCGTACATGTCGATGGGGCCGTAACCCTGGAAAAAGGAATTCAGGAGCTGGAACCGGTAGGGGTCGAGATTGTCGGTGTACTCGACCGCCGCGAAGAACTGGTGCTCACGGTCCAGGAACTCGAAATCGCCGCCCAGGGTCTGGTGGAAGGTGAGGTCTTCGCCGTCCTCATTGGTATCGTAGGTGTAGATGTACACCTCGTCATCTGCCAGAGAATAGGCACCGAACGGACCGAAGGGATAGAAGTACGCGAGATCCTCGTCGTACTTGTTCCAGGCAACTTTCGTCTCCGTCCGCCAGCCGTTCTCGAACTCGTGCTCGAGCTCGACGATGCCGAACTCGATGTCCAGGGTCTCCTTGGACTGATCCGGATGGGAGAAATACCAGGTCTCGGGATCCACGTCCGGCAGGGCGAGGCTGCCGTCCGGATTCTCGATCAGCGCACCGCCGTCCCAGGGATCCATGTTGCGTTCCTGGTGATGGTGGGTGAGACGCAGCGTCGTGCGCGGCGTGATGTCCCAGGCGATGGAACCGAGCACCATGTACTCGTAGTTCGGGAAGTCCTCACCGTCGATGTCCAGAGGCAGGCCGTACTGATCGTACTTGACCACCAGGCGACCGGCGATGGTGCCCTCGTCGTTCAGCGGGCCCGTAATGTCGGCGAACACGTTGTGGCTGTCGTAGCTTCCGACTTCGCCGCCGACCTCGGCCTCGAACACGCGCCTCGGTCGCTTCAGGATGTTGTTGATCTCGCCGCCGAACGAGCCGGTGACGCCGTAGACCGCGGTTGCCGGGCCCCTCACGATCTCCAGCCGATCCAGGGCATACCCCTCGACCGAGGTGAAACCGTTGCCGAGAAGTATGTCGTTGACGCGATGGCGAGTGTTGAACACGCCGCGCATGACGATCTGCTCGAGACCGAAGCCGAAGCCGGAGCGCTGAACGCCAGGTACCAGATCCGTGGCCTCATAGGCGGAGTCCGCGTTGATGGTGTCCATCATCTCCGGGGTGACGACCGACACGGCCTGCGGCGTCTCGACGAGCGACATGCGCAGCCCCGTCGCGCTGTCCTGCTCCTGGGGGCGGAACTGACGGGCGACGCCGCGGACGACGATTTCCTCGATCGGCCCGGACCGGTCGGCCTGTGCCACCGGCGCCGGCTGAGGCTGGGCGCTGGCCGCTCCGGCGGATACCAGCGCGGTGCTGGCAAGCAGCGTGTTCAGATAGCGTGACTTCGATCCTGAGTTGGTCTCCGACATCGAGTTGATACACCTCTCCGTTTGTTGAATGCGCGCGCATACCGCGGCGTTGCCGTCGTTCAGCGCGAATGGCAGATCTGCTTCAGTGACCCTGAGAAACGCCTCCTGCAGATTCGGCAGGTCGACGAACGTCGTGCCGCGTTTACCGGCGACAATACGCGACTGGGGCTGGCCAGATTAGGGTCGCCTGTTTTTCCCCAACAGAATTCAAGCGACGAGTAGCAGCTGTATACCGCCCAAAATTATAATTTACTTTGATCCGTAATTGAACGCCGGAGCCAAGAGGACCATGAGCGAGGCGCGCCTCATCAGCGATCAGCACCACGGAAACGCCCGGACGTTCGAGGTTTCTCTCGACGAGGGCCCCATCTCCATGCGGGTCGACAGCGAGCTGCGGCGAATGGCGAAGTCCATCCGGCTGCCTGGCTACCGGCCCGGGAAGGTGCCGCTGAAGATCCTGCGGCAACGCCTCGGCGCCGAGATCCGCAATGCGGTGGTGGATCGAATGGCCATCGGCGTCGCCCGGCGCCTGATCGACGAGCACGACCTCCAGCCGATCGGCCGTCCCCGTATCGACATCCGCGAGGAGACCGGCGATGCCGTCATCTTCGCGCTTCAGCTCGAGAACAGGCAGGCCATCGACGTAAGCGACGTCGGAGGCTTCGATCTCGTGCACCTGCGTCCCGATCCGGCAGACCCTTCGCTGGCGGCCGCCGCCGACCAGGACCTGCGCCGCCAGCTCTTCGACGCTCTGCTCGGCCGCTATGCGGTCGAGCTGCCGGAAGAGATGACGGCCCACGAGCTCAAGCGCATAACCAGGGGCTTCGAGGCCGAGGTCGGCACCCCGCCGGACCCCGAGACACGCCGACAGCTCGAGGAGATCGCCGCAAGGCGCTGCCGACTCGCCGTGCTGCTCACCGAGATCGGCAACGTCCACGACATCAGGGTCAGCCGAACCGAGATCGATGGGCTGATCGAGCAGGAGGCCGCCACGGACCCCGAGCATAGAGGCGAGATCATCGACTATTACCTGGATCACCCCACGGCGCTGGCCGAGCTCCAGTCGCCGGTGTTCGAGGAGCGGGTGGTCTCGTTTCTGCTGTCTCGCTGCGACGTCACCGAGCGCACCGTCCCCGCAGCGGAACTGCGAGGGAAGTTGAACGCGACGTGAGGACCACGTCGCGCA
>MRWG01002053.1_pt1 | contig 11078 bp, 10 predicted proteins | sample 1013341 | NCBI WGS metagenome assembly MRWG01 (sample SAMN06117577, study PRJNA244670) | biofilm metagenome | biome: Water; feature: Cathode Biofilm; material: Biofilm; isolation source: microbial consortium enriched at the cathode of a solar microbial fuel cell | place: USA: District of Columbia ... | reverse complement strand
CGGAAGCGAGCGGGCGTCTCGCGTTCAATTCCTATCTGCCGGTCTTCGCGCTGATCTCCCAGCGCGCCACCGGCGCCAAGGTGTTTTGAGGGAAGGGGCGGGCGACATGACGACAGGATCGCAGCAACGCCTCGAGCGCCGGGGCGCCGTGCACCGGCTGCTGGCGAACCGCAGTCCCGACCTGCTGGTCGTGGCGGGCCTCGGCTCCGCCATCTGGGATGCGGAGACGGCCGGCGAGACGCCGCTCAATTTCTACCTGTTGGGCGCCATGGGCAGTGCTACGCCGACGGCGCTCGGGCTCGCGACCGCGCAGCCCAACAAGCGCGTCGTCGCGCTCGTCGGCGATGCCGAATTGGCCATGGGCCTCTGGGCGCTCGCGACGATTGGCTGGCGTAAGCCAGAAAATCTTTCGGTGATCTGCCTCGACAATGGCCGCTTCGGCGAGACCGGCGGGCAGGTCAGTCATACCGGCGTCAATCTGGATCTGGCCGGCGTCGCCGCCGCTTCAGGCATTCCGACCGTACGCCGGGTCAGCGACGACGCCGGCGTCGACGAACTGCGCGAACTGGTGATGACCGGGCCGGGTCCTGTCTTCGGGCTGGTCGAGATCACCGCCGACATGCCGCCGGTCGCCATGCCGATCCGGAACGGCGTGATCGGCATGGCGCGCTTCCGCGAAGCCCTGTTGGGTCCGGACGCGCTCAAGGAATAAACTCTGCCGGACGACGTCCGTCCGAAGAAGGAAGCAAGAATGTCGAAACCGGTTGAGCCGCGTTTGGCGGCGACGGTCGTCCTGGCCCGGGACGGCGCGGCCGGCCTGGAGCTCTTCATGGTGGTCCGGCACCACCAGATCGATTTCGCCTCGGGCGCGCTGGTCTTTCCGGGCGGCTCCGTCGATCCGACCGATTCCGACCCGCGGCTGCGCGCGCTGTCGGAAGGCGTTGACGATATCAGCGACAAGGCGCTCGCGGTGCGCGTGGCGGCCGCGCGCGAATCGTTCGAGGAATGCGGCGTTCTGTTCGCGCGGACCGAGCGCGGCGGCCCCCTGATCGACGGCGCCCGTGCGGCCGCCCTTGGCGAGACCTATCGGAAGCCGTTGGAGGCGGGCGAGATCGGCATGGCCGACATCGCGGAACGGGAAGGTCTGGTTCTGGCGCTCGACCGGTTGGTCCACTTTGCCCATTGGATCACGCCGCCGCACATGCCGAAGCGATTCGACACGCACTTCTATCTCGCGGAAGCGCCGGGCGACCACGTGCTCGCCCATGACGGTTCGGAATCGGTCGACTCGATCTGGGTGACGCCGACGCAGGCCTGCGAAGACGCCGACGCCGGCAAGCTGACCGTGATCTTCCCGACCCGCCTGAACGTCGAGAAGGTCGGCCGCAGCGCCACGGTCGCGGAGGCGGTCGCGGCCGCCAGGGCGGAGCCCGTCGTGACCGTGATGCCCGAAACCGAGATGGTCGAGGGCGGACGCATCATGCGGATTCCCCTCGAAGCGGGCTACGGCGCGGCCGAACTCCTCGTCGAAGGCGGGGCGGGCAAGCACGCGCGCATCCGCTATCCGGACGGGACCGAGCGCGCCACGTCCATCGCGATGAAGCCGATCGACTAGAGCCTTTTCGGATCGAATTGGATCATTTCGTGGCCCAGAGACGACCCATGGCAAGGAGCGGCGCGCAGCGCGATGCGGTGCATCGGGCAAGCGTCGCGACGCCGTCCATGGGTCGTCTCCGGGCCAGCCTGCAGGCCAGCCGGAGCGCCCCGCTGGACGTCGTCGCCGCCCGCTCGCGATGCCCCGGCATCGCGTCGCGGACGCCTCCTAGCCAGCGGGGCGCTCCGGTTGGCGAAATGATCCAATTCGATCCGAGAAGACTCTAGGTGCCAAACCGCCTTTTCCTCTACGGGCCCGGCTATTCCGCCGGGCGATTGGGGCGGCGCCTGCTGGGCGAAGGCTGGCAGGTCGGCGCGACGGCGCGGTCGGACGAACAGGCGGCCGGTCTGCGAAGCGACGGCTTCGACGTCGTCCGGGCGGACCAGACCGGCGCCTTCGATCCCCGCGATCCCGCTTATGCGGAAGCGACGCATCTGTTGACCTCGGCGCCGCCTGGCGAGGCGGGCGATCCCTGCCTGCTTGCCGTCGGCGGCGACTTGTCGGGCGCGCCCGGCCTCGCTTGGGTGGGATATCTCTCGACGACCGGCGTCTACGGCAATTGGGACGGCGGCGAAGTCGACGAGACGTTCGAACTGAAGCCGAGCAGCCGCCGCGCCGAGCGGCGCGTTCTGGCCGAGCGTACGTGGCGGGACCTGGAGCCGCCGGCGCATGTATTCCGCCTGGCTGGCATCTACGGCCCCGGCCGGTCGGCCATCGACCAGATCGCGGCCGGGACGGCCAAGCGCACGATCAAGCCCGGCCATCGCTTTAGCCGCATCCATGTCGACGACATCGTCGAAGTGTTGCTCGCCTCGATCGCGCGGCCGAACCCGGGCGCCGTCTACAATGTCTGCGACGACATGCCGGCGGAATCGGCGCATGTGCTGGAGCACGCCGCCGAACTGATGGGCCGTCCGCCGCCGCCGGCCACGCCGTTCGTGGAGGCGGAACTCTCGCCCATGGCGCAGACCTTCTGGCGGGATGACAAGACGGTCAGCAACCGGCGCATCAAGGAGGAGCTTGGCGTGAAGCTCCGTTACCCGACCTATCGGGAAGGACTCGCGGCGATCCTCGCCGGCTATTCCGCCGGCTGAGGCGCGGCGGCCGGGGCGCGGTTCTGCTCCCCCGCCGCCTGGTAGGGCAGGATCAGCGCGGCCGTAACGATCAGCAGCGCCGCCGCCGCCAGGATCATCAGGATGGTGCTGAAGTCGCCGCCGCTCTGCAGCACGAATGAGGCGAAGGGCAGCACGGTCGCGCCGATGCTGAGGTTCAGCGCGAACTTTACGGACAGCACTTTGGCGCGCCACTTGTCCGGCACGTAGCGGGACAGCACGGCGTCGGTGATCGGGATCTGGCCGAAGACGACAGCCATCGCCAGGAACGCCGTGACGAAGAGCGCCCAGTCCTGCTGGAAGGCCATGATCAGGATGATCGGCGCCTGGCAGGCGGCGATGGTGACCAGCACCGGCTTGATCGGCCGGTTGTCGATCAGCCTGCCGACGCCGACCTGCGCGAACGCGGCGGAGGCATAGACCATGCCGGCCAACAGGCCTGTCGTCGCGACGTCGGTCGAAACGCCGGCCATGTTCACCTCGAACAGGCGCGGGATCAGGAAGATCAACGCGCCGAAGACGAACCCGCCGCCGATCGTGACGAGGCAGAGGCTGAGGAGCGCGCGCTTCCAGCCGGGGGCAAGGCCGACAAGCGCTTTCTCACGCGCCGAGGCGGGCGGCGGCGCCGCGCGGCCGGACTTTACGAACATCCAGAAGGCGAGGCCGATGCCGATCGAAATGACGCCCGGGATCGCGAATGCGAGCCGCCAGTCGTATGACGCCAGGATGAAGCCGGTGATCAGCGGCGCGGCCGCGACGCCCAGATTGCCCCAGACGCCGTTGACGCCGAGCCGCCAGCCGACATTGCCGCCGCCCTGGATGATCATGGTGATGCCGACCGGATGGTAGATCGCCGCGAAGGCGCCGATCACCGCAAGGCCGCAGCCGAGCTCGAACGGCGTCGTGGCGAAGCTGGCGAGAATGGAGGCCGCGCCGATGCCGACGAAGAAGACGACGATCAGCGGATTGCGTCCCCAGCGGTCCGCCGCTGCGGCCGCCAGCGGCGCGCAGGCGCCGAACAGCACCGCCGCAGGCGTCCCGTAGATGATCATTTCGTCGTAACCGAGACCCCAGGCCTTGCCGGCGTCATAGGCCGCCTTCGCGAAGATCAGCATGAACAGGTGATCGACGAAGTGGCCCAGATTCAAAAACAGCAGGCGCAGGCGTGCGGCGGACATCGTAAGGCGCTCCGGCAATGCGGGAATGCGCTACTGTAAACCCGCATCCTCGAAACCGAAACGCCCTGTCAGGAACGCTTTATGACAAACACCTGGTCGCCGGAGACAATGCTCGCGCAGGCCCTTGGCGAGATCGAGGCGGAATACGGCGGCGTCGTGCCGACGATCCATCCGGCGACGACATTCATTCGCGCGCCTGACAACACCTATCCGACCGGCGTCGCCTATTCCCGAGACGACAATCCGACCGGCGCGCCGGCGGAACGCCTGATCGCCCGGCTGGAAGGCGCCGAAAAGGCGCTCCTGTTCGCGTCCGGCATGGCGGCCGCCGTTGCGGTCTTCGAGAGCTTGCCGGTCGGGACGCACGTCGTGGCGCCCAAGGTAATGTACTGGGGGCTGCGCAAGTGGCTGCTCGACCGGACGGCGGCGGGTCGGCTGCGCGTCGATTTCGCGGACCTGCACCTGGCCGGAGAGGCGGAAGCGGCGGTCCGGGCGGGCGAGACGAAGCTCCTCTGGCTTGAAACGCCGGCAAACCCCCTCTGGCATGTTACGGACATCCAGGCGATGGCCGCCGTCGCCAAGGCCGCCGGCGCGGCGCTTGCCGTCGATTCGACGGCCGCCACGCCCTTGTTGACCCGGCCGCTCGATCTCGGCGCCGACGTCGTCATGCATTCGGCGACGAAATATCTGAACGGCCATTCCGACGTGATGGCCGGCGCGCTCGCCTTCCGGGAGACCGGCGCGATCTTCGACGCGATCAAGACGGTCCGGCATGACGGCGGCGCGATCCTTGGACCGTTCGAGGCCTGGCTGCTGCTGCGCGGCATGCGCACGCTGCACCTCCGGGTGGACGCCGCCTGCCGCGGCGCGATGGCGGTGGCGGAGCGGTTCGCCAACGACCCGCGCGTTTCGAACGTTCTCTATCCAGGCCTTGCCGCGCATCCCGGCCACGCAGTTGCGCGGCGCCAGATGCGTGGGGGCTTCGGCGGCATGCTCTCAATCCGCGTGAAGGCGGGTGAGTCGGCGGCAATCGCCGCCGCCGCCAATGTGCGCATCTGGAAGCGCGCGACGTCGCTCGGCGGCGTCGAGAGTCTGATCGAGCATCGCGCCTCGATCGAAGGCGCCGGCTCGCCCGCGCCCGGCGATCTTTTGCGCCTATCCGTCGGAATCGAGAGCCCGGACGACCTGATCGCGGACCTGGATCGGGCGCTCGGATAACTTGAGATTGTTTCGCAGCACTTGACAGGCATTGCCCGCTCATTCGCAATGCCCACGCAATAAGCAAAAAACAACGCCCCGAAAGAGGGCAAACAGGAGGAACGTGAAGATGCGCATTTCCCGCATGTTGCTGGGGCTTGCGGCGGGGGCGGCTGCGCTTGGGCTGCTCGCGTCTCCGGCCGCCGCCCAGGACAAGTCGATCAAGATCGGCGTGATCTACGACTATTCCGGCCCGCTCGCCGGCGGCGGCTCGGAGCTGCAGGCGCTCGGCGCGAAGACCGTGATCGACTACATCAACGAGCAGGGCGGCGTGGAAGGCTACAAGATCGAAGCGATCTACGCCGACGCCCAGTCCAAGCCCGACATCGCCATCAACGAAGCCGTTCGCCTGATCGAGCAGGAGAACGTGGACATGTTGCTGGGCTTCTATTCGTCCGCTCAGTGCGTCCCGGTCTCCGCCAAGGTCGATTCGCTGAAGAAGTTCATGTGGATCACGACCTGCATCTCGCCGGCGGTGCTGGAAGGCCGCGGCCTGAAGTACGTGTTCCGGCCCCAGGTCCACGGCGGCATGTTCGGCGAATTGTCCGTCGAGTTCCTGAACGCCTACTCCAAGGAGAAGCTGGGCAAGGATCCCAAGGATCTTCGTGTCGCGATCATCCATGAGGACGGGCCCTACGGCACCGGCGTCGCGGCGGGCAACGAGCACAAGGCCGAAGAGTACGGCATGGAAGTCGTCGCGAACGAAGGCTACGCGGCGACCGCGTCCGACCTGTCTGCGCTGGTCACCAAGCTGAAGCGCGCCCGGCCGGACGTGATCCTGCACACCGGCTACAACCCGGACATCACGCTGTTCCTGCGCCAGGCGAAGGAACGCGGCCTGAAGTTCCAGGCGTTGATCGGCCACGGCGCCGGCTACGGCGTCGCCGATCAGCTTTATGACGCGCTCGGCAACGACATCGACTACGTCTTCAACGTCGATCCCGTGTCGATCTGGCTGCTCGACCCGACGTCGCTGAAGCCCGGCCTCGCGGACATCACCAAGATGGTCGGCGACAAGTATGTGGCGGAGCGGCCAGACACCAAGGTGAAGTCGGCCCATGTCGGCATGGCCGCGTCCAACACCTACCTGTTCCTGACCGACGTGCTGCCGCGCGCCATCAAGCAGCATGGCGGCATCGGGCCGGACGCGCTGCGCCAGGCCGCGCTCGAGACGGACGTTCCGGAAGGCGGCACGCTGCTCGGCTTCGGCGTCAAGTTCCCCGAGCCCGGCGCGACCAACATGGACGGGCAGAACATGCGCGCGTCCCCGGTCGTCATGCAGTACGTGAACCGCGAGGTGAAGATCGCCTGGCCGAAGGCCTTGCAGACGATCGACCCCGTGCTGCCGCTGCCGGACTCTTCGCCCTACGCGAAGTAAGTCTGACCTTGGTCTGAGGGGGGAGTTGCGGCCGTGTTGTCCGTCAAAGGGCTGACGAAGCGCTTCGGCGGCTTCACGGCCGTCAACAACGTCGACTTCGAACTGGAGCGGGGCGAGATCCTCGGCCTGATCGGGCCGAACGGTTCCGGCAAGAGCACGATCTTCAACATGCTCTCCGGCACGCTCGTACCCAACGCCGGGTCGGTCAAGCTGGAGGGGCGGGAGATCGCGGGCGTGCCGCCGCACCGCATATCCGGCATGGGCGTCGGCCGGACCTTCCAGATTCCGCGCCCCTTCCGGCGGCTGACCATCTTCGAGAACGCCATGCTCGCCGGCTATTACGGGCATGGCGGCGACGTCAGCCGCGAGGACGCCGAGAAGTCGGCGATCGAAGCGCTGGAACTCGTCGGCCTGCCCACGTCCCGGAACGCCGACGTCGCGACGCTCGGCGCGGCGGGGCTGAAGAAGCTGGAGCTCGCCAAGGCGCTCGCCACCCGGCCGTCGCTGCTGCTTGCGGACGAGAGCCTCGGCGGCCTCGACGAGAGCGAGATGGATCAGGCGGCGGATATGCTGAAGAACATCCGCTCCGAATTGAACATCACGATCATCTGGGTCGAGCACATCATGGGCGTGCTGATGCGCGTCGTCGACCGCGTCATGGTGCTCGACCACGGCGAGAAGATCGCCGAGGGCCTGCCGGCGGCCGTCGCGCGGGACCCCAAGGTGATCGAGGTCTATCTCGGCAGCGACGAAGCGGTCGAGGAGGCCAGCGCCGCGGCCGCCCGGCCATGACCGGCCGCGGGGGGATGCGGGAAATCAGATGCTAGAACTCAGGAACGTCAGCGCCGGCTATGGCGACTTCCAGGCGCTGTTCGACGTCTCGCTCGACGTGAAGGCGGGCGAGGCGGTTTCGGTGATCGGCCCGAACGGCGCCGGCAAGTCGACCCTGATGCGCGCCATCTCCGGGATGATCCCGCTGAAGGGCGGGACGGTGACGATGGAGGGGCGGCAGCTCTCCTCCGTGCCGCCGCACAAGATCGTCGAACTCGGCATCGCGCACGTCCCGGAGAACCGGCGGCTCTTCCCGCGCATGTCGGTCGAGGAGAACATGCGCGTCGGCTGCTACGCGCCGCCGTTCCGCGCCAAGTTCGAAGAGCGCCTCGAGTTCGTCTACGAGCTCTTCCCCCGGATGAAAGAGCGGCGGTCGCAGCTCGCCGGCACTATGTCCGGCGGCGAGCAGCAGATGTGCGCGATCGGCCGGGCGCTGATGTCCGACCCGAAGATCCTGCTGATGGACGAACCGTCGGCAGGCTTGGCGCCCGTCATCGTCCAGCAGGTCTTCGAGCTCATCCGGCGCATCCGCGCGGAGGGCCTGACCGTGCTGATCGTCGAGCAGAACGTGCAGCAGGTCCTGAAGGTGGCCGACCGGGCCTACCTGCTCGAGGCCGGCTCGATCCGCCACAGCGGCGCCGCCGCCGATCTCCTCGGCAGCGAGGACATCCGCAAAGCCTATATCGGCGTCTGAAGGAACCACGATGGCCGAGTTCTTCGACAACCTGTTCAGCGTCTTCTTCGTGGAGACCCTGCTGAACGGCCTGCTCTACGGCGGCGTGCTGGCGCTGCTCTCGCTAGGCCTGAACCTCATCTTCGGCGTCATCGACGTCGTCTGGATCTGTTATGCCGAGCTGGTCATGCTCGGCATGTACACGGTCTACTTCGCCCATGTCGTCTATGGCCTGCCGCTGATCCTCGCCTGCGGCATCGGGGTGCTCGTCGTCGCCGTCCTCGGCTACGTTCTCCACCGCGTGGTCATCGCCCATGTGCTCGGCAAGCCGCCGATCAACCAGTTGCTCGCGACGGGCGGGGTGCTGTTCTTCCTGCAGAGCGTCGCGACGCTTGCCTTCGGCGTCGAGTTCCTGAGCCTCGGCGTCAGCCTCGGCAGCTTCCAACTGACCGAGGACATCTACGTCTCCCAGTCGCAGTTCGTCGCCTTCGTCGTGGCGGCGGCGGCGGTCGCGGCGATGTATCTCTTCCTGTCGCGCTCCTATCTGGGCGCCGCGATCCGGGCGATCAGCCAGGACCGCGACATCATGATCCTGATGGGGGTCGACGCGAACCGGCTCTACGGCCTGACGTCCGCGATCGGCGGAGGTTTGGCGGGGCTCGCCGCCTGCCTGCTCGCGCTGCAGTTCGACGTGCATCCGTTCGTCGGCATCAGCTTCGGGCCGATTGTCTTCATGATCTGCGTCATGGGCGGGCTCGGCAACCTGGTCGGCGGCTTCATGGCGGCGTTCGTCTTCGCGGAGCTGATCGCCATCGGCAGCTATTTCGCGGACCTTGAGTGGGGCGCCGTCCTCGCCTTCTGCGTCTTCGTCATCACCATGTTCATCCGGCCGGAAGGCCTGTTCGCGAGGCGGTCATGAAGACGTCGCTGCCATATATCGCCGGCGCGGTCCTCCTGGCGTCGGTCCCGTTCATCGGCGTGCCGCCCTACTGGCTGCACATCATGATCGTCATCCTGATCTGGTCCTTCGCCTATACGGGCTGGTCGGTGATGGGGCGCTTCGGGCTCGTCTCGCTCGGCCATGGCGCGTTCATGGGCATTGGCGCTTACGGCACGGCGCTGCTCTGGAACCATGCCGGGCTGACGCCTTGGATCGGCATCCCCGTCGCGATGGTCCTGGCGGGCGCGTTCGCGCTGCTGATCGGCTATCCCTGCTTCAAGTACCGCATCGTCGGCCACTATTTCGCGCTGGTGACGCTCGCGCTCTCGGAGATCGTGCGCCAGGTCCTCGTCGCGACGCGCGACCATACCGGCGGCTCGCTCGGATACACGCCGAACCCGCATGGCGGGGAGGGCTTCTCGATCTACGCCTTGCAGTTTCCGGAGAAGGAGCACTTCTATCTGATCGCGCTGGGCGTGTGGATCGTCGGCCTGTTCATCTGGCGCGCGGTCGACCGATCGATGGCGCGCTATGCGCTGGAGGCGATTTCGGAGGACGAGGACGCCTCGGCCGCCGTCGGCGTGCAGGTCACCAAGGAGAAGCTCAAGATCACCGTCCTGAGCGCGGTGATGACCGCGTTCGCGGGCGCGATGTACTGCCAGTACCAGCTGTTCGTGTCGCCGGACACCGTTTCCGGCATTCTGGTCTCGCTCTACATCGTCTTCGCGGTCGTCGCGGGCGGCATCTACACGCAGTTCGGCCCGACGGTCGGCGCGATCATCACCATCGTCCTGGCGGAGGTGCTGCGCATCAAGATCGCCGACCTGGAGATGATCCTGGGCTTCAAGCCGGCCGGCCTCGACAACACGATCTACGGCATCATGCTGGTGCTGTTCATCATCTTCCTGCCGAAGGGCGTGCTCGGCACCTGGCTCGACCGGCGGGCCCGGAAGGCCGGGTGACCGCTTGACCTTCCGCCCGGGATCGACAGATTCCGGGGACCATGGCGGAAGCTGATTCGACCGACGCGGCGGAAACGCCCGCCCAGCGGCGCGCCGGCGCCCAGGCGGCGCCCGTCGCCGCGGCCACCCGCATCGAGGACGGCGTCGCCGTCATCCGCCGCGCGCTGAAGACCATGCCGACGGCGCCCGGCGTCTACCGCATGCTCGATGCGCGCGGGAACGTCCTCTATGTCGGCAAGGCGCGCTCGTTGAAGAAGCGGGTGCCCTCCTATACGCGCATCGCGCAACTGCCCAATCGCCTCCGCCGCATGGTCGCCGAAACGGCGTCCATGGAGATCGTCACGACCCACACCGAGGTCGAGGCGCTGCTGCTCGAGATCAACCTGATCAAGCAGCTGAAGCCGCGCTACAACGTGCTGCTGCGCGACGACAAGAGCTTCCCGCACATCCTGATCGCGCGCGACCATGACTATCCGCAGATCCTGAAGCATCGCGGCGCCCAAAAGCGGCCGGGAGAGTATTTCGGCCCGTTCGCCTCCGCCGGCGCCGTCAACCGGACGCTGACGGCGCTGCAGAAGGCCTTCCTGCTGCGCTCGTGCAACGACGCGGTGTTCCGCGCGCGGACGCGACCCTGCCTGCTCTACCAGATCAAGCGATGTTCGGGGCCCTGCGTCGGGCGGATCGACGCCGAGGGCTACGAAGCGCTGGTCGCGGAGGCGAAGAGCTTCCTGACCGGCGACAGTCGCGGCGTCCAGGACGCGTTCGCCGAGCGCATGAACGAGGCGGCCGAGGCGCTCGACTTCGAGACCGCCGCCGCCTACCGAGACCGCATCCGCGCGCTCGCCCACGTGGCCAGCCGGCAGGACATCAACGTCGAGGGCGTGGGCGACGCCGACGTCTTCGCGCTGGTCCAGGAGGGCGGGCAAACCTGCGTGCAGTCCTTCTTCTTCCGGGGCGGGCAGAACTTCGGCGGCCGCGCCTACTTCCCGTCGCAGACGCGTGATCTTTCGACGGCGGAAGCGCTTGCCGCCTTTCTCGGCCAGTTCTACGGCGACCGGCCGCCGCCGCCGCTCGTTCTCGTCTCCGAGATGCC
>MRWG01002052.1_pt1 | contig 11079 bp, 8 predicted proteins | sample 1013341 | NCBI WGS metagenome assembly MRWG01 (sample SAMN06117577, study PRJNA244670) | biofilm metagenome | biome: Water; feature: Cathode Biofilm; material: Biofilm; isolation source: microbial consortium enriched at the cathode of a solar microbial fuel cell | place: USA: District of Columbia ... | reverse complement strand
CCGGCGTGCCGCGGATGCCGAGCGCCTCGGCGATCTCGTAGGAATTGCGGATCTGCTTCGAGATCGCTTCGTCCTCCATATTGGCGGCGACGGCGGCCGGGTCGTAGCCCGCTTCGGCCGCGATCTGCAGCAGCGCTTCCTTGTCATAGCCGCCGCGATGCCGCATCAGCGCCGCGTGAAAGTCGCGGTAGGGCGCGGGGTCCGTCCGGTATGCGGCGAGCGACACGCGGGTCGCCGCGATCGATTCCGGACCCAGGATCGGGAATTCCTTCATGACGACGCGAAGCTTCGGGTCGGTCTCCGCCAGCGCCAGCACGGTCTCCAGCGACCGTTTGCAGTAGCCGCAGCGGTAGTCGAAGAACTCGACCAGCGTGACGTCGGCTTCCGCCTCCGTCGCGCCGAAGGCCGGGTCTTCCGGCTGCTCGAAGAGCGCCGGGCCCAGGTTCGCGACGGTCTGGCGGCGCTCTTCCTCCTCGGCGGCGGCGATGTTGGCCTGATGCTGTTCGAGCGCCGCATAGACCGCTTCCGGCTGGTCCGCCAGGAACTGCGCGACTCCACCGGAAATCCGGCCGTCGAGGGCGCCCTTGTCTTCCAGGCCAAGCGCCGCCAGGCGATCGGCGACGCGCGCGTCGATCATGGCCTCGACCGCGGCCGTTTCGTCGCGCTGGCCGGCCACATAGTGGCTGGCGGCGAAGCCGATGGCGCCGCCCACGACGGCGGCGATGACGATGTCGGCGAGACGCATGCAGGTCGCTCTCCAATTGTGCCCGCCAAGTCATGCAACGCCGCAGCGGGCGATACAAGGGCTCCGCTCGGCCATAACGCCGATGTGACGCACGGCGTCGCCGCCGCTATCCTGCCGACCGACGGAATACCGAATGGGGCCCGAAATGACGCGTAAGGTTGTGCTCATCACCGGCGGCGGGCGCGGCATCGGCGCCGCGGCCGCGCGCCTGCTCGGGCGCGAAGGCTGGGCGGTCGCGGTGAATTACCGGTCGGACGCGGAGGCCGCCGCGCGGACCGTCGCCGACGTTGAGGCCGCGGGCGGGGAGGCGCTCGCGGTTCAGGCCGACACCGGCGCCCCGGCGGACATCGAGCCAATGTTCGAGGCCGTCGATCGGCGCTGGGGCCGGCTCGATGCGCTGGTCAACAACGCCGGCATCGTCGGTCCGCGCGGGCCCTTCGACTGTGTGACGCTGGACGACATGCTGCGCGTCATGGCCGTCAACGTGGTCGGCTACATGCTGTGCATCCAGGCGGCCCTGCCGCGCCTCAAGGCGACGGGGGGCGGGGCGATCGTCAACGTCTCTTCCGGCAGCGCCAACCAGGGCGGCGCCGGCGAGCAGGTGCTCTACGCCGCGTCGAAAGGGGCGGTGAATTCGCTCGGGATCGGCCTCAGCCAGGAGCTCGGCCGGGCGGGCGTCCGCGTCAACACCGTGTCGCCGGGGCTGACGCGGACGGACATGCCGCCGGCGGAAAAGCTGGCGGCGGTCGGCCCGAACATCCCGCTCGGCCGAGTGGGAGAGGCGGAGGAGGTCGCCGCGGGCATCGTCTGGCTGCTGTCGGACGCCGCGTCCTGGACCGCGGGCGCCAATCTGCGCATTTCCGGAGGCGTCGCCTGATCGCCGGGACGACGCTGGCCGAACGACGTTGGCGGATCGTCCCGAATTCGGGCATAATTCCGGGAAACACAGCGCCCAAGCGGCGCGGATACGGGACAGATGACCGCAACGCCTCTCGTCGCAGTCTCCGGCTGCGTGAAACAGATCAACGCCCACAACTACCATGCCGCCAACCAGCGCTACCTGGACGCGCTGGTCGAGGTGTCGGGCTGCATGCCGATCATCCTACCGGCAGTCGGCGCGAAGACGGACGCCGTCTCGGTGCTCGACCATGTCTCCGGTCTGCTGCTGACCGGCAGTCCGTCTAACGTGCATCCGGACAACTATGCCGACCAGCTTGCGGCCCCCGAGGTCGCGATCGATCCGGCGCGGGACGCGACGACGCTGCCGACGATCCGCGCGGCGGTCGAGCGCGGCATCCCGGTCTTCGCGGTCTGCCGCGGCATCCAGGAATTGAACGTCGCCCTCGGCGGAACGCTGCATCAATATGTGCACCTGCTGCCGGGCAAGCGCGACCATCGCTCCGACAGGTCGAAGCCGCCGGAGCGGCGGTCGGATCTGGCGCATCCGGTCCTGCTGACGGCGGGCGGCGTGCTGCACGAACTCTTCGGCCGGGACAGCGTGATGGTGAATTCGCTGCATGGCCAGGCGGTCGATAAGCCCGCGCCGGGCCTCGTCGTCGAGGCGCTATCGGAAGACGGCGTCGTCGAAGCCGTTTCCGCGCCGGACGCGCCGGGCTGGATCCTCGGCGTGCAGTGGCATCCGGAAGCGCTGTTCCGCGTCGACATGCCGTCGCGCCGCCTGTTCGAGGCGTTCGGGCGCGCGGTGCGGGCCTATGCCGAGGGCGCGCGCGAGCCGGCGCTCGCGGCTGCGGAATAGTCGGCGCGTGAAGGCGCGCTCGCCGTCGGTTCCGGCGGACCTGGCCGAGAGTTGGATCGTCGCCGGCGCGGACGACCTGCCGCTCAGGGTCTATGGCTGGCGGTCGAACCGGGGCGGCCGGCCCGGCATTCTCTGGGGCCACGCCAACGGTTTCGCAGCCGGCGCCTATGCGCCACTGCTGGCGGCGCTCGCGGCCGACTACGACGTCTATGCCGCCGACCTCCGCGCCCATGGCGGGTCGGCGGATCCCGGCGGCGGCTACGACCGGGCGATCACGGCCGATCGTCTGGCGCTCGACCTCATCGCGGTCACGGCCTCGATCCGGCGCCGCGCGCCGAACTGGCCGCTGCACTTCGCGGCGCATTCCATTTCCGGTCTCGGCGCGCTGCGCATGGGCGGCGTCTTCGGGCTCTCGCCCTATGCGTCGCTGACGCTGTTCGAGCCGCCGCTTGCGCCGACCCCGGACGTGCCGTTGCATGCCGGCGCGGCGACGCTCGGCGCGATCCTGGCGGACCGCGCCCTGAAGCGCCGGCGCGACCTGCCGGCGCCAGGCGCCTTCGCCGCTGCGCTCGCCGAGCGGCCGGCCTTCGCCCGCTGGCGGCCAGACATGCTGCACGCCTTTGCCGCCGCGACGCTCGCCCCGGCGGAGGACGGGGACGGCTGGCGGCTTTGCTGCCCGCCGGAGGCGGAGGCCGCGGGCTACAGGGCGACGATGGATGCGTCCACGTTTGCGTCGCTTGCCGGCTTCGACCGTCCGATCCTGTTCGTCGAAAGCGATCCGGAGATGGACGGCGTGGCGCCCAGTTGGGCGACCAAGGCGCAAGGCGTCGCGGCGCGCCGCGCGCCCAAAGGGCGTCTCGCGCGCATCCCGGAAACCAGCCACATGATGCCGTTCGAACGGCCCGATGCGGTCCTGCAGATTATTCGGCGCGAAGTCGCGAATTCGTGAGGGCGCCGCCGTTGATTTCCGGGGGCTCGACGCCCATTTCGCTGTCAAGGTCGATGGCCCGATAGGGCCTGAGCGGCGAAATCCCCCCTTGCGCGCCGCAGACCTCCCCAAGACGCCCGGCCGCTCCCCCCCTGGCCGGGCGTCTCCTATTTCGGGCCCGCCTTCGTTCCGGTAATGTACTCGCTCGCCGAATCGACCGGAGCCGACAGCCAATGCGCCTGATCACCTGGAACGTGAACTCCGTCCGCCTCCGCCTGGATGGCCTGGCCCGGCTCGCCGCCGAGACGAACGCGGACGTCGTCTGTCTGCAGGAAATCAAGGCGGACCGGTCGCGCTTCCCATTCGACGCCATCGCCGAGATCGGCTTTCCCCACATCGAGATGGAAGGCATCCCGGGCTACCACGGCGTCGCGACCCTATCGCGCCGGCCGATTGAACGGATCGACGGCCGCGACTGGTGCGGCAAGCAGGACGGTCGCCATGTCGCCGTCGCGCTGGAGGACGGGACGGAAGTGCACAATTTCTACGTTCCGGCCGGCGGCGACGAGCCGGACCCGGAGATCAACGACAAGTTCCGCCACAAGCTCGATTTCCTGGCGGAGATGGCGGAATGGAGCGAGGCGGCCTCCGACGCCGGCGCGGTCCTGGTCGGCGACCTGAACGTCGCGCCGCTGCCGACCGACGTCTGGTCGCACAAGCAGCTTCTCAAGGTCGTCAGCCACACGCCCGTCGAAGTGGAGGCGCTGGAGAAAGTCCAGGCCGACGGCGGCTGGACGGACCTGGTCCGGGAGGCGGTGCCTGCGGATGTGCCGCTCTTCTCCTGGTGGAGCTATCGAGCGCGCGACTGGGCCGCCGCCGACCGCGGCCGGCGGCTCGACCACATCTGGGCGCGGGGCCCGGTCGCCGGACGCATGACCTCGGCGACCGTGCTGAAGGAGGTGCGCGGCTGGGAGAAGCCGTCCGACCACGCGCCTGTCATGGCGGATTTCGCCGACTGAACGTCCTTATGCCGCGCCATGCAGGATGCGGAACAGGTCCTTGCCGGCCTCATGCATCGCCTCCAGCGCGTCATTGGCGTCATCGCCGCGGGAGCGGAGTGCGACCGCCGTCGAGGCGTTGTGGACGAACGCTTTCGATAGCCGAAGGATCGGTTCGTCCTTGCCGGAACTTTCCGCGAGCACCAGCGCCCGTCGCCGAAGCTCGATGATCTCGAGACTGCTGGCCTTGTCCTGACCCTGGCGGAAGTCGCGGGCCATGCCGCCGAGACGGGAGAGGGCGGAGGCGAGTTCCGCCTTGGCTGCTGCGTCATGGCCCGTCGGTTCCGTGACGGCTTCGGGCGCGGCGCGGGCCGCCGGTTCGGCCTTCAGGGCGGCGATCTCCGCTTGCTGCGCCTTCCAGACGACATAGGGCGCGGTCGCCAGCCGCGCCGCGACGAACACGACGATCGCGGTAAGGGCATAGGCGACGCCAGCGCGGGTCGGGTCCTCGAGCGGGGCGAAACCGCCGAAGCGAAAGGCCAACGCCGGCAACCCAAGCGCCAGCGGCGCCTGCAGCAGGGTCGACCGCAGCGTCATGTCGTGGAGGGCGGCTCGGCCGACGGCCTGGAAGTAGGTCTCGCTCATGATCGGACGATGCAGTGGTCGGGCTGCGATGTGGAGTCCCCTTTACGTCTTAGTCCAACGTCAGTCCGGTCGCGGCAGGATGTGCGGCGACCGTGACAACGGTTCGGCCGGCTTCGGCTCCAGGCGGTAGATCTGGCGGAGGTGGACTTCGTCCGGGCCGTCGAAGATGCGGAGCGCGCGCGCCCAGGCGAAGGCGTCGGCGATGGGCGCGTCAGGCGCGCCGCCCATGGCCCCGAACACCTGGATCGCCCGGTCGGCGATGCGCTGGTAGGTCTCCGCGACCGCGACCTTGATGATCGAGACCTGCTGGCGCGCCGCCTTCCAGCCGATCTCGTCGAGCGTCCAGGCGCAGCGCCACGTCAGCAGGCGCGCCTGATCGAGCTCAATGCGGCTGCGGGCGACGGCGTGCTGCACGCTGTCGTAGTCCGCGATCGTCCGGCCGAAGGCGCGCCGCTCGGCCGCGCGCTGCAACATCAGCTCGATCAGCGTTTCGCAATGGCCGATGGCGCGCATGCAGTGGTGCACCCTGGCCGGGCCGAGCCGGACCTGGCCCAGCCGAAAGCCGTCGCCCTCCTGCCCCAGCAGCCGATCCGCCGGCACGCGCACGTCCTCGTAGGCGATTTCCCAGGCGGGGGCGCCGGGCTCGGCGAACCCCAGGAACGTCGTCGGCCGGATCAGGCGAACGCCGGGCGCGTCCGCCTCGACGATGACGACGCTGTGTCGCCGGCCCTGGGGAGCGTCGGCGTCCGTCACGCCGACGACGAGGTGAAAGGCGGCGGCGGGGCCGCCCGAAATGAACCACTTCCGCCCATTCAAGACGTAGCCGTCGCCGTCCCGCCGGATCGTCGCCGCGATATTGTCGGCGTCGGACGAGGCGACGGCCGGCTCCGTCATGGCGAAGGCGGACTGGACCTCGCCCCGGAGCAGCGGATCGAGCCCGCGGCGGCGCTGCTCGGGCGTCGCCGCGTCCGCCAGCATGATCATGTTCGGCACGTCGGGCGGGTGGCAGTTGAACGCCTTCGAGACGCCCATATAACGGCCCATGATCTCCGCCAGCGGCGCGAACTCCGCGTTCGCAAGCCCTTCGCCCGGCGCGTCCGCCGGCAGGTTCGGCACGGCGAGGTTCCAGAGGCCGGCGTCCCGCGCCTTCGCCTGCAATTCCCGGAGAAACGATGGGTCTTCGCCCTTGAGGCTGGCCTCACGCCAGGCGCGGGCGCGGGGGCGGATTTCTTCGGCGACGAACGCCTCCAGCGCGTCGATCCGGGCCTGCGTCTCGGGCGGGTGGGCGAAGTCCATCTGCGGCGCGCCTAATCGGGCGTGAAGACGGCGCGGCCGTCGTCGCCGGTCGCGACCTTGCCCGCCGCGCCCAGGTAGTCGCGATCGACCATGTCCGCCAGGAGAGCCGGGTCCTCCGGCGGGTTGGCGATGAAGCGCGTCCCGTCGCCGAGCCGGCCGAACAGGATCCCAAAGCTCGGCCCCTTGCGGTCGTGCATCACGGCGTAGGTCTCGATCGTCGCCGCGCCGGCGGGCGTCTCGGTCGTCGCCGGACCTTTGTCGGCGTCGATCTTCGCCTGATAGATCTTCGGGTCCTTCGGCGCGAACGGCCGCGTCGTCGGTTCGGTCGAATAGATGCCGGCCGACTGCTTGGTCACGTAGTTGCCGTTGGCGGTGATCATGCCCTTGGACCCGGGCTTCGCGCGCACCTTGTGCAGCATCTCGGCGATCGAGTGGGTGACATAGTTGTTGCCCGGGCCGCCGAAATAGGGGAGCCCGCCGGCGATGGTGAGGCCGCGCGGGTCGTCTTCCGGAATGCCCATCTCCTGGCAGGCGATCTGCACGGCCGACGGGAAGCAGCTGTAGAGGTCGAGATAGTCGATGGCGTCGAGGCCGAACCCGGCCATCTCGAACGTCTCCTCCGCGACGATGCGCATGGCGGGGGAGGAATGGAAGTTCTTGCGGTCGCTGATGTGCCAATGGTCGTAGGCGTCCGCCGTGCCGTGCAGGTAGACCCAGCGGTCTTCAGGTACGCCGAGCGCCTTCGCTTTGGCGACCGTCGTCAGGATCACCGCCGCCGACTGGTCGATGAAGGCGTTTGCGTTCATCAGCTTCGTATAGGGAAAGCCGATATAGGGGTTCTTATCCGAGACGGTCGCGATCTCGGCGGCGCTGAAGCCGTCGCGGCGGTCGGCGAGCGGGTTGGCGGCGGCGACGGCGGCGAAGCCCTCGAACAGGCGGCCCATCGCCATGGCGTGCTCTCCGATCGTCCGGCCGCGATGGCCGCGGATGCCGGTCTCGAAGAGCGGATAGGCGTAGATGGCGCCGGCCATGCGATGCCGGTCCTCGACATCGCTCCACCCGCGGGTCGCCACGCCCCATTCCTCCGGCTGGCCGCCCGCGTCCTCGTTCCAGTCGAGTTCGAGGCCGGCGCGCTGGGCGGCTTTCTGGGTTGCGAGCGCCTCGCCGCCGATGACGATGGCGGCCTCGACCTCTCCCCGGACGACCATTTCCGAGAGACGGTTGATCGACCACTGCGGCATGTTCCCGCCAGCGTGGGTGTAGATCAGACGTCTGGCGTTCGACGCGCCCAGGCGGTTGGCCAGCGACTTCGGCGGATTGCTGGGGCCGCCGAAGGGCGAGCGGAAGCGCCAGCTGGTGTCGGAGAACGACCGGAGCAGCACGACCGTGTCCAGCGCCTCCAGCAGCGCCTGTCCGGCGCCGGCGTCCTCTGCGGCGGCGCGGCCGGCGGCGGCGATCAGGTCGATCGGCTTCAGCGCCTTCGCCGGGTCCGGCTCGCGCTGGGTGATCTGCCCGCCGCCGACGAGGATAGGGGTGCGGCTTTCGTCCATCTCGGGTTCGCTCCGTCCGTGCTCTTGTGGCTGGCCGATGTTTGCACGGCCGGACAGGCGTTTGAAGCGGCGCGGCGGCGCGCTACGCTCTGGCGCAGACGCAAGAGGGAGACGCCAGAGATGTTCCGAACCCGCGCGGGCCGCACCTGATGGACGGCCCGGTCTTCCGCATCGGCGACGCCCCGCTCCGGCGCGAGGACGCGCGCTTCGTCACCGGGTCGGGCGCCTATCTCGACGATCTGGCCTTCGATGGCCTCGTCCACGCCGCCTTCGTTCGCTCGCCGCATGCCCATGCGGACGTCGCGGGCGTGGACATCGCGGACGCCGCGGCGATGCCGGGCGTCGTCGCGGTGCTGACGGCGGCGGACGCAGCGGCCGACGGGCTTCGCCCGCTGGCGCCGTTCGTCGTCGCCAACACCCAGACCGGCGACCCGTTCGCCTGGGGGCCGCAGCCGCTCCTCGCGTCCGACCGGGTCCGCTATGTCGGCGAGCCGGTCGCCATGGTCGTCGCGACGTCGAAGCACGCCGCCATGGACGCCGCGGAGGCGGTCGCGGTGGACTATCGGGACCGGCCGGCGGTCGTCGACGGCATGGCCGCGCTCCAACCGGGCGCGCCTTCGATCGCGGACGAGGTTCCGGGCAATCTCTGCATCGAATGGACGACCGGCGACGCGGCGGCGGCCGACGCGGCCTTCAAGGCCGCCGCGCATGTCGCGGAGATCGACGCCTTCAACCACCGCATCGTCACCAATCCGATGGAGCCGCGCGGCGGCGTCGGCCTTTTCGAGGCCGAGACGGGCCGCTATGTGCTGCATGTCTCCAGCCAGAACATCCATGGCAACCGCGACCACATCGCCAAGGCGCTCGGCGCCCGGCGGGAGGACGTGCGCTGGATCGCGCCAGATGTCGGCGGCGGCTTCGGCGCCAAGAACTTCGCCTATGTGGAGCAGGCGCTGCTGCTCTGGGCGGCGCGCCGGGTCGGTCGACCGGTCAAGTGGATCGCGACCCGGTCGGAGGTCTTCCTGACGGACCACCAGGCCCGCGACCACCGGGCGACCGCGCGCCTCGCGCTCGACGGCGACGGGCGCTTCCAGGCGCTCGACATCGACAGCGTCGCCAATCTCGGCGCCTACATGGCCGGCAGTTCCGGCGGCGTGCAGACCTTCCAGTACGCGCACCTGCCGGGCACGATCTATCAAATTCCGGCGCTTGCGCTGCGGGTCCGGGCCGCGCTTACCAACACGGCTCCGATCGGCGTTTCGCGCGGGCCGGGCTTCGCGGAAATGGTCAACATCGTCGAACGCCTGATCGATCGGGCGGCCGCCGTTTCCGGCATCGACCGGGTCGAGTTGCGTCGCCGCAATCTCATCCCGTCGGCGGCGATGCCGCGCACGAACCCCTTCGGCAACACGGTCGACAGCGGCGACTTTCCGAAGGCGCTCGACGCCGCGCTGCAGGCCGCCGACGTCCAGGGTTTCCCGGCGCGGCGGGCGGCCGCGGCCGGCCGGCTCGGCCTCGGCGTCGCGTGCCATGTGAAGGCGACCGGCGGCTCGCCCGACGAAAACGTCGAGATCCGCTTCCGCGACGACGGCGGCGTCGACCTCGTGACCGGCACGCAGACGATCGGGCAAAGCCACGAAACCACGTTCCCGCAGTTGTTGGCGGAGAAGTTGGGCGTGCCAAACGGCCTGATCCGGCTGGTCCAGGGCGACACCGACGCCATTCCGTTCGGCGGCGGGCACGGCAGCTCCCGCGCGACCTACATGGGCGGCACCGCGATCTTCCGCGCGGCGGACGAAATCGTCGCCAAGGGCAAGGCGGTCGCGGCGGCGATGCTCGACGCGGCCGAGACCGACGTGACATTTGAGGACGGGCGCTTCCGGGCGGCCGGATCGAACCGGTCGGTCGACATCCTGGCCGTCGCGGCGGAAGCGCATCGACGCGGTGCGCCGCTCGACACGTACCATGCGTGGACGCGGGACGCGATGACCTACCCGAACGGCGTCCATATCGCGGAGGTCGCGGTCGATCCGGAAACCGGCGTCGTGACCCTGCTCGCCTACACGGCGGTCGACGACTATGGCGTCGTCGTCAATCCGCCGATCGCGTTCGGCCAGGTCCATGGCGCCATCGCGCAGGGCGTCGGCCAGGCGCTATTGGAGGAAGCGGTGTTCGATCCCGAAACCGGCCAGCCGCTGACGGGGTCCTTCATGGACTACGCGCTGCCCCGCGCGGACGACCTGCCGAGCTTCGCCGCGAGCTTCAGGCCGACCCGCTGCACGACCAATCCGCTCGGCGTGAAGGGCGCGGGCGAAGCCGGGGCGATTGCGGGCTATCCCGCCGTCACGCTCGCGATCCTCGATGCGCTGGACGCTGGCGGCGTCCAGCCTTGGACGGGGGCCGCGACGCCGGAGCGGATCTGGCAGGCGATCAGGCGACCCGCGCGCTGAGGCCCGGGCCTGCGTCGCGCACGACGCGGTCCGCCGGCAGGTACACGGTGATCGCCGTGCCGACGCCGAGTTCGCTCTCGATCTCGATCGCGCCGCCGTGCTGCTTCGCGAGCTGTTCGGTCAGCGGCAGGCCGAGACCGGTGCCGGCATAGGTGCGGTTGAGCGCGTTGTCGATCTGCCGAAAGCGCTCGAGCGCCTTCGGGATGTCTTCGGGCGCGATGCCGATGCCGGTGTCCTGGACCTGGAACAGGGCGCCGCCGTCCCCCGCGCGCGCCGAGCGCAGCGTGACCGATCCCCCGCCTTCGGTGAACTTGACGGCGTTGGAGAGCAGGTTGACCAGAATCTGCACCATCTTCCGCCGATCGGCCCGAATCCGCGCGAGGTCCGGCGCCGCCTCGAGGGTCAAGCGAACGCCCTTGCCGTCCGCGCGTGCGCGCACCATCGTCAGCGCCGCCTCAAGCAGCGGCTCGACTTCGAAGACGGCGTCGTTCAGTTCGTCCTTGCCGGACTCGATCTTCGACAGGTCGAGCAGATCGTTGATCAGGCTCAACAGGTGGTCGCCGGCCTCGTGAATGTGGCGGGCGAACTCCTCGTGTTCGGGCGGATGTCCAGGACCGGCAAGGTCGGACTTCAGGATCTGCGAGAACCCGATGACCGCGTTCAGCGGGGTGCGCAGCTCGTGACTCATGCCGGCCAGGAATTCGGACTTCG
>MRWG01002051.1_pt1 | contig 11086 bp, 7 predicted proteins | sample 1013341 | NCBI WGS metagenome assembly MRWG01 (sample SAMN06117577, study PRJNA244670) | biofilm metagenome | biome: Water; feature: Cathode Biofilm; material: Biofilm; isolation source: microbial consortium enriched at the cathode of a solar microbial fuel cell | place: USA: District of Columbia ... | reverse complement strand
CTCGACCTTACCGGCCAGTAGCACGCGGCGCTTGGCGGCGTCCGTTTCGGCATCGAGGATGGCACGAAAGGTTAGCATCTCGCCGAACACGGACGCGGTCTCGGCCAGCGTCAGCGGCGTGTCGGCAAGCAGGGTGCCCTGCGGCGCCGCCAGAACCTGATGCACACCGTGGCCCAGTTCGTGCGCCAGGGTCATCACGTCGCGCGGCTTGCCGTAGAAATTCATCAGGACATAGGGGTGCGCGGAGGGCACCACCGGATGCGCGAACGCGCCCGAATTCTTGCCGGGCCGGGGCTCGGCGTCGATCCATCGCTTGTCGAAGAAACTGGCCGCGGTTTCGGCCATCTTCGGCGCGAACCCGGCGTAGGCGCCGAGCACGGTTTCCCGCGCCTGATCCCACGAGAAGTTGCGCTCTTCCATTTTCGGGAACGGCGCGTTCCTGTCCCACCAGTTCAGCTTGCCGGCCCCGAACCAGCGCGCCTTGAGCGTGTAATAACGGTGGCTCAGACGGCCGTAACTCGACGTCACCGCACCGGCCAGGGCATCGACGACCTCGTCCTCGACCTGGTTGGCGAGGTTGCGGCTCGAGAACGGGCGCGGGAACTTGCGCTTGGCATCCTCGATCTCCTTGTCCTTGGCGATGGTGTTGGTGACCAGCGAGAACAGCCGGATGCGCGATTTCAGCCCCGCCGAAAGGCTGCGTCCGGCCTTTTCGCGCTCACCCGGGTCGCTGTCGGTCAGGCGGTTCAGCACCTCGCCCAGGGTCAGCGCCTCACCGTCGAAATCGAAGCGCAGTTCGGCCATGGTCTCGTCGAACAGCCGCGCCCAGGCCGAGCGTCCGGTGACCGACTTATCATGCAGAAGCTGCTCCAGGTCGTCACCAAGCTGATAGGGCCGCATCAGGCGCTCGGCCTCGATCCACGGTCTATACCGGCCGAGCACCGGGTCCTCGAGTTTTTCCGCCATCGCCCGGTCGTCGATGCGGTTCAGTTCGAGCGTGAAGAACAGTGTCGCGCCGGTAATGTCGTTCACCCGTTCCTGGCAGGACTGATGAAACCGGGCGATTTCCGGATCGGCGGTATCGGCGGCATGCAGCAACTGCGCGTAGCTGATGACCTTGAAAGCGCGCTCCAGAATCGCCTCATAAGCCTGAACGGCAGCGCCCAGTTCGGCGCCGTCGAGGCCCGCCAGCTTGCCGGCAAAGGACTGCTGGAACGCCCGTGCATCGGCATCGGCGGCCCCCAGGTCGGCTTCGAGCGCCGGGTCGTCCGGGCCGGTATAGAGGTCGGCGAGGTTCCACACCGGCAAGGCGGCGCTGGAATCGGATTTCTGCGCAATCGTCATCTTGTTTGGATACCCGTAACAAAGAATTTATAAAGACTGTCGGCGCTGTCCCGCCAGCATCACGAAACACCGATGTCGGGACGACCGCAAGGGAGGACAAGAAAAAAATGAACGTCGACACGTGGCCCAATCTCGCCACCATGTTTTTCGAACAGGCTGCGACGTACCGGGAGCAGCCGTTTCTATGGAAGAAGCGGGACGGTGTCTACGAGAGCCTGACCTGGTCGGATGCCAACGCCCGCGCCATCGCGCTGGCCCGCGGGCTGCTGTCGCTCGGCATCGAAAGCGGTGACCGGATCGTACTCGTGTCCGAAAACCGCCCGGCGTGGCCGATCGCGGACATCGCCATCATGGCGGCGGGCGGCATCACGACCCCGGCCTACACCACCAACACCGCAAACGACCACCGGCACATCCTGACCGACAGCGGCGCGCGGGGTGTCATCGTCTCGACCACCAAGCTCGCCGAGAAGGTCATCGCCGGGGCAAAAGGACTCGATCACGTCAAGTTCGTTATCGTCATGGAACAGCCGCCGGCCGGGACCAATGGCCTCAAGATCCTGCGCATGGCGGACGTGCTGGAGACCGGCCAGGCGCGGCACGAAAACATCTCCAGGATGGCGGAGGGCATCGACCGCACCGACACCGCGTGCATCATCTATACATCGGGAACCGGCGGCACGCCCAAGGGCGTCATGCTGTCGCACGGCGCGATCCTGCACAACTGCGCCGGCGCCGTCGACGCACTCCGGGATCTCGAACTCGAGCGCGAGGTTTTCCTGTCGTTCCTGCCGCTCAGTCACTCCTACGAACACACGGCGGGACAGTTCTTCCCCATCGCCATCGGCGGTGAAATCTACTACGCCGAGGGCGTCGAAAACCTCTCCGCCAACATGCTGGAAGCACGCCCGACGATCATGACGGCGGTGCCACGGCTCTACGAAGTGCTACATCAGAAAATCAGCACCGGCGTCACCAAGGCGGGGGGCCTCAAGAAAGCCATGTTCGAGCGCACCATGACGTTGGGTAAGAAGAAATACGAACAGGGCCGCCTCGGACCACTCGAATGCGCGCAGGACGCCATCCTCGACAAGCTGGTGCGCGACAAGGTGCGCGAGCGCTTCGGGGGCCGGCTGAAGGCGCTGGTGTCGGGCGGCGCGCCGCTCAATCCCGATATCGGTATCTTCTTCACGGCACTCGGGCTGCGTATCCTGCAGGGCTACGGCCAGACGGAATCGGCGCCGGTCATTTCGGTCAACCGCGCTCCGGACGCGCGGCTCCACACGGTCGGCCGGGTGATCCCCAACACCGAGGTCAGGATCGCCGACGACGGCGAAATCTGCGTACGCGGAGAACTGGTGATGCAGGGCTACTGGAACAACCCGGAAGCCACCGGCGAAGTGATCAAGGAAGGCTGGTTGCACACCGGCGACGTCGGCAACTTCGACGACAACGGGCATCTGATGATCACCGACCGCAAGAAGGACATCATCGTCAATTCCGGCGGCGACAACATCGCGCCGCAGCGCGTCGAGGGTATCCTGATTGCCGAGCGGGAACTGTCGCAGGCGATGGTTTACGGCGACAAGCGCCCACATCTGGTCGCCGTCGTCGTGCCGGACGCCGACTGGCTGACGGAATGGAAGCGCGCCAACAGGAAGAAAGGCGAGTTGGCCGACCTCGCAAACGACAAGGATCTGCATACGGCCCTGGCGCCGGCATTCGGCCGCGTCAACAAGTCGCTCAGCAACATCGAGAAGGTGCGGCGTTTCATCATCGCATCCGAGCCGTTCACCGTCGAGAACGAGCAGATGACGCCGACCATGAAGGTGCGCCGGCACGTCGTACGCGGCGTCTACGGCGACCGGCTCGAAGCGCTTTATAAATCATAGGCAGAAGTCCGCTGACATGACCGATATGAACGCCGTCGTCCTGCTCGGCCTGACCGGCAGCCTACTAGCCGGCCTCTGCACGTCGGTGGGCGCCATCCCGGCACTGCTGTTCGGTCGCCCCGGCCAACGCACGGAGACCCTGATGCTGGGTTTCGCGGCGGGCGTCATGCTGGCGGCGAGTATCTTTTCGTTGATCATTCCCGGCCTCGATGCGGCTGGAGCCGTGTTCGAAAGCGAGAACGCCCGCGCCCTGCTGGCGGTCTGCGGCATCTTGCTGGGCGGCGGTGCGCTCTGGATGATTCACCGTTACGCTCCGCACGAACATTTTATCGCCGGTCCCGAAGGCGCGGATCCGAAGGATCTGGCACGTATATGGCTGTTCGTGATCGCCATTACGCTGCACAACTTCCCGGAGGGCATGGCGGTCGGCGTCGGTTTCGGCGCCGGCGATACCGGCAACGGCCGAGCCCTCGCAATCGGCATCGGTATCCAGAATATTCCGGAGGGCCTGGCCGTCGCGGCGGCGCTGCTGACCCAGGGCTATTCACGACTCCATTCATTCATGGTGGCGTCCCTAACCGGCCTTGTGGAACCCATCGGCGGCGTCATCGGCGCCAGTGTCGTCGGTTTCTCCGAAGTCATGCTGCCGTGGGGTCTGACCTTTGCCGCCGGCGCCATGATCTGGGTGATCTCCGACGAGATCATCCCGGAGACGCACCGCAAGGGCGTCGCCGCGTTCGGCACCGTCGGGATCATGATCGGTTTCGTCAGCATGATGTTTCTGGACGTGACGCTGGGGTGATCCCTAGCCTAACCCTGCGGGCCGGCGGGCGCACGTAGCGCCTGCTTTCGTTTGCGTTCGCGGAGCGAAATGTAAATGCCGGTCGAGACGATGACCGCGATGCCGAGCCATGTAAACTCATCGGGAAAGTCACCGAACCACAGGAACCCGAGAATGACCGCCGAGACCATCTCGAAATATCCGAACGGTGCGAGCAGCGACGCCGGCGCCTGTTCATAGGCCTTGATCAGCAGCCAGTGCCCGACGACGGCGGCCGAAACCATCAGAACGACAAGGCCGAGCGCGCGCGTGTCCGGCCACTGCCAGTGCGCGAATACGAACGGCGTCAGCACCGCGGCGCCGACGATCGACTGATAAAACACCGTAAGCCAGGGATCGTTGAGCCCCGTCAGCCGCCGGGTCAGCAGGTTGAACATCGCAAAGCACACCGCCGCCGCGAGCACGTAATAGACGCCGACCGGCACCTCCTGAAAACCGGGACGGATAATCAGCAACGATCCCGAAAAGCCGATCAGGACCGCCATAAAACGGCGGAGGCCCACCTGCTCGCCCAGCACCAGCGGCGCCAGCAGCGTGATCAGGAACGGATAGACGAAATAGACCGCGAGCGCGTCGGCGATCGGCATCGTCACCAACGCCGAGAAAAACAGCACCGTCGCCGTGGTCAGCATCACGGCGCGGACGATCTGCATCTTCCAGCCGGGACCGGCCATCTGCCGGACGGCGCCCTGCTTGAGGAGCACCGGCGACAGCGCCACGGCGGAAACCGCGAATCGCGCCCACGCCACCAGCACCGGCGCATATCCCTGTCCGCCCAGGTCCTTGGCGCCGACGTCCATCAGCGGGATCACCATGAACCCGGCGACGAGAAACGCCGCGCCCTTGAGAAGGTCGCCTTCGGTCGATTTCCGGTTCACTCAGACGTTTCCGCTCAGGAACGTACTGGCCCAGCGGATCACGTCGTCGGGCGCTTCCTCGGGCAGGAAATGACCGCTCGTGGTGACGCCTTCGCCGTCGACCGACGCCGCACCCCAGTTGCGCCAGATGTCGAGCGGGCTTTTCGACTTCGGCCCGCCCTTGGCCCTGGCGGCACCCCACAGACACGTAATCGGGCACTGGATCTTGCGTCCGGCATTGAAATCCGCCGCGTCGTCCTCGTCGTCGCAGGTGGCACCGGCGCGGTAGTCCTCGCACGTCCCCCTGATCACATCGGGGTTGCGGAAGGCACGCTTGTACTCCGCCATCGCATCGGCCTCGAAGGTGAAGCCGGGCGCGGCCCAGGACGCATGCAGCCAATCGAGCCAGCCGTCCGGGTCGAAGCCGATCATGGTTTCCGGCTGCGGCGCGGGCTGCGCCAGGAACGGCCAGTGAAAACCGCCCATGGCGCTGTTCTTGTCGATGGCCATCCACATTTCATGGGTCGGCACCACGTCGAGGGACATGTAATGCGTCACCCGCTCCGGATGATCGAGCGCGAGCCGATAGCCGACGCGCGCGCCCCGGTCGTGACTGATCACCGAGAACGTGTCGTGGCCGAGTGCATGCATCAGCGCCACCACATCGTTCGCCATGGTGCGCTTCGAATAATTACGGTGATCCGGGTCCGATGGCGGGCAGTCGCTCGCGCCGTAACCGCGCGTGTCCGGCACGACGACGGTGTGCGTGCGTGAAAGCGCCGGCGCGACATGGCGCCAGATGATATGCGTCTGCGGATAACCGTGCAGCAGCACGACGCCCGGCCCCTCGCCCGCGTAACGCACGTTGAGGCCGACGCCCTCGACCGATATCCGGGTTTGCTCGAACCCCTCGAACATACTCCTGCTCCCCACCTGTCCAACGGCATTCATAGACGACAATCGCGGCCCGTGTCAGGGCCAATTCCCGGTTTGTCTCGTTATCCGCGCCGGAGATTGGCGACATAGATCCCGGCGAGGATCAGGCACAGCGCCGCAACCGCCTGCAGGTTCACCTCCTCGCCCAGCAGCAACGCCCCCCAGAAGACGCCGAACACCGGCACAAGGTAGTTCTGGAAGGCGACGAACGACGCCTCGCGTTCGCTCAGCAGCTTGAACAGGATCAGCGTCGCCAGTGCCGTCGACAAAAGCCCCAGGTAAACCGGCGGCCACAGGCTCTCGAACGTCAGCATCGGCAGTTGCCAGCCGGACAGCCAGAACGCCAGCGGCGCCGTCTGGATCGCGGCGAACACCAGCGTCAGCGCGGCGCGGCCCATCAGCGGCGCGGGCGGCATGCGCTGCACGATGATCACCGAGATCGCATAACAGATCGCGCCGGACGCCACCGCCAACTGATGCAACAGGCTGCCGCCGAGCCCCTTCAGCGCCGCCGGCCCGACCAGCACCACGACGCCCGCGAAGCCGAACACGATACCGACCAGCTTTCGGGGTTTCAGCCGGTCGCCGGGCGTGAAGAAGTGCGCCAGCACCAGCGTCGCCAGCGGCATGACCGCCATCAGGATCGCGGCGCGCCCGCTGTCGATCCCGTCGACGCCCCAACTGATCATGAAGAACGGCAGGCTGTTGCCGAAAAAGGCCAGCACGAAGCAATAGGCCCAGATCTCCCTGCCCCACGGATAACGGCTGCCCGCGATCGCGACGACGACGATCATCGTGCCCGCCGCAGCGATCAGGCGAACCGCGGTCAGCGGCAACGGCGGCATGTGCTGCACACCGATCTTGTTGACCAGAAAGGACGTGCCCCAGATCATCGCCAGCGAAAACAGCAGGATGACGTGGCGCGGGAGGATGGGACCGAATTCCCGCGGCGCCGGCCGGTCAGCCACTCCGGTTTCCATGATACTCCCGGTACCACTCGACGAAGCGCGGGATGCCGTCGCGGATCGAGGTGGTAGGCTCGAAACCGAGGTCGCGGCGGCTCGCCTCGATATCGGCGAAGGTCTCCTTGACGTCGCCCTGCTGCATCGGCTTCAGGATGACGTCGGCCTTCTTGCCGAGCGCGTCCTCCAGCACCGCGATGAAATCCGTCAGCTTCTCGGCCCGGTGATTGCCCAGGTTATAGACCCGCTCCGGCACGTCTGCGTCCGGCACGTGGCCAAGGACCGCCGTCACGCCCTGGACGATGTCGTCGATGTAGGTGAAGTCACGGCGCATGTCGCCTTCGTTGAAGACCTCGATCGGCTCGCCGGCGAGAATCTTGCGGGTGAATATCCAGGCCGCCATGTCGGGCCGGCCCCAGGGCCCGTAGACGGTGAAGAACCGGAGCCCGGTCGCGGGAATGCCGTAGAGCCTCGCATAGCAGTGCGACATCAACTCGCCGGCGCGCTTGGTCGCGGCATACAGCGATACCGGCTGGTCGACCCGTTCCTCGACCGAGAACGGCAGGTCTTCGTTGGCACCGTAGACCGACGACGACGAGGCATAGACGAAGTGCTCGCAGTTCTTGAGGTGGCGCGCCATCTCAAGCATCACCAGATGCCCCTCGACGTTGGAGCGGGTATAGGCGAACGGATTGACCAGCGAATACCTGACACCGGCCTGCGCGGCCAGGTTGACGATTCGCGTAATATCCGGGTGTTTCGTCGCGACCGCCTGCATGGCGTCGTTGTCGGCGATATCGGCCTCGACGAACGTGAAACCGTCGAGTTTCTCGAGCTCTGCAAGACGCCTGCGCTTCAGGGCCGGATCGTAGTAGTCATTGATGTTGTCGACACCGACGATCCGCTCGCCCTGTCCGGCCAGCGCCCGGCAGGTATGAAATCCGATGAAGCCGGCGGCACCGGTGACGAGGATAGACATCGACAAACCACTCTTCGAATCCTTAAGGCCCGACCGGTATAGCCGCTGAGGCCGGTGAAATCACCCGGAATTATGTTCCGCGGACAATCGGGCCGGACGCAAACTTGCATGCCGCCGCGCCCGTCCGGATGCACGATTATTGCGTTCTATAGGTCAGCACCTGTGACCTATTGTTCTAAGGGCGCAAGAGCACTACCTTTTCTCTAACGGGAGGTAAGGGTCAAAACCCATGGTGCAAACATGTCGCTGATACGTGCGACCCTTGAGGACAAGTACACGCTCGAAACCGGCCGCGTCTTCCTGACCGGCACGCAGGCGCTTGTCCGCCTGACGCTGATGCAGAAGGCGCTGGACAAGGCACACGGCCGCGACACCGCAGGTTACGTGACCGGCTACCGCGGCTCGCCCCTGGGCGCGCTCGACCAGGAATTCGGTCAGGCCGGGCATCTGCTGAACGCCAGCGACATCAAGTTCCAGCCCGCCGTCAACGAGGACCTCGCCGCAACTGCGCTGTGGGGCTCGCAGCAGGTCAACCTGTTCGAGGGCGCCAAGTACGACGGCGTGTTCGGTATCTGGTACGGCAAGGGGCCCGGTGTCGACCGCACCGGCGACGTATTCCGTCACGCCAACATGGCCGGCACCGCGCCGTTCGGCGGCGTGCTGGCACTCGCCGGCGACGATCCGGCGTGCAAGTCGTCCACCGTGCCGAGCCAGAGTGAATACGCCTTCATGGACGTGATGATCCCGTTCCTGCACCCGGCCAACGTTGAGGAAATTCTGCAGCTCGGTCTGATCGGCCTGCAGATGTCGCGCTATTCAGGTCTCTGGGTCGGGCTCAAGTGCATCACCGACAACATCGACACATCGGCGTCCGTCGACATCGGCCCGCACCTCTACGATTTCGCCATGCCCGAGGACTACGAAATGCCGGAAGGCGGGCTGCATATCCGTTGGCCCGACGCGCCGCTCGACCAGGAACGCCGGTTGCACAAGCACAAGATTTACGCCGCACTGGCCTTCGCGCGCGCCAACAAGCTCAACCGCGTCACCATCGACAACCCGCAGGCACGGCTCGGCATCTGCGCCACCGGCAAGGCCTACATGGACGTGCTGCAGGCGCTCGAAGACCTGGGCATCGACGAGGAACACGCCGCCGAGACCGGCATCCGCCTTTTCAAGATCACCATGCCGTGGCCCCTGGAGCGCGAATCCGCGCGTCACTTCGCCGAGGGGCTGGAGGAAATCCTCGTCGTCGAGGAAAAGCGCGCCGTCATCGAGAACCAGCTCAAGGAACAGCTTTACAACTGGCGCGAGGACGTGCGCCCGCGCGTGGTCGGCAAGTTCGACGAGCACGGCGAATGGATACTGCCCTCCGCCGGCGAACTGACACCGGCGATGATCGCGCGGGCCATCGCCAAGCGGATCGAGAAGTTCCACACCTCGGACCGCATCAAAGACCGGCTCGAATTCCTGACCCGCAAGGAACAGTCGCTGGCGTCCGGCAAGCCGGACATGAAACGCATTCCCTACTTCTGCGCCGGCTGCCCGCACAACACCTCGACCCGGGTGCCCGAAGGCTCGCGCGCCGCCGCCGGGATCGGCTGCCACTACATGGCGATCTGGATGGACCGGGAAACGTCCACCTTCACGCACATGGGCGGCGAAGGCGCCAACTGGATCGGCCAGGCGCCGTTCACGGAAACCCAGCACATCTTCACCAACCTGGGCGACGGCACCTATTTCCATTCCGGCCTGCTGGCAATCCGTGCCGCGGTGTCGTCGGGCGCCAACATCACCTACAAGATTCTCTATAACGACGCCGTCGCCATGACCGGCGGCCAGACCCACGACGGCACGCTCAACCCCGCCATCATTGCGCAGCAGATTCGTGCCGAAGGCGTCGAACGAATCGTCGTCGTCACCGACGAGCCCGACAAATATCCGGTCAACTACGGCTTCCCGTCCGACGTCGACATCCATCACCGTGACGAACTGGATCACGTGCAGCGCGAACTGCGCACGATCAAGGGCGTGTCGGCGCTGATCTACGACCAGACCTGCGCCGCGGAAAAGCGCCGCCGCCGCAAGCGCGGGCTCTATCCGGACCCCGCCAAGCGCGTCTTCATCAACGAGGCGGTGTGCGAGGGCTGCGGCGATTGCGGCATCGCCTCCAACTGCGTCGCCGTCACGCCCAAGGAAACCGAACTCGGCCGCAAGCGCGCCATCGACCAGTCGGCGTGCAACAAGGATTATTCGTGCCTGGACGGCTTCTGCCCGAGCTTCGTCACCGTCGAGGACACCCAGGTCAGGAAACCCGGGGCGGTCGGCGACGTGCCGTTCCCGGCGCTGCCGGAACCCGGCACGGTCGACCTCAGCGATCCCTACAACGTGGTCGTCACCGGCATCGGCGGCACAGGGGTGATCACCATCGGCGCGATCCTCGGCATGGCGGCGCACCTGGAACAGAAAGGCGTCTCGGTGCTCGATGTCGCCGGCCTCGCCCAAAAGAACGGCATGGTCTACTCGCACCTGCGTTTCGCCGCCGCGCCGCACGACATCCACGCAGTCCGCATTTCCGCCGGCGGCGCCGACCTGCTGATCGGCTGCGACATGGTCTCGGCCGCCGACCCGGAGACGCTGGGCAAGCTTCGCGCCGGCAACTCGAAAGCCGTCGTCAACGAACACCAGACCATGACCGCCGACTTCACCCGGCACCCGGACATGATGTTCCCGGAGGAAGGCTTCAAGCGCACGCTCCGCGAGGAAACGGGCGAGAACGCCGTCGACTTCATCGAGGCCACCGCGCTGGCCCGCAAGCTGCTGGGCGACACCATCGCCGCCAACATGATGGTCGTCGGTTTTGCCTACCAGAAGGGCCTGCTGCCGGTGTCCGAGGAGGCCATCGAACGCGCCATCGAGCTCAACGGCGTTGCCGTCGACTTCAACAAGCAGGCATTCCTGTGGGGCCGGCGCGCCGCGCACGACATCGCCGCGGTCGAGGCCATCATCGGCCGCTACGACGAAAAGCCGCAACCGTTCGAGCTTGAGGGTTTCATCGAACGCCGCGTCGCCGACCTCACCGCCTACCAGAACAGGGCCTATGCCGACCGCTACGCGGACTGGGTTGAACGCATCCGCGCCGCCGAAAAATCGGCCATGCCGGGCTCCAGCGCGCTCACCGAGGCCGTGGCGCGGGGGCTGTTCAAACTGATGGCCTACAAGGACGAATACGAGGTGGCGCGGATGCGTTCAACCCAGTCCGCGTAGCGGTCGGC
>MRWG01002050.1_pt1 | contig 11088 bp, 8 predicted proteins | sample 1013341 | NCBI WGS metagenome assembly MRWG01 (sample SAMN06117577, study PRJNA244670) | biofilm metagenome | biome: Water; feature: Cathode Biofilm; material: Biofilm; isolation source: microbial consortium enriched at the cathode of a solar microbial fuel cell | place: USA: District of Columbia ... | reverse complement strand
ATACGCAACCGTCGGCCACCGTTTCCTCGCACCCGACCTAATCAATCTGCTTGAAAGCAACTTCGCCGACTACAAGCAGAAGCTCCTCGACGCCAAGGTGATGCTCGACCCGGCGGAGCGGCGGACGAAGATCGAGGCAAAAGCCAAAGAAGCGTGCGAAAGAGCGGGCGTGACCCTCAAGGACGATCCGGGGCTGCTGGACGAGGTGACCGGCCTCGTCGAATGGCCGGTGGTCCTCATGGGCACCATCGACGATCAATTCATGGACCTGCCGGACGAGGTGCTCTCGACCTCTATGCGGTCGCACCAGAAGTATTTCTCGACGCTCGATAAGGACGGCAAGCTCGCCAACAAATTCATCGTCGTCGCCAACACGAAAACGAACGACGGCGGCAAGCAGGTGGTGGCGGGCAACGAGCGCGTGCTGCGCGCGCGGCTCTCCGACGCCAAGTTCTTCTGGGACCAGGACCAGTCCTTGCCACTTACAGCGCGATTAGCGGCACTTCATGACAGAGTGTTTCATGCTCAACTTGGTACAATTGGAGACAAGGTAGAGCGAATAAAGATTTTGGCAGGAGAACTGTGCCGCTTCATTGTGGATAGCGACAAAGAGAAAGCTCGATTAGCCGCAACATTAGCGAAAGCAGACTTGTCCACTGGGATGGTAGGGGAGTTCCCAGAACTCCAAGGCGTTATGGGGCGATACTACGCCTTGAACGATGGTGAAAATGAGGAAGTCGCAAATGCAATTGCGGAACATTATTCGCCTGTTGGTCCTAGCGATAAATGTCCACGCGAGCCAATAAGTGTAGCAGTTGCATTATCAGACAAGATCGACACGCTGGTCGGGTTTTTCTCAATTGGTGAAAAGCCTACTGGTTCAAAAGACCCATATGCTCTCCGACGCGCTGCACTTGGCGTTATTCGGATTGTCCTTGAGGGCGGCTTTTTCAGTGTGAATGGGTTTCCGTTGAAAGAAGCGTTTAGAATTTCATCTAGCACTTATTCTTCAAAACCAGATGTAGCTGATGAACTGTTTGAGTTTTTCATGGACCGGATGAGGGTGCATTTAAGAGAAGCAGGGTCTAGTCACGATTTTATCGAAGCAGTTATGTCTGGATTTAAATCCGATGATTTAGGCCGGATTAAATACCGTGTCGGAATGATTGAGTCTTTTGCATCAACTGAAGATGGGGCGAATCTGCTAACTGCATATAGACGAGCAGCGAATATACTTCGAATAGAAGAGAAGAAAGACGGGAAAGAATATTCGGAACCGCCATCTCGTGATCTGTTTGTGCTTCCCGAAGAGAACGACCTGCTAGATGCGCTCGACAACATTTCGCCATTGATAGAAAAATCCCAAGATAGCGGGCATTGGCACGATGATGAATCGTTCTCGGATATGATTCGTGAACTTGGGAATCTCAGAAAACCAGTTGATGCGTTTTTCGATAAAGTCACCGTCAATGCCGACGACGCGGCGCTCCGGGTCAACCGGCTGAAGCTTTTGAACGGCATCCGCGCCTCGCTCGACGGGGTCGCGGACTTTTCGAAGATCGAGGGGAAGTAAATGCCCGTCATCCCGTCTCGGGGAAAATGACGGGAGAGGTGAAGACAATATTGTCATTCCGGCGCAGGCCGGAATCCAGATTATCCGTTTTCTGGACCCCGGCCTTCGCCGGGGTGACGACGGACGGGTTTGGTATTAACGAGGACACGCGATGACCAAGTGGGTATACGCATTCGGGGACGGGTCGGCCGACGGCAGCGCCGACATGAAGAACCTGTTGGGCGGCAAGGGCGCCAACCTGGCTGAGATGTCGAACCTCGGCCTGCCGGTGCCGCCGGGCTTCACCATCTCGACCGGGGTCTGCACCCACTACTACGACAACGACAAGACGTATCCGGCCGATCTGGAAAAACAGGTCGCGGATGCGCTGGGCAAGATCGAAACGACGCTCGGGCGCAAGTTCGGATCGGTCGAGAAGCCGCTTTTGGTCTCCGTCCGCTCCGGCGCCAGGGCGTCGATGCCCGGCATGATGGACACCGTCCTCAACCTCGGCCTCAACGACGACACCGTCGAGGCGCTGGCCGCCGAGTCGGGCGACGCGCGCTTCGCGTTCGACAGCTACCGCCGCTTCATCACCATGTATTCGGATGTCGTGCTCGGCGTCGATCACGGCGAGTTCGAGGAGATCCTCGACAATTACAAGGTAGACCGCGGCTACCGCCTGGACACCGAGCTTTCGGCCGACGACTGGAAACAGCTCGTGCCGATGTACAAGGAACGCGTCGTCGAGGTGCTCGACGCGCCGTTTCCGCAGGACGCGCACGAACAACTCTGGGGCGCCATCGGCGCCGTGTTCGGCTCGTGGATGAACCCGCGCGCCGAGACCTACCGGCGGCTGCACGACATCCCGGCGAGCTGGGGCACGGCGGTCAACGTGCAGGCCATGGTGTTCGGCAACATGGGCGACGACTGCGCCACCGGGGTCTGCTTCTCGCGCAACCCGTCGACGGGCGAGAACGCGTTCTACGGCGAATACCTGATCAACGCCCAGGGCGAGGATGTGGTCGCGGGCATCCGCACGCCGCAGAACCTGACGCGTGCCGAGCGCGACGCGGCGCACGGCGAGCTGCCGTCCATGGAAGAGGCGATGCCCGAGACTTTCGCCGAACTGTGCGCGATCCGCGAGCGGCTGGAAGCGCATTACAAGGACATGCAGGACATGGAGTTCACCATCCAGCAGAACCGTCTCTGGATGCTGCAGACCCGCAACGGCAAGCGCACGGCGCGCGCCGCGCTCAGGATCGCCTGCGACATGGTCGACGAGGGCCTGATCACGGATGCCGACGCGGTCAGGCGCGTCGACCCGATGCAGCTCGACCACTTGCTGCACCCGATGCTCGACCCCGAAGCCGACAAGGAGGTCGTCGGGCGCGGCCTGCCGGCGTCGCCGGGCGCGGCGACGGGCGCCATCGTCTTCACCGCCGAGGACGCGGAGCAGTGGAAGGGCGACGGCAAGGCGGTGATCCTGGTCAGGACGGAGACCAGCCCGGAGGACATCGGCGGCATGCACGCGGCGGAGGGTATCCTGACCACGCGCGGCGGCATGACCAGCCACGCCGCGGTGGTCGCGCGCGGTATGGGCCGGCCGTGCGTGTCGGGTGCCGGCGAGCTTCGCGTCGACGCGATCTCCAAGACGCTGACGTGCGCGGAGCGCACCTACAACGAAGGCGACGTCATTACGCTGGACGGCACCACCGGGCAGATCATGCACGGCGCCGTCGACATGATCCTGCCGGAACTGACCGGCGACTTCGGCAAGCTGATGGAATGGGTCGACAAGTTCCGCACCATGGGCGTGCGCGCCAACGCGGAAACGCCGCTGGACGCCGAGACGGCGCGCAAGTTCGGCGCCGAGGGGATCGGGCTCAGCCGTACCGAGCACATGTTCTTCGAGCCCGAGCGCATCGTGCACATGCGCGAAATGATCATGTCCTCGACCGAGGAACAGCGCCGCAAGGCGGTCGACAAGCTACTGCCGTATCAGCGCGAGGACTTCGAGACCCTGTTCCGGATCATGGAAGGGCGGCCGATCACGATCCGGCTGCTGGACCCGCCGCTGAACGAGTTCTTGCCCCATTCAGAAGAAGAGCTTCAGGAAGTGGCGACCGCCGCCGGCGTGACGCTGAAGGACATCAAGATCCGCAAGAACCAGCTCGACGAGGCCAACCCGATGCTGGGCCACCGCGGCTGTCGGCTCGGCATCACCTATCCGGAAGTCTACGAGATGCAGGCCCGCGCCATCTTCGAGGCGGCGGTCAACGTCGGCAAGGAGGGCGTCAAGGCGGTGCCCGAGGTGATGATCCCGCTGGTCGGCATGAAATCCGAGCTCGACATGATGGCGGACGTGGTCAACCGCACCGCCGATGCCGTCAAGAAAGAGACCGGCGCCGACTTCGAGTACCTGGTCGGCACCATGATCGAACTGCCGCGCGCCTGCCTGCTGGCCGAGGAAATCGCCGAGACGGCGGAATTCTTCTCGTTCGGCACCAACGACCTGACGCAGACCACCTACGGGTTCTCGCGCGACGACGCGGCGCCGTTCCTGGACGTCTATCACCGCAAGGGCGTGATGGAGGGTGATCCCTTCATGACCATCGATACCGAAGGCGTCGGCGAACTGGTCAGGATCGGCATCGAGCGCGGCCGCAAGGGGAGGCCCGACATCAAGCTCGGCATCTGCGGCGAGCATGGCGGCGACCCGGCGTCCGTTCGGTTTTGCCACGACATCGGATTGACTTATGTATCGTGCTCGCCCTACCGGGTGCCGATCGCGCGTCTCGCGGCGGCACAGGCGGCGCTGGCGGAGAAGGGCTAACTGGTTCGTTATTATTCTTGTTAGCAGTATATGAATTATTGTTGGATATATTAGAGGGGCGTCGTTTGTTCAGGTATCTTTGGGGGAGTCGTGGCGTTACTTGAAGAAGTATTTTGTCGTTCTGGAGTTCCGACGCTGACCTTCGTCGAGCCTGTCCGCTTTGATGCAATCAAAGTCGCGGTACGTACCAACGGGCGAGGCGTGGTTCTTGAAGGGCCATCTGGGATTGGCAAAACGACTACCGTCACCAGAATTATCGATGAGCTAGGCAAAGGCGACGATATTCTCTCTCTTAGCGCTAGAACAGCAGATGATCTGGAAATGATCGACGCTCTACCCGAGTTAGGGAATATTGGTACTGTAATCGTCGATGATTTTCACCGTCTTTCTGATGATCAAAAAAAGAAATTATCCGACTACATGAAGATCTTGGCTGATTCTGGTGATGAAAAGTCAAGACTAATTCTAATCGGCATCAACAAAGCGGGCGATCAACTGATCAAATTTGCGCATGATCTCGGCATGCGAATGGATATCTTCCGCATGGAAGCCAATCCTCAAGAAAAAATCGAAGAGCTTATTTCAAAGGGCGAAGATGCTCTTAATGTTTCCATCCTTCACAAGGCGGAAATCGCAGAACGGGCCCAAGGCAGCTTTCATATTGCTCAGGTTTTGTGTCACAACTTGTGCTTGGAAGCAGGGATTACAGAGACTCAGGAACGAAACACGGAGATATCTCAGTCGGTTGATGTAGTAATCGGTAGAGTAATGGAGGACCTTACGCGGCAGTTTATGGAACCCGCCGTTGCATTTGCCCAGGGTTCAAAGATTCGACGAGAAGGTCGAGCTCCTTATTTGCACATCCTTAAGTGGTTATCTGAGAGTAATGAATGGTCTCTTGATTTGGGTGAAGCATTACGTGCTCATCCAGATCACAAGAGTAGTATAGGTCAGGTTCTGGACAAAGGGCACTTGGAAACTCTTATCCGGGATAAGGATGATATCCTTGGCAGCCATTTTCATTATGAGCCGAATACTCGCGTGCTGAGCGTCGAAGACCCAAAGTTCATATTTTTTCTTCGGAATTTGGTGTGGCGAAATTTTTCCCGAAATGTTGGATTCACCTCTGAGTATTTTAAGGGCGCATATGATTTTGCGTTGTCATTTGCTGGCGAAGAAAGAGCTGAGGCTAGGAGACTTTTTCAAATTCTATCTGAAAGAGAAGTTTCAGTATTCTATGATGAGAATGAACAGCACCGGATTATTGCGCGCGATATTGAAGACTATCTTGGACCAATATACCGGTCGGAAGCTGCATATGTTGTTCCGTTGTTGTCGCCAAGTTATCCGACAAAAATTTGGACTAAGTTTGAGAGCGATCAGTTTCGTGCGCGGTTCGGTAGTGAATCGGTAATTCCAATACGGTTCCGGAATGTCGAGGACGGTTTTTTTGGAGAACAACATAAATATGGAAGCCTGCCATTCGATCCAGAGGGAGACATTGAACAACAGCTTCAGAAGATTGCGAATATACTTTGTAAGCGCATTGAGGAGGATAGGGCAGATGAAGAGTAACGGATGCGCCTAGCTCAAACATCCGGAGAAGAGATAATGTTTAGCGTCGGCTGTAGTGCTTCTGTGGATGCTTGATGGATTTTAGAATAGCAGGGTAGCAATCAAGTTTGTGGGGAGAACGGCCCAAATTCTTTTAAAAGGAATGGCCGAACAAAGGTATTCATGACCAAGATCAGCATCCAGTTTTCGCGGTTTTCGGCGTTCTACAGTCCGCTGATCGTGACCATGGCGGGCGGGTTTCTGAAGGACGAAGGGCTCGATCACGAGTGGTCCAATTCGCCGGTCGGCAGGTCCGCCGTCGACGCGCTTGTCGACGGCTCGGCGCACGTCGTGCAGTCGGCGCCGTCGCAGGGTTTCATCCCGGCATCGAAGGGCGAAACGCCGCCCGAGGTTCACTTCGCCCAGGTCAACGAAATGGATGGCTTCTTCCTTGCCGGTCAGAAGGCGGACCCGGATTTCACCTGGGACAAGCTGAACGGCGCCAGGGTCATCGTCGACCAGACCAGCGTGCAGCCGCTGTGCATGTTCAAGTACGCGTGCTTCAAGAGCGGGCTGGATTTCGCCAAGCTGGAAATCGTCAACGCCGGCACCGGCGCCGACATGATCGATGCCTTCAAGGACGGCGCCGGCGATTACATCCACCTGCAGGGCCCGGCGCCGCAGCAGCTCGAGCACGACGGAGCGGGGCACATCGTCACCGCCGTCGGGCCCGTCATCGGCCCGTGCGCGTTCTCGTCGCTGGCGGCGACACGCGACTGGCTCGGCACCGACATGGCGAAGGCGTTCACGCGGGCCTATGCCAACGCGCGGGCGTGGCTGATCGTGACGCCGGCCGATGACGCCGCGACGATCCTCGCCGAATATTTCCCGTCGATCGATCCCGTGGTGCTGGGCGCGACCATCGGCTATTACCAGAAGCTCGGCAACTGGACGCCGCACGTGGAGATCACGAGGGAGTCCTATGAAGCCGCGCTGGATGTTTTCGAACACGACGGCCGCATCGCGTCGCGCCCGGCCTATGAAGACGTCATCGCGGCACCACCGGAGATTTGACCATGACCGATCACGACCATCTCGATGCGGACTGCATCTTCTGCAAGATCATCCGGGGCGAGATCCCGAGCTTCAAGGTGTGGGAGGACGACAAGACCTTCGCCTTCATGGACATCAACCCGATTGCCGCCGGCCACGCGCTGATCGTCCCCAAGTTCCACACGCCGAATATCTACGAGGCACCGGCCGACTGGATGGGTCCGACGCTCGGTTCCGTCAGCCGGGTCGCCCGCGCGGTCCGCGACGAGGTCGCGCCCGACGGCATCAACATCCTGCAGGCCAACGACAAGGGCGCGGCGCAGTCGGTGTTCCACATCCATTTCCATGTGATCCCGCGCAACCTCGGCGACGGGCTCACCATGAATTGGGATATGGTGCCGGGCGACATGGACGGCATCGGCCAACTGGCCGAGAAGATCGCCGCCCGGACCGCCGCTGACGCCGGATAAACGGTATATATGAGCGGTTTCTAATAAATCACGGGTTGTAATCTTCAAGTCAGGCTCATTCGGCATACTCCGGTCATGGAAAAGATCGGAGAAGCCGATGGATACGTTCCAAACCCAAGGCGTGACGACAAACGTGCTGTTCGTGTGTGCGGACAACGCGCGTCACTCGCTGATAGCAGAATCGCTGTTGCGCAGCCGCCGCAAGCCCGGCCTACGCGCCTTTAGCGCCGGGATCGCGCCCGCCGACAAGGCGGACTCATTCGCCCTTTCGGCGCTGACCCTGGCCGGCCTCGGCAACGAGGGACTGTGGCCCAAGCACTGGGACGGGTTCGCCGACCCCAAGCGCAAACTGATCGATGTCGTCGTGATGATCGGCGAGGATGCCGCCGAACACCTGCCGCGGACGTTCCCGGGCGAGCCCGTTTACGTGACGTGGAAGTTCGACGGCAGCGACGACCTTCGCTTTCACCGCGGCGTCTGGCGCGATATCCAGGTGCTCAGGCCCTATGTGGACTCGCTGGTTGACGATCTCAGGGACGGGATTGTTGCGTCGCCGCGAAGCAGCGCCGACGCCGCCGAGTAATCCTATTTCCGCACGAAGAACGTGGCGTCCGGCATCGGCCGCTCGTCGAACATCTCGATGTTCGCCGACAGGTGCGTGCGGCAGAATTTCAGCACGGCTTCCGGATCGACGTAATAGAGGCCCTGGAACTGCTCGGCCTCGTCGATGCGCAGCATGTTGAACGCCATCGCCTTTTCCGTGCGGTGCCAGAGCTGGCGCAGGCTCGCCTCCACGTACTCCCACCACTGCGCGTCGTCGGCGTTGCCGTGCAGGTTGTAGGTGCCCGACGCGAAACTGTAATCGGCGTGCTTGGTCGCCCACATCTTGCGCAGAAACTTGGCGCGCGGGTCGGTGATGCGGTCGCGGCAGGCGGCGATCATCGGCTGCGCGATGTCGTAACCGTAATAGACGCTGCCGTTCATCACCGGATACTTCACCAGATAGTCGAAGAACGCACCGTAGCCGCAGCCGAAGTCGTTGATGGTGACGCCGCCACGCGCCATGTCGTCCGGTTCGAATATCTCGGTCAGGCGTTCGAAGCGGCGTTCCTGCCATCGCTCGCCTTTCCAGAACACACCCTTGGCGGTGGCGCCGCACTGATCCAGCCGGTGCCCGTAGATGCGGGCGACCGGGGCCAGAAGCCGGGGCGCGCGTCTGAGTATCTGAATGATCACCGGGAGAGGCTAGCGGGTGGCGGGATTTCTGCCAATCGGTTTAGCTGCAGCGTAAGCAACGACAACCCGTCACCCTCGCGCAGGCGGGGGCCCAAACTTCTGGGGGGTTGGATTTCCGCCGCAGCTCGTGCCCGCGTAGGCGGGGGTGGGAATGACAATGTGGGGTAGCGATAAGCCTCACGCTTCCGCGTCGTCGCTTTCGGGCAATTGCATCCATTCCGGTGCCGCCGGGTGCACGACGGCGTTGTCCGCGCTCATGTCGCCGCCGCCGATCGCCTTGAGACGCAGCATGGCGATGGCCCGGTCGTCCATGACCGAGCGGATCTCGCCGACGACCTTGCCGTCCTGCATCACGTCGGTGCCGGGTTCGACGCCCGGCCGCGACAGCGTCACCGGGAACAGGCGTTTCTTGACGAGTCCACGGTACTTGGTCCGCGCCGTCAGTTCCTGGCCCATGTAGCAGCCCTTGTTCCAATCGACGCCGGAAAGCTCGTCGAAGCCGCTTTCCAACAGGATCGATTTTTCCTTCTCCAGGTCGAACGGCGCCTCGGGCAGGCCCAGCGAAATGCGGTGTTTCTGGTAATCGTCCTCAGAACCGTTTTCGCCGCTGAGTGCCGTTGCATCCATGCCGGCGGGCGCGATGACGCGGACCCCGGCTTCGGCAAGGCGCGGGTCGGCATAAAGGATCGCACCGTCTTCGGTTTTCGTCTGTTTGCCGTCGGTCAGCATATCCGCCGCGCCGTCGCCGAGCAGGGCGTAGACGGCATGATCGTCCGTCACGTCCTCGATCGTTGCCTTGGAACGCAGTTTGAACATGGTGAGCTTCTTGATCAGTGCCTCGGCGTCGCTCTTGAGGCCGTCCAGCAGCAGGTCGGCGCCGTCGGCGACGATGAAGAAATCCGAGAGGAATTTGCCCTGCGGCGTCAGCAGCGCCGCATAGATGCCGCGCGAGCCGTCGGCCTTGTCGATATCGTTGGAAATCAGGCCCTGCAGGAAGGCCCGGCTGTCCTCACCGGAAATACGGATGATGCTGCGGCCGGTCAGTTGAATGCGTTTCATGGCGTAGCCCCTGTTCCCTGACGTGTAAGATGGGGCCGGGCCCCCCGGCGTTGCAAGGGCTGGGGTTTGCATTGCCCCGGCGCACCCTTATAAGGGTCGGGAATCAGGGGAAAGGGACGCATGCGGGCGTTATTCGTTACATCGACGCGGGTCGGCGACGCGATCCTGTCCACGGGTGTGCTCGCCACGCTGCTGGACGAGAATCCGGGCCTGAAGGTGACGGTCGCCTGTGGCCCGGCGGCAGCATCCCTGTTCGAGGGTGTGCCGGGGCTCGAGCGGATCATCGTCCTCGACAAGATGCTCGGCTCGCTGCACTGGGTGTATCTGTGGGCGCAGACCGTCGGCACGCGCTGGGACGTCCTAGTCGATCTTCGTAACGCGCCCGTGACATATCTGATCGGCGCGAAAAAACGATACCGGATGACCCGTTCGCGCGACGGCGGCCACCGCGTTCGCACGTTGGCCAGGGTCATCGGTGCCGAGGACGATCCGCCGGCGCCGAAGCTTTGGGTCGATGACGCCCGGCGCGAGGCGGCCCAGCACCTGATTCCGGACGGCGGGCCCGTGCTCGCCATCGGCCCGACCGCCAACTGGCGCGGCAAGCAGTGGCGCGGGCATGCGTTCGCCGAGCTGATTTCGCGGCTGACCGCGCCGAACGGCATCCTGCCGGGTGCGCGGGTGGCGATCTTCGGGCGCGACGATGAACGTCCGATGGCGCTGCCGGTGATCGAATCGGTACCCCAGGAACGTCTTCTCGACCTCGTCGGCCACATCGATCTGCTGACCGTGAGCGCGTGCCTCGAGCGCGCGTCGCTCTATGTCGGCAACGATTCCGGCCTGATGCACCTGGCGGCGGCGAGCGGCATTCCGACGCTGGGCCTGTTCGGTCCGTCGCCGGCGGAACAGTATGCGCCGTGGGGACCGCTTTGCGATCACGTGCAGTCGGCGAAGGGCTTCGACGAGATATTCCCGGACGACTTCGATCACCGCAGCACGGACACCCTGATGGACAGCCTTTCCGTCGATCAGGCCGAGGACGCGGCCAACGAACTGTGGGCCCGGGCCCGGGAAGCGGCGGCGTGACGGACCCGGTCATCCTTTCCGCGGTGATCAGCGTGCATAACGAGGAACGCCAGTTGCGCGACTGCCTCGCCACGCTGGGCTTCGCCGACGAGATCGTGGTGCTGCTGGACAAGTGCACCGACGGCTCCAAGGATATCGCCGGGGAATTCACCGACCGTATCGTCGAGGGCGATTGGTCGATCGAGGGCGAACGCCGCAACGCCGGGATCGAGGCCTGCCGCGGGCAGTGGATATTCGAGATCGAC
>MRWG01002048.1_pt1 | contig 11096 bp, 11 predicted proteins | sample 1013341 | NCBI WGS metagenome assembly MRWG01 (sample SAMN06117577, study PRJNA244670) | biofilm metagenome | biome: Water; feature: Cathode Biofilm; material: Biofilm; isolation source: microbial consortium enriched at the cathode of a solar microbial fuel cell | place: USA: District of Columbia ... | reverse complement strand
GGGTTTGCGGTCAGACATCGGCCGTTTCCCCCTGCTCTGCGCGGACGCGGCGGTCCAGGTCGGCCAGCGCGTGGTGGGCGGAGCTGATCGCGCCCTCCTGCCAGCCCGGGTGATAGCTGATCTGGTCGCCGATCAGGTAGTGGCGGCCGGTGGGGCGCTGCAGGGTCTGGAAGTAGCGCTGCCGGGCTTCTTCGGTCCACTGGGCCGTGCAGCCCATCAGGTAGTTCATGCGGTGCCAGGCGACGGACACGCCGTTCTCGACGTGGCTGCCGTAGCCGGGGTGAATCTTCTCGCCGTTCTCGATGGCGAGCGCGATCCGCTCTTCCGGTGTCATCCGGGCGAACAGGTCGTTGGTCTGGTCGTTGAACACGTAGGCGCCGAGCATGATGCCTTTGTTGCCGTGGATGCCGTGGGTCGGGTACCAGATCTGCTCCACCTCCTGGTTGGTCCAGGTGATGCCGCCGTAGATGTTCTCTTTCTCCCAGAAGCGCTCGTTCATCTGCAGGCCGATCTTGAACAGCTTGCCCCGGCCCACGTTGGCCATGGCCGTGACGTACTCCTTCGGGAAGTTGTTCGGGATGCCGTGCAGCAGATGCTTGGGAATGCAGTTGAAACAGTAGTCGGCGCTGATCAGCTCGGGTCTGCCGCCGCGGTCGTAGATCACGTCGACGCCGTCTTCGCGCAGGCGGATCGACTGCACCGGCGCGCCGGTGATGATCGGGCTGGTGATGTTGCGCACGAAGCCTTTGACGATGTTGTCGTTGCCGCCCACCGCCTGCATGAGCGGTGCGGCCTGGTCCTCGCCCTCGCCCCAGTGCATGCGGAAGCGCCAGAAGCTGCTCTTGAGGATCTCGTTGAAGTCCAGGGGTGTCTTGAGCGTCGGTGCTTCGGTCATGCCGCCGCTGGCATAGCCGGCGCGGCGGGACCCCTTGTAGAGGTTGTTCTCGTCCAGGTCGCCGTAGGCGCGCAGGAATCCCAGCAGGCGCTCCGCGTCCAGATCGGAGAATGCCGCCTCGAAGTCCGCCTTGTTCACCGCCTTGGAGATCAGCTCGGTCATGAACCCGCGCGCATCGGCGATGTACTCGCGCATCCGCACCGGCCGGCCGCCGAAGGCCTCCGGATCCTGGACCCAGGCGTGGTAGTTGACGTTGACGAACACCTCGAGGGGCACGTCGAGCACCTTGCAGTAATGCAGCAGGTTCTCGTGGTGGGCGGGAATCCGGGCCGGGCCGCAGTTGAAGTACAGATTCGGGTGATCGTCGAACTCGCAGACCTGGGGGTTGCCCATCTCGTCGATGACGTCGCCCCGTCGCACCGTCAGGTTGCGGCCGCCGATGCGATTGGAGGCTTCGATGACGGTGACGTCGTAACCGGCCCGTTCGAGCTCGTAGGCACACGTCAGGCCGGAGATGCCGGCGCCGAGAATCACCACCTTGCGGCCCTGGGTGCCGAGATTCAGCAGGTCGGCCCGGGGGGTGTGGGCGGCGGCGCCGCTGGGAATGAGGCCCAGGGCGATGCCCGCCTGCAGGACGGCGGAGGACCCGCCAGCGGCCCCCACCATGTTGAGGAATTGTCGTCTGGAGAATGGCGGTGTCATGGTCCTCCCGATACCGGTCGCAGCCCTGTAGGAGCGCTCTCCTGAGCGCGATCTTCAAACCGAATAGCATCGCGGCCGGCAGACCGCCCCCACAAGCGAAACGTCTTCATCCGTGCCGGTCATTCGTCGGCGATGAGAATCTGCTCCATCGCGTCGTGCTTGTGCGACAGCTTTTCGTCGCCTGCGGGCAGGTCGTTCAGCTCGAATATGTAGGCGAGCAGCGCCGCATATTCCTTCGGCTTGAGCGCGCCGGGCCGATCCTCGGGCATCTTCAGCTTGATCAGGTCGTACAGGCCGGACACCGGCTGGTTGCGCCAGGAGATCAGGAAGCCGCCCTGAAAGTAGCTGTAGTGGTGACACTTGGCACAGTACTCCTCGTGCACCTCCAGGCCCTGCTGTGCCTGCTCGGACGAATAGACGCCCTCGGCGGTGCTGCGGGTGCCGTCGTCGGCCCAGGCGGTGGCGCTGAGCAGCGCCGCCGCCATGGCCGTGATGATGAATCGCGGCCGGGAGGCCGCGCCTACCTTGGGGTCGAACATACTGCGTTCATTCCTCTTCGAGCCTCAGGGCGACGAACTCACCCGGGTTTCCGGGGCCGCCCACCGATACGATGATGTACTGCACGCCGTCGTGCATGTAGGTCATGGGCGCGGTGTTGCCCGGTGCGGGCAGCTCGAACTCGCCGAGCTCCTCACCGGAGGCCTTGTCCACCGCGTGCAGGATGGGCGCGCCGCGCCGCCCTTCCGCGTAGTACAGCAGCGATTTGGTGGTCAGCACGTTGGCGTGCGAGCGCTTGCCGGTGCGAGGCAGGTCGACGCCCTGCAGGGCCGGATGGTTCTTCACCGAATCCGGCGTGTCGCCGTTCGGAATGTGCCAGGCTTTGTCCCCCTTCGTCAGGTCGAGGGCGACCACGCTGCCGTAGGGCGGCTTGAACAGCTCCAGGCCCTGAGGGCCGCGGATGCCGCCGGGGCCCGTGGAGACGTAGCCGGCATTGGACCCGCTGTCCGCCCCCGGCACCAGCGCGATGACGCTGTGGCCGCGTTCGGTGGCCACGTACAGCATGCCGGTTTCCGGGTCGACGGAGGAGCCGCCGGGGATGTTGGCGCCGCCGTTGGCGCCGGGCTGCACGAAGGCGCCGCGGGTGCCGTCCTCCGCGTCGAGCAGTGACGGCGGGTTGAAGATCGGCCCCATGCGGTAGTTTCTGGCGATCTCGAGCGCCTGCTCGCGCAGCTCCGGCGTGAAGTCGATCAGGTCGTCCTCGGTCGCGCCCTGGAGCTCGAACGGCGGCGGCTTGGTGACGAAGGGCTGCGTCGGCGAGAGCCGCTCGCCGGGCACGTCGGACTGGGGCACTTCCCGTTCCTCGATGGGCCAGATCGGCTCGCCGGTCTCGCGGTTGAACACGTAGGCCCAGCCCTGCTTGGTGGTCTCCACCACCACGGGCACGGTGCGCCGGCCCATCTTCACGTCCAGCAGCTTCGGCGCGTTGGGGTTGTCCAGATTCCACACGTCGTGGTGGACCATCTGGAAGTGCCAGCGGCGCTCGCCGGTCTTCACGTCCAGCGCCAGGATGCTGGTGCCGAACAGGTTGTCGCCGAGCCGGTCCCCGCCGTAGTAGTCGTTGGTGGGCGTGTCGGTGACGACATACACCAGGCCGCGCTCGGAGTCCGCGGACAGGGGGGCCCAGGCGGAGACGTTGCCGGTGTACTCGGCACTGCCGTCTTCCCAGGTGTCGTAGCCGAACTCGCCGGACTTCGGCACCACGTTGAAGCGCCACAGCATCTTTCCGGTCTTGGCGTCGTAGCCGCGGATGTGGCCCGGCACGTTCTCCTTGGCGTCCGGGTAGTAGCCCCGGTCGTGGCTGTTGCCCACCACGATCACGCCGTTGACGACGATGGGCGGCGACGAGGAGGTGATGTCGCCGGCTTCGCCGATGCCTTTGTCCGGATGGACCGGGTAGTCGCCGAGACCCAGGTGCAGGTCGACGACGCCGTTGATGCCGAAGCCGGGGATCGGCTGGCCGGAATCCGCGTCCAGGGCCGCCATGTAGTAGCCCGGGGTGATCACGTAGATCACGTCCCGGCCGTCGACGCGGGCATAGGCCACGCCCTTGCCGTAGTTCTTGCGGGTGGATTTCTGCCAGCGCGGGTTGTCCTTCATGCGCCACATCCACAGGGTCTCGCCGGTGGCGGGGTCGATGCTCACCACCGTGCGGCGCTGACCCGCCACCGCGTAGAGCTTGCCCTTCACGTAGAGCGGCGTGGCGCGCAGGATGTAATCGACATCGGGGCCGTAGTTGTCGGCCTTCCAGCGCCAGGCGACCTCGAGGTTGTCGAAATTGTCGGCGTTGATCTGGTCCAGGGGCGAGTAGCGGCTGCTGGCCTCGTCTCCACCCCAGTAGCGCCACTCACCGTTGGCGGTGCCGTCGTGAAGACCACCGATGGCCGGTGCGGCCAGGCCGAGCGTCGCCGACGCGAGCAGGGTTCCCAGCAGGGCGCGCGGGCCGGTCGACGTCGCGCCCCGGGCGCGGCTGCGCGGTCCGTTGTGTGCGAAAAACATGAATCTCTCCCCCCGAATTGACAACACGGCGCAGGCGCTGACACGTGCACCGGGATAGGGCAATTAAGCCTGGGATCAGGCGTTTATTCAATTCTGGCGGGGTTTGCGGGCCGCCGGGCGGCACCGTCGGGCGGCGGACCCGGTCGGGTGCCGCCGCGTGCGATGGCGGTCAGTTGCTGGCGACGTCCACCGGGTCGACCATGCGGCCGGCGTAGCTGCCGAGGCCCACCTTGAAGTCCAGCACACGGATACCGCTCAGGGTCGTCTCGCAGGCGATCTTGACCGGTTCGGCGTCGCCGTTCTGGAACGCGTAGCCGTTCAGGTAGAGCTGGCGGGAGTTGCTGTGCTCGTAGATGAAGTAGTCGGCGTCGACCTTGATGAGGTCGAGCTCGCGCTCGGCGGCGTCGACACAGCCCTGATAGCCGCGGGACTCGGCGAGGGAGCTGTGCTTGGCCGCCTGGGCGGCGCCGGTGATCAGCAGGCCGCCGGCCAGCAGGGCGGCGGGCGCGAAGAAGCGGAGGGGCTTGTTCATGGCTCGGGACCTTCGTCGTTGCGTTTTGGTGTTACTTAAGGTAACAATCGACTCATGGTTTGAGAACGAACGTAACGTACAACCTCGTTCTCAGCCCTGTTCATCGATTTGGACGTTTTTTTGACGTTCCGCCTGGTATGACTCGACGATGGCTGGATTGGACTCGAGCGGCGACCTCGACTGGAACCTGGTGCGCACCTTCGTTGCGGTGGCGGACCGGGGCAGTCTGTCGGCGGCGGCCCGGGAGCTGGGGCTGGCCCACCCCACCGTGGCGCGCCATGTCCAGAACCTCGAGGCCGCCCTCGGCCTGACCCTGTTCGACCGCCGGGCCACCGGCCTCAAGCTCAACGATGCCGGGCGGCGGCTGGCGGTATCCGCCCGGGAGATGCTCGACGGCGCGCGCGCATTCGAGCGGGCCTCCAGGGCGGTGACGTCCCGGGCGTCCGGCCGCGTGCGGATCACGGCGTCGGAGTTCATTGCCGACGTCTTTCCCGATCTGCTCTCGCCCCTGCGCCGGGTCGGCGACGAGGGCCTGATCAACATCGAGCTGCTCATCGCCAATCACCAGCTCAATCTGCTCCAGGGCGAGGCGGACATCGCCATCCGGCACGTCGAGCCCCAGCAGCAGGAACTGGTGTGCCGTCGCCTGGCGGGCCTGCCGGCGGGGCTGTATGCCAGCCGTGACTACGTGGCCGAGCGTGGCATGCCCACGCTGGCGTCGTTCCGCGATCACTGGTTCATCGACGGCGTGCAGTCGCCGCGGCTCGCCCGTCATGCCCGCCGCATGGGATATCCGGTGAGCAAGGATCAGCTCGTGTTCCGCAGCGACAACTTCGCCGGCAGGCTGTCCGGGGCGGAAGCGGGCTGGGGCATCACGGTCGTGCCGCTGCACGTGGCCGCCAGCCGTGCCGGGCTGGTCCGGGTGCTCTCGGAAGTGCCGTTCACGGAGATCGAGATGTGGCTGGTGGGGCGCCACGAGGTGCGGACCACCCCGTTCCTGCGGGATGCCTTCGCCACCGCCGGCGACACCCTGAACGCCTTCGTCGCTTCCCTCACCGTGCCCCCCGGGCCCGGCGCCGTCCCGGTCGCCCGCACCGGATGACTTGATCCGGATCAAGGCTGTCCCCGCGCGCCGCTGCATGATCGGACCTCGACCATCAGCGGAGACAGACCATGGCAGCCGTCGCAAAAGACATGACCCAGCCGCGCTCCGAAACCTTCGAGACCGTCATGCAGGTCGCGTGGAACTTCGACTACGCCGGCCAGGTGGCGAAAATCGACGATCTCTACCAGCGGGCCAAGGACAACCAGTGGGATGCCGCCAGCCTCGACTGGGACACCCCCATCGACCCGTCCAATCCCATCATCGCGCCCGAGCACAGCCAGTACGCGCGCATGCCGTTCTTCCAGCGCCTGTCGCAGCAGCAGCAGGAAACCTTCTCGGCCCACTCCACGGCGCAGATGCTGTCCCAGTTCCTGCACGGCGAGCAGGGTGCGCTGCTCACCGCGGCCACCGTGGCCCACGGCGTGCCGGACACCAAGGCCAAGTGGTATGCCGCCACCCAGACCATGGACGAGGCCCGCCACGTGGAGGCCTACGACCGCTACGTCAACAAGGTCGCCATCCACTATCCGATGGTGCCGTGGCTGAAGCTGCTCATCGATACCACCCTGCAGACCAACAGTTTCTGCAAGGTGATGATCGGCATGAACATGATCGTCGAGGGGCTCGCCCTCGGCGCCTTCAACAACATGTACAAGCAGACCGAGGAGCCGCTGCTGAAATCCATCACCTTCAACGTGATGCGTGACGAGTCGCGGCACGTGTCCTTCGGCCACGTCTATCTGACGCCGACCGTGGCCGCGCTGCATCCGGACGAGCGCGAGGATCTGGCCCAGTTCGCCTTCGACGCGGTGAAGATCATCATGGACGGCCAGATGGCGCCCATGGATCCGGGCTTTCTGAAGGTGCTCGAGGTCACCGGCATCGATCCCGAGGACTTCGCCGCCGGCATGAAGGAAGCCGCCGAAGCCGGCATCACCCGGGAGCTGCCGCCGGGGCAGATCCATTCGGTCAACGACCTCATGATGCCCTCCCTGGTGCGGGCCGGTCTGGTGACCCCGCGCACCAAGGTCCAGTTCGAGGAAGCCGGCATTCCGGTGAATGCCGATCTCACCGTGCTCGAGGCCATGGAGGACCGCAAGTCCGACGCCAACGTGCTGAACGCCGCCCAGGCGGCCTACTGAGACGGAGCGGCAGGCGGTGACGTTCGACGAGCTGACCGGTGCGGGGCTGCTCGGCGCGTTGCCCGAGGCGGCGCTGGTCATAGACGGTGACGGTGTCATCGTCGCCGGCAACGCCCTGGCCGACGCGATTCTGGCCACCCCGGATACGCCGGTGGGCGAGACGATCGTCACCTTCCTGCCGGAGCACGAACGCAACCGGCTCGACCCGCTGGCCTGGCTGCGGCGCTGGGCGGACCAGCCCCAGGCCCCTGAGCTGGCCCACGTGCGGCTGTGGTGCCGCGACCGGGAGGGCCACGACAAGGCGCTGCGGGTACGCGTCGGCGCGTTGCCCACCGAACCCGTGCGCTATCTGGTCATGCTGGCCGACGTCACCGAGGAACAGGCCCGTCAGTACCGGACGCGGGCGGCCCACCGCCTGGCAGCCCGGGTGCTGGCCATCTGTGCCGACGGCATCGTCAATGTCGACGAGTCCCTGTGCGTGAGTTACGCCAATCCCGCCGCCGAGCGGCTGTTCGGCTACGGCACCGGCGAGCTGGTGGGCAGGCCGCTGGCGGCGCTGCTGCCGGAGCGCTACCGGGCCGACCACGAACGCTACATGCGCGCCTTCGCCGGGGAGGCGTCGCCGTCCCGGCTGATGGGGCAGCGTGCGGCCATCCGCGGCCTCACCCGGGACGGTCGCGAGCTGCCGCTGGATGCCTCCATCACCAAGGTCACCACCGACCGCGGGCTGGTGTTCTGCGCCATTCTGCGGGAGGCCGGACCGGTTCAGAGCGCGGCCGTCTGAGCATGCCGTCCATCACCTACGTGGAGATCAACGGCACCGAGCACACGGTGGACGTGCCCGTCGGCACCTCGCTGATGCAGGGAGCGGTGGATCACGCGGTGCCGGGCATCGAGGGGGACTGCGGCGGCATGTGTGCCTGCGGCACGTGTCACGTCTACGTGCCGGAATCCTTCGTCGCGCTGACCGGCCGGCCCGAGGAGCTGGAGTCCGCCATGCTGGAGTTCGCCTTCGACGTCGACGAGCGCAGCCGGCTGTCCTGTCAGATCCTGGTGACCGAGGAGATGGACGGCATGCGGGTGCTCATGCCGGCGCGGCAGTACTGAACCCCGCAGGCCTTCCGGGCGGGCGTGTCGCTCAGTCCGGGACGCGGCGCACGCCGCCGACCTTCACTGTCAGCCAGTAGAACAGCGCGCCGGTGGCGACGATACCGAGACCGAGGAGGCCTTCCTGGGGCCGGTCCAGCAGGATGTAGGTGAGCGTCCAGCCGGTGAAGCCGAGAAATATCAGCGGCGGCAGTGGATAGGCCGCCGCCCGGTAGGGCCGCGGCAGATCCGGACGACGCCAGCGCAGCACGAACACGCCCAGCACCGAGAAGAACGTGTTGAGCCCGAGCGTGAAACCGGCGAACACCAGGATCGACTCGAACGACGCCGTCAGGATGAAGGTGAGCGCCAGGCCCGACTGCAGCGCCACCGCCAGATCCGGCACGCCGTGGCGGTTGGTGCGGGCGAGCAGCCGGAAGGCGCGGAAATCCTGGCCCATCACCTGCAGCACCCGGGGTCCGGCCAGCACCATGGCGCTCACGGTGGAGATCAGCAGCGCCGCCAGGATCACGCCCATGACGCTGGCGCCGCCGCCGCCGAAGGCGTGGGTGGCAGCCACGTAGCCAATCTCGATGCGCCCGGCCATGGCGTCCATGGGGGCGACGTGGAGGAAGGTGAAGTTCAGCAGCAGGTACAGCCCCATCACCACCAGCGTGCCGACGATCAGCACCCGCGACAGGTTTCGCTGGGGGTCTTCCAGCTCGCTGGTGAGGTAGGTGGCCGCATTCCAGCCGGTGTAGGCGTAGTTCACGTAGATGAGCGCCACCGCGAAGGCGCCGCTGGCGAGCAGGTCGCCGTCTCCGGCAGCGGGCAGGAAGCGCACGTCCTGGGGCTCGCCCACCAGCGCCCAGGCGAGCACGCAGAAGCCGAGTATCAGCAGCACCTTCAGCACCGTGAAGGCGCGCTGCACGCCGCCGCTGTTGCGCCGGCTGCTGGCGTGTACGGCGGTCAGCGCCAGCACCAGACCGCAGGCGAGCCAGGTGGGCGAGAGCGACGGAAACACCGAGGCCAGGTAGGTGCCGAAGGTGATGGCGGCCAGCGCGGTGGGTGCCGCGAAACCGATCGTGGCGGACACCCAGCCGGAGATGTAGCCCGCGGCAGGGTGGTAGATCTCGGAGAGGAAGTTGTACTCGCCGCCGGAGCGGGGCAGGGCGGCGCCGAGCTCGGCGTAGCTGAGCGCGCCGCACAGGGCGGTGAGCCCCCCCACTGCCCACAGCATCATCAGCACGAAGCCGGATTGAATGTCGAGGAGCTGAAAGCCGAGGCTGGTGAACACCCCGGTGCCGATCATGTTGGCGACGACGACGGCCATGGCGGTGTTGGGGCTGAAGCGGACTTCCTGCATGGGACGTCGCGGGGGCCGGCTCAGCGGCGGTCGAGGCGGAACACCAGCGCCTTGTCGAGCCAGTTCTGGTCCTGGTCCATGCCGTACTTCTCGGCGTAGCGGCGGGCCACGGCCCGTCGTTCTTCCTTGTCGGTGACGGGTCGTGCGAGCAGCGGGTACAGGGTGTTGCCGACCCGGAGTCTCACCCGCGGGTCCTCGGCGATGTACTCGCTCCAGTTGGTGCCCTCGGGGCCGGTGCCGATGTAGGCGTCCCGGCCGATGCCCACGGCCCAGATGTTGACCGAGTAGGGATCGTTGGGGCGGGTCTCGAGCTGAAAGGTCTCTTCGTCGCGCAGCTCCGACCAGTCCTCCGGCGGAGTCTGCACGTCACCGGACAGGGCGCCGCCGGAAAACACGATGAACGGTTCCGAGCAGCCTGCCAGGCACAGCAGCGCGATCGGCAGAATCAGCAATCGGCACATAGTCTCAGCATAGACTTCGTGGTGGTCCGTGGGACTTCGGGCCCATTAGCGCGAAATCGGCAGGATAAGTAAACTGCTTTCTGCCACGCGTTTCCGGCCAGGAGAGCGCCGCAATGGGGACCATGCGCGCCATGCAGCTCGACCGGCCCGGCGGGCGTCTCGAAGCCGTCGAGCTGCCGGTCCCGGAGCCCGGCCCGGGCGAGGTGCTGCTGCGCGTCGCGGCCTGCGGCGTGTGCCGGACCGACCTTCACATCGTCGACGGCGACATCACCGACGGGCGCTATCCCGTCGTGCCCGGTCATCAGATCGTCGGCCAGGTGGTGCGCGGGGCCGGCGACCTCGCCGCCGGCACCCGGGTGGGTGTGCCCTGGCTCGGCAGCACCTGCGGCCACTGCGGCTACTGCACCAGCGGGCGCGAGAACCTCTGCGACGACGCCGAGTTCACCGGCTACCAGCGTCCCGGCGGGTTTGCCGAGTACGCCGTGGCCGATGCCCGCTTCTGTTTTCCGCTGCCCGAAGGCTACCCGGACGACCAGGTGGCGCCGCTGCTGTGCGCCGGGCTGATCGGCTACCGGGCCCTGGCCATGGCCGGCGATGCGGCCCGGTTGGGCTTCTACGGTTTCGGTGCCGCCGCCCACATCCTCACCCAGATCGCCGCCTGGCAGGGCCGCGCTGTGTATGCCTTCACCCGGGACGGTGATCGGGCCGGGCAGGCCTTCGCCCGTCGGCTGGGTGCAGTCTGGGCGGGCGGTTCCGGCGAGGCGCCGCCGGAGCAGCTCGATGCGGCGATCCTGTTCGCGCCGGCGGGCGAACTGGTGCCGCGATCGCTGACTCATGTGCGCAAAGGCGGGCAGGTGATCTGCGCCGGCATCCACATGTCCGACATACCGTCTTTTCCCTACCGGGATCTGTGGGGCGAGCGCGTCATCCGCTCGGTGGCCAATCTCACCCGGGCGGACGGGCATGCCCTGCTGGAGCTGGCGCCGCGGGCGGGCGTGCGCACCCAGGTGACCCGCTTTCCGCTGGCGGACACCGTCGCCGCCCTGGATGCGCTGCGGACCGGGGAGATCGAGGGCGCTGCCGTGGTGATGGTGGACTGAAGGACTCCGGACGGGTGCCGTCAGGGGCTGCCGGTGCGTTCGAACACGCGCTTGTGCACGACGGCGGCGCTCTTGTCGGGGTTCAGCTTGACGGTGACCAGCAGGGTGCCGTCGCGCCGCACCTCGTACGCCTGGCTCACCTTGCGGCTGG
>MRWG01002047.1_pt1 | contig 11100 bp, 10 predicted proteins | sample 1013341 | NCBI WGS metagenome assembly MRWG01 (sample SAMN06117577, study PRJNA244670) | biofilm metagenome | biome: Water; feature: Cathode Biofilm; material: Biofilm; isolation source: microbial consortium enriched at the cathode of a solar microbial fuel cell | place: USA: District of Columbia ... | reverse complement strand
GACTATACCGGTACGATCTGGGCGGCGCTGATGAAGCGCGACGAGCCGGTCCAGCGCTCGGCCATGTATGCGCGCGTCACGGCCTGGCTACTGAATGAGCGTGGCGTGATGGCGGCGGGTAAGCTCGGGTTCGAGAATGCTTACGCGCTTGCGACCAGCCGGGAGACGGCGGCCGAGCATGATCTTGAGACAATCGCCGACCTGTCGGGCCTCGACATCTCCATTGCCAGTGATCCTGAATTCTTCGGACGCTCGGAATGGACGCGCACACGTGACGCATACGGCCTGCAGTCGCTTCAGACCCGCAGCATGGATTCGGCCTTCATGTATGATGCGGTGAAGGGCGGCGAGGTGGGGCTGATCACCGCCTATACGACCGACGCGCGGATCGATGCGTTCGATCTCGTCCTGCTGGAGGACACGCGTGCGATCCTGCCGCCTTATGACGCCTTCCTGCTACTCTCACCGCGGGCCGGCGAGAACGAAGCGTTGCTGAACGCGCTGGAGCCGCTTCAGGGCGCAATCGATACCGGTCTGATGCGACGGGCGAATGGGAAAGTCGACATGGAGCGCCAGAGCGTGAGCGAGGCTGGCGCATGGCTACATGGGCAGGTGTTTCAACCGGCCGAATAGAAAACGGGCGGCCCGAAAGCCGCCCGCCTGTTTCTGGCCTTTCCTTGCTGGTTGGACCTAAAGAACGTCGAGCATTTCCGCGACGAGCGGGTGGCGGACTATGTCCTTGCCTTCGAGATAGATCACTTCGGCGTCGGAAAGGCCCTGGAGCTTTTCCGCCGCCTGGGCGAGGCCGGACAGGGACGGCAGCAGGTCCGACTGAGCCGGGTCGCCGGTAACGGCCATTGTGGAGTGCCAGCCAAGCCGGGTCAGCAGCATCTTGAGCTGGGTGTAGGTGCAGTTCTGCGCCTCATCGATGACCACGAAGGCATTGTTGAGCGTCCGCCCGCGCATGAAGCCGATCGGCGCGATCTCGATCAGGCCCTCGGCCATCATGTGCTTGAGCTGCTGCGGCGAGAGCCGGTCTGCGAGCGCATCGTACAGGGGGCGAAGGTATGGCGCGAGCTTGTCTTCCATCGCGCCGGGCAGGAAGCCGATCTGCTCGCCGGCTTCAACGGCTGGCCGCGACAGGATGATCCGGGCGACCTTGCCCTTCTGGAGCGCCTCGACGGCCTTGCAGATGGCGAGATAGGTCTTGCCCGTACCCGCCGGCCCGAGGGCGCAGACCAGCGACTTGGTCTCGAGAGCCGTCATGAGGCGTGCCTGGTTCTCCGAGCGCGGCTTGATGTTCTTCTGGTAGCGTTGGTCGCGCGGTGTGTTCGGGTTCCTCACCTTCTCGGCATCGTCTGGATGCCACCCGCCCTGAATGGCGTACAGCCGTGCCTCGCTGCGCGATTTTCCTCCCATTTCCTCGAAGAAGCCCATCGCTTCCAGTTCGGCATTGGCTTTCTGACGCTTGGCAGAGGCTCTTTTACCCATGTGAGGATCTCCTTTTTGGGTACAAAAAAACCGCCGGGCGAAAGCGCGCGGCGGTGGCGGGAAAACGGGAAGAGGAGGCATCGGGCCCGCGGGACGGGCCGGGTGGTGTGTCTGGCAGAGACGGTCTGGGGACCATCGGCACTTGCCTCCCGAATCTCTCAACCATTAGAGGTTACCAGTATTAAGCGAGCCTTAACCAGACCATTCCGCTTGCGAAATTTTTATGACAGGGAAAGGATTTCAAACATGGCACTTTTCGAGCTCGATGGCGTAAAACCGGTCACGCCCGAAAGCGGCAACTTCTGGGTGGCCGACAATGCGACCGTCCTCGGCCGGGTGATTCTCAAGGAAAATGCGAGCGTCTGGTTCAATTGCGTCCTGCGCGGGGACAATGACCCGATCGAGATTGGCGAGAACTCCAACATTCAGGATAGCTGCGTGCTGCACACCGATCATGGCGTGCCGCTGACCATCGGCAAGGATGTCACGGTCGGCCACATGGTCATGCTGCATGGCTGCACGATCGCGGACGAAACGCTGATCGGGATCGGCTCGACCATCCTCAACGGGGCCAGGATTGGCCGCAACTGCATCATCGGGGCACATTCCCTGATCCCCGAAGGCAAGGAGATACCGGACAATTCCCTGGTCATGGGCGCGCCGGGCAAGGTCGTGAAGCAGCTGACGCCCGAACAGGTCGCGCTGATCAAGGCCTCTGCGCAGGGCTATGTCGCCAACTGGAAACGGTTCAAGGCGGGACTGAAGCCGCTCTAGCGTTCAGTCGTTGCTGGCGACGAGTTTCACGCGCGGTTCGGATTCACGGACATCCGGCGGGAAGATCGCGGTCACGCGGTGGCGCCAGACGGGCCGGCCTTTCAGCCGATGGTCGCCGCCAAGGGTCTGATAGAGTCCAAGCACGCGCGGGCCGCCATCCATCTGGGCAGGCTGGGCAAGCGGGGCGAGGATCAGTTCGACGTCGATCCGCTCACCGGTGAGGTTCTCGGCGCAGGCGCGGACAATGGCCGGCTGACGTTCCAGCACGGCGGACTTCAGCACGAGGCCCAGCATGTCCCGGTCGGGGCCGGTCCAGAATCCCAGGAAATTATAGTCGGCCAGCTGACGGCCGAGCGAGGTTTCGATCTGCGCGCCGGCGGTACGGAATGCCCAGTCACTTTCGCCTGCGTCCTGGATAACGAACAGGCGGGAAATGAGATCGGGATGGTCGCGGGTTTGCGGCCCGTCGATGCCATCGGTGGAATCTGTATGCATGCGCTGCCAGGCTGACAGGAGAGTCAGGCTGTTGGGATGAAGGGTCGTGTCCAGCATTTAGCGGTGCTCTTGCTCTTTATATTCATCACGTTGGTTGGCACGGCCTCCCAGCCGCAGCGATCCCCACGTCGCAATACCCGGGCCAGCTGCATTCCCTTTGCAGGCGATGGCGTGTCGCCCGGCTGTTTCATTTTTCCCGGCTCGGGGGAGAAACGGCACGGAAGATGCATCCTGTCAGGGGAATTGCCACGGAGATCTGGTATGCGCGTCTCAACTCGGAACATTCTTGCGGCTGCTGCAGGCCTGACAACGGTCATTGCGCTTGGAAGCGCTGCATTCGCCGGTGGTGGAAGCGGTTGCAACACCTGTGCAGCGCCGCCGCCACCGCCGAGTTACACACCCCGGGACAACGCGCCATGCTGCACGGCGGGCCGCCAGCACGGTGTGCATGTGCCAGGCGTGAACATTGGCGGGCCGAATATCTCGATCACAGGGTCGAATGTGAATGTGGGCGGTGGACGCCTGCATATCTCCGGCGAGACCTATCTGAATGTAAATGCAGGCGCATCCGCCTCCAGCGAGGTCTATGCCTATGCTGGCGGCGGTGGTGGCTTCTCCGGGCCGGCGCCGGTTGCGACGTCCGCGATCGATGGGCTGAACGTCGTCGGTAGCGGCGAGACCTACACCGAAACCGTGACCGAGCAGGTGCCGACGCTTGAGGAATACTGCGTCGACGAGATCAGCTATCGCGAAGTGCGCATGGCCGTTCAGGCGGTCTGCCTGGACGATACGGGCGCGCCCCATCCGGCTTCCCAGGTCGAATCCGGCCAGTCTGTACCCGGTGATTATCGCGGCGAGATCTATCGCTGCATGGCCGGCACGCGCATGCAGGTCACGCTTGGGTCTGTCGAGAATGGCGAGGCCAATTTCGACCACGGACAGACCATGGCCTGCGCAAAAGGCGAGGCGCTTGTCCAGACGGCGGGCGGCGAACTGGCCTGCAAGCCGCAGATCCCGCAACGCAACTGTAATGAACGATCGCTGCTGCGCCGCTATGGTCCCGGCATCAAGGTCGTGCAGACCCGCCGCGCCGAGAAACAGTGTGTTCCGCAGCAGCGCACCGTCATGAAGACGGTTTCACGCGAAGTTGAGCGGGTTCGCGAGTCGGCGCCCAAGCCGATGGTCTTCGACGGCGGTGTTGGCCAGGGCGTCTACTGATCGAAGAACACTTCAACATCACGTGAAACTGCAATGCCCCGCTTTCTAGCGGGGCTTTTTTTTGGTCCTGTTCCGGAGCGAGGCACAGCTGATTCGCTGTGTCGCAGCCTTGATGCCTTGCAACCATGCATGGCTTCGTGACAACTTTGATAGAGCCTGTCCCAGGCTCAAACCATAATAAAACAAACAGATCAGGAGACGTGAGATGAAGTTGGCTCCCAGAACTTCGAATTCGACATATTCTTTCAAGACCGCACTTTGCCTCGGTGTCGGGCTTGGGGTTGTGATGGCCGCCGCGCCTGTCGCTGCCGCCCAGACGGCCGATGCTGCCGAGGCCTCGGCGCAGGAAGAGCAAGGCCAGGACGCCCAGCGCCGGCTGAACGCTGTGGTTGTCGAGGCAACGCGCCGCGAAGGGGTGACCGTCCAGGACGTGCCGGTATCGGTCACCGCATTTGACGCTGCCTTGCTGGACGATACCGGCGTTGCCCGGCTCAACGATCTTGAGCAGATCGCGCCGTCCATCCAGGTGTCGCAGACCGAGTCGGCGGCATCCGGGACGAGTATCTCCATCCGCGGTATCGGTACCGGTGCGAACAATCCGGGTTTCGAGCCCGCCGTTGGTGTCGTGATTGATGGCGTTTACCGCACGCGCACGGGCATTGCGCTTTCGGAGCTGCCTGAACTGGCCGGCATCGAAGTCCTGCGCGGGCCGCAAGGCACGCTGTTCGGGCGCAACACGTCTGCCGGTGTCGTCTCGATCAATACCGCCAAGCCGCAATGGGATCCGGAAGCGAGTCTGACGGCAGGTGTCGGCAATTACGGCATGTACAGCGCCGAAGCCTCGGTGACCGGTCCGATCTCCGATACGATGGCGGCCCGTGTCGATGTCAAGCGCCGGGTGCGCGACGGCTATATCGATGACGTCAATTCCGACCGTGAGTTCAACAATCTCGACCGCTTCCTGATGCGCGGCCAGCTGCTCTTCGAACAGGACGATGCGAGCCTTCGCCTGATCGCCGATTATGGCAAGACCGATGAAGACTGCTGCATCGGTGTGAACCTGATCCAGGGACCGACGGCTGCTGCGGTGAACGGCGCTGCCGCTCTGGCCGGGCTTAAGGGTTTCGCAGACGCCAGCCCGGACGACTACAAGGTCGCGCTTTCGCCCAACCGTCCGATCTCTGACGATGTCGAGGAGTGGGGCGTATCGGCCGAGTATCGCAACCGTTTCGGCACGATGAACTTCACCTCGATCACCGCCTATCGCGACTGGCAGGCCATTCGTGATCAGGACATCGACTTTTCGGGTATCGACCGCGCCTATCGCGATGGCACGGAGATCACCGACAAGGTGTTCACGCAGGAGTTCCGCCTGCAGGATACGTACGGCCCGCTCGACTGGCTCGTCGGTGCGTTCTACATGAATGAGGAGCTTGGCTATAGCGACACGATCCGCGTCGGCACCCAGGCCAATCTGTACACGGACTTCATTTCGGCCGGCGCAACCGGCGGGCAGCTGTTCGGCTCTCTGCCGGGCGTTCCGCCGCTGCTTGGTTACGTGAACCCGGCGACCGGCGCGCCGACACTCCCGACGGCGCCGGGCGCCGTGCCGTTCTTCCTGCCGCAATTCTTTGACGGTGCAGGCCAGAACAATGACGATTTCGAGGTGAAGACGAATGCTGCTGCGCTCTTCACGCACAATGAAATCGCGCTGACGGACAAGCTGACCGCGACGATCGGTGCGCGCGTCAATTACGAGGAAAAGGATATCGAGTACGACCTCAACTCGACTGTTCCCTCGTGTGATTTCTTCCTCAACAACCCGGCAGGCGGGGCGGTTGTCCAGAACCTTATCGCCAGCGGGGCAGGCAGCCTCGTCCTGCTGTCGTGTAACCCGGCTGTGAATACCGAGTACAACGGCACCGACAGCGACAGTTTCGATGAAACGACGGTCACCGGCACAGCCAAGCTGGCCTATGCCTTCACGCCGGATTTCATGTCGTACGTGTCCTATTCGCGCGGCTTCAAGGCCGGCGGCTACAACCTCGACCGCTCGGGCTTTGACAGCGTGCTGTTTGGTGGCGATGGCGCCCAGCCATCCGACCTGCAATTCGATTCAGAGACGGTCGACAGCTATGAGCTCGGCTGGAAGGCGAGCTTCGACCAGATCGCAGCGACCCTCAACGGTGCCATCTTCTTCCAGGAGGTTGCCGACTTCCAGGAGAACGTCTTCACGGGCACGAATTTCCGCGTCCTGAATTCGGACGTCGAAAGCTACGGCCTCGAACTGGACGGTTCGATCCAGCCGGTTGACGGGCTGACGCTGCAGGCCGGCTATGCCTATACAAAGGCTGAACGCAAGACGCAGCTTCGCACCCCGCGTGGCGACGGCACATTCGACATCCTTGCGGAGTCGGGTGTCCAGCTTTCCAACACGCCGGAACATGTGCTGACGGCATCAGGAACCTATCTTTACGATATCTCGCCTGACCTGCGCGGTCTGTTCCACCTCAACGCCCGCTACAATTCGGAAACGGCGACGTCCGATTCCACGCGCGGCATCGCTGACAATGATGCCTATGCGCTGTTCGGCGCGCGTGTCGGCATCCAGGCGGCAGACGGCGGCTGGGAGTTCTCGGTCTTTGGTGAGAACATCACCGACGAGTACTACAACCTCGCTTCGTTCAACGTGCCTGAGCAGACCGGCACGGTTGCCGTCTATCCGGGCCTGCCGGCGATGTACGGCGCGGAGTTCAAGGTGAACTTCTAGGGCGATGCCCGAAGACATTCAGAAAGCCCCGCCAAACCGGCGGGGCTTTTTTTATGGCGTCCGGCGCTCGCTGGCGCGCAGGGCGAAGATCGTCACGATAAAGCTCAGCACTTCAAACCCGGCAAAGAACCAGCCGCTGAAGGTCGGGCTGTCGCCAATGATCAGGGAGGTCACCCGCGCCAGCGTGTATCCGCCCATATAGACCAGCAGGACAAACAGGGCCGGGCGCTGGAATGCGGCTGGGCGCAGGGCACCGGCGGCCGTCATGGCGGCCATGCCGAGGCTGACGCCGCCAAAGATGCCGCGCATCTCGAAGGCCGCGTTCGGACCGCTGACCGTCACGTCCAATTGGCTGGTCATGCCAAGCGGATCTGCGAGCGACCAGGCGCCGAAGGCGAGAAACATGAGGGCCATGAAGGCCAGGAAGAGACGTATAAGCATGGCGACCGACTTAGCGCGATGCCTGACACTTTGTAGTGGATCGATTTGAAGTTGAGCTATTCGTCATTTCGTGCTTGCGTCGACTGGGGCTGGTGACGAGTGGAGAGGGCATGTCAGCAGATGCAACGGCGAGTGCAGCGCCGGAAATGGCAGATGGCACAAAGGCAAAACAGCGGCGCCTGCGGCCAGTTTCGAACAGCTGGAGCTGGCTGAAATATTCCCAACTCGCCTATATCGGCATCGAAGCCCTGTCGGCTGCTGGAGCCGTCGCGACTCTCTCCTTCTTTGACCGGATGCTGAAAGGCGGGTTTTCAACCGATGCCGAGATGATGGGGGTGGCCAATTTCGTGGACGGCGCAAATGCGTTGATCGGTTTTGCCTTCTTCGCAATCTTTGCGGTCAGCGTTGTGAGCTATGCGCGCTTTTTTCACCGCAGCATGAACAACGTCCAGGCGGCGGGCGACCCCGACGCCACCATGCCGCCTGGCTGGACCTGGGGCTATCATTTCATCCCGATCCTCAATCTCTGGAAACCGCTTCAGGGCGTGTTGCAGATCTGGCGCGCTTCAATGCGTTTGACGGCCGAGAATCCGAAAGTGCCCGCCACGGTCGGCTGGTGGTGGGCGGCATGGCTGTCGACAAATGTGATCAGCAACATTTCGCTTCGCCTGTCGATATCGTCCGGAGTCTTCGATGAAGAGATCACCGACTTCGACATGTTCCTCAGCTCGTTCTATTTCGATATCGCCTCGTCTGTGACAGGCATCATCTGCAGCGTGCTGCTCCTGAGATTTGCGAGCCGGATACACCGCGCGCAGCAGGCCCTGCTCAATCGCGATGTCGGCGACGTGTTTGCCTGATGCCGGGGACCGCCAGATACAGAAAAACCCCTGCCGGGTGCGAGGGGGGCAGGGGTTTCTCCGGGATCGGCAGATCCACAACCGGAAGAGCTGACTACTCTCCGGCTGATTGCAATGTGGCCGAGTTGCCGATGGCGGTGGCCGATCCGTAGATGCCGTTGCCATAGACGCTCGTCGCCTGGCCGTAGGCGTAAACCTGGCCACTATTCGTCTGGTTGATGCGGCCGCCGACGGCGGCATCGCTGCAATAGTTGCAGACCGTTGCGGTCGCGGCATTGCCGATGGAGGTCGCCGAGACCATGCCCGTGTCGCCCACCCAAGACTGCCCGGAGAAGCTGGCCTGGCTGCCGACGGTGCCGTCATTGGTCTGGTTGGCATAGATCGCCGTGTCGGAGCCGACATTAGAGATCAGGGCCGAATTGCCGACGCCATAGGACGATGCGGTCGCATAGCCGGACCAATGGTCGAGGGTGACATAGGTCTGGGCGTCAATGTCGGCGCCATTGCGCTGCTCGACCGGTTCGCCTTCCTGTCCAAGCGATGCATAGCCCCATTCATTGTAGACAGTGGCTGAGTTGCCGAACGCATTCGTCACCGCGCTGACATTGTTGCCGTCATTCATATAGACGTCGGTCGCGGCCTGCACGGACGAGCCAGCGGCGGTTTCCTGCTGGACCCGGTTGATGTTCGTGCTGGTGTAGCCGGTCGAAGACGTCGCATTGGCACCGGCGGACGTGGCGAAGCTGGCATAATAGCCGTCGCAGCACATGTCCGCGTCGGTTTCAGCGATCACATCGGCCGAGCTTTGCTGGACCTGGCTGGCGTCGCTTTCCCCATAATTGTTGTCAGTGCTGGACACGTTGGCGATGGCTGTCGTCGCCGAAGCCAGCTCGCTTGCGCCGAGTAATTCGATATCGGTGTAGGCTTCGACCAGGCCGGACGCGGTCTGGTCAGCGTAGTATGCGTTCGATCCGTAATCTGTCCCGCCCTGGGCGGCGTTGCCATAGGATGTGGTCGTCGCGACAGCCGTGCCGGCGGAATAGCCGCGCAGGCGATTGGTCGCTGTCGACCGGGCATCGAAAGTCTGTGTGATCTCGCTGGAGACATCCCCGGAAATCCGCAACGCCGCGGCAGTGTTGCCGAGCGACGTCGCGGTCGAGACGGCTGCACCTGTGCTTTCGGGGACATACACATCCATGTCGGCCCAGACATCATTCAGCTGGAGCTGATTGATCGCGCCTGCCTCCGGATCGCTGTCCTGGGCGCTTGCTGCGCCCGCGCCGAGGGCGAGAGCGAGGGCCGCGGCCAGTGTAAGTCTGTTGGTGGACCTGATCATGCCGGTCTCCTTGAAGTGTCAGCCGGAGCTGCTCTTGTCCTAGTTGCGCCCGCGCAGGTTCGGATCGCGCTTGTCGTGCCAAGCGGCGACCTGTTCGCGTGACGGGCCGTTATAGTCCTCGAGAGAGCCGCCAAAGGGTTCGAAGTCGCCCGTTGTGCCATTCGTGGAGATCGCGCCGACGGTTGCATCGCAGATCTGGCTGGACGGGACGGCATAGAGATTGACCATCATTTCAAGGACAGCGCGTTCGATGACCGAGCGCACGGCCAGCTGGATCGGCTCCTGGGCGCGGCCGCCGACGCCGACGTCGAACACGTTGCCATTGGCGAAATCGAAGATGCCGAGCGAAACCTCGCGGCCGATGATCTGCTTCTGGTAGGAGATCACATCGACGACTTCGAGCGTTTCGGTATCAACGAGGCGAAGATCGAGGCCGACATTGATGACGTAGAGCTTGCCGCCGAAGGAGCCTTTCGGGTCCATCGCATCGGTGTCGCCGACGAAGGCTTCGGCGCCAACTGAACGAATATTGTAGTTCAGCTCGGTGATGCCGCCGACGAGATAGAAGTCGGAGCCAGGAATGGAGCCGGCCGTGATCTTGCGGAAATTGTCCGGCTGTTCGTCACCGATCAGCTTGTTGTTTGCGTATTTCAGTTCGAGCTCGGAAACCGAAGTATCGAATCGCTCAACCAGGCGTGCGCCGGATTTGGCGAAAGCGGAAATCGCCATCAGGGACGCGCCCTGCGTAACGCGGCGGCCGCCTTCGAGGTCAGCCTTGCCTGTATAGTCGAGAATGCGGCCAACGGCGATGCGCGGGGCGCGGTAGCCGGACTGGCGGGCATAGTAGCCCATGCAGACCAGCCCATCAGAGTAAGGCGTCGGATTGGCGGTCACGGGTGCATTGCCGATCGGCTTGGCGTACTGCCCGCTCGGTCCGGCGACGGGTGACACGCAGCCTGCAGCCAGGAAGGCTGCCGAAATGACCGCGCCGAAGATGCTCTTGCGGGCCGATTTCTTTTCTCCGGTCAGGACATTCATTGGAGGTCGAGCTCCCCGTTCAGGACCACGGTCTGGTCGCCATTATTGATCTGTGTCGAATCGATGATCACCGTATTGTAGTTGCCGGTGGTGATCACATTGAGCTGGTTGCCGACAGCGGTGCCTGTGCCGATCATGCCGGCGGCACCTTCAGTCTGGCCCCAGCCGGTGTAGAGACCCGAGCCGAGACCGGTACCGCCCTCGAGAAGGCCGTTGACGATGACGCGGTTGCCACTGGCGTCGCGACCGGCCGCAGAATAGGGCTGCGATTCCTGGCCGAAGCCGAAACCGTAAGGACGCTCGAATTCGGAAACCGTCGAAGCGGCCTGGGCTTCGGCTTGCGGAACGACGGCGATAGCCGTCAGGGCCGCCAGGCCGAGAAGTCCTGTAATGGAGTCAGTATTGAATTTCATCTGCCGATCCCTTTTGGGGCTGTTTGCGGAAGATGGTTGCAATGGGTGTGCCAGTTCAGGGGAGTGGTTCGTCCCATTTTCGCGCCTGTGGGGAACAAGGCAGCAGGGAATTTGAGGCCTGATGATACGCCTTGCAGGCGAGTCCTGTCCCAAACCGGCACGCGCCCGGCCGATTCGCGATGCTTCTTCGCGCGTGCGCCCACGTGTGATAGGATGACGCAACGATAAAAAACCGGGAGGATGTCCATGCTGATAGAGCAGATT
>MRWG01002046.1_pt1 | contig 11100 bp, 10 predicted proteins | sample 1013341 | NCBI WGS metagenome assembly MRWG01 (sample SAMN06117577, study PRJNA244670) | biofilm metagenome | biome: Water; feature: Cathode Biofilm; material: Biofilm; isolation source: microbial consortium enriched at the cathode of a solar microbial fuel cell | place: USA: District of Columbia ... | reverse complement strand
GCGCAGCACATCCGCCAGCACCTCGAACGCGGCCAGGCGCGGCATCAGGGCGTCGGTAGCGTCGGTCATGGGTGCGTTGCGTGGCATCGCCGGGCGGGTTCCTCGGGTTAGGGGCCGTAGGTACTCCCACATACACGGGGCCGCAAAGCAAATCAAAACACATTATAAAAATGTATTTACATATTATTTTCCATATGATTAAAGTAATTTTATATAGAATAACATATTATAAATGTATAATATGTTAAATGGTGTAAAAACAAGGGTCTGACCATGAACACGCTTTCTGCCGCCGCGCTCAATGAACAATACCAATCGCTCCCCGCGGCGGAAATCGTTTGTGCGGCGATCCGCGACCTGTTTCCCGCGCGGATCGGGCTGGTGTCTTCATTCGGCACCGAATCGGCGGTGTTGCTGCACATGATCGCGCGTGCCGACCGGACGACGCCGGTGCTGTTTCTCGATACGCTCAAGCATTTCGACGAAACCCTCGAGCATCGGGACCGGCTGATCCGGCGCCTGCGGCTCGAGGACGTGCGGACCGTCCGGCCCGCCACTAGCGATCTCGTCGCCGGCGATCCGGACGGCATGCTGTGGAGCGGCAACCCGGACAAGTGCTGTGATCTCAGGAAGACGCGGCCGCTGGCGCGTGAGGTGTTGCGATTCAGCGCCCTCTTTACCGGACGCAAGCGCCATCACGGCGGCGGCCGCGGCGCGCTCGAAACCTTCGAGGACGACGGCCCGCGCATCAAGGTCAATCCGCTCGTCAGATGGACGCCCGACGACGTCGAAGCCTACATGGACCGGCACGGTCTGCCCAGGCATCCACTCGCCGACAAGGGCTACCCGAGCGTCGGTTGCGCGGTGTGCACGTCGCCCGCCGGCGCCGGCGAAGGTTTCCGCGCCGGACGCTGGCGCGGCCAGGGGAAGATCGAATGCGGTATCCACAAACCGCTTCCGCCGGACTGACCTGAACCCTCCGCGCCCCCGCCCGTTCCAGGTGCCCGCAGGTCAAGGTTTCCGGCGGTTTGCACTTGTCTTATGTTACCGGATGAAAGAAAACCCGCGTCTATGACTGACCCTGATATGAACCGGCTTGCCCACCTGGAACGACTAGAATCGGAATCGATTCACATTCTCCGTGAAGTCGCGGCGTCGTTCGAGCGGCCGGTGCTGCTCTATTCCATCGGCAAGGATTCCTCGGTGCTGCTGCACCTGGCGATGAAGGCGTTCCATCCGGCGAAGCCGCCGTTTCCGCTTTTGCATGTCGACACCACCTGGAAGTTCCGCGAGATGATCGCGTTCCGCGACGCGCGCGCCCGGGAACTCGGCCTCGACTTGATCGTGCATATCAACGAGGACGGGGTGAAGCGCGGCATCTCGCCGCTCGCCAGCGGCGCCACCGTGCACACCGACGTGATGAAGACCGAAGCGCTCAAGCAGGCGCTCGACCTGCACAAGGTGGACTGTGCCATCGGCGGCGCCCGGCGCGACGAGGAGAAGTCGCGCGCCAAGGAACGGGTGATGTCGTTCCGCGACGCCAATCACGCCTGGAACCCGCGCCAGCAGCGTCCGGAACTCTGGCAACTCTACAACTGCCGGATCGGGCCGGGCGAGAGCGTGCGCGCATTCCCGCTGTCGAACTGGACCGAACTCGACGTCTGGCACTATATCCGCGCCGAGGAGATTCCGGTGGTGCCGCTCTATTTCGCCGCCGAACGCCCGGTGGTCGAGCGCGCCGGCCAGCTCATCATGGCCGACGACGAGCGTCTGACGCTGGAACCCGGCGAAGAGATTTGCACCGAGAAAGTCCGCTTCAGGACGCTGGGCTGTTATCCGCTGACCGCGGCGATCCGCTCCGCCGCCGCCGACATCGACGCGGTCATCGCCGAGACATTGTCGGCAAGAACGTCCGAGCGCCAGGGCCGGATCATCGACTTCGACACCCAGGCGTCGATGGAAAAGAAAAAGCGCGAGGGGTATTTCTGATGGATGCCGCATCGGAAAAGGGCCTGCTTAGGTTCCTCACCTGCGGCAGCGTCGACGACGGCAAGTCGACCCTGATCGGCCGGCTGCTCTACGAGGCGCAGCTCATCCTCGAGGACCAGTCGTCGTCCCTCGAAGCCGACAGCAAGCGTTTCGGCACGGTCGAGGACGGCGTCGACTACGCGCTTCTCGTCGACGGGCTCGAGGCCGAACGCGAACAGGGCATTACCATCGACGTCGCCTACCGCTACTTCCAGACCGCGAAGCGCGGCTTCATCGTCGCCGACACGCCGGGCCACGAACAGTACACCCGCAACATGGCGACCGGCGCCTCGACCGCCGAGCTCGCCGTGATCCTGGTCGACGCCCGCAAGGGGGTGCTGACGCAGACCCGGCGGCATTCGTTCATCGCGCATCTGCTCGGCATCCGCCACGTGCTGCTGTGCGTCAACAAGATGGACCTGGTCGGCTACGCTGAGGACGCGTTCCGCGACATCGAGGCGGACTATCTTTCGTTCTGCGAAGCGCTCGGTTTCGGCACCGTGACGGCGCTGCCGGTGTCGGCGCTGCGTGGCGACAACATAACCACCAAATCGGCGCAAATGCCGTGGTTCAATGGTCAATGTGTGCTCGATTTTCTGGAATCCGTTCAGGTTCATGCAGGAATATGCAGAACCGGCGCGCGCCTGCCGGTGCAATGGGTGTGCCGCCCGGACGGTGATTTCCGCGGCTTCGCCGGCACCGTCGCGGGCGCCGAATTGAAGCCCGGCGACGCCGTGACGGTCGAGCCCGACGGCGCCCAAACGATCGTGCAAAGCATTGAAACCCATGACGGAAAACTGGACCGGGCGGTGCCCGGCAAGGCCGTGACGCTGACCCTCGCCGATGACGTCGATGTCGCACGGGGCGATGTTATCCGGCACACGGCGAGCGTCATGCAGCCGGCCGATCAGGTGCAGGCGCACATGATCTGGATGTCGCCCAGCCCGATGATTCCCGGCCGCCGATACGAAATAAAAGTCGCCGCGGCGCGCGCGCGGGCATGGATCACGGACCTCAGGTACGCCATCAACGTCAATAACTTGGACCACATTGCTCAGAAGACGCTGGAACTCAACGACGTCGGTGTCTGCAACCTGAGTTTAGACCGCAGGCTTGCCGTCGATGCCTATAAGGACTGCCCCGAGACCGGCGCCTTCATCCTCATCGACCGGGAAACCAACGAGACCGTCGGCGCCGGCATGATCGACTTCGCGCTCAGGCGGTCTCTCAACCTGACGCGCCAGCAGCTCAGCCTCGACAAGTCGGCCCGTGCCGAGGCGCTCGGCCAGAAGCCGGCGGTGCTGTGGTTCACCGGCCTGTCTGGTGCCGGCAAGTCGACGGTCGCCAACGTCGTAGAGCAGAAACTGCATCTGGCGGGCCGGCATACCTACATGCTCGACGGTGACAACATTCGCCACGGCATCAACCGGGATCTCGGGTTCACGGATGCCGACCGTGTCGAGAACATCCGCCGTATCGCCGAGGTCGCCAAGCTGTTTGCCGACGCCGGCATGATCGTGCTCGTCTCCGCGATTTCGCCGTTCCGCAGCGACCGGGACATGGCGCGCGACCTGATGCCACCGGGCGAGTTCTTCGAAATCCATGTCGACGCGTCGCTCGAGGTCTGCGAAACACGCGATCCGAAGGGGTTGTATGCCCGCGCGCGCAAGGGCGAGATTGCCAACTTCACCGGCATCTCGTCGCCGTACGAGCCGCCGGTATCGCCGGAACTGAAGATCGACACCGGTGTGGTCGATCCGGATGCGGCAGCCGACATGGTCATATCGTTGCTTGAAAAGCCGGGGCAATGAGGCTCCGGTGCTCACCGGTGTGATATGTTTCGAAACGGGATGACGGTGGTCGGCTTCCCCGCTCGCTGGTACTCTGGCACGCGGCTGGCAGGGGTTTAATTCGATGATGGCCAGACTGAAAAACCGGTTGCGAATTCTGCGACGGAATGCGGCCTCGTTCTGGTACACCAACAAGAACAGAATGCTGGGGCGTTCATTCGTCCGGCATCCCCGGTCCCGCTTGTTCATCGAGCCGGTGAGCTTCTGCAATCTGAACTGCAAGTTCTGCAGCTATCCGAAAGAAGTCCGGCCCCGTACGGTGATGCCGGAGGCACTTTTCCGGAAAAGCGTGGCGGCGGCGGCGGCCATGGGTTTCGATACCATCGCCCTGACGCCGATAACGGGCGATGTTTTCATGGACAAGGATTTCGTCGACAGGCTGCGGCTGGTGGATGCCTCTAGGGTCCGGAATCATGTTTTTTATACCAACTTCATCGGCGCTGACAAAGACGCCATCGAGGCCGTGCTCGCGCTCGACAAGCTCGGCTACATGGAGATCAGCGTCTATGGCCACGACCTGGAAAGTTTTCGCAACATCACGGGCCGGGAAAGGGTTCAGTACGAACGGCTTGTGAAGAACCTGCAAACGCTGATCGAATTGTACCCGACCAAGCCCGAGCAGCTGGATTTTGTCATTGGCATACGAACCTACAGGAGCTTCGATTTCGAAACGCACCCGCGCAACGATCTTCTGGACGCCATCGACCGATTGAAACTGCTGGGCGTGCCGGTCGGACGGAGTTCCTATGTCGATAACTGGGGCGGGGATGTAACGGCCGAGGATGTCGCGGACATTGAAATGGATCTGACCGACGGCCGGGCGTTATACAAGAACGGCCCGTGCAGCCTGCCGTTCGACAGCATACAGATCACGGCCACCGGTGAAGTCAACGCGTGTGCCTGTCGGGATCCTCGCGGCAGCCTGACGATCGGCGACCTGAACACGACGCCGCTCAGTGAAATTCTCTCTCCGGCAAATCGAAGATGGATGAACATCATCGAGAGTCATGAGCGTGGCGCATTCAACGAAGTTTGCCGACAATGCGGATTCTATCAGAGTATTTACGACGAACGCCGCCACGATTACGGCGAAATGCTCACTAAGCAGGATTACTTTTCGTCGTTGGAATGAGCGGATGTCGCCTGCCAGGCCCCGGGCAAGAACCATATGAGCCCCAAGGGCAGCCGCGTAAACAAAACGGCGATTCCGAACAGCACCGATACCGCGATCGCGTTTTCGATCGAAACGCCGACGATGCCCAGGAACGCCGACATTGCGACTTCACGTACCCCCCAGCCGTTGATCGTGATCGGTAACGCCGCCAGCAGCAGCACATGCGGGGTGAGCACGAACGAAGCCACGGGGGAAACCGGCGTGTTGACGGCGACGGCAAGCACCCATAGCGCGGCAAGGGACAATCCGTGATAAACCATGATAAGGCCGAGGGTGCGCCATGCGACGAACGGCTGGGTCATCATGCGCAAACACGCCGCCGCGGCAGCGCGCAACCGCAATTGCAGCGGCTCCCACCGAACGATCCGCCGGGCGCCTTTCGCGACCAGCAACAGTATCGGTATGGCGGCGGCGGCGCATATCAGAAAGACCGAATAAGCCTTGATCTCGCTGTTTCCGGATAGGGAATGAAGATACGGCAGCGTCACCATGCAGATAGCGATCAACGAGACGATGAATACCAATCGTTCGGTCAGCGCCGCCGACATGCTGTCCCCAAACGGCACGCCCGCACGCCAGGTGAAATACACGCGGCCGCCGACACCGCCGAGTGCCGACGGCAGGCCTTGATTGAGAAACAGGCTGAACATGAGAATCATCGCGCTGCGCCGCGGTGGCAGGTCGATTCCATTGACCCACAAGACGAGCGACCACAACCGGATGTGAACGGCGATCTGTATGCCCATCAAGAACAGCGCGGCGGCGAAGTACCACGGATCGAGCCCGGAGAGGATCTCCAGGAAAAGCCGACCGTCGACGCGAAGCGAAACCATGTAAATCAACGCAGCCGCGATGCACAGCTTGAGCAGGAAAATGCCGATCTGACGTGTCGTCGGTTTATTGAACATTGCGGAGGTTGGGTTCAAATAACGGGCACATCCTGAAGAAATAATCGATTGTTGTTGAAAGAGCCTTATCCTCGGTTCGGCGTAGCGTGGTCAACACTGTTCTCGTGGCAGCCAGGAGCGGCGTCATATGAGCCGGCGGCCCGAAAAACATTGTAGCGGGTAATGACTTCCCATATTTTTCGGCGCGAACGGGTGCATGGTTGATGGCTTCGACCGTCTTTTGTTGATAAGAAACCGGATAGATGCGGGCGGGCGGATGCTTCTTCTGATGACGAAAAGAGTTGCCAGTCGATGAAAATCATTATCCTGGGCGGTGATGGCTTCTGCGGTTGGCCGGCCGCACTGCATTTTTCCAACCTTGGCCACGACGTCGTCATTGTCGACAACCTGAGCCGTCGGAACATCGACAATGAACTCGCCGTATCCTCGTTAACGCCGGTCCAGCCGATGCCGGAACGCTTGAGGGTCTGGCGCGAGCTCACCGGAAACGTCATCGAATACTATAACTTCGACGTATCGCGGCACTACCACCGCCTGATCACGCTGTTTTCGGATTTCAAACCGGATACCGTCGTGCATTTCGCCGAGCAACGCGCGGCACCCTATTCGATGAAGTCCTCGTTTCACAAACGCTACACGGTCAACAACAACATCAACGCGACCCACAACGTCCTGGCGGCGATCGTTGAGGTCGATCTGGATATTCACGTCGTGCATCTGGGCACCATGGGCGTCTATGGCTACGGCGCACACAACGCCGTGATTCCCGAGGGCTATCTCGAGGTCCACTTCAAGGCGGCGGACGGCACCCCGGTTAGTCAGGAGATACTGCACCCGACGCGTCCGGGCAGCATCTATCACCTGTCAAAAGTCCTCGACCAGCATCTGTTCGCTTATTTCAACAGTAACGACGGCGTCCGCGTCACCGACCTCCATCAGGGAATCGTCTGGGGGACCGACACGCCGGAAACGTCGATGGACGATCGGCTTATCAACCGCTTCGACTACGATGGGGACTACGGCACAGTGCTGAACCGGTTCCTGATCCAGGCGGCCATCGGCTACCCGCTTACCGTATACGGTAGCGGCGGCCAAACCCGGGCCTTTATCAACATTCGCGATACCGTGCGATGCATTGAACTCGCCGTTATCAACCCCCCTCGAAACAACGAACGCGTTCGCATCATGAACCAGATGACCGAGACCCATCGTATCCGTGAACTGGCGGAAATCGTGTCACGATTGACGGACACGCCCGTCGATTATCTCGACAATCCGCGTAACGAGGATCTCGAGAATGAACTGGTCGCCGAGAACAAGAGCTTCCTGGAACTCGGCTTGAAGCCGATCACGCTGGAAGACGGGCTGTTGCGCGAGATCAGCGATATCGCCCGGAAATACGCCGATCGCTGCGACCGGACCAAAATCCCCGCCTCGTCATTCTGGAACAAGAAAATCCGCGACAAGATCGCCGAAGACAATGACGCACGCGATATTCTGCATGAGGAAGAACGTGGACTTTGACGGACAACGGATCGTGCCATGCACCGTTTCGGCGCAAAACCGTCTCGTGGTCATGCGCTCGAGATAGTCATGGCCAGTGATCCCGACAGCGATGCCAAGCCGGCCGTCTCGGTCGTCATTCCGGTTCTGAACGAAGAAGAAGTCGTCGAAGATAACTTACGCACGTTGTCTGCCGACCTCGAGCATCTGGCGGGCCGCGACGCCTGGCGTATCTTCGTCGTCGATAACAACAGTATCGACGGCACGGCCCGGATCGTCGACGCGCTCGGCCGCGAGTTTCCCGGCATCGTTCGTCTTCATCAACGGGAGCATGATATCGGACGCGCCATGGCCCTCGGCCTCGAGAATGTAAAATCGTCATACTGTTATGTCATGCCGATCGACGAGTGCGACTTGCCGTTCATGCGCTGGTCGTGGAAGCATCGGGATGAATACGACCTTTTTATCGGCACGAAACGTGCCGACCCGACCATCTACCAGCAAACGAATTTCCGGCGAGTCCTTAGTTGGGGATTGAACGCCCTGCTGCAGCTTTTTTTCGAGTACACCGGCACGGACACGCACGGCCCCAAGTTCATGCGCATGGATGCGATGCGCCCGATACTCGATTCTAGCGTGATGGCGCGGGGGCAGTACGATACGGAATTCGTCCTGAAAGCGATTCGCCGGGGGCTCAGGGTTGTCGAACTGCCGGTGGCCTATGCCGAACTCAGGCCGCCCCGCAATCTCATGCTGGCGAAGATCTTCCGTAACATCAGGGACCTGTTCCGGCTTCACCGTGAGATCTCCCGCCATCCGCATGCCGAAGGTGTGCGCATCTACAGATATCCGCGCGACGTTGTTCTCGACGATGTTGGCGAACAGAGAAAGATCGGTGGGGGAGAGACCTGAACGATGCAATTACGTTCCGGCGCAATGCGTGAAGGGACAGCGGTTCTCATTGCCGGCGGGCTGATTCTGCTGATTGCGGGTCATTACGGGCCTTTGTCCAGCTTGTTCGGGCAAATCTATTATTTCCAGGGCGCCAGCAATCTCGTCCACGGGAACGGCATGACAAGCTGCAGCGAGAGGTTTATCACCTGGATTCCACCCGGATACACCCTGATATTGGCGCTGACGCAGCTTTTCGGCATGAGTTTCACGGCTGCCGGTGTGGCCGTGTCGGCTGTTTCGGCGGGCGTTTACGCTTGGGGGTCGATGCGCCTTCTGGCCAACAGCATCTCTTCCAGATCCCTCGTTTGGCTTGGGTTCCTGGCAATGAACGTCAACCCAATTGTCCTGAAATGGCATTTGGAAATGACGTCCGACGCGGTTCACGCCAGCGCAATCATGCTGACGTTCGGTGTACTCTCGTCATATCTGAAAACCGGGCGAAGAACATATTTCCGGATTGCGGTTGCCGCTATCGGGCTGGCGGCCCTGACCCGTTATATCGGGGCGGCCGCGGTTGCCGCAGTCAGTTGTTGGTTGCTGCTCTTTTCGCCGATGGGTGGCCCGCGTCAGCGTTTCCAGGATGCCTTAAAATTCGGCGTGTTCGCATCGACGCCGTTGGCGGGTTTTCTGATTTATGTAAAATCGCTCGGGCTTCCCCCGGGTGGCGGCCGATCTGTCATTTCGTTGCCGATTAGCGAACAGCTTCACGAGGTTTTCTCCGAGTTGTCCCGGTGGGGGGTTAATTTGCTGGGCACTGGCGTAAGGGATGCGACAACGGAAGAGTTCCGGATCGCCGTTTTCGCGGCGCTCGTACTCGCCGGTATAGCGGGCACCTTCGTGGTAACGTTCAAATCGTTAAACCGCCTCTCGCTCGGTATCGTCTGGATGCCGGCATTCTATGCCTTTGTGTATTTCGTGATGATGGTGACGCTGCAAACCCTCCTGCCGCTGGACGATTTCACCGGTCGTTACGTATTGCCTCTGATCGGTCCCGCGGTGTTCTCGTTTGTCGTGTTCCTCGACCGGTGTGTCGTGCTGAGCGGCGGGCGACGTGCGGTGCATGCGCTGGCGACCGGCGTGCTCGTGACGATGATGATCGTTCCGGCGAACGCCGCATGGTCGCTGGCGAGCGGCGCGCGGTCGTTCGGCGTGCATCAGATGATGGCGCCGGCGGTTGTCGACAGCGACTTTCTTCGGGAAGCAAAGAGCTTGCTGGAGGCGGGAACGGGGATCGCCGGCGATCAGGAAGCGGCGCAGTTGCTGCTTGCACACTTCGGGCGATGCGTTCCCTATCTCAAGCCGGGTGAAAATCCGGAAGATGCGGCGTCCGGTTTCACGCACCTGATCGAGATCGACGCCAAGGGGATCGAACTCGGCAGTCTGGGCATTGCACCGCCACGCATCCGTTTTTCCGAATTGCCCGGAACGTATCGCCCCGATGCCGAGGACCGCAAACCTGTCGGCCGCATCACGCCGCTGGCGAAATAGACCTCACCCCCAGGGCCGTCGGGCCTCACCGGCCATCTCGCGCAGTCTGTTGACCCGGTTCACCGTGTTCGGATGCGTCGAGAACAGGCTGTCCATGGAGCGTGCGTGCAGCGGATTGACGATGAACATGTGCGCCGTCGCCGGATTGTCTTCGGCGACCGTGTTGTCGATCGACTGCGCGCCCTTTTCGAGTTTCTGCAGCGCGCTCGCCAGCCACATCGGGTTGCCGCAGATTTCTGCGCCGACGGCGTCGGCGCCGTACTCTCGGGTCCGGGAAATCGCCATCTGCACCAGCATCGCGGCGACAGGGGCGAGGATCATCACCACAAGCGTGCCGACGAACCCAAGGGGACTGTTGCGGTTGCCGCCGAAGAACAGCGCGAAGTTGGCGAGCATCGACAGCGCGCCGGCGATCGTCGCGGTGATCGTCATGATCAGGGTGTCGCGGTTCCTGACGTGCGCCAGTTCGTGCGCCATGACGCCGGCGATCTCTTCGTGGCTGAGGATCTTCAACAATCCCGTCGTCGCGGCGACGGCGGCGTTCTCCGGGTTGCGGCCGGTGGCGAACGCGTTCGGCTGGTCGTTCTCGATGATGTAGACCCTGGGCATGGGCAGGTTCGCGCGGTTCGCGAGCTGTTTGACGATACCGTAAAAGCCGGGCGCGGTTTTTTCCGTGACCTCGCGCGCCTTGTACATGCGCAGCACCAGGCTGTCGGCGTTCCAGTAGGCATAGACGTTCATGGCGACGGCGACCGCGAGCGCGATCATCATGCCGCCCTCGCCGCCCAGCAGGAAGCCGGCCCCCATGAAAAGCGCCGTCAGGCCCGCCAGCAGGATCGACGTTTTCACCCAGTTCATGGTCCAAGCTCCGGCAACGTGGTTGCGCGCACGTCTTGATGACGGCGCCACTTTCAATTATTTCAAGTTTAACGCAAATCAATGCCAGCTTCGGACATAACGGAAATTTAATCATGGCTGACGATACGACGGAAAAGGACGGCACTGCCGGGAAAGCTGCGGAGGCCGCGCAATCCGCGGCTCGGAAGGAAACAAAATCCACGGCCGACGGCACCGGCGAGATCGGCGGCCCGGAAGGCCCCGAGCCCACACGTTACGGCGATTGGGAAAAGAAGGGCCGCTGCATCGATTTCTGAGACTGCTGCCGGACCCGGGCCCGGGTCCGGCAGCAGTCTCA
>MRWG01002045.1_pt1 | contig 11116 bp, 9 predicted proteins | sample 1013341 | NCBI WGS metagenome assembly MRWG01 (sample SAMN06117577, study PRJNA244670) | biofilm metagenome | biome: Water; feature: Cathode Biofilm; material: Biofilm; isolation source: microbial consortium enriched at the cathode of a solar microbial fuel cell | place: USA: District of Columbia ... | reverse complement strand
CCCGCCGCGACGAAGAGCGCACCGGTGATGCGTTCGATCGCGCCGCGCAGCCGGGCATAAGCCGCCGCCACGCGCGGGCGGGCGAAGAGCAGCGCCGCCACGGCATACCAGGCAACGGCGATGGCCACCACCAGGGCGCAGATGCCGGCCTGGAAGGTGAAAGACGCGCCGGCCGGCACCGAGACCGCGAAAAGCGAAGCAAAGAAGGCTGCCGCCTTGGGGTTTGCCAAGTCCGTCGCCATGCCAAAAAGGAAGGCGCGGCGCAGGCCCACGGGCGGCTCACCGGGGGGCGCGGCAGCGCCCTCCTTGCGGCGGCACTGTAGCAGCAGGCGCAGGCCGACGATGATGAGATAAGCGGCGCCGGCGATCTTCACCGCCGTGTAGGCCCAGGCAAAGGCTTCAAACAAAGCCGCCAGCCCGATCAGGCTGCCGCCCGCCCAGATCGTCGTGCCCAGGCCGATCCCGGCCGCCGTGGCCACGCCCGCCCGGGCGCCGCCGCGCGCCGTGGCATGCAGGGTAGCGAGCAGGTTCGGCCCCGGGCTCAATACCGTCACCGTCCACACCCCGCCGACAAGCGCGATCACCCCAAGGTTTCCGGCGAGCCAGTCCGAAGAGAAAAAGCTGATGTCAGGCATCCAACAAATCTCCATTATGCGGCCTGACAAGCTGAACACGCCACGCCACGCCGGTAAACCCCAGAGAGCCTCTATGCCGTCACCCTATTCCACCCTGAAGCAGCGCCTCGACAACGGCGACATCATCATCCTGGACGGCGCCACCGGCACCGAGCTGCAGCGCCGCGGCGTCGACATGGACCCCGCCGCCTGGTGCGGCGTCGCCAGCCTCGCCAACCAGCAGACCCTGACGGAGATTCACGCCGACTACATCGCCGCGGGGGCCGAGGTGGTGACCGCCAACACCTTCGCCACCTCCCGCGTGGTCCTGGCCCAGGCCGGCTACGGCGATCAGGTGGAGGAGATCAACCGCGCCGCCGTCGAAGCCGCCCTGCACGCCCGCGAGGAGGCCGGCAGCCCGGAGGTCGTGGTGGCGGCCTCCCTCTCCCACATGGTCTACCTGGCCAGCGACAGGGAGCCGGAGCCAATGCCGAGCGAGGCGGAGGCGGCCGACGCTTTTTTCGAGCAGGCGGAAATCCTGAAGGCCGCCGGGGCGGAACTGATCCTGCTGGAGATGATGTACCACCCGACCCGCATTCCGCAGGCGCTCGCGGCGGCCCGGGCGACGGGCCTGCCGGTCTGGTTCGGCCTCTCGGCGCGCGCCAGCGCGGAGGGCCGCATGCTGAGCTATCACGACAACGCGGAGATCCCGCTGAGCAGGATCGTCGAGCTGATCCCCGCTTCGGGGATCGACGCCGCCGGCTGCATGCATACAGGCGCCGAGATTACCGGCGCCGTGCTGGCGGAGATCCGCAGGCGCTTCAAGGGGCCGCTGCTCGCCTATCCAGACAGCGGTTACTTCGAGATGCCGGACTGGCACTTCCACGACGTTATCGCCCCGGCCCGCCTGGAGAGTTTCTACCTCGACTGGCTGGAGGACGGCGTACAGATCATCGGCGGCTGCTGCGGCCTGACGATCGGGCACGTGAAGGCGGCGGTGCGCGCCCGCGACCGCTACCAGAGCGCGCTGTAGCTTCCCTTACAACGTCACCCCGCCGTCGACGATCATCGCCGTGCCGGTGGTGTAGGCGGCGACGTCGCTGGCCAGGTAGACCGCCATGCCGGCGATCTCCTCCGGCGTGCCCAGGCGGCCGATGGGCTGGCGGGCGATGAAGGCCTTGCGCGCGGCGACCGGGTCGTCGAAGGCGTTGATGCGGTCGTCCAGCGAGGGGGATTCGATGGTCCCCGGGCAGATGCAGTTGCAGCGGATGCCCTGCTTGATGAAGTCCGCCGCCACCGCCTTGGTGAGGCCGATCACCGCCGCCTTGCTGGCGCCGTAGACGAAGCGGTTGGGCAGGCCGCGCAGGGAGGAGGCCACCGAGGCCATGTTGACGATCGAGCCGCCGCCGTTCTCCAGCATGGCCGGCAGGAAAGCGCGGATCATGCGGTACATGGACTTCACGTTGAGGTCGAAGGAGAAATCCCAATCCTCCTCGGGACAGTCCAGGATGGTGCCGTTGTGCACGAAGCCGGCAACGTTGCAGAGCACATCGAGCGGCGGCATCTCCGCGGCCAGGGAATTCACCGCCTGGGGGTCCATGACGTCGAGGCGCCGCAGGGAAATGCCCGGCGTGCCGGACAGTTCTTCCAGGCGGTCGAGGTTGATGTCGGTCGCCATGACCTCGGCGCCCTCGGCGGCGAAGGCCAGCGCGGTGGCCCGGCCGATCCCCTGCGCCGCCGCGGTCACCAGCGCCGTCTTGCCTGACAGGCGGTCTGCCATTCCGAATGACTCCCGATACTGATATTGCTCTTAGTGTGAGTGCCGGGGCAGGTTCTTGACCACCTGGTGGTAGTGCGTCGCCGGCTCCAGGCAGCCGCCGCCGGCAAGCTGGCCCACGGCGCCGCGGTACATCTCCTGCCAAGGCGTCTGGTTCTCCATCTCCGGCGCCTTGTAGTCCTTGCGGCGTGCCGCCAGTTCCTCGTCGCCGATCAGCAGGTCGACGCGCCGCGCGTTGAGGTCAATGCGCACGCGGTCGCCGGTCTGCAGGATCGCCAGGCCGGAGCCCACCGCCGATTCCGGCGAGGCGTTGAGGATCGAGGGGCTGCCCGAGGTGCCGCTCTGGCGGCCGTCGCCGATGGTCGGCAGCTCGATGACGCCCGCCTTGATGAGCGAGTCCGGCGGCTGCATGTTCACCACCTCCGCCGAGCCGGGATAGCCGACCGGCCCGCAGCCGCGCACGAAGAGCAGGCAGTTCTCGTCGATGTCCAGCGAGGGGTCGTTGATGCGGTGGTGGTAGTCCTCCGGCCCTTCGAAGACGATGGCGCGGCCCTCGAAGACGTTCTCGTGGCCCGGCTGCGAAAGATAGTGCTCGCGGAAATGGTCCGTGATGACGGAGGTCTTCATGATCGCCGAGTCGAAGAGGTTGCCGCTCAACACCACGAAGCCGGCCTCTTCCATCAGCGGGTTGTCGTAGGCGCGGATGACGTCGCGGTCGCTGGCCGCCGTGTCGCTGTGCAGCTCGCCCATGGTCTTACCTGCGACGGTCAAGGCGTCCGTGTTGATCTTGCCGGCCCGGATCAACTCGCCCATCACGGCCGGCAGGCCGCCGGCGCGGTGGTAGCCCTCGGCCAGATGCGTGCCGGCGGGCTGGACGTTCACCAGCAGCGGGATGTCGTGACCGAAGGTCTGCCAATCCTCGATCGCCAGATCGACGCCCATGTGCCGGGCGATGGCGTTGACGTGGATCGGGCAATTGGTGGAGCCGCCGATGGCGGAATTCACCACGATGGCGTTCTCGAAGGCGGCACGGGTCATGATCTTGGAAGGGGTCAGCTCCTCCCACACCATGTCGACGATGCGCCGGCCGGTCTCGTAGGCCATCTGCCCGCGCTCGCGGTAGGGCGCCGGGATCGCGGCGGCCCCGGGCAGCATCATGCCCAGCGCCTCGGCCAGGGAGTTCATCGAAGACGCCGTGCCCATGGTGTTGCAGTGGCCGGCGCTGGGGGCCGAGGCTGCCACCATGCTGATGAATTCGTCGTAGTCGATCTCGCCGGTGGCAAAAAGGCGCCGCGCCTCCCACACCACGGTGCCGGAGCCGACCAGCTTGCCGTTCCAATGACCGTCCAGCATGGGGCCGCCGTTCATGGCGATGGCCGGCATGTCGACCGTCGCCGCCGCCATAAGGCAGGCCGGCGTGGTCTTGTCGCAGCCGGTGGTCAGGATGACGCCGTCGATGGGATAGCCGTGCAGGATCTCGACCAGCCCCAGGTAAGCCAGGTTGCGGTCCAGCGCCGCCGTCGGGCGGCGTCCGGTCTCCTGGATCGGGTGCACGGGAAACTCGAAGGCGACGCCGCCGGCATCGCGGATGCCGTCGCGCATGCGCCGGGCTAGGTCCAGGTGGATGCGGTTGCAGGGCGAGAGGTCGCTGCCGGTCTGGGCGATGCCGATGATCGGCTTGCCGGACGTCAGCTCTTCCTTGGTGAGGCCGTAGTTCAGATAGCGCTCCAGGTAGAGCGCCGTCATGCCGGGATTGTCTCTGTCGTTGAACCAGCTTTGGCTGCGCAGCCGCCGGTCCATCTTGGCAATTTTCACGGGGTATTTCCTCCAACCTCTGTTATTCGGTGCGAAACGGACCGCTGATCCCGCGCCCTGACCGTTTCGTCCCGCTTGGCCCGGCGGCAATTACAGCCGCACGGGCAATCTCCTGAAACTCCGTCCCGGCGCCTGCCGGGCCTAAGCATCGCCCTCCACGTCGCGGGCCAGGTCGCGGGGACTCACGAAAGCCACCAACTCGGCCGGTGCCTCGCCCAGGTTTTCCCAGGCTGCGACACGGAACCGCGCCAGCGCGGCCGTCGGAAACTTCTCCGCCATGTGCCGCGCCGCCGCGCTGTGGTCCTGCCCCTCTGTCCCCCCGTCCGTCCCGAGGGCCAGCCCCAGCGCCAGCCGCTCCAGGCCCGGATTGTGGGCAATCAGCAGGATGCGCCCCGCTTCCGGGCTCTGGCGGCGCAGGATTGTGAGCATTCGGCTCGGCGGCGCCAGATAGAGAGACTTCAAATAGCTGATTTCAGGCCTCGATGCTAGCGCTGTCAACACCAGTTTCAGTGTTTCCCGGGCCCGCCGGGCCGAGGAACAGAGCACCAGGTCGGGCTCAAGCCCCTGGGCGCGCAGGTATTCCCCCATCAGCGGCGCCGCCCGGCGCCCGCGCTTGGCCAGGGGGCGGTCGAAGTCGTCCAGGGCGGCGTCTTTCCAGTCCGACTTCGCATGGCGCAAAAGCAGCAGTTCCGGCATGTCTTTCCTAAACCTGCGGTTTTTCTAAAGAAACGCGGCGATTGCAACAAAACTGTCATATTTCCAGACTTGCCGCGCGCGGGCCGGAGACGCGAAGCTAGCTGACACTAAGCAAAAGGCCTCCGCCGGCCGCGATCTTAGGCGCCACGGCGGGGCGAATACAGGGATCTGATTGACGGCAGGCGAGCCCGGGCAAGGGTGCCGCCCCGTCAGTATGTCGCCGGGGCAGGCCCGGTCGCAGGCGTGAGACGGACGGCGGATGGTCAGGCCGATATCAGCCGGGTCTTCGACACCGGTGGAAACCGAGCTGAAACTGCGGGGCGACCCGGAGACGCTGTTGCGGCTGTGGCATGCCTTGCCGCGGGCCGGGAGCGCAGGTGAAAACGCGCCCAAAATCAAAGACCTGGAAAACGTCTACTACGACACCGCCGACCTGCGGCTGCGCAAGCGCGGCCTCGCCTTTCGCATCCGCCGTGACGGCACCCGCTTCATTCAGACGGTGAAGACCGGCGATACCGCGACTTCCGCCGTCATGGCGCGCGGCGAGTGGGAGAGCGAGATCCCCTCCCTGGAGCCGCAGCCGGACATCGTCGACGACCCGGCCATCCGCGCCGCCCTGGGGCTGCTGCTGCCCGGTGAGCTGCGCCCCGTCTTCACCACCCGCGTGCACCGCGAGGTGGTGGAAGTAAACGGCACCGACGCCTTGGGCCGCCTGAAGGTCATCGAGGCGGCCTTCGACCGCGGCGAGATCGAGGCCGCCGGGGCCCGCGAGCCGCTCTCCGAGATCGAGCTGGAACTGAAGGAGGGGCCGCCGCGCGCCCTCTTCGACCTCGCCCTTTCGCTGCAGGACATCGCCCCGACCCAGATCGAGACGCGCAGCAAGTCGGCGCGCGGCTATGCCCTGGCCACCGGGCGCAAGCCGACCTGGCACCGCGCCGAGGCGCTGGAACTGACCGCCCGGATGCGTGTCGACGACGCCCTGGCGGCGATTCTGGGGACCTGCCTCAGGCACTGGACCGCCAACGAGCTGGCCGCCCTGGACGGCGGCGACCCGGAAGGGGTGCACCAGCTCCGCGTCGGCCTCAGGCGCTTCCGCTCGGCGCTGTCGGTCTTTGGCGACCTGCTGCCGCCGGCGCAGCTGGAGTGGCTGAAGACGGAAGCCAAGTGGGCGCTGACCGCGCTCGGCCCCGCGCGCGACTGGGACGTCTTCCAGTCGGACCTGCTGGCGCCGCTGGAGGCGCACCGCCCGGCGGACCCTGACCTGGAGGTGCTGCGCGCGGCGGCGCGCGAACGCCAGGCCGCGGCCTACAGCCAAGTGCGCGAGGCGCTCTCGGCGCCGCGCTACACACGCTTCCTGCTGCAGCTCGGCGGCTGGCTGGAAGACCGCGGCTGGCACTGCGCCGAACTGACCGCCGAACAGGACAGGGCGCTGAACCAGCCGCTGCTGGGCCTGGCCACGACGCTACAGGCCAAGCGGCACCGCAAAGCCCTGAAGCTCGGCAAAGGCTTCAAGAAACTGCCCACCGCCGAGCGCCACGAACTGCGCATCGCGGTGAAGAACCTGCGCTACACCACGGAATTCTTCCGCGATCTCTACCCTGCCAAGCGCGCCAAGCCCTACCTGGCGGCGCTGCGCGACCTGCAGGAAAGCCTCGGCCACCTGAACGACGTGGCGGTGGCCGAGCACCTGCTGGCCGAGCTGACGCGCACCGCGGGCCGGGGCAAGGCCGCCGGCCGGCTGCACCAGGCCGCCGGGCTGATGATCGGCTGGTACGACCGCGCCGTGCTGGACTTCGAGCCGGACATGCGGCGCACCTGGAAGTCCTTCGCCGCCACCGCCCCGTTCTGGGAAAAGCCCGAAAAGCAGAAAGCCTGAGATGATCACCGTTCTCGTTGCCAACCCCAAGGGCGGCTGCGGCAAGACGACTGTCGCCACGCACCTGGCCGCTGCCTTCGCCCAGGCCGGGCTGCGCAGCGCCCTGGCCGACGCCGACAGGCAGGGCAGCAGCCTCGGCTGGCTGCGCAGCCGCCCGGACAGCGCGCCGGCGATCCAGGGGCTCGACTGGCACGACGGTCCCGGCAAGCCGCCCAAGCAGGTCGACCGCCTGATCATCGACGCGCCCGCCGCCATGAAGATGAAAAAGATCGAGGAACTGCTGCGCCTGGCCGACGTCATCGTGGTGCCGGTGCTGCCCTCCGGCTTCGACGAGCCGGTGACCGGCGCGTTCCTGAAACAGCTCGAAGCGCTGAAGCCGATCCGCAAGAGCAAGACCGCCGTCGCCATCGTGCGCAACCGGGTGCAGACCGGCACCCGCATGGCGGCCAAGCTGGACAAGTTCATGCTGGGCGTCGGCCACACCGGCGCCGGGCGCCTGCGCCACCGGCTGGTCTACGCCGACGTCGCCGGGCGCGGCCTCAGCGTCTTCGACCTGACCGGCAAGCAGAACGAGGCGCTGCGCGAGGACTGGGCGCCACTGCTGCGCTACATCGAGAACTGCGACCCGGCCATGCCGTTCAGCGCCACCGGGGAATAGCGGCGACCCTCAGGCTTCCGCCCGCGCCTTTTCGACCGCTTCGCGGAAGGGAGCGACGCGCGGGGCCACCTCGGCCGGGCCGTCGCCGGGCTTGTAGAGGCTGCCGCCCAGGCCGAAGCCCCGCACCCCCGCCTGCCAATAGGGCGGGATCTTCTCCGGCGTGATGGAGCCGACTGCGAGGATCGGCAGCGCCGGCGGCAGCACCGCCTTCATCGCCTTCACGACCGCCGGCGGGATGCCCTCGGCGGGAAAGAGCTTCAGGGCATCGGCCCCGGCGCGGGCCGCGCGCAGGCCTTCTGTGGGCGTGGCGAAGCCGGGCACGACGATCAGTTCGTCGGCCGCGCAGGCGGCGATCACGGCCGGGTCGCTGTTGGGGGTCACCACCAGGCGGCCGCCGACCTCCACCACGCGGCCGACGTCCGCCGTGTCGAGCACGGTGCCGGCGCCGATCAGAACGTCCTCGCCGAAGGCCCGCGCCAGGGCCGCGATGCTCTTCAAGGGCTGCGGCGAGTTCAGCGGCACCTCGATCATGGTGATGCCGGCCTCGACCAGCGCCGCGCCGATGGCCACCACCTCCTCCGGCTTCACGCCGCGCAGGATCGCCACCAGGGGCAGGCCTTCGAGCCAGGGCTTCAAAGCGTCCATGGTCAGCGCCCGCCCTCTTTCAGCTGTTGCGCCAGGGCGAAAAGGCCGGCGGCCACGGCATCTGTCTGCAGGGTGACGGCCGTCTTGCCGAGCTTGCCCAGCGCCGCCTCATAGAGCGCCGCCAGGGCCGGCGCCCCGAGCAGGAAGACCTCCGCCTGCCCCTCGCCGACCGTCGAGGCCAGTTCGTCGCCGATCAGCAGGCCGGAGAGGTAGCTGCGCACCTCGTCCTCCGGCAGATCGCCGGCCAGCACCCGGCTGCGCGCCGTGAAGAGGCGGTTCAGAAGGCCGCCTTGCTGCGCCAGGGTCACGCCCTCCAGGAACCAGCGGTCGGCGTTCACCGCGCCCTTGGTCATCAGGCGGCCGAGGATGGAATGGCCCTGCAGCAGGTCGTAGACCTCCCCGGTCATGTAGGTGGCAAAGCCCTGGATCGCGCCGTTTTCGACCGTCACCCACTTGCTGTGGGTGCCGGGCAGGCAGACCAGGCCGCCGCCCGCCGGCATCTGCGCCAGGGCGCCCAGCACCTGGGTCTCCTCGCCGCGCATCACGTCCGGCTGGCTGGGGCGCGATTCGTCGAGCAGGCCGGGCACGATCCAGGCCTCGCCCTCGCCCCAGTCGACGCGCTCCAGGCCGCCGGCGATGTCGGCCAGAGCCGCCGGGCAGTCCACATAGGGGATTTCGCGCCAGCCCTGGCGGCTGCCGATCATGCCGCTCATGATCACCAGGGCGTCGGGCGCCTGCTTCAGCCAGTCCTCGATCTCGGCCAGCAGGGCCGCGGCGAAATCGCCGCCGCGCACGCGCAGGATGCCGCCGGCCGATTCGCGCCGTTCCAGGATTTCTCCGGCAGCGTCCAGGCGATAGGCGCGGAAGGACGACGTGCCCCAGTCAACTGCAATGACCGCTTCGCTCACAGGTAATCCTCGATGTAGTTCTCGACGATGGCGTCCAGGCTGGCGTCCCGCGGCAGGCCCAGTTTCGTGGCGCGCTCGTAGGAGGCGTCCTTGGGCCAGCCGTCACAGATCTGCTGGATGAAGGGGTCGGGCTCGAAGACGATCTCGCCCAGCTTGCGGTCCGCAGCGACGCGGCGCAGCGCGTCGATCATCTCGCGCACCGTGACCGTGAAGCTCGGCAGGCTGAATGCGCGGTCGTCGCCCAGGGCGGCGCCGTCGGCCTCGTGCAGGGCGACGAAGCCGTCGACGATGGCGCGGTAGCCCAGGACCGGCATCACCGTGTCCTCCGAAACCGGGATATTGCAGGTCTCGCCGTTCAGCGGCTCGCGGAACAGGCCGCTGACGAAGCTGGACGCTGCCAGGTTCGGCTTGCCGGGACGCACGATGACCGTCGGCAGGCGCGCCGAGCGGCCGTCGAAGAAGCCCTTGCGGGTGTAGTCGTTGACCAGCAGCTCGCAAATCGCCTTGGTGGCGCCGTAGGTGGTCTGCGGCGTCTGCTTGGCGTGGTCGCCGACCACCGGGGCCATGCCGGCGCCGCCGAAGACCGCGATGGAGCTGGCGAAGACCACCCGCGGCAGGCCGGCCCCCGTCTTGGCCCCCGTATCGCCCCGGGCGCGGCAGGCCTCGAAGACGTTCAGGCCGCCGGTCAGGTTGACCCGCATGGCCAGGTCGAAGTCCTTTTCGCCGCCGCCGCTGACCACCGAGGCCAGGTGAAAGACCGAGATGTCGTCGCGGTCGACCAGGGCGGCCACCTGCGCCGGATCGGAAATGTCGCCGCTCACGATCTTGACCCGCTCGTCGGCCCAGGCCGGGCGCTCCGGCGGCTCGGCCACGTCGAAGAGCAGAAGCTCGTCGATGGGCTCCTGCGCGCCGCTGGGCCCCGTCAGCCCGCCGCGCTGCAGCAACGTCTGCGCCAATCGTTGTCCAATGAAACCGGTACCCCCGGTAATGACGACCTTCAAGAGCCTGCCTCCCTCTTTTCCGGCGCCGCCGGCCCGGAAAGTTTTCCGGTTTCGGATCGGTCCACCTGCCAGCTTGGCGCTCGGTCACTTGTTTGCTATTGATGGATAGCGCTATCCAAGGAAACTTCATAGCGCCTAAAACAACAAGCACCCGCAGCCGCGCGGAGGGATTTTGCGTGGCTGACGTGTGATTTCTGCCCGGGCGCTCAAGCAGTTGGAGAACAGTGTGAAGCCGGAACTGGTAATGGTCGGCCCGATGATGCCGCATGTCATGGAAGCGCTGGACAGCGACTTCACGGTCCACCGCCTGTGGGAAGTCGACGACAAGAAGGCCCTGCTCGCCGAGGTCGCCGACAAGGTGCGCGCCATCGCGACCAGCGGCCACCTGGGCGCCGACGCCGCCATGATCGACGCCCTGCCGAAGCTGGAGATCATCTCCTGCTACGGCGTCGGCGTGGACGCCATCGACCTGCCGCACGCCGCCAAGCGCGAGGTGATCGTCACCAACACGCCCGAGGTGCTGAACGACGACGTCGCCAACATGGCCATCGCCCTGCTGCTCGCCACCTCGCGCGAGATCGTCAACGGCGACCGCTACGTGCGCGCCGGCAAGTGGCTGAAGGGCGCCATGCACCTGACCCGCGCGATTCGCGGGCGCAAGCTCGGCATCCTGGGCCTGGGGCGTATCGGCAAGGACATCGCCCGCAAGGCGGAGGTCTTCGGCATGGAAATCGCCTACCACGGGCGCCAGCCGCAGGACGGCGTCAGCTACCGCTACTACGGCGACCTGGTGGAAATGGCGCGCGACTGCGACTTCCTGGTCGCCATCTGCCCCGGCGGCCCGGCGACCGACAAGATCGTCAACCGCCCGGTGCTCGACGCCCTCGGGCCCGAGGGCACCTTCATCAACGTGGCCCGCGGCTCCGTCGTCGACGAACCGGCCCTGGTCGCGGCCCTGCAGGAAGGCACCCTGGGCGCCGCCGGCCTGGACGTCTTCGCCGAGGAGCCGAAGGTGCCCGAAGCCCTTTTCGCCATGGAGCAGGTGGTGCTGCAGCCTCACGCCGCCAGCGCCACCCAGGAAACCCGCCGCGCCATGGGCGACCTCGTGGTCGACAATCTGCGCGCG
>MRWG01002044.1_pt1 | contig 11127 bp, 11 predicted proteins | sample 1013341 | NCBI WGS metagenome assembly MRWG01 (sample SAMN06117577, study PRJNA244670) | biofilm metagenome | biome: Water; feature: Cathode Biofilm; material: Biofilm; isolation source: microbial consortium enriched at the cathode of a solar microbial fuel cell | place: USA: District of Columbia ... | reverse complement strand
TTCGCCCCATTTCTCATCGGGCACACCGAACACGGCGGCCTCGACAATATCCGGGTGCTCGACCGCGATCTCCTCTATGTCGCGCGGGAAGACGTTGACGCCGCCGGAGATGATCAACTCCTTCTTGCGGTCGACCAGATACAGGAAACCGTCCTCGTCGACGTAACCGATATCGCCGGTATGCAGCCAACCGTCGACGATGGTCGCCGCCGTCAGATCAGGGCGTTTGTAGTAACCCGGCATCATCATCGGCCCACGGCCACAGATTTCGCCCGGTTCGCCGGGCGGCAGTTCAGCACCGTCCGACCCGATGATCTTCATGTCGTAGAACGCAATCGGCACCCCGACCGAGGCCATCTTGCTTTCGACGTCGTATTTGTCCAGTACGGTCATGAACCCCTCGGTCAAGCCGTAGAGCTCGTAGAACCGTCCCGGCAGCGCTTCGATCAGTCGTTGTTTGTGCTCCAGGTGGAGCGGCGCACCGACCGTCTGAAGCATCTCGAGGCTTTCCAGGCGCTTAGCATCGAAACCGGGTTCGTTCATCACGGCGACGATCTGCGACGGTACCAGGATGGTGTGCGTGACCTTCTCCGCCTCGATCGCGTCTATCGTGTCCGCCGCGTTGAACCCTGGCATCAGTACGTAGGTGCAACCCAAGTACATCCACGGCATCAATGTAAGGAAAGCGCCGTTGAATACGATCGATCCCGCGTGCATAACGACGCTCTCCGGCGTCATCCGCCACTGGCTCGCGAATATCGCCCCGTAATTACCGCGGATGCGGTGCGTGTGGACGATCCCCTTGGGCTCGCCGGTAGTGCCGCTGGAATAGATGATGTTGTACGGGTCCTCTTGATCGACCCCGGCATCGGGCGGTTCCGCGTCCGCTTGGCCGGCGACGAACGCGTCGTAGGAGACGAATCCAGCCGGCACGCCTTCACCGGTCAGAAGCCACCGGTCCGCCGGCACGGCGGGCACCTCGCTTCGAACCGCGTTCAGTGTCCCGGCGAACGACGGCGCGGAAACCACCATCACGCAGTCGGACTTGTTCAGGAGCGTCTTGAGACCCGCCGGCTGCAAAAGCGTGCTGGACGGCACCACGACGGCGCCGATCTTGGCCGCCGCCCAGTAGAGATCGAGAAGTTCGAGGCAGTTAGGCAGGATCGTCGCAACCTTGTCCCCCTTGCCGATGCCGGCGCCAAGCATGGCATTGGCGAGCCGGTTGATCCTTGCGTTGAACTGCCGGTATGTCAGACGCTGATCTCCGAAAACCACCGCCAGATGATCGCCCCGATACCGGGCGTGACGCGCCGGCAGATTTCCGATGTTCATGTTCTCTCCCTCGCAACGGAACGAACGAGCGAAGTTTGCATCGCCCGTTCGTGCTTGTCATCCGCAGGATGAAGGTCCGGTCTTTAGCCGTTCCGCTGCCGAATGATCCTGACCGGCAGCACGGCGGCGACGGCAATGAAAATCACGCCGAGGACGAGCCCCGTGATCTCGCCGGGCAGGCTTTGCAACAGCGCCGCGTAGCCGGTGCCGTCTATCACGCCGAGCGTCGTCTTGCCGCCGAGAATTGCATCGAGCATGCCGGTCGACTTGACCCACGCGTAGCTGCCCATATAGGCGGCGGCGCCGAGAAGACCACCGAGTACGAAGAACATGGCATCCTTGCGCCCGGTCGCCGCCGCGGTCAGGCCGGTACCGGGACAGAAACCCGATATCGCGAACCCGGCTCCCAGAAGTAGTCCACCGACGATAACGCCGGTGTAGGCGCCTTTCACATCCAGGTGCCCGACATCGACAAAGCCGATCAGGATACCCGCGAACATCAGTACCGACGCGGTCCCGATCGCCAGCATGATGGTTTTCATCAGGTGCATGTCGGTGAGGTTCAACATGCGGATGATATAGCCGGGGTTGGTCGCACCGACCCGGTCGAGCGCGGCACCGAACGCGGCCCCCAGAACAATAGCGAGAATGAGTGTCGTCATGGCTCAGGCCTCCTTCCGGAACAAAAGCAATGCGATGGGAACTCCCGCCGCGAATGCAGCGGCGGTGAAGATGTAGCCGGAAACCGCCGTCTGCATCATGCCGCTCATCATGTGCCCGGACGTGCAGCCGCCGGCGAGGCGCGCCCCGTAAAGGACGACGAAACCGGCAAGAAATGCCGTCGCATAACGCTTCCACGGATCGTCACCGAAGTTCGCGCGCCACACGGCCGGCATCTGCCGTTCGTCCCGGTCGACGCCGCCCCTGAGGCGCGCCGAAACGGCGGCACCGATCATCATGGCAATGACGAAGACGAAACTGTAGTTTAACGGATTAGCCACGTTTCTGGCATAACTGCCGCCGCTTTTATCGAGATAGGCGTTGGGACTGGCGTAACCGCTTTTCGCCGATTCCGATTTTACGACGACATCGGGGTTTATCAGGTCCCAGACGATGCCGTCGAAGATCACGAATTGGGTCGAAACGCCGATGGGCTTGACCAACAAGACCGCGGCGAAAAACACGGCACCGAGCAGCAGCCCCCCGGTTTTCCAGGATAGGGTCATGGGATTGTCCTCCAAACAATATATTCGATAATATGAATATATTGTTTGGACTGGCAGCCCACAATGATCTACATCAAATTGTTGTCTTTTTTGGTGCAAGAAAAGGGCGGCTCGAAGGCCGCCCTTTCCCGTTTAACACGCTATAGGACGCGTGCGGTTACTTGACGTCGAAACGATCCGCCATCATTACCTTGTCCCAGGCAGTGACGAAGTCGCGGACGAACTTCTCCTTGCTGTCGTCCTGCGCATAGACTTCTGCGTAGGCACGAAGGATCGAGTTCGAACCGAACACCAGGTCGGTGCGCGTCGCGGTCCACTTGGCGTCGCCCGACTTGCGGTCGCGGACCTCGTAGGCGCCGTCGCTGGTCGGCACCCACTCGTACGCCATGTCGGTCAGATTGACGAAGAAATCGTTCGTCAACGCGCCCTCGTTATCGGTGAACACGCCATGCTTGGTGCCGCCGTGGTTGGTACCCAGCACCCGCATGCCGCCGACGAGGACGGTCATTTCCGGCGCCGTCAGGCCCATGAGCTGGCTGCGGTCGAGCAGCAGTTCCTCAGCGCTGACGATATAGTCATGCTTGAGCCAGTTGCGGAAACCGTCGTGGATCGGTTCCAGCGGCTCGAAGGACTCGGCGTCGGTCATCTCGTCCGTGGCATCGCCGCGGCCCGGCGCGAACGGCACCTTGACGTCGACGCCCGCGGCCTTCGCCGCCTGCTCGACGCCGACATTGCCCGCAAGGACGATGACGTCGGCGACGCTGGCGCCGGCATCGGCCGCGATCGGCTCGAGCACGCCGAGCACCTTGGCCAGGCGCTTCGGCTCGTTGCCTTCCCAGTCCTTCTGCGGCGCCAGGCGGATGCGCGCGCCGTTGGCGCCACCCCGCATGTCGGAGCCGCGATAGGTACGTGCGCTGTCCCAGGCGGTCGACACCATCTCGGCGACGCTGAGACCGCTGTCGGCGATCTTCGCTTTCACGGCGTCGACGTCGTAGGAGGTCGAGCCGGCCGGAACCGGGTCCTGCCAGATCAGGTCTTCTTCCGGCACGTCCGGACCGAAGTAACGGACCTTCGGGCCCATGTCGCGGTGCGTCAGCTTGAACCACGCGCGGGCAAAGGTGTCCTTGAAGTACTCCGGATCGGCCATGAACTTCTGGCAGATCTCGTTATAGATCGGGTCCACCTTCATGGCCATGTCGGCATCGGTCATGATCGGGTTGTGACGGACCGAGGGATCTGTGGCGTCGACCGGCTTGTGCTCTTCCTTGATGTCGACCGGTTCCCACTGGTTGGCGCCGGCGGGGCTTTTCTTGAGTTCCCACTCGTAACCGAACAGCAGGTCGAAATAACCCATGTCGAATTGCGTCGGATTGGTCGTCCAGGCACCTTCGAGGCCGGAAGTCACGGCGTTGGCCGCCTTACCGCCCATGTTCGGATTCTGCCAGCCGAAGCCCTGGCATTCGACCGGCGCGCCTTCCGGGTCCGGCCCCAGGGCCTCGGCATCGCCGTTGCCGTGGGTTTTGCCGACCGTGTGGCCGCCGCATGTCAGCGCGGCGGTCTCTTCGTCGTCCATCGCCATGCGCTTGAAGGTCTCGCGGACTTCCAGCGCGGTCTTGGCCGGGTCCGGCTTGCCGCCAACCCCTTCCGGGTTGACGTAGATAAGACCCATCTGCACCGCAGCGAGCGGGTTTTCCAGAGATTCCGGATCTTCATCGCTCTCGTAGCGGCCGCGTGCCAGCCATTCCTTCTCGGAACCCCAGTAGATATCCTTCTCGGGGTGCCAGATGTCTTCGCGGCCGAAACCGAAGCCGAAGGTTTTCAGCCCCATCGACTCGTAGGCCATGTTGCCGGCCAGGATGATCAGGTCGGCCCAGGAAACCTTGTTGCCGTACTTCTTCTTGATCGGCCACAGCAGGCGCCGCGCCTTGTCGAGGCTGACGTTATCCGGCCACGAATTCAGCGGCGCGAACCGCTGGTTGCCGGTGCCGCCGCCACCGCGACCGTCGGCGACCCGGTACGATCCCGCCGCGTGCCACGCCATGCGGATCATCAGGCCGCCGTAGTGACCCCAGTCGGCCGGCCACCATTCCTGGCTGTCGGTCATGAGGCCCTTGAGGTCTTTCTTGAGCGCTTCGACGTCAAGCTTCTCGAGTTCCTTGCGATAGTCGAAGTCCTTGCCCATCGGGTCGGTCTTGGTGTCGTGCTGATGCAGAATGTCGAAGTTGAGGGAATTCGGCCACCAGTCCGTCACCGTGGTGCTCTGGGCGGTCATGCCGCCATGCATTACCGGACATTTTCCGGCTGATTTATCGCTAGCTCCGTCCATTGTTCGCTCCCGTGATACTGTAATTTGTTAGAATAGTTCTAAATTCTAAACGGCATGCGTGATTTCGCAAAATCGATTAAAATGATCGATTTGATTACCAATGCCTATCACACAGATGTCGTTAGACTTTTCACGTAACAGATAACTGCGTCGGAAAAATGGCGGTATTACGACATCACGAAAAAGGGCCGCCCGAAGGCAGCCCTTTTCCATCTTGTCTCTGAATAACGAGCTTAACGTTTGGAGAACTGGAAGCTCCGGCGGGCCTTGCGGCGGCCGTACTTTTTCCGTTCCACCGTGCGCGAGTCGCGGGTCAGGAAGCCTTCCTTCTTGAGCGCGCCACGCAGGTCCGGCTCATACAGCGTCAGCGCACGGGAAATGCCGTGACGTACGGCGCCGGCCTGGCCGGACAGCCCGCCACCCTTGACGGTGACGTAGACGTCGTACTGGCCTTCGCGGGCGGCAACCTCGAACGGCTGGTTGATCACCATGCGCAGCACCGGACGGGCGAAGTAGCGCTCGAACTCGCGGCCGTTGACGGTGATGACGCCGCGGCCCGGCTTGATCCAGACACGGGCGACCGCGTCCTTGCGGCGGCCGGTGGCATAGGCGCGGCCTTGCGCGTCCAGTTGCGGTTCGGCCGGAGCCTGACTTTCGGCGGCGGCCTGGGCCAGCGACGGGTCGACGAGATCCTTGAGGTCCTCGAGGGTTTTGGTTTCCTCAGCCATGGATCACTTCCTCTTGTTTTTCGGGTTCATACCGGCAACGTCCAGCACTTCCGGCTGCTGCGCGGCGTGCGGGTGATCGGGCCCGGCATAGACATGGAGTTTCGAGAGCTGCTGACGGCCCAGCGGCGAACGCGGGATCATCCGCTCGACGGCCTTCTGGACAACGCGCTCCGGGAACTTGCCGGTGATGATCTTCTCCGGCGAGGTTTCCTTGATGCCGCCCGGATACCCGGTGTGGCGGTAGTAACGCTTGTCCTGCATCTTGCGGCCGGTCAGACGCACCTTGTCGGCGTTGATGACGACAATGTTGTCACCGCAGTCGACGTGCGGGGTATAGAGCGGCTTGTGCTTGCCACGCAGCCGCGACGCGATGACGGCGGCAAGACGGCCGAGGACGACGCCCTCGGCGTCGATCACGTGCCACTTGCGCTCGATATCGGCAGCCTTGGCGGAAATGGTTTTCATCTGTCTGATTCCGCTTTCCATTAAAAACGACAAAAGCGCCCCGCCCCTGCGGTGCGCGGGCCGGAATATGACACCGAATTTCCGGAAGTCAACGGAAAAAGCGCCTAAAAACGGAAACTTACGATTATGGTATTATATTACCGTAATTTTAAGCTTAACCCATCGGCGGGATGGAATACGTCCCCGTGGTGTGCGCGACGAGGTCGTCGGAGCCCTCCGAATATACGTCCACCGCCATCACCGCAAGGCGCTTGCCGCGCTTCAGCATCGAGCCCTTGGCGATCAGGTTCCGGGGTTCGGGTTTCCTCAGGAAATTGATATTGAGATTGGTCGTCACCGCCAGTTTGACGACCCCGATTTCCGACAGCACCACCGCGTACATGCAGGCATCCGCCAGCATCATCATGGTCGGCCCGGACATGGTGCCGCCCGGACGCAGCATCTTCTCGTCGTAAGGAATCATCAGTGCCGCGGTACCGTCGCCGATCTCGGTCGCCTTGACGCCCAGTTCATGCGCCCAGGGCAGTTCCTCCTCGACGATTTCGTTGAAGGTTTCGACGGTGATTTCGGGCATTGCAGGATTTCCCTCGGCAGAAGACTTCCGTTTACGTTAACGTCACTTTCGGCGCCGCTCAATGCAAGAAGCGATTATTGGCTATTACCCCGGCCCGGGCTACGGCGAGAGAGAAACCCTTGAAAGCGAACGCCACGGGCGCGACATTTGGGGAGGGAGAAAATGACATGTCAGTACAGTCTTCGAACGAGGCGCTTGTCCTGCGCTCTGACGACGGTGGTATCGCTACCCTGACGCTGAACCGGCCCGACCACTACAACACCCTGTCGACGCCGCTGATGCAGGATTTGAAGTCGCATCTCACGGCGCTCAAGGACGACACCTCAATCCGCGTCGTTGTCGTTACCGGTGCGGGCAAGGCGTTCTGCGCCGGGCACGACCTGAACGAGATGCACGACGACCCGTCGGAACCGGCCATGCAGAAGCTGTTTCAGCTCTGCACCGACAACATGATGGCCATGACCCGCCTGCCCCAGCCGGTGATCGCCAAGATCAATGGCGTGGCGGCGGCGGCGGGCTGTCAGCTTGTTGCGCAATGCGATCTCGCCATCGCGGTCGACACGGCAAAGTTCGGGACGTCCGGGATCAACGTCGGGCTTTATTGCTCGACGCCATCCGTGCCCGTGACCCGCAACCTGGGCCGCAAGCAGGCGATGGAACTGTTGATGACCGGCGACATGATCCCGGCCGCGCAGGCGGTCGACTGGGGCCTCATCAACCGCGCCGTTTCCGCCGACCGGCTCGATGCCGAGGTACAGGAGATGGCCGCCAAGATCGCGTCCAAGAGCCCCGAAGCCGTGGCGCTGGGCAAGGATCTGTTTTACCGCCAGATCGAAGAAGGGATGGAGGCCGCCTACGACCGCGCCGGCGCGGCCATCACCTGCAACATGCAGTCGGACGCTACCCGCGCCGCCATCGACAGCTTCCTGAACAAGACACCGTTGGCCGACTGGCCGGACAGGAAGAAACCAGGTCGTGGACTCATAAATGACGATGAGCTGTGATCGAAATAGGGGCCGGTTCGCCAGGAAAAGAGCCGAAAGCGGGGCCAATCCCCCGGTGAGGCTGTTTGACGCCGCGAAATGGTCCCTTGTTCGACCCCTGCGGGGCGTGGCTCTTTTCGCCGTTGAACAGCGTTGTGTCGTCGGTCATGATGCTTTGGCATCACTCCCTCCTAACGCCTTGTCAGCGAACGAAAATGGCCACGTCACAGTCAACGCCATTTATGAGTTCACGACCTTAATCAACAACCATAACGCTTAGGGAAACATCCATGCCGTCCACGATCATCTCCTGCGCCGTCACCGGCTCGGCCCCGACCCCCGACAAGAACCCGGCGGTGCCGGTCACACCGGCGGAAATCGCCGCCAGCGCCATCGACGCCGCCAAGGCCGGTGCCGCCATCGTGCACATCCACGTGCGCGACCCGGAAACCACCAAGCCCAGCATGGACCCGGCGCACTACCGCGAAGTCACCGAGCGCATCCGCGACAGCGGCACCGACGTCATCATCAACCTGACCACGGGCCCGGGCGCGCGTTACATCCCCGACCCCGAAGACCCGTCCCGCGCATCGCCGGACAGCACCGTGGTCAAGCCGGAACAGCGCGTCGTCCATGTCGAGGAAATGAAACCCGAGGTCTGTTCCCTCGACGTGGCGACGATGAACTTCAATCAGCATGTCTTCATGAACCACCCGGATCACCTGGCGGTCATGGCGGATCGAATTCGGAAAGCCGGCTCGAAACCCGAGCTCGAGGTCTTCGACACCGGCCACATCGTGCTCGCCAAGAAGATGATTGCCGACGGCCTGATCGACGCCCCGCCCTATTTTCAGCTTTGCCTCGGCATCAGCTACGCCGCACCGGCCACGGTCGACACCATGAAGTTCATGGCCGACATGTTGCCGGAGGGTGCGGTGTGGTCGGCGTTCGGCATTTCGCGCTTCCAGTTCCCGATGGTCGCCGCCGCGGTGCTGCTGGGCGGCAATGCACGCGTCGGGCTGGAGGATAACATCTTCCTCGAGAAAGGCGTGCTGGCGCCGTCCAACGCGGCATTGGTCGAAAAGGCCTGCCACATCGTCGACCAGCTTGGCGGCACGGTCGCGTCGGTCGCCGAAGCACGTGAAAGGCTGGGGCTCAAGGGATGAGCGATCTCGTCTACAGCGACGATCATATCCGCCGGATTCTCAAGGACACCCGGACCATCGCCATGGCCGGCGCCAGCCCCAACTGGGTCCGGCCGTCCAACTTCGCGATGAAGTACCTGAACGGCAAAGGCTATCAGGTACATCCGATCAACCCCGGCCATGCCGGCAAGGAAATCTGGGGCCGGATGACATACGGGGCCCTCGCCGACGTCCCCGGTCCCGTCGATATGCTGGACATCTTCCGGAATTCCGAAGCCGCGGGGCATCTGGTGGACGACGCCATCGCGCTGAAGGACGAGAAGGACATCAAGATCATCTGGATGCAGCTCGGCGTCATCAACGAGAACGCCGCGAAGCGTGCCGAGGACGCTGGCCTCACGGTCATCATGGACCGCTGCCCGAAGATCGAATACGGACGATTGTTCGGCGAGTTGGGCTGGTCCGGGGTCAATTCCGGCATCATCACGTCGAAACGCCGCAAGGCACCGGCCTGAGCCGTGGGTGTCATGGGCGACATTCAGATCGAGATCCGTATCGACGATCTGCGCGGCCCCGAGATCGCGCGGTTACTGGAAACGCACCTCGATCACATGCGGGCGATCTCGCCGCCGGAGAGCGTGCACGCCCTCGACCTCGACAAACTCAGACAACCGGGCATCACGTTCTGGACCGTCTGGCGTGGCGGCGAGCTGGTCGGCTGCGGCGCGCTCCGGGAACTTGACCCGAAGCACGGCGAGATCAAATCGATGCATACACTCAGCGCCGCGCGCGGGCTCGGCATCGGCCGGCGCATGGTCGAGCACATCCTGATGACGGCGCGCGAACGCGGCTACACGCGCCTCAGCCTTGAAACCGGGGCGACCGAGGATTTCGTCGCCGCGCGCACGCTGTATGCGTCGTTCGGGTTCGTTCCCTGCCCTCCCTTCGGCGATTATTTCGAGGACCCGTTCAGCGCCCATATGACCCTGGAACTGGAACAAACGTCATGAGCGACAAAAAGCAAGCCGGCCCCGTCGAATACGGCTTCGGAACACGGACCATTCACGCGGGTGCGCAGCCTGACCCGGTCACCGGCGCCCGCGCCGTGCCGATCTACCAGACCACGTCCTACGTCTTCGACGACGTGGAGCATGCCTCCGACCTCTTTAACCTGCAGACGTTCGGTTTCATCTATTCCCGGCTCACCAACCCGACCGTATCGGTGCTTGAGGAACGGATCGCCAATCTCGAGAGCGGCCGCGCCGCCGTCTGCGCCGCATCCGGGCACGCGGCGCAGTTCCTGACGTTCTTTACGCTGCTGGAACCCGGCGACGAGTTCATCGCATCCAAGAACCTCTATGGCGGCTCGATCACCCAGTTCGGGGTCAGCTTCAAGCGGCTCGGCTGGAACTGCACCTTCGTCGACTGCACCAAGCCGGAAGAGATCAAGGCCGCCATCACGCCGAAGACCAAGGCGATTTTCATCGAGGTACTGGCCAACCCCGGGGGAGTGGTCCTCGACCTCGAAGCCATTGCCGCCATCGCCAAGGACGCGGGCATCCCGCTGATCGTCGACAATACCTTGGCGACGCCCTACCTGTGCCGCCCCATCGAATGGGGTGCGGACATCGTCTGCCATTCCATGACCAAGTTCCTGCAGGGTCATGGCACGTCGGTCGGCGGCGCCATCGTCGAAAGCGGCAAGTTCGACTGGACCTGCGCCAAGGGCGGTCCGGGCTACCCGACCATGACCGAACCGGACCCGGCCTATCACGGGCTGACATTCTACGAGACCTTCGGCGACTTCGGTTTCACCATGAAGGCGCGCGCCGTCGCACTCCGTGATTTCGGCCCGGCGCTGTCGCCAACCAATGCGTTCAACACGCTGACCGGCACCGAAACGCTTCACGTGCGCATGGACCGGCACGTCGAGAACGCGCTCAAGGTCGCGGAATTCCTCGAAGGTCATTCGGCCGTCGACTGGGTCAGTTATGCCGGGCTGAAGTCGAGCCCCTTTTACGATCTCGGCAAGAAGTACCTGCCCAAGGGGGCGGGTGCGGTCTTCACCTTCGGTCTCAAGGGCGGTTTCGAGGCCGGCGTGAAAATGGTCGAGAAGATCAACATTTTCTCGCACCTCGCCAACATCGGCGACACCAAGTCGCTTATCCTGCACCCAGCGTCGACCACGCACCGGCAACTCACGGACGAACAGCGCGCGGCCGCCGGCGCCACCGACGAGACAATCCGGCTTTCCATCGGTCTCGAGGATGCGGACGACCTGATCCGCGATCTCGATCAGGCAATGCGCGATTGATTATTCGGCCGGTTGCACCGCAACGGCGGTTTTT
>MRWG01002043.1_pt1 | contig 11131 bp, 7 predicted proteins | sample 1013341 | NCBI WGS metagenome assembly MRWG01 (sample SAMN06117577, study PRJNA244670) | biofilm metagenome | biome: Water; feature: Cathode Biofilm; material: Biofilm; isolation source: microbial consortium enriched at the cathode of a solar microbial fuel cell | place: USA: District of Columbia ... | reverse complement strand
TGGGCATCCATCCGCCGACGTCCGGCCGGATCGTCTTCAACGGCAAGGACATCGCCGGCCTCAAGCCCTACCAGGCGCGCGACCTCCGGCGGGAGCTGCAATACACCTATCAGGACCCCGGCGCCTCGCTCGACCCGCGCTGGAAGATCGGCCGGTCGCTCGACGAACCCCTCGCCGTGCACACGAACTTGGACCGCAAGGCCAGGCGGGCGCGCGTCCGGGAAATCCTGGACGCGGTCGGGCTGCCGGAAGGCCACCTCGACCTCTACCCGCACGAGATCTCGGGCGGCCAGCAGCGCCGCGTCGGCCTCGCCCGCATTCTTACGCTGCACCCTTCGCTGGTCGTGCTCGACGAGCCGACGTCGGGCCTCGACGTCTCGGTGCAGGCGACGATCCTCAACCTCTTTCTCGACCTGCAGAAGCAGTTCGACCTGACCTACGTCTTCATCAGCCACGACCTGAGCGTCGTCCGCATGATCTGCGACCGGGTCGCCGTGATGTACCTCGGCAAGGTCGTCGAGGTCGGGCCGACGGCAGAGGTGTTCGCCGCGCCCGCCCACCCCTATACGCAGTCGCTGCTCGCCGCCGCCCCGCAGATCGGCAAGGCGCGCATCACGGAAACGTTCTGGTTGGAGGGCGAGCCGCCCGCCCCCGGCAACCTGCCGAGCGGCTGCCGGTTCCGGACGCGCTGCCCGAAGGCGACGGAAGCCTGCGCCGCCGCGGTCCCGCCGCTCCTGGAGAAGCGGCCGGGCCGCGCCGACGCCTGCATCCTCTCGACGCCGTAGCTACATCCCCGCCTGTTCGCGGCAGTAGCGGGCGATGTCCGCATGGGTCGCGACCCAGACGTCGTCATGGCCGCGGACATGTTCCATCAGCTCTTCCAGGATCTGGATGCGGGAGCGGTGGCCGATGAAATGCGGATGCATGGTCAGCAGGAAGAGACCGCCGTCCGAATAGGCGCCGTTGAACTCCCGCTTAAAGACCTCGAGCACGCCGGAGGGCGGTGTATAAGGCCGGAGGCCGGAGAACCGGTCCATGGCCAGATAGGCGGCGTCGTCGCGGATCCACTCGACCGGCAGTTCGACCACGCCCGAAGGCTCGCCGTCTTCCAGGATTTCATAAGGATCGTCGTCGGCCATTAGCGAACTGTCGTAGATCAGCCCCATCTCCCGCGTGATGGCGAGCGTGTGGTCGGAGAAGTCCCAGGAAGGCGTGCGAATGCCGACCGGGCGGACGCCGCAGATCTCCTCCAGCTTGTCGGCGGCGCGCATCTGCAGGTCGCGTTCGGCTTCCGGCGGCAGGGCAGAGTTCAGCTCATGGATCCAGGAATGGATGCCGACCTCGTGGCCCTCGGCGATCACCTGGCGCTGCTCGTCCGGGTGCAGCATGGCGATCACGGCGGGCACGAAGAACGTGCTCGGCGCATCGAAGCGCTTCAGCACCTTCAGAATGCGCGGCACCGAAACGCGCGAGCCGAACTCGCCCTGCGAGAGCTTGCCGGGAGAAGTATGGCCCCAGCGCAGGACCTGCGTCTCGTGATCGGAATCGAAGGAGAGCGCCACGGCGCAGCGCGCGCCGCCAGGCCATGCGTCCGGCTTCAGCGACCGGCCGGCGCGGATCTTCTCGACGATCGGCCGCCAGCGCTCCTCCGGCCACGTCCAGGTATCCGGTTGCTCCGGCAAGGCATTCGCGGGTCGCGCCATATTCCGATCTCCCGTTGGAACATTCGCGTCGACGCTCGTTCGTCGACGGCGGCGGCAGCATCTTAACCCGCGATCCCGCCCGCCGCGCCTGCTTCGGCGGATTGCTACGAATTAATCTTGCGGAAAGGCGCCGGCCACGTCGGCCGCCCATCTAGAGGGGCATCGGGGCGCAGCGGCCGCCAAGGGGCCGCCTCCAAGACGAGAGATAGTCTCCCGCCATGCGTCCTTCTCTGACAAGGAGAGCTCCCGATGAAAGCTTTCGTTTCCGCAATCGCCCTCGCGCTCGCGACGGCGAGCGCCGGGACGGCCTTCGCCGCCGCGCCGCACGATAAGGGCCCCGTGCAGCCCTGGACCAAAGACAATGTCCGCTACGAGTTCAAACATCCCCTCGACGTGACCTGCAAGGAATTGGCGGAGGTCGACGAGGTCTATCAGCCCTACGTCATCGCCTGGCTCTCCGGCCACGAGTCGGCGAAGAGCGGCGACAAGGTCGTCGCGGAAGAATTCACGCCGGTCTCCGTGCCGATCGTCATCGACGAGTGCACGGCCAGGCCCGACATGAAAGTGCTCGAACTGGTCCAGACCAAGATCAAATAGGACCGGTTCGCGTCGCCGCGATGCTCCCCCCAACCGTCCGGCGACACCCCGGGCATGGCGGTCCGCCGACCGCCATGCCCTCTCTTCCCCTCCTCTGCCAGGACGGCCCGCGCTGCACAAAGCGCGGGCTGTTTGCGCCCCAGAGGGCAGACCTGCCACGCCGTTAGGCGCGGTCCGCCCGGACCCGCCCTCGGCCTTTCCAAAACGCCCGCGCCAAATTCCCTGAAATTGAGGCCGTTCCCCGCATGGATCGCCGTCTCGTAGCGGGAATGGCATGCCGTTTGCTCATCCAATCCTGGCAAGCTTGCAGCATTGGAGGCTTCGGTGTCGGCCGAACTGGACCACATAAGCATTGCGGATGCGTCCGCTCGGATCCGCGCCAAAGACCTGTCGCCGGTCGATCTGGTCGAGGCGAAGCTCGAACGGATCGCCGAACTCGATCCGACGCTCAACTGCTTCGTGAAGCTGCTCGGCGACGAAGCCCTGGCGGAGGCCCGCTCGGCGGAGGCGGAGATCGCAAAAGGCGGCTGGAAAGGGCCGCTGCACGGCGTGCCGATCGGCCTGAAGGACATCTACAATACCGCGGGCGTCGCGACGACGGCGCAGTCCGCCACTCTCCAGGACCACGTCCCGACCGAAGACGCGACGACGGTCCGCCGGCTGCGCGAAGCCGGCGCGATCGTGCTCGGCAAGCTCACGACCTACGAGTTCGCCCTCGGCGGCTCCTCGTTCGACCTGCCCTGGCCGCCGGCGCGGAACCCCTGGAACACGGCGCTCGACCCTTCGGGCTCCTCTTCCGGATCGGGCGCGGCGACGGCGGCCGGCCTCTGTCTCGGCACGATGGGCTCGGACACCGGCGGTTCGATCCGGGGACCCGCAGCGTGGTGCGGCCTCGCCGGCGTCAAGCCGACCTATGGCCTGTTGAGCCGGCGCGGCATTCTCCCGCTCTCCTTTTCGCTCGACCATGCGGGGCCGCTCTGCTGGACCTCGGAAGACTGCGCGCTGATGATGGACGCGCTCGCCGGGCATGACCCGCTCGACGTCGCGAGCGCTGATCCGGGGCCGATCGACTTCGCCGGCGCGCTCGGCGCGAGCCTCCGGGGCCTTCGCGTCGGCGTTGTCCGCCACTTCTTCGAGGAAGAGGTCGAGACCCGCGCCGACGTCGTCGCTGCGTTGGACAACGCCTTGGCCGCTCTGAAGGATGCCGGCGCCGGCGTCGCCGACGTGCGCATGTCGCCGTTCGCCGAGTACAACGCCGTCGGGATGGTCATTTCACGCGGCGAGGCCTTCGCCATCCATGAGCACTGGCTGAAGACGCATCCGGAGAAGTACGGCGCCTACGGCCGGCTTCGCCTGATGTCCGGCGCGTTCTTGACCGCCGCCAACCTGGTCAACGCCATGCGACACCGGGCCCGGATGATCGCCGCCTACGCCGAGACGATGCGGTCCTTCGACGTCCTGGTCTTTCCGACCGGCAGCGGCGTCGCGGAGCCGCTCGGCGCCGACTCGATGTCCGCGCCCGTCGGCAAGTCGTCCTTCTTCAATCGCGTGTTCAACGTGCTGGGCGGGCCGGCGCATTCGATCTGCAGCGGCTTTTCCGAAGAGGGCCTGCCACTCTCGCTGCAGGTCGCCGGCCGGCCGTTCGAGGACGCGCGCGTGCTCGCCGTCGGCCACATGCTCGAGCAGGCGCTCGGCACGCGCGGTCGGCGTCCCGAAGTCGCGACGCCCGCCCCGCCGCCGCCGGAACCGACCGCCGCCCCGACGGAATGGGCGAGCGACGCTTTCGTCGACCGGATGCGCGCGCTCGGCCTGCCGGACCTATCCGAACCGGAGATGGCGACGCTGGAGCGGATGGCGACGGGCATCACCGCGACGGCCGCCTTCCTGGCGGACGAACGCCCCTATTATGAGGAGCCGCCGAACGCGCTACGCTTGTCGCCGCCGGTCTATCCGGCCTGAGGACCGCGAGCGGAGAGCGACGCCCATGCGACACGAGACATCCCCCATGAACGGCGACTTCGGCCTGACGATCGAAGACGTCCGCCGCAGCGATCTCGCCGATCCCGTCTTCCAGCAGGAGGCGTTCGATCTCTGGACCCGGCATGGCGGCCTGCTGGCCGTCCGGGGCGACGATCTCCGCGACCTCGCGCCGGAAGAACTGGTCGCGTGGTCCAACGTCTTCGGCGCGGTCGAGAACGAGACTCACGCCGCCCGCGAAGACAAGATGGTGAAGGGCTTCCCGATCCTGAAGATCGGCAATGTGAAGGACGAAAGCGGCAAGGCGACCGCCCAGCTCGCCATCGTGCCGCAGCTCAAGTCCGACGACGACGTCCGTTACAATCCGGAAACGCGCCGGCCGGTCTGGCACACCGATTCGACCTTCCGGAAGCGCCCGCCGATCGGGTCCGTCTTCCATTGCCGGCAGGCGCCGTCGGCGGGCGGCGAGACGCTTTTCGCGGACATGCGCGCCGCCTACCGCAAGCTCGACGATCAGACCCGCGCGAAGCTCGACGGGCTGGAAGCCGTCTGCTCGCTCGCGCACCATGACAAGAAGATCAGCTTGTATTCGCCCGGATACCCCGTCCTGACGCCGGAACAGCGCGCGGCCAATCCGCCCAATCGCGTGCCGCTCGTCCTGAAGCATCCGGTGAGCGGCGAGCCCGCGCTCTACGGCCTGAACAGCTCGACCTGCGCGATCCTGCCGAAGGGCGAGGCGATATCGGACGACCTGCTCGACTATTGCGACCTTGAAGGCATCGAGGACAAGAGCGTCAACATCTGGCGCGAGATGCTGCCCTTCGTCACCGGTCCCGAGTTCACCGTCCGGTGGCGCTGGCGGCCGGGCGACATCGTCGCCTGGGACAACCGCTGCACCATCCATGCCGCGACGGGCTACGACTATTCAGGCGAGGCGCGGGAGATGTGGCGTCTGACGCTGCTCGACCGCTCCCAGGCGATGGCGGCGGAATAGCCGCCGCGATGGCCGCCCCGGACCCTGTCGCCGACGCCGAAGCCCGCGCGATCCACGATCGCATCCTGACGATCGACACCGACGTCGATACCGGGCCCGGCTTCATGACCGCCGCGCTCGATCCCGGGCGGATCAGCCGCGCCCAGGTCGACCTGCCGGGCATGCGGGCCGGCGGCCTCGATGGCGCGTTCTTCATCGTCTACACGGCCCAGGGCCGCCGGGACGCCGATGGCTACGCCGCCGCGCGGCTGGCGGCGGAGGACAAGTTCCAGGGCATCGACCGGATGCTGCGCGCCTATCCGCGCGAGATCGCCCAGGCCCGGACGGCCGAGGAAGCGCGCGCCGTCCATGCCTCGGGCCGGCTCGTCGCGTTGATCGGGATGGAAAACGCCTATCCGTTGGGCGACGACGTATCGGACGTTCCCATGTGGGCGGCGCGCGGCGTCCGCTATCTCTCGATCACGCATTTCGGACATAACCAGTTCGGGGCGAGTTCGAACGCCAGCCGGGCGCTCGGCGACGCCGATACGGACGACGGCCTGACCGACTGCGGCGCCGACCTCGTCCGCGCCCTGAACGCCGCCGGGATCATGGTCGATCTCAGCCATGTCGGCCGGCGGACGGGACTGGAGGCGCTGGCGCTTTCGAAGGCGCCGGTGATCGCGTCGCATTCCGGCGCGCGCGCGGTGTACGACAATCCGCGCAACCTGGACGACGCCCAGTTGCAGGCGATCGCGGAAAAGGGCGGCGTCGCCCAGATGGTGGCATATCGCGGTTACGTCGGCGACGTCGATCCGGAGATGGCGCGGGCGCAGCGCATGCTACGCGAACGGCTGGGACTGACGGTCGGCGGCGCGATGCAGCGCGCATCGGCCGCCACGCTCGACGACTATGCGCGCGAACTGGCCCGCATCCGCGCCGCATACCCGGACGTGACGCTGGCGCAGTTCGCGGACCACATCGACCACGCCGTGAAAACCGTCGGCGTCGAACATGTCGGCCTCTCCGCGGATTTCGACGGCGGCGGCGGCCTTCAGGGCTGGGACAGCGCAGCCGAGAGCTTCAACGTCACGCGCGAGTTGCTGACGCGCGGGTATTCCGAAGCCGACCTCGCCAAGCTCTGGGGCGGCAACATCCTGCGCGTGATGGACGCCGTCCAGGCGATGGCGCAATGAGGCGACCCGATGAATCGCCTGACGGTTGCTGCACAAATCCTGAATTGTGCAGTGCAAAAGATTTGGACTCGACAGTCCCGACTCGAGCGCGCAAGCTTTTCATGCAGCGCAACACACGACGTCGGACGCAGTCGTCAAAGCCTCAAGCAACCAGAACCGAGAGGACGCACATGACCAGGATTTCCAAACTGCTCGCCGCCTCGACCCTTGCGATCGCCGCCGCCTTGGGCGCAGCCCAGCCCGCGCAGGCGAAGCCGGAGCAGTTGACCATCTTCGGCGGGCCGCTGAACACAAGCTGGTACGTCATGGCCGGCTGGCTCGCGACGGAACTGCAGAAGGCCGGCGTCAAGGCGAACAGCGAACTTGGCGGCGCGCTCTCGAACCTGGTGCAGATCAGCCAGGGTCCGCAGAACATGGGCATCACCTTCGCCGCGGCGACGCCGATGGCCTATGCCGGCGAGAAGCCGTTCCCGGGGCCGACCAAGGACTTCTGCGCTATCCAGCTTCTGCAGCGCAGCGGGTTCCAGGCACTGGTCTCGATCTCAAGCGGCGTCAACTCGGCCGCCGACCTCAAGGGCAAGACGTTCTCCGGCCAGGCGGTCGGCAACCTCTCGCAGGTGGCGCTGGCCGATTTCCTGAAGGCGAACGGCATGTCGAGCGACGACCTCGACCTCGCCATCGGCGGCCAGCAGTTCGGCGCGGACGGCGTCAAGGACCGCCGCTTCGCCGGCTTCGCCGCGATGAGCGGCTACCCCTCCCCGCCGATCATGGACGCCGCGACCTCGGTCAAGGTGAAGTTCCTGCCGGTGGACGACGCGACCTTCGAGAAGGTCAAGGCGATGAACGCCGGCTATGTCCGGACCGAAATCCCGGCCGGCGTCTATCCGGGTCAGGACGAGGCCGTCCCGACGTTCGGCACCTACTCGATGCTGCTGATGAACCCGACCACGTCCGAAGAGGACCAGATGTTCGTGACCAAGCTGGTGCACGAGAACTGGGACGGCCTGAACGCCGCGCATGGCTCGACCAAGTGGCTGACGCCGAAGATCGCAGCCGACGTTCCGGGCGTGCCGCTCTGCCCGGGCGCGAAGGCCTACTGGACCTCGGTCGGCGCGCTCTAGGGGAATCGGGACCGATCGAGGGAAACGGACGGACCTGACATGACGGCGGACGCCAAGCCGTCCCACGCCCCGATCGTCGATCTTCCGTCCTGGCGGACGGAGATCGCCCCCTTCTTCGCCAGCTTCTCCATGAAGAAGCTGGCGTCGTTGGTGGCGGTCGCGATGTCGATCTACCACCTCTACACCGGCTATTTCGGCGAGCCGGTGCCGGAGTTCCATCGCCCGACCCATCTGATGTTCGCGCTCGCGGTCCTCTTCATCGACCGCGACCGCACTTCGGAAACCCGCCTCGGCCGCATCTGGAAGTATGTGTGGGACTGGACGCTGACGGCGCTTCTGGTGGCCTCCTGCGTCCACCTGATCCTCAGCGTCGACTACATCCAGACCCGGATGCAGTTCATCACGCCGCTGACCGATATTGAAAAGGTGCTGAGCGTCGCGCTGTTCGCCGTGGTGCTCGAGGCGGCGCGCCGGACGACAGGCTGGACGCTCGTCGTCATCGTGCTGGCGTTCCTGGCCTTCGCGATCTGGGGCGACGCCCTGCCGCCGCCGTTCTGGCATTCGGGCAAGACGCTTTGGCAGGTCATGGACCTGATGTACCTGACCAACCTCGGCATGCTGGGCTCGCCGCTTGGCGTGACGGCGAGCTACATCTTCCATTTCGTTTTCTTCGGCGCGCTGCTGGTCGCGTCCGGCGCCGGCAGCTTTTTCACCGACGCCGCCAACGCGATCACCGGAAAGTATATCGGCGGGCCGGCCAAGACGGCCGTCGTCTCCAGCGCCTTCATGGCGTCGGTCTCCGGCACGGCGGCGGGCAACGTCGCGACGACCGGATCGTTCACCATCCCGGCGATGAAAGCGGCCGGCTACAAACCGACTTTCGCGGCCGCCGTCGAAGCGGTCGCCTCCTCGGGCGGCCTGATGACGCCGCCCGTGCTGGGCGCGACCGCCTTCGTCATGGCCGAGATGACCAGCATTCCCTATTACGAGATCGTCGTCGCGGCGATCCTCCCGGCCATCCTCTACTATGTCGGCACCTTCGTGACGGTCGACCTGGAGGCCCGCAAGCTCGGCCTGCCGCCGATGCACGCGGCGGACATCCCGCGGCTCCGTGATGTTTTGATCAAGCGCGGCTATCTGGTGCTGCCGCTCGTCACGCTGATCTGGTTCATCGTCGCGGGCTATACCCTGGTGCACGCGGCGATCTGGTCGATCCTGGCGCTCGTCGTCCTGCTGTTCGCGCTGGACCCGCAGAACCGGCGGAACTTCTTCCGCGTCGTCTGGCAGGCGATGACCGACGCGCCCCGGATGATGGGGCAGATCACCGTCGCCGTGACGATCGGCGGCATCCTGGTCGGCATCATCGTGCAGACCGGCATCGGCGTGCGCCTCAGCGCGATCATCCTGGATTTCGCCGGCGGCGAGCTGTTCAACGTGCTGCTGCTGACGATGTTCTTCTCGATCCTGCTCGGCATGGGCATGCCGGCGACGGGCGCCTACATCATCCTGGCGCTGCTGCTCGCGCCCGGCATGGTGAAGCTCGGCGTGCCGCTGCTCGCGGCGCACATGTTCATCTTCTACGGCGGCTGCAAGTCGAACATCACGCCGCCCGTCGCCATCGCAGCCTTTGCGGCCGCCGCCATCGCCGGCACGGGACCGATGCGGACCGCCGCCAAGTCCTTCGTCATTGGGCTGCCGATCTACATCCTGCCATTCATGTTCGTCTATGCGCCGGAGTTGCTCGGCATCGGCGGCTACGGATGGGCGAGCGCCTGGCGCTTCATCACGGCCGCGTTCGGCATCGCCGCCCTGTCTGTCGCCTGCGTCGGCTGGATGCTGCGCCCGCTGCCGATCCTGGAGCGGCTCGCCTGGTTCTGCGCGTCGGGCGTCTTCATCTTCCCGGGCGCGGTGACCGACACGATCGCCTTCGTCCTATTCGGGCTGCTGACCGCCTATGCCGTCTGGCGGAAACGCGCCGCCCCCGTTCCGCATCCGTCAGTCGAATAGGGTCGCCAACCGCTGCTTGATGCTGTCCGCAATATAGAGCGCCAGCGCCTGGATGGTGGAGGTCGGATTGACGCCGCCCGACGTCACCCAGATGCTGCCGTCCACGATGAAGAGGTTCTTCACGTCGTGGCTGCGGCCCCATGCGTTCACGACCGAACGTTCCGGGTCGTCGCCCATGCGCGCGGTGCCGAGCAAGTGGCCTGGGTAGTTCAGGACCGTGCGCGACGCGCTGACGTCGCGCGCGCCGGCCGCTTCCAGGATCTCCGTCGCGCGGGCGATGCCGTGCTCCATCATCGCGGCCGTATTCTCGCTGATCGTGTACTCGATCTTCGGCGCCGGAATGCCGTGGCTGTCCTTGAGGTCCGGGTCGAGCGTAACCCGGTTGTGCGCCTCCGGCAGGTCCTCGCAGGCGACGCCGATCTGGAGGCGATGGTAGAGCAGCTTTCGGAAGGCGCTGTGATGGTCGCGGCCCCAGGGCAGGCGCCCCGCCTCCATGCTGGTGATCGCCTCGTTGACCGGTCCCGTGCCGCGCGAATATTGCAGCGTGTAGCCGCGCACGAAGCCGCGCGACCGGTCGGTCTCGTAGAACTCCTTGCTCCAGATGACGGTCTGGGGCGCGCGGTCGCCGTCCATCTCCTCGTCGACATAGCCCACGACCATCGGCCAGGGATGCAACATCAGATTCCGGCCGACGAGGCCGGAGGAGTTCGCCAGCCCCGCCGGGAACTGGCCGGAAGCGGAGTTCAGCAGCAGGCGCGGCGTGCCGACGCCGTTCGCCGCCAGGATGACCACTTCCGCCGGCTGGAACCGCTCCCGCCCATCGGGGTCATAGTAGACGACGCCCGTCGCCATGCCGTCCGCGTTGGTCACGATCTCCCGGACCCGACAGCGCGTGCGGAGTTCGACGCCGGCGCGGAGCGCGTGCGGCCAATAGGTGATGTCGACGCTCGCCTTGGCGCCCTGGGCGCAGCCGGGCGTGCAGTTGCCGAGATTGATGCAGGGCGCGCGGCCCTCGTACTCCTGCGTCGCGACCGCGATCTCGGATGGCCACCAGTGCCAGCCGAGCGTGTTGGTCGCCCGCGCGAGACGCGTCCCGGTCCGGCCGAGCGGGACCGGCGGCATGTTGGGATCGTGCGGCGGATACGCGGGATCGCCCGCGAGGCCCGCGACGCCCATCATGCGGTCGTTCTCCGCGAAGTGGGGCTCCAGCGTCCAGTAGTCGATCGGCCAGTCGTCGGCGACGCCGTCGAGGCTGCGCACCCGGAAGTCGGAGGGATGCATGCGCGGAAAGTGGGCCGTGTAGAGGATCGTGCCGCCGCCGACGCCGTTGAAGTTCGCGACCTTCATCAAGGACGCGTCGTCGTTGACCGGATAGTCGGTCTCTCGCCCGCGCCGGTTCGGCGTGATGGCGAAGTCAGCGAAGCGTCGCGCCTCCCAGTCGCGGCCATTGGTCGGAAAGTCCTCCGGCCGCGTCCAGTCGCCCTGTTCCAGGCAGAGGATGCGCATGCGCGTGTCGGCGAGGCTCCAGGCGACGGCGGCGCCGGACGCGCCGGAGCC
>MRWG01002042.1_pt1 | contig 11134 bp, 8 predicted proteins | sample 1013341 | NCBI WGS metagenome assembly MRWG01 (sample SAMN06117577, study PRJNA244670) | biofilm metagenome | biome: Water; feature: Cathode Biofilm; material: Biofilm; isolation source: microbial consortium enriched at the cathode of a solar microbial fuel cell | place: USA: District of Columbia ... | reverse complement strand
TTGACGCTGGCGAACGCGCCGCCGTTCTCGGCCTCCCACTTCCAGACCTTGGGGGGCTCGTAGCCTTCGGGAATATTCGTCATGGGACGTCCCTCGCATGGTTGTGTTCGATGGGGGACAGCCTAAGCCGCAATCGCCCGCCGTCCATACGGCTGGCCGCAAGAATGCTTCGCGGCGACGAGCGCAATCGCCCGCCGCCGCGAAAATCAAACATCAAAGTCGCTTGCCAAGCCGTCAGGCGGCGATGGCCATCAGCTCGACCTCAAAGGTCAGCGCCTGGCCGGCGAGCGGATGATTCGCGGCGAGCACCGCCCGGTCCTCGTCGAAATCGACGAGCTGCAGCGTCACGGTCTGGCCGTTCTGGTCGGACGCCTGGAGATTCATGCCGACGCGGAGGTCAAGGTCCGCCGGCATCTGCTCGCGCGCGACGGTGTGGACCAAGGCTTCCTGGCGCGGCCCATAGGCCTCTTCCGGCTGTATGGTAAAGGTCTTGACGTCGCCGACCTCCATGCCGACCAGCGCCGTCTCGAACGGCGCCAGCACGCGCCCGGCCCCGATGACGACCTCCATCGGACCGCGCTCACGCGACGAATCGAACTCCGCCCCGTTCTGCAGCTTGCCGACATAATGAACGCTGACGGTATCGCCCTGCGTAGCCTGTGCCATGATGGTGTCCCTTCAAAGTAGTGGAAACGGGACAAAGTCAGTTCGACCTTCAGTGCCCCATGGCGGGCCAATTTTGCATCTCAGGCAATGTCACGCAATGAAATGCGAAAGAAAAATTCGCCGCACTTCGGGATATCCCGCTGACCTGCACAATGCCTTTCGCGGCCGTCCGCTGCGTTTTGCGCATCGGACGGCCGGCAATATCAACGAAAACCTAGGCTCGTACTCGCGCGGCGGCGATCACGCCGTCCCCAGCGCCTGCAGCACCGCCGGCGGCGACATTGGCAGGGTCGTCAGGCGCTTGCCGGTCGCCGCGCGAATCGCGTTCGCGACTGCCGCCAGCGGCGGGACGATTGGCGCTTCGCCGACGCCGCGCACGCCGTAGGGATGGGCGTCGTTCGGGCACTCGATCATCACCGTCGAGATCATCGGCAGGTCCGAGGCGACCGGCATGCGATAGTCGAGGAATCCCGGATTATCGAGCTTGCCGTTCTTGTCGTAGATGTATGCCTCGTTGAGCGCCCAGCCGATGCCCTGCACCACCCCGCCCTGGATCTGGCCTTCCACATATGCCGGATGGATGGCGCGGCCGACGTCCTGGGTCGCGGTGTAGCGCAAGATCTTGACCGCGCCCGTCTCCGGATCGACCTCGACGTCGCAGACATGCGCCGCGAACGCGCCGGCGTGCCCGGTCGCGTTCAATGAGACCTGGCCGACGATGGGGCCGCCGGTCGAGGGCGCCTTGGCGGCCAGTTCGGCCAGCGTCAGCGGCGCGAATTCGCCGGCGTTCGGGCTGGTCGGGCGCGCGGCGCCGTCGGACCACTCGACCGCCTCCGGCTCGATCCCCCAGATGGCGGCGGCGCGCTGCTTCAGGGTCGCGATCACCTTCGTCGTCGCCTCGTGCACCGCCATGCCGGAAGCATATGTGACGCGGCTGCCGCCGGTCGTGGCGCTGATGCCGACGGCGTTGGTGTCGCCGACCTGCGCGCGGACCTTGCGGTAGTCGATGCCCAGCATCTCGGCCGCGATGTTGACCATGGATGCGCGGCTGCCGCCGATGTCGGGATGCCCGGTGATCACCGTCGCCGTGCCGTCCTCGTTGACGTGGAGCGTCGCGCTCGAAATCCCGCCGGCATTGCCCCAGTAACCGACCGCGACGCCACGGCCCTGGTTGGGGCCGAGCTTTTCGGCAAGGTTCGGATGCGCCCGGGCGGCCGCGATGGCGTCGGCGTAGCCCGTCTTGCCGATGGCGGCGCCGTAGATCGTCTTCGTGCCGTCGGCGGGCGCGTTCGCCTCGCGGAGCGCCAGCGGGTCCATGCCGAGTTCGATCGCAAGCTCGTCCATCACGCTCTCGACCGCGAAGCAACCGATCGGCGCGCCGGGCGCCCGGTAGGCGTTGGTCTTCGGCCGGTTGCAGACGACGTCGTAGCCGACGACGTCCGCGTTCGGAATGACATAGGGCGCGAAGCCGTAGCGGCAGGCATTGCCGACGGGCGAGCCCGGAAAGGCGCCCGACTGGAACTTGAAGACGCCCTCTGCCGCCGTGATCCGGCCGTCCTTCGTCGCGCCGATTTTGACCCGGCTGACCGAGCCGGAGGTCGGACCGGTCGCGTGGAAGACCTCTTCCCGCGTCATCTGCATCTTGACCGGGCGGCCCGATTTCCGGGCGAGCGTCATCGCCAACGGCTCCAGGTAGACGATGGTCTTGCCGCCGAAGCCGCCGCCGATCTCCGCCGGGATCGCCTTGATGTCGGCGACGGACATGCCGGTCAGCTTCGCCGTCGCGTTGCGGACCATGAAGTGGCCCTGGCTCGACGACCAGATCGTCGCCTGTCCGTCCTTGGCGAGGCTGACGACGCAGGCATGCGGCTCGATATAGCCCTGGTGAACGGGGGCCGTGCGGAAGCTCCGCTCGACGACGACGTCGGCCTCGGCGAAGCCCTTCTCGACGTCGCCGACGGCGAAGCGCACCCGGTTCGCGACGTTCGACGCAGTCTCCGGCTTCGGCTCGACGCCGCCGGTGCGGAGGTGGTCGTGCAGGATCGGCGCGTCGTCCCGCATCGCGTCCTCGACGTCGATGACGTAGGGCAGCACTTCGTAGTCGACCTCGATCAACTGGGCGGCGGCTTCCGCGATCGCGGGGCTGGTCGCGGCGACGGCGGCGACGACGTGGCCCGCATAGAGCGCCTTGTCGCGCGCCATCACGTTCCGGCTGACCCAGCGCATGTCGGCCGGCCCGACCATGACCGGCGTGTCGAGCGGAAAGGTCGGCAGGTCCGCCCCGGTCATCACCGCGCGCACGCCCGGCAGCGCCTCCGCCTTCGAGGTATCGATGCCGCGGATGCGGGCATGGGGGTGCGGGCTTCGGAGCGTCTTGCCCCAGAGCATGCCCGGAAACGCGAAGTCCGCGCCGAACCGGGCGGCGCCGGTGACTTTCTCCGCGCCGTCCGGCCGGATCGTCCGCTGGCCGATCCACTTGTTGTCGAGGTCGCCGTCCTTCATGCCGCTCTCCCGCGGTTGGCGCGGCGCAATGTCGCCGCGTCGGAACGCGCATGCTAGGCGACGGAGCGGCGGCGGCTCAAGGCGCGGTCCGCCGGCCTGCCCGATGTCGGCTTCCAAGACCGGGCTAACGCGCGCAATATTGTGCCCAAGCACAAAAGGCGGGAGGGACGATCCGATGGCCGAGAGACCCGATATCGTCATTCGCGGCGGCACGGTGGCCGACGGGTCGGGCGGGCCGCTGTTCGAGGCGGACGTCGCCATCCGGGACGGGCGCATCGTCGCCGTCGGGCCGGTGGCCGAAAGCGGGCATGAGGAGATCGACGCGAAGGGCAAGCTGGTGACGCCCGGTTTCGTCGACGTCCACACCCACTATGACGCGCAGGCGACCTGGGCGAGCCACCTCACCCCCTCTTCCAACAACGGCGTCACGACGCTCCTGATGGGGAACTGCGGCGTCGGCTTCGCGCCGGTCCGGCCGGAAGACCACGACATGCTGATCTCCCTGATGGAGGGGGTCGAGGACATCCCCGAGGTCGTGATGAAGGAGGGCCTGCCCTGGAACTGGGCGAGCTTCCCCGACTACCTGGACGCCCTGGCGGCCCGGCAATACGACGTCGACGTCGCGACCCAGGTGCCGCACGCCGCGCTCCGCGTCTTTGTCATGGGCAAGCGCGGCGCCGCTCGCGACGAAGCGACGGCGGACGACCGGGCGGCGATGGCGAAGCTCGCGGCGGAAGGCATTGCAGCGGGGGCGTTCGGCTTCTCCACCTCCCGCCTGCTCCAGCACCGGACGGCGGAGGGCGAGCCGATCCCGTCATACGGCGCGGCCGAAGCCGAGCTTGCCGAGATCGCGGACGCGGTCGGCCAGGTCGGGCGCGGCTGGCTGCAGGTCGTCGGCGACTATGGCGACGCGATCGACCAGGAGTTCGGCCTGCTGACCCGCCTTGCCCGCCGCTCCGGCCGTCCGCTGACGCTCACATTGCTCCAGAAGCACTCCTTCCCGGACCAATGGCGCGACCTGCTTGGCCGGATCGCCGACGCCAACGCGGAGGGCCTCCGCATCACCGGCCAGATCCGCGGCCGGCCGACCAGCACGCTTCTGGGCTTCGAGCTTTCGGAGAACCCGTTCCTCGGCTGCCCGAGCTGGCGGGAACTGGCGCCGCTCGACATCGACCGGCGCGTGGCGATCCTCCGCGATCCCGCCTTCCGCGCCCGCATCCTGGCGGAGCCGCCCGGCAGCCCCGGCCAGGTGAAGCGGCTGCGCGACTGGAACTGGCTCTTCCCGTTCGGCGATCCGCCGCAATACGAGCCCGATCCGAGCCGGAGCATTGGCGCGGAGGCGGAACGGCAGGGCGTCGATCCTGCCGAACTCGCCTACGACCTGATGCTGGAGCGGAACGGACGCGCCATCCTCTATCACCCGATGACCAACTATGCGGGCGGCGACATGGCGCCGGTCTACGAGATGCTGGGCCATCCGAACACGCTGATCGGGCTCGGCGACGGCGGCGCGCATGTCGGCATCATGTGCGACGCGACCGACATGGCGCACACCCTGACCCACTGGACGCGCGACCGGAAACGCGGCCCGAAGCGCGACATCCCGGACATGGTGCGGCGGCTGACGGCGGCGAACGCCCGCGCCATCGGCCTGCGCGACCGGGGCCGCATCGCGCGGGGCCTCCGGGCGGACATCAACGTGCTCGACTATGGCGCGCTCGAACTGCAGACGCCGGAAGTGCTCTACGACCTGCCGGCGGGCGGCAAGCGGATCGTGCAGCGCTCTCGCGGCATCGACGCGACGCTGGTCGCCGGCGAAGCGGTCTGGCGGGAGGGCCAGCCGACCGGCGCGCTGCCGGGCCGGCTCTTACGGAGCAGTCAGTTCGCCTGAACGGGCGGTCGGATACAGAACGCTTCCACCGGGCGCTCGAACCCTTTCAGCTCCACCGACGCGCCGACCGCGGCGCCAGTATCGGTCCGGTCTTCGACATCGGCGAAAGCGCGTCGGTTCAGCCAAATCTCGCCGTCCGCAGCATGCTGACAGAGGCGCGCCGCGAGATTCACCGTATTGCCGATGGCCGTATAGTCGTACCGCGATTCGTCGCCGATCAGGCCAAGCGTGGCGTAGCCGCTGGCAAGACCGATCCCGAAGCCGATGTCGTAGCCGAGCCGCGACCACTCTTGTCGGAGTTCCTGGAACGCCGTCATCATCTGGCGCGCCAGCTCCAGTGCTACGGCCGACGGCGCGTCAACCGCGACCGGGTCGCCGATCACCACCATGAAGCCATCGCCGGTGCGCGCGCCGATCGTACCGTTGCAGGCGGCGACCAGCCGGCCGACCCGGCCGTGAAAGTCTTGGAGCACCTGCATCACCTCCTCAGGCTCGACGCCTTCGGACAACGCGGTGAAGTTCCGGATGTCACAGAAGAGACAGCCGACAAAGGCGCGGTGGCTGTTTAGGAGCGCGCCCTTGCCCTCGCGCATGATCAGCTCGGCCACCTCGGGCGCCAGGAAGCGCTTGAGCTGCGCGAGCCGCTCAATCTCGCCGACCTGGTCTTCCACCTGGCGTTCGAGCGAAGCATTCAGCGCCGCGAGTTCCGCCGCCTGGGCCTCGACTGTGCGGTTGAGCGCACGGAGCGCGGCGTGCTGGTTCATGAACGCCGCGAAGACCAACAGCACATAGCCCAGCGTCTCGAGCCGATGATCGTAATAGACGTAGAGCGTGCCGAGGATCGTCAGCAGCCCGAGCGTCGCGACGAGCGTCGGCGCCGTCCAGCCGTGGCGTCGCCGGTCCCGCGCGATCGCGACGACGGCGACCACGGCGAAAATGCCCATCAGCAACGCCTGCACATGGGGATTGAGAGAAACGACCGACGCGTCGAGCCTCGGCGCCACGAGCCCGGCGAGGCGCACGATATAGCAGATCGCCATCGAAAGGCCGGCCGCAGCGAAAGCGAGCCAGCCGAGATTCGGCGCACCGCCGTCCGTCGCCGTCGCTGCCGTCATGCCGCCGATATTCCCGCTTGGGGTCGTCTTCCCCGCGAGGCTATCACAAAGCGAACACGACAGGATGCCCGTCAGGCGGCTTCCATCGCCCGCCAGATCAGGCGCGCGGCCGCGTCGACCACCGCGTCGGCGTCGAGGCCGAGCGTGCGGTAGAGGTCCGGCAGGTCGGCCGACTGGCCGAAGCTTTCGACGCCCAGGGGCGCAACCGCCCGGCCGAGCGCGGCGCCGATCCAGGAGAGCGAGGCCGGGTGTGCGTCCGCCAACGTAACGACGCCCGTGCCGGTCGGCACGCCGGCGAAGAGACGGGTCAGGTGGCACGACGCCGCGGCCCCCCGGCGCGTCGCGGCCGTCCAGTCTTCATGCAGGATATCGGGCGACGTCACGACCAGAAGGCCGGCGTCGGGACAATCTTCCGCGATGATTTCGAGCGCGGCCTGGGCTTCCGCGACCAGCGGCCCCATCGCCGCGACGACGATGTCCGCCGCCTTGCCCGGTCGCTTCAGCCAGTAGGCGCCGGCCAGCACGTCGGCGGCCAGATCATCCGACATCGCCCGCGCCGGCTGGTCAAGCTGCCGCGTCGATAGCCGGAGGTAGGTCGCGCCGCCCTTCGGGTCGAGCATCCGCTCGAAGCCGCGCCGCATGATGACGGCAAGCTCGTCGACGAAAGCGGGCTCGTAACTCGCGAGGTTCGGCAGGCCCATGCCGATCAGCGGCGTCGTCTGCGACTGGTGCGCGCCGCCTTCCGGGGCCAGCGTCACGCCAGAGGGCGTGCCGGCCAACATGAAGCGGGCGTCCTGGTAGAGGGCGTAGATGAAGGCGTCGAGGCCGCGGGCGACGAAGGGATCGTAGAGCGCGCCGACCGGCAGCAGACGGTGGCCGAACAGCGGCTCGGTGAGGCCAAGCGCCGCCAAGGCCAGGAAAAGATTGTTCTCTGCGATGCCGAGCTCGACATGCTGGCCCTTGGGGCCGGCCGCCCAGCGCTGGGTCGAGGGCACCTGCTCTTCCCGGAAGGCGTCCTTCCGCTCGCGCCGGTCGAAGACGCCGCGCCGGTTCACCCAGCCGCCGAGATTGGTCGAAATCGTGACGTCGGGAGACGTGGTGACGATCCGCTCGCGGAGCGCGCCGTCCTGCCGCGCGACGTCCGCCAGGATGCGGCCGAAGCCTTCCTGGGTCGACGCCTTCTCCGCCTTGGGCGCCGGCAGGGCCGGGATAGCGGCGAGCGGCAAGGGCTTGGGGTCCGGTTCCTCCCGGCCGGCGAACGGCGCCGCGCGGATGAAGTCCTCAAGCGCCTCGGCCTGGTCTTCAACGCCGGCCCAGCGTTCCCATTCCTGGCCGGACTCGACGTCCATGTGGCGGCGGAATACGTCCATCTGCTCCGGCGTCATCAAGCCGGCATGGTTGTCCTGGTGGCCGGCGAGCGGCAGGCCGAAGCCCTTGATCGTGTAGGCGATAAAGCAGGTCGGTACGTCCGACTTCGCCGCCTCGTCGAAGGCTTTCGCCAGCGTCTCCATGCAGTGGCCGGCAAGGTCGGTCATCATGCGGGCGAGTTCGGCGTCGTCGCGCTTCGCCAGGATGTCCTTGATGCCCGGCTCCTCGCCGATCTCCGCCAGCACGCGCTCGCGCCACGCCTTGCCGCCCTTGAAGGTGAGCGCGGAATAGGTGGAGTTCGGGCAATCGTCGATCCACTGACGCAGGCGCGCGCCGCCCTTCTCCTTGAACGCGGCCTCCAGCCGGCGGCCGTACTTCAGGGTCATGACCCGCCAGCCCATCGCCTCGAAGATGCCGTCGATCCGCTGGAACAGGCGGTCGGAGACGACGCTGTCGAGGCTCTGGCGGTTGTAGTCGATCACCCACCAGACGTCGCGCACGTCGTGCTTCCACCCCTCCAGCAGGCACTCGAAGATGTTGCCTTCGTCGAGTTCGGCGTCGCCGACGATCGCGACCATGCGGCCGCGCTTCTCCTTCGCCATGCCCTCGTGCAGGCTGACATAGTCCTGCGCCATCGACGCGAAGACGGTCATCGCGGCGCCGAGGCCAACCGAGCCCGTCGAGAAGTCGACGCCGTCGACGTCCTTGGTGCGCGAAGGATAGGCCTGCGCCCCGCCGAGCGCCCGGAAGTTTTTCAGCTTGTCCAGCGTCTGCCGGCCGTAGAGATACTGGATCGCGTGGAACGCCGGACTGGCGTGCGGCTTGACCGCGACCCGGTCTTCGGGCCGGAGCGCATGAAAGTAGAGCGCCGTCAGTATCTGCGCGCAGGAGGCGCTCGACGCCTGGTGGCCGCCGACCTTGAGCCCGCCCCGGTTCGGACGGATGTGATTGGCGTGGTGGATCGTCCAGCTGGAGAGCCAGAGCACCCGCTCCGCCAGGGTCTCCAGCAGATGCGTGCGGTTGTTGCGGCCCTTCGCCATGCCCGGTCCTCCGATCGACGATACGGGTCGAAGCATACGCGGATCGCCGAGACGCGTTCTTGCTTTCTAGGTCGCGAATGCTCAACAATGCGCAACAATCCGTCTGTACTGGGCGCCTGCCAGCTACATCATGCCGAAAATCGACATCGACCAGACCGATCTGCGCATTCTCCGCGCCTTGCAGCAGGACGCGGGCCAGTCGAACGTCGAACTCGCCCGCGCCGTCGGCCTGTCGCCCTCCCCCTGCCTTCGCCGCGTCAAGGCGCTTGAGACCGCCGGCGTCATCCGCGCCCGGACGGCGGTGATCGACCCGGCCGCCGTGGGCCTCCCGCTCAGCGTTTTTCTGCAGGTCACGCTGGAGCGGCAGATCGAAGCCAACCTCGAGGTGTTCGAGCGCGCCGTCGCCGAATGGCCGGAGGTCGTCGAGTGCCACCTGATGACCGGCGACGCGGACTACCTTCTGCGGGTCGTCGCGCCCGACCTCGACGCCTTCCATCGCTTCCTGATGCGCAAACTGACGCGGGTGCCGGGCGTCGCCTCCATCAAATCCAGCTTCGCGCTACGACAGATCAAGTTTGGCGCCGCACTGCCGATTGGCGAGAATTTCGGCGCATAAATTTTATCTCATATTTATAATGCCCGTTAAAATAACCGCGATGGGCATTGCATGCGCGCCGATATCCGTTCCGTCGACCAGCTGTTCCAGACGCCCGCAACGCTTCGCGCGCCGCTCTTCCAGCGTCGCTATGTCTGGGAGGAAGAGGCGCATCTGAACCCGTTCTGGGCCGACATACGGCGGCGGGCGCGCCTGCAACTGGCGGACGCGTCGGACGCGGCGCCGCATTTTCTGGGCGCAATCCTGCTGCAGTGGGGCCCAGAGGCGGACGAGCTCCGCATCATCGACGGACAGCAGCGGCTGGTGACGCTGACATTGACGCTCGCCGCGATCCGACGGGCAGCGGAAGCCAAGGGTCTCGACGATGTCGTGGCGTCCATGGAACGCCGTCTCTGGCGCGACCGGCCGGGCGGGCGCCGGCGCGTCGAGGCGACGGAGGCCGACGCGGCGCACCTCGCGGCCATCGTCCGCGACGGGGCCCCGGCCGCGCTCCGCGCGATCTGGCCGGACCGGTTTGCCGATGATCGCGCGCGCCTTTTGAAATCGGCCGGTCAAGCCGACTGCCTGTCCGCCTACCTCTCGCTGCTGGGGCGCATCGCGGCCTTCATCGACGGCGACGACGCCGACGCCGCGACCGAGCCGGAGGTCGCAATGGCGTCGCCCGCCGCCCGTCTGGCCGCGCTGGGCAACGGTCTGCTCGCCGACATCCGCGTCGTCGCCATCGAACTCGAGGCGGATGAGGACGGCCCCGCCATCTTCGAGGCGCTGAACGACCGTGGCGCGCCGCTCGACGCTTCCGATCTCGTGCGCAATGACATCGTGCGCCGGTCGCGCGCCGCGGGGGAAGACGCGGCGCGGCTGATCGCGGAGTTTTGGGCCCCCTACGCCCGCGACCCGTTCTGGCGGTCCGATGAACAGATGGGCCGGACGCGGGCGCCCCGGATCGACAATCTGCTGCGCTGCCACCTCGTCGCCGCGAGCGGCGACCTCGTCTCGCCGAACCGCATCTTCCACGCCCACCGCACCTTCGTCACAGGCCAGCCGCGCCCTTTCCCCTCCGTCAGGGCGGAACTGGAATCGCTCGCGGCAGCGGCGAAGGCCTATCGGGAATTCGCCGAAGCCTGTGGCGATGCGCCGCTACAGCGCCTCGGCCGCCGGCTCGCGCCATGGGCGCCCAGCGCGCTCGTCCCGCCGATCCTGGCGATCGCCGGCCACGCCATGGCGACGGCGGACGCCAAGGCGCGCGCCTACGATCTGCTGGCAGGATTCCTCGTACGCCGCACGATCTGCGGACTGAGCCGGAAGAACCTGCACCGGGTCGCCGCCGGCATCTGCCGCGCGCTCGCCCGCGCGGAAAGCGACATCGACGCCGCCCTTCTCCGTCACCTGGCGCTGCAATCGGGCCCAGACGCGCGCTGGCCGAACGACCATCGCTTCGCCATCGGCTGGACCGAAGCGCCGATCTTCGACCGTGACGGCGCACAGCGCGCGCTTGCCCTGCTGGTCGAACTGGAGGCCGCCGAAAGCGGTCGCGACGCGGCCGCGATACTGGCGGAGCGGCCGCAGGTCGACCATGTCATGCCGCAGGACTGGAGCGGGCCGGGCCGCGCCCGCTGGCCCGATCCGCCCGCCGCGGCGAGCGGCGCGCTCGACGATGCGTTCCGACGGCGCGAACAGGCGATCGCGTCCATCGGCAACCTCGCGCTGATCGAACCCAACCTGAACGCCAAACTTGGCAATGCGGGCTTCGCCGACCGGCGGCCGATCTACGCCCGCTCGCGCTATCTGACCACGAAAGGCCTCGCACGGCGCGACGATTGGGACGAAGACGCCATCCTGAAACGCGCGCAAGCTTGGCTGCCGACGGCGACGCGGCTCTGGCCCGGCCCCTGACGCGGCCGGCGCGGGTCAGCGCTTGGCGGCGTTCCGAATTGCG
>MRWG01002041.1_pt1 | contig 11137 bp, 8 predicted proteins | sample 1013341 | NCBI WGS metagenome assembly MRWG01 (sample SAMN06117577, study PRJNA244670) | biofilm metagenome | biome: Water; feature: Cathode Biofilm; material: Biofilm; isolation source: microbial consortium enriched at the cathode of a solar microbial fuel cell | place: USA: District of Columbia ... | reverse complement strand
AGCACCTCGGCGAAGATCAGCACCAGAGCGGTCATGGCGAGAGTCGCGTAGACCACGCCGGTGTCGCCGAAGACGGCGATGAGGGCGCTGGTGGCCAGGGCCGAGGCAAGGATGTTCACCAGGTTGTTGCCCAGCAGCAGGGCCCCGATGAGATGCTCGCGTTCGTGCCACAACTGATTCACCACGACGGCGCGGTGGTTGCCGCCCTGTGCGAGGTTGTGCAGCCGCGGGCGCGAGGCGGCGGTTAGCGCCGTCTCAGAGCCCGAGAAGAAGGCCGAGAAGACCAGCAGCGCCACGATGGCGCCGAAGGTGAGGGCAAGATTGATTTCCATGGTCGTCTATTCGGGTTGTCAAAGGTGCATCGAATTGTCGGCAAGCGGCAGCGCGCCGCCGGCCGGATGGTGTCGGGCGTTCAGCTGCCCAGCGTGGCGCGGCTGGTCAGCTCTACCGTGTCGTTCTCGCGTGCCAGCTGGTCGGCGTCGTTGAGCGCGCTGGTCAGCAGCGCGCGGACGTCGTCGAGGTCGACGTCGGACTCGAGGTAGGCCTCGCCGATGGCGCGCACCAGGACATAGGTGATGCGGCCGCCGCTGACTTTCTTGTCACGGCTCATGTGGTCGATCAGCCGCTCGACGTCCCAGTGGCGCGGCGCCAGGTCGGCAAAACCGGTCGGCAGCCCGACGGCGGCGAGGTGGCGGCGTACGCGGTCGGCGTGCTCGGGCGGGCAGTGACCGCGCTGCACTGACAGGTCGAAAGCCATGACCATGCCGACAGCCACACCCTCGCCGTGCAGCAGTTCGTCGCCGTAACCGGTCTCCGCCTCCAGTGCGTGCCCGAAGGTATGCCCGAGGTTGAGCAGCGCGCGCAGTCCGCTTTCGCGCTCATCGGCGGCAACCACTTCCGCCTTGGCGCGGCAGCTTTCCACGACCGCGTGCTCCAGCGCCGCACGGTCGCCTTCGATGAGATCGGCGCCGTGCGCCTCCAGCCAGTGGAAGAAGCCGGGATCGCGGATCAGGCCGTACTTCACCACCTCGGCATAGCCGGCCAGCATCTCGCGGCGTGGCAGGGTGGTGAGCACCGAGGTATCGGCCAGCACCAGGCGAGGCTGGTGGAAGGCGCCGATCAGGTTCTTGCCCTGCGCTGCATTGATGCCGGTCTTGCCGCCGACGGAGCTGTCGACCTGGGCCAGCAGGCTGGTCGGGATCTGCACGAAGTCGAGGCCGCGCAGGGTCACCGCTGCGGCAAAGCCGGCGAGGTCGCCGATCACGCCGCCGCCCAGCGCGACCAGCGTGGTCGAGCGCTCGACCTTGCGGTCGAGCAGTTCGCCGATCAGGCGGCCGAGACTGTCGAGGCTCTTGGAGCCGTCGCCCGGCGGCACCACCAGGCTGTCGTGTTTCAGGCCGGCGTCGTCAAGCGCACGCTGCAGGCGCGCGAGATGGCGTTCGGCGACGTTGCTGTCGGTGATGACGATGACGCGGTCGCTCTTCAGCAGCGGACGCATGAGCTTGCCGGCCTCGGCCAGAACCGTGGTTCCGACCAGGATGTCGTAGCTGCGCTCGCCGAGGGCGACGCTGAGCTTCTGCGGCGAGGTCACTGGGCGGCGCTCCGGGCGCTGCCCACGAACGCTTGCGTGCCGTACAGCTTGCGCAGGCCGTCGAGCACGCGGGCGAGGGTCATCTCCGGTGGGCCGTCCACGGAATCGACGACCACGTCGGCCTCGGCGTAGACGGGATAGCGTTCCTTGATCAGCCGGGCGAGTATCTCGCGCGGGTCGCCCCGCTTCAGCAGCGGCCGGTTGTTGCGCCGGGCAGTGCGGCGCAACAGCAGGTCGACGTCGGCGCGCAGCCACACCGAGGTGGCGCGATCGAGGATCAGCCTGCGCGTTTCCGGATCCATGAAGGCGCCGCCGCCGGTCGCCAGCACCATCTTCGGCTGGGTCAGCAGGCGGGCGATGACGCGACGCTCGCCGTCGCGGAAGGCGGCCTCGCCGTGGGCGGCGAAGATGTCCTCGACCGAGCAGCCGGCGGCCGCCTCGATCTCCTTGTCGGCGTCGACGAAAGGCAGGTCCAGCGCGGTGGCGAGCAGGCGGCCGATGCACGACTTGCCCGCGCCCATCAGCCCGACCAGGGCAATGGTCCGAGGGGCCGCCAGGGAGGCCCCCCCGGCCGGTGCCGACTGATCGCTTGTCTCAACCACTAAAAGCTCGCCTGCAGATCGTTGCAACGTTGAAGGACGCTAGGTAAACTGCCGTATTCACGTCAGATTCGGACCTTATCATAAAATCATCTTGACGGCGCAAGGAGACAGTATTGCCAAGCCACGCGCCGCCTTCGGGGCGGCTGAGCATGGCAGTGCTGAGCCTCCGGTTCACGCCGTTTCCGGCCGCAAGCGATCCTTTTTATGAAAAAGACAACTCTCGTCGCCCTTGTCGTCCTCGCCGGCCTCATCATCTCCGGTGGCTTCTTCCTGCTGACCTGGGATATCCCACCGCCCTCGGCACCGGTGGAGAAGGTGCTGCCCGATGAACGTTTCCCGCGCTAGCGGCCTGATCCTGCGTTCCGGCCTCCTGCTCGCCCTGCTGGCGGGCGGCGCCGCGGCGCAGGAGGGCGGCAGCGAGCCCGCGGGACCGATATCGCTGTTCCCGCCGACGGTCGCAACCCCGGTTCCGGACTCGGCAACCCCCGGGACGATCCCGGATGGCGGCGAGAGCTCTGAAACCGGCGACATCCAGATCAACCGCCTGGGCGAACTCGATCCCGACAGTCTCGGCATCCTGGATGCCGCGCGCGGCGGCTTCGGCGCCGGCGCCTGGGCCGGCAGCGACCGCGCCACGGTCGAAACGCAGCTCGCCGCGGTAACCGGTGAACTCTCCTCGCCGACCCTGCGCCGGCTGATCAGCCGCCTGCTGCTGTCCAGTGCCAAGGCGCCGCCGGCGGCCCGGCCGGCCGCTGCCCCTACCGTGGCCGAGGCGGTCGTCGCGGCGCAGGGTGCGGGCTTCCTGCGCCTGCGTGCCGAACGGCTCTACGCTCTGGGCGAATTGGTCGGGCTGAACCAACTGCTGGCGCTGGTGCCGCAGCACGTCGAAGACCCCTGGCTGGCCCAGGCGCGGGTCGATGGCCTGCTGCTGGCCGGGCGGGATGCAGAGGCCTGCGGCCAGGTGCCCGCCGGCCTCGCGCGCTACCCGCAGGAACTCTACTGGGCCAAGGCGCAGGTGTTCTGCCAGTTTGCCGCTGAGCAGACCGACCAGGCGTTGCTCGGCCTCGATCTGCTGCGCGAGCAGGCGCCGGACAGCGACCCCGCTTTCTTTGCCGCCGCCAACCTCTTCATCGGCGGTAGCGCCGGGGCGGTCGATACCGGCGGTCTCAGCCCGCTGACCCTGGCGATGCTGCGCAAGACCGGTGCCGACCTGCCGCCGGACCTCGCCGAAACTGCCGGGCCCTTGCTGCTGCACGGGATCGCCGGGCTCCCCGGCGACGACCATGCCTTGCGGACGGACGCGACCGAGCGCCTCGTCGAGATTGGCGCCCTGCCGGGCGAACGCCTCGCCGGGGCCTACGCCGCCTTCGACTTCACCGTGGATGAGCTGGGCAACGCCCTTGCCGAGGCTGAGCGGCTGGGCGGCGTCCGCGGCCGCGCGCTGCTCTACCGGGCGGCCAACCGCGAGAGCCTGAATGCGACGCGGGCGGAGACCCTGCGCGCGGCCTTTCTCTCGGCCGAGGCGGACGGCCGCTCCGGCGCCATGTCGCGCGCCGCCCTGCCCATCATGGCCGAGCTGGCCCCGACGCCGGACCTCGCCTGGTTTGCGCCGCTGGCCGCCCGCACCCTCTATCGCGCCGGCCAGTTCGAGCGCGCCGGCGCCTGGCTCTCGGTGCTGCGCATCGACGGCCAGAGCCATCCGGAGTCGCAGGAAGCCTATGCCGAGCTGCGGCCGCTGCTGCGGCTCGCCGGCGGCGCCGAGCCGCTCGCCGCGGACACGACCCGCGCGGCGGAACAGCGCCTGCTGCTCTTCGTGCTGTCGCGCGCCCTCGGCCAGGAGGAGGATGTCGCCTGGGTCGAAGCGGAGGGGCCGGCTTCCGCCGAACCTCTTGCGCGGGTGCCGCAGCTGCTGGCGCTCGGCGATGCCGCTGCGGCGGGGCAGAGCGGCGCGACGGTGCTGTTAACGGTTGCCGCCCTCGGTCCGGCGGCGCCGCAGGGCGACCACCCCCTGGCGCTCGGCTATGCGGTCTCCGCACTGAATGCTGTCGGTCTCGGCGGCGATGCCCGCGCGCTGGCGATCGAAGCGGCTCTCGCCGCCGGGCTCTGAAGCGCCTGACCATGCCTGCCCCGACGCCCGCAGGACCCGCCCAGATCGAGCCTTTCCTCGAAATGCTGGCGGCAGAGCGCGGCGCCGCCCGCAACACGCTGGAGGCCTATGAGCGCGACCTCAAGGCCTACGCCGAATTCCTGGCCCGGCGCGGTGCCGCACCGGAGACTGCCGGTGTGGAGGACATCCGCGCCTTCCTCGGCCGTTTGGCACGCGCCGGCATGGCACCGCGCACCGCCGCGCGGCGCCTTTCGGCCCTGCGCCAGTTCTACCGTTTCCTGCTGAGCGAGGGGCTGCGCGCCGACGACCCCAGCGCCGGCGTGGACAGCCCGCGACAGGGCCGCCCGCTGCCCAAGATCCTCAGCGAAGCCGAGGTCGGCGGGCTGCTCGATGCGGCCCACGCCGGCAGCGGTCCCGAGGCGCTGCGCCTCGCCGCCCTCGTCGAACTGCTCTACGCCAGCGGGCTGCGGGTTTCCGAACTGGTGGGCCTGCGCCTTGCCGCCGCGCAGCGCGACCAGCGCCTGCTGATCGTCCAGGGCAAGGGCGGCAAGGAACGCATGGTGCCGCTGAGCCCGGCGGCACGCCGCGCGCTGGCCGCCTACCTGGAGGTGCGCAGCCATTTCCTCCCAGGCGCCCCCAAATCGACCGGGGGAAAGGGGGCCAAGGCGGCGAAAATCGCCTCCCCCTGGCTGTTCCCGTCGCGCGCCGCCGACGGGCACATCACCCGCCACCGGGTCGCCCAACTGCTGAAGGATCTGGCGCGGCAGGCCGGGATCGACGCCGCCAAGGTGTCGCCCCACGTGCTGCGCCACGCCTTTGCCAGCCACCTGCTGGACCACGGCGCCGACCTGCGTTCGCTGCAGAAGATGCTCGGCCATGCCGACATCTCGACCACCCAGATCTACACCCATGTCCTGGGTGAGCGCCTGAAGTCGCTGGTGCAGGAGCGCCACCCCCTGGCCCGCCGGTCAGGGCGCTAGAACGGCCCATTCCGCGCCTTTCCGCGATCTTCAGGTTGACAAGACCAATTGGTATGACCAGTTTCCGCTACTGAATTTGGCTGGGCGGATCCGCCCCGGGGCAGGCCGAGGTTCACCGACCGCATTCTCTGAGCAAAGCAGGGGACAATCCATGAGCTTTACCATCGTCGAGCCGGCGCCGGCACGCCTCAACCGCAGCGAACTCGCGGTGCCGGGCAGCAACCCGAAACTCTTCAAGAAGGCCGCTGAATCGGCTGCCGACGTCGTTTTCCTCGACCTCGAGGACGCGGTGGCGCCGGACGACAAGCCGCAGGCCCGCAAGAACATCATCAAGGCGCTGAACGAGATCGACTGGGGCGACAAGACCATGTCGGTGCGTATCAACGGCCTCGATACCCACTACATGTATCGCGACGTCATCGACATCATCGAGCAGGGCGGCGAGCGGCTCGACCTCATCATGATCCCCAAGGCCGGCACCGCCGCGGACATCTATGCCATCGATATGCTGGTGACCCAGGCCGAGGACGCTGTCGGCCGCAAGAAGAAGATCGGCTTCGAGATGATCATCGAGACCGCGCTGGGCATGGCCAACGTCGACGAGATCGCCAAGGCCTCGCCGCGCAACGAGAGCCTGCACTTCGGCGTGGCCGACTACGCCGCCTCGACCAAGGCGCGCACCACGGTGATCGGCGGCCCGAACGAGCTCTACGGCGTCCTGACCGACCCCAACGACAAGGGCGAGCGCGATTACCACTGGGGCGACATGTGGCACTACGCCATCGCCCGCATGGTGGTGGCGGCGCGCGCGGCGGGGTTGCGCCCCATCGACGGGCCATTCGGCGACTTCTCCGACCCCGAGGGCTTCCGCGCCCAGGCGCGCCGCGCCGCGGTGCTCGGCTGCGAGGGCAAATGGGCCATCCATCCGAGCCAGATCGAGCTGGCCAACGAGGTGAACAGCCCCTCCAAGGCCGAGGTCGACAAGGCCAAGCGCATCCTCAAGGCGATGCGCCAGGCCCAGAAGGAAGGCAAGGGGGCGGTGGCCCTGGACGGCCGCCTCATCGACATCGCCTCGATCAAGCAGGCCGAAGTGATGGTCAAGAAGGCGCGCCAGATCGCCAAGGCCTGACGCGAGGCTCACGACCCCGACACAGCAGGGCCGGTAATCGCTGGCAGGCGAATGCCGGCCCTGACTTTTCGCGCCGCTTGATTCGACCCCTCGAATACGGCATTTGAAGGGCCGGGCAGCTGGATTCGCGGTTCTTTTGCGCCGAATCCCGGGCGTGCCAGCGGCAAACTGCTGTGTTACAAAACGGTCATGCATAATTTCCTCGACTTCGAAAAGCCGATCGCCGAACTGGAAGGCAAGATCGAAGAACTGCGGCATCTCTCCGACGACGGCGAGATCAACATCGCCGACGAAGTCGAAAAGCTGCAGGGCAAGGTCGAACGGCTGCTGCGCCAGACCTACGGCAAGCTTTCGGCCTGGCAGAAGACCCAGGTGGCGCGCCACCCCGACCGGCCGCATTTCCAGCATTATATCTCCGCGCTGATCGAAGACTTCACGCCGCTGTCAGGTGACCGCCTCTTCGCCGAGGATCCTGCCATCGTCGGCGGCCTGGGGCGTTTCCGCGGCTACTCCGTGATGGTGATCGGCCACGAGAAGGGCGCCGACATCACCTCGCGTGTGAAGCACAACTTCGGAATGGCGCGGCCGGAGGGCTACCGCAAGGCGCAGCGCCTGATGCTGATGGCCGAACGTTTCGGCCTGCCGATCGTCACCCTTGTCGATACCGCCGGCGCCTATCCCGGCATTGGCGCCGAGGAGCGCGGCCAGGCCGAGGCCATCGCCCGCTCGATCCAGGTCTGCCTCGACGTCGAGGTGCCGCTGCTCTCGGTGATCATCGGCGAGGGCGGCTCGGGTGGCGCCATCGCCCTGGCGGCGGCCAACCGGGTCTACATGCTGGAACACTCGATCTATTCGGTGATCTCGCCGGAAGGCTGCGCCTCGATCCTCTGGCGCTCCGGCGAGCAGGCGCAGGAGGCGGCGGAGGCCCTGCGCCTCACCGCCCAGGATCTGCTGCGCCTCGGCGTCATCGACGACATCATCCCGGAGCCGCTGGGCGGCGCCCATCGTGCCGGGAAGCTGACCCTCACCGCCGTCGGCGACAAGCTGGAGGAGGGCCTGCGGGAGTTGCTGCGCGACAGCGGACCCCAGCTGAAGCAGGGCCGCCGCCAGAAGTTCCTCGACATGGGCCAGAAGGGCCTTTCCTGAGCCTCTCCTTCTGGGCCTCCTCCGGCCACCGTCCCTGCCGAACCGCGGCAGCGCCCAGCGCCATTTTCTCCCCGATCGGTTGAGCCCCGCCCTCCCGGCAGCGGTCATTTTGTTGCAAAACGCTGGAATACAACGCAACCCATCGCTGCGAAATCCCACAGGATGGGTCTTGTGCCGCGCGTCCTTTGCGGCACTAATATGAAGCAACAACCGGCGCAACGACGCCGGCCTGCCGGCCGCACCGGCGGGCAGGAAAAGGCTTCTGACCACAGCAGGGAGACAGAACTCATGCTACTCAAACACCTCAAACATGCCGCCTTCGGCGCCGGCCTTGCGGTCGCGCTGACCGGCGGGCTGACCGGCGCGCTGCAGGCGCAGGACGTCCTGCGCGTCGGCAACATGGGCGAGCCCGCGACCCTCGACCCGCATCATGTGGCGGGCACCTGGGAAAACCGCATCATCGGCGACATGTTCATGGGCCTCACCACCGAGGGCCAGGACGGCAGCGTTGTGCCCGGGGCCGCCGAGAGCTGGACCGTCAGCGACGATGGCACGGTCTATACCTTCAAGCTGCGCGATCACACCTGGTCTGACGGCACGCCGGTCAGCGCTGACGATTTCGTCTTCGCGCTGCGCCGCATCCTGATGCCGGAGACCGCCGCCAAGTACGCCTCCCTGCTGTATCCCATCAAGAATGCCGAGGAACTGAACAGCGGCGCGATGCAGGGCATGGAGAACCTCGGCGTCCGCGCGGTCGACGCCAAGACCCTGGAGATCACGCTGAAGGCGCCGACGCCCTATTTCGTCGAGCAGCTCACCCACTACACCGCTTTCCCGGTGCCCAAGCATCTGGTCGAGAAATTCGGTGACGACTGGATCAAGAAAGAGAATATCGCCAGCAACGGCGCCTACATGCTGGAGGAATGGGTGCCCAATACCCATGTCCGCCTGGCCAAGAACCCCGACTTCTACGATGCCAAGAACGTTGCCATCGAGAAGGTCGAGTTCTATCCCACCGAGGATCGCGCCGCGGTGCAGAAGCGCTTCCGCGCCGGCGAGATCGACATTGCCAAGGACTTCGCGTCCGAGCAGTTCGATTTTCTGAAGAAGGAACTGCCGGACGAAACCAAGGTCGCGCCTTACCTCGGTATCTACTACTACACCATCAACACCAAGAAGCCGCCGTTCGACGACGTCCGTGTGCGCCAGGCGCTGTCGCTGGTCATCGATCGCGAGGCCATCACCGACAAGGTGCTGAAGACGGGCGAAGTGCCGGCCTACAGCTTCGTGCCGCCGGGCACCGGCAACTACGGCGACCCCGCCTACGTCACCTGGATGGACACGCCCTACGAGGAGCGCGTCGAAAAGGCCAAGGCGTTGCTGGCCGATGCCGGCTTCGGCCCGGACAACCCGCTGAAGTTCACACTGTCCTACAACACCAGCGAGAACCACAAGCGAATCGCCATCGCGGTCGCCTCGATGTGGAAGAAGGAACTGGGCGTTCAGGCCGAGCTGTTCAATCAGGAGGTCACGCCGCACTACAACAACCTGGAACAAAACAACTTCGACGTGGCGCGCGCGGCCTGGATTGCCGACTACAACGACGCGCAGAACTTCCTCTACCTGCTGGAGACCCGCACGGGCCGGCAGAACTACGGCCGCTGGTCGAACGAAGAGTTCGACAAGCTGATGGAGCAGGCGGCGACCACCACGGACATGGACAAGCGGGCCGAGCTGATGCGCCACGCCGAGGCCATCGCCATGGAAGAGCAGCCGGACATTCCGATCTACTACTACGTCTCCAAGAATCTGGTTTCGACCCACGTGAAGGGCTGGGAGCCCAACGCGAAGGACATTCAGCGTACGCGCTACCTGAAGCTCGAGCCCTGATTCCGAGGCGGTTCCCTCCCGCTCCCGGCCGATGCCGGGGGTGGGAGGGCGCCGTCCAGCCTGCCGTCGCGCTTTGACAGCTTCGCGGCGGCAGCAACCGTAGAGAGATCGGAAAGGCCGCAGCGATGTTCGCCTATGCCGTCCGACGCCTCGTCGTCGCGGTGCCGACGCTTTTCGTGATCGTCACCATCGCCTTTTTCCTGATGCGCGCCGCACCGGGCGGACCCTTCGACTCCGACCGCGTGCTGCCCCCGGCCATCGAAAAGAACGTGCTGGCCGCCTATAACCTGGACCTGCCGCTCTGGCAGCAGTACCTGAAGTACGTCGGCGACCTGCTGCAGGGCGATTTCGGCCCTTCCTTCCGGGTACGCGACTTCACCGTGGCTGAGCTCATCGTCTCCGGCTTCCCGGCCAGCCTGCAGGTCGGCGGCATGGCGATTCTGCTGGCCATCGTCATCGGCATTTCCCTCGGGTCTTTCGCGGCGTTGCGCCAGAACACCGCCGCCGACTACGCAGTCATGGGTGTCGCCATGACCGGCATCGCGGTGCCCAATTTCGTCATGGCGCCGCTGCTGACCCTGGTCTTCGGCGTCTACCTGTCGCTGCTGCCGGTGGCCGGCTGGGGCGACGGATCCTTCGCCAACAAGGTCCTGCCTGTCATCGCCCTGGCGCTGCCGCAGATCGCTTACATCGCACGCCTCACGCGCGGCTCCATGGTCGAGGTGATGAACGCCAACTACGTGCGCACCGCCCGCGCCAAGGGCCTGCGCGAGCGACTGGTGGTAGTGCGCCACTCGTTGAAAGGGGCGCTGTTGCCGGTGGTCTCCTACCTCGGCCCGGCGACCGCCGCCGTCATCACCGGCTCGGTGGTCATCGAGAGCATTTTCGGCATCCCCGGCATCGGCCGCTACTTCATCGAGGGCGCGCTGAACCGCGACTACACCCTGGTGATGGGCGTCATGGTGTTCTACGCCGTGCTCATCATCCTGCTGAACCTCGTCGTCGACCTGCTCTACGCGGTGCTCGACCCGAAAGTGAGGTACGTCTGATGATCCACACGTCGGCGGCCAGCGACGGCCTCGCGCCGGTCGAGGAATTCCAGGGCCGCAGCCTGTGGCAGGACGCCCGCGACCGCCTGTTCCGCAACAAGGCCGCCGTGGTCTCCATGGTGGTGCTGGCGGTCATTGCCGTGATGGCGATCCTGGCGCCCTACCTCAGCTCGCATCCCTACGACGAGCTCTACTGGGACCGCATCCAGGCGCCGCCGGACTTCGCCGAAGGGTTCTGGTTCGGCACCGACGGCAACGGCCGCGACCTCTTCGTGCGCACCCTCTATGGCGCAAGGGTCTCGCTCATGGTCGGCATCCTGGCGACCACCGTCTCCCTGGTCATCGGAGTCACCTACGGCGCCGTCGCCGGCTTTCTCGGCGGGCGCATCGACAACCTCATGATGCGCTTCGTCGACGTCATGTACTCGCTGCCTTTCATGTTCTTCGTCATCCTGCTGATGGTGATCTTCGGGCGGAACATCTTTCTCATCTTCATCGCGCTGGGTGCCGTCGAGTGGCTCACCATGGCGCGCATCGTGCGCGGCCAGACCCTGTCGGTGAAGCGCAAGGAGTTCATCGAGGCGGCCCAGGCCGGCGGCGTCTCCAACACCAAGATCATCTTCCGCCACGTCATCCCCAACGT
>MRWG01002040.1_pt1 | contig 11141 bp, 10 predicted proteins | sample 1013341 | NCBI WGS metagenome assembly MRWG01 (sample SAMN06117577, study PRJNA244670) | biofilm metagenome | biome: Water; feature: Cathode Biofilm; material: Biofilm; isolation source: microbial consortium enriched at the cathode of a solar microbial fuel cell | place: USA: District of Columbia ... | reverse complement strand
CGCTCACACTGATGAGCGCCGATGGCAGACGAATCAACCTGGCCGAGGCCTACCGGCAAGGGCCGGTCATTGTCACGTTCTATCGCGGCGGATGGTGCCCCTACTGCGTCGAAGCGTTGAAGGACTGGGGCGGGAAAACGGATGAACTGGAAGCCGCCGGCGCGACGTTTATCGCGATCTCCCCTGAGACGCGCGAACACGCGCTGGAGACGACAGAGACTGTCGAAGGTGACTGGCTCGCCCTCGTGGATACGGACGGCAGCGCCATGCGAGCCTTCAAGACCGGCTTTGCCCTCGACCCGCAAACCGAGTCACGCTATCGCGGGTACGGCATCGACCTGGACACATGGAACACCAACGGCGAGTGGGAACTCCCTGCCCCGGCGACCTACGTCATCGACCGCGATGGCGTCGTGCGATGGGCCTACGCCGACTGGGACTACAAGAAACGCGCCGATCCTGACGAGGTCATCGCGGCGGCGGCATCGCTTGGCGGCTGAACCGACTGGTTGAATTCCAGCCACATTTGCTATCCAAACCACCCCGCGCGGCGTTGTGCGGGGTGTTTTTTCGCGCTAGGCTGGTTCCAAATGGATGACCAGCAGACCCCGATTGGACGGGTGTCGCGCCCATCCTCTGCGAAACAGTTGATCGATGGAGCCTGATTTATGAGCGCCGCCACCGAAGCCAAGAGCCGCACGATCCGCGCCCCACACGGCGCTGAGAAGTCCTGCAAGACGTGGCAGGCCGAAGCCGCCATGCGCATGCTCATGAACAACCTCGATCCGGAGGTCGCTGAAGACCCTGATCGCCTCATCGTCTACGGCGGACGAGGTCAGGCCGCTCGAAGCTGGGAAGCGTTCGACGCGATTGTCGAAACACTGCAACGGCTCGAACCGGACGAAACGATGCTTGTGCAATCCGGCAAACCGGTTGGCGTGGTGAAGACGACCACCGATTCGCCGCGCGTGCTGATTGCCAACAGCAATCTCGTTCCTCACTGGGCGACGCAGGAGCACTTCGACGACTTGTGCGCCAAGGGCCTGATGATGTTCGGCCAGATGACGGCGGGATCATGGATCTACATCGGCACGCAGGGCATCCTTCAAGGCACGTATGAGACGTTTGCCGAATGTGCGCGCCAGCACTTCGGCGGTTCCATGAAAGGTCGCTTGTGCGTGACGGCTGGTTGCGGCGGCATGGGCGGCGCCCAGCCCCTCTCCGTCACGATGAATGGCGGCGTGTGCCTGATTGCTGACGTCGATCGTTCCCGTCTCGAACGCCGCATGCATAAAGGCTATCTCGATGAAATCATCGATGACATCGACAAGGCGATCGACGCGTCGATGGATTACGCCGAGAAGCGCCAGGCTGTGTCCGTCGGCGTCCCCTGCAATGCAGTCGAACTGCTTGAACGCATGATCAACCGCGAAATCACGCCCGATGCGGTCACCGATCAAACCAGCGCGCACGATGTGCTGAGCTATGTCCCCATCGGCATGACACTCCACGAAGCGGAAATTCTTCGCGGCGCCGAGCCGAAGGAATATGAGCAACACAGCCTGGACACCATGAAGCGGCATGTTGAAGCGATGGTCCAGCTTCAGAAACAAGGCGCGATCACGTTCGATTACGGCAACAACATTCGTCAGCGCGCGTTCGATCACGGATTCAAGCACGCGTTTGCGTTTCCCGGATTTGTGCCTGCGTACATCAGGCCGCAGTTTTGCCGCGGGCGAGGCCCGTTTCGCTGGGCGGCGCTCTCCGGCGACCCCGAGGACATCTTCACCACCGACCGCGAACTGATGAAGCTCTTCCCGAACGATGAGCCGCTGCATCGCTGGCTGAAGATGGCCGGTGAGCAGGTGCAGTTCGAAGGCCTGCCGGCGCGCATCTGTTGGTTCGGCCTCGGCGAGCGCGACAAGGCAGGATTGCTCTTCAATGATCTCGTTGCTCAGGGCAAAGTGAAAGCGCCGATCGTCATCGGCCGCGACCATCTCGATTGTGGCTCCGTCGCCTCACCCAACCGCGAAACCGAAGGCATGAAGGACGGCACCGACGCCGTGAGCGACTGGGCGATCCTCAACGCGATGGTCAACGTCGCCTCCGGCGCCTCGTGGGTCTCATTCCACCACGGCGGCGGCGTCGGCATCGGCTTCGCCCAACACGCCGGCCAGGTCATCGTCGCGGACGGCACACCCGAAGCCGCGAAGCGACTGAAGCGCGTGCTGACGAATGACCCCGCGATGGGCGTGTTCCGGCATGTGGATGCGGGGTATGAAGAGGCGATGGAGTGTGCGAGGGAGCAGGGCGCGGATGTTCCGATGAGCAAAGCGTGACGCATCTTCAGAAACTCCCGTTGTACGTCGCGTCAGAAGGGATTTGAATCCATGCGCGAATCGGAACGACTCAGCATCTGCCTCTTCCCAACATGGGCATTTTTGATCATCACTATGGGGTTCTTTTTCGTACTCGTGGACGTCAATCTTAGCCAACGAGGTCCGGGGTCTTGGAATACGAGAGACTTTACTGATGATGAGCTTCGGACATTGAGTGATCCGTACGTGGATAATGAAACGAAAGAGGAAATCCACAGGTCCGCCCGGATTTCGTTTGATGGTCCGTCGCTCACGCTTGAACTCTTGCCAGATATCATCGGCCGAATAGGAATTGTTGCGGGCGCATTTATGCTTGCCCCATCGAGACTGTTTTGGAAACTCGGTCTCTTCGCGTCACTTGGTGGAATGGTTCTTGAATTAGTCTGCCTTTTCTGCGAACTGAGCGCAGAGTCCGACACTATTATCTGGGTATGGAATGCGAGCTCTCTTGCTCAGTTCGCAATCGATGCATTCGTCGTGTTTGCCATTTGGGGCGGGCTCATGCTGATTAGTCGCCAAATGGGCTACAAATTGATTGAAAGAGCGTCGCTTGCGACCGTATTGCTATACGGCGTCATCACATTCCTGGCGTACTCGTTTTTCTTTGACCCCACGCAACTGAAAACCATTTTTTTTCTGGCATTTGCTCTACCGCTGTTTTCGGCAATGGGGATCTCCGCATATGGAGCAATGACCAGACTGTAAGCACATCCAATAGGAGCGACCACGATGTCGACCTACAAGCGATTTGAAGACCTGCCCGTCTGGCGAGCCGCGATTGACTTGGCACTCGCCGTATTCGCCCTGACCGAGGATTGAGCATTCGGCCAGCAAGGCGATCTCCGCAGCCAACTCCGCCGGGCAGCGCTCTCCGTCTCGAACAACATTGCCGAGGGCTTTGAGCGCGGCACGACGAATGAACTCCTCGCGTTCCTCTACATTGCGAGGGGCTCCGCCGGAGAGGTGCGGTCGATGTTGCAGTTCACCAAGCGCATGGAACGAATGGCGCATCTGAAATCTCAAATCTCAAATTTGAAATCTCAGGCAGAATCCTGCTCCCGCCAACTCCGCGGATGGGCCGATTCGCTTCAGAACTCCGACATCCGCGGGCAAAGGCACTTGAACGAACACGTACGCCAAACCTACGACCAGCAACGCCGCGCCGAGGCCTTTCTTGAAAAGCTGCAACAGGTGCAAACCGGTCACCACACCGGTGTAGACGAACAAAGCGACGAATAACATGTTCTATGCGATGGACGCGGCGCCGTTCATTGCCACCCCTCGCTTGCGCTCGGGGCTCTGATATCCTCTCTCTATGAACACACGTCGCCCTGACTGGCCCGCGATTTCTCCCGGCCGCTTCGCAAGAACCATCCGCACCGACTCCGCTGATGGCTGCCGCGTGGCGCTGCTCGGCCTGCCGGATGATCTCGGCGTGCGCCTCAACAACGGTCGCCCCGGCGCGGCGGACGGCCCGACGGCCTTCCGCGCCGCACTTGCCTCGTACGGAACCGCTTTCGACGGAGCCGCGGCCAAACCGCTCAATATCCCCGTCTTCGACGCGGGCGATGTCATCCCCACTGAAGGCGACGATGCGGCGGCCTTGGGCGAAACACACGATCGCGTCACTGCCGCCGTCGCTGACCTGCACGCGAAGGGGCTGACGACATTCTGCATCGGCGGCGGGCACGATCTGACGTTTCCATCCGTGCGAGCGATTTCGCAGCATGTGAATACACCGATCGGCGGCGTCAACGTTGATCCGCATCTCGATGTGCGCACGAACCCATGTTCGGGCATGCCATTCCGCGCGGCGATCGATGGTGAATTCCTCGATCCGAAGCATTTCATCGAACTCGGCGCCGGGCGGTTCAGTAATGAGCATGCGCACTTTGAATGGCTTCGCGACCAGGGCGCGACAATCATTCTGACTGACGATCTGCTCGCCTTCGCGAGTGCGCCCGGCGAAGGGCCGATGGAGTACGCCTTCCGAGCCGCGATGCCGAATGACAACTCCGTCGGGTTCGTGAGCATCGACCTTGACGTGATCGACGGCTCGCAGGCCCCCGGCGTCTCCGCCGTCAACCCGTGCGGCTTGCCCGTCTCCCTCGTCTGCGAGATCGCCCGGCGAGCCGGCGCCGACCCTCGCGTAAAGCACGTGGATGTGATGGAATTGAGCCCGCCGAATGACGATGCGTCCGGACGAACGGCGCGCATCGCGGCGCTGCTGTTCCTGCATTTCATCGCCGGATTCGCCGAGCGTGAGAGCGCGTCAGGATGAGCAGCGTTCTCATTCACAACGCTCGAATACTGACGCTTGCTGAAGGGTCTGTCCCGCGACGCGGCGCCGAAGCGCGGAATCTCTCCGTCATCGAGCGCGGCTACATTTGGGCCGACGGCGATTCTCACTCATACGGGGAAGGCGATCCTCCATCAGAAGCGCGTGAACCAGCTCAGATTTCCGTTGACTATGCCGAAGCCGGTTACCCCAATACACACACGATCATCAACGCGGGCGGCCGTGTCGTCATGCCGGCATTCGTCGATGCCCACACGCACGCCTGTTGGGCGGGCAATCGTCTCGATGAATGGGACATGAAGCGCGCCGGCGCTTCGTATCTCGACATTCTGAATGCGGGCGGCGGGATTATGAGCACGGTGCGAGCGACACGTGCTGCTTCCGATGAAGAGTTGCGGATGTCGCTGTACAAGCGAGCGCGCGCCATGCTCTCTGCGGGAACTTGCTGGGCTGAAGTGAAAAGCGGATACGGCCTGACATGCGAGCCCGAAGAACGGATGTTGCGTGCGATTTCAGAGGTTGACGAGTGCGTGCAACCACTCATGGGGATCAGATCCACAGCTCTACTAGGTCACGCAATCGACCCGGATATTCCGGATTTCATCGATCGAACAATTTACGAAACGCTGCCTGCGATACTCGAAGTCGTTGATTATGACTGCGACATTGATGCTTATTGCGAGGAGGGCGCCTGGTCAGTTGATGATTGCCGACGCCTCTTTGAGCGTGTGAGAGAGGAGGAATATTCATTTCGCGTTCACGCGGATCAGTTCAACTCGCTCGGCATGACGCCGCTCGCCGTCGAGATGGGCGCCCGCAGCGTTGATCACCTTGAAGCTTCTACAACACGTGATCTAAAGGCACTTGCAGAGTCCGACACGTTTGGTGTCATGCTCCCCGCCTGTGGCTTCCACCTCGACGACCGCTACGCAAACGGCCGCCTATTTATGGACATGGGTGGGGCGCTCGTCATCGCTTCAAATTTCAATCCTGGGTCAGCGCCCTGTTTTTCGATGCCATTTATTATTTCTCTTGCAGTTCGCAAGCTCGGACTCACTATCGAGGAAGCAATTACGGCCTGCACAATCAACGCAGCGGAATTGCTCGGTCCCGATGAACAAAATATCGAATCTCGCATCAATCCATGCGGCCATTTGACCCCAATCGGCGTGTGCCATCACTTCATCATGCTCAGCCACACCGACGAGCGCATGCTCGCCTACGAATTCGGCGGCGATCCCGTGCAGCTCGTCGTCAGCGATGGGCGCATTCTCAAGTGGACCGGCGACGACTCGACACGCACCATCATCAAACCGTGAAGCTCCAACATCGGGTGGCATGCCCACGTCTCCGTGGGCATGGACGGTCGCCATTCATGACGAGTCTCGAAGCGCCCATGCGTTGCCATGTTCTGCCCACCACTGATCACAACGATTGCGGCAGTTCGAATCAATCGCGCCTGGACACTCGACATCAACAGGGATTCGGGCGCTGATCATGCCCACGCGGACGTGGGCATGCCACCCATTCCAATCATCCATTTCTCCTTCTGATTCCCTCGCTTCCTCCTCCGTCTTCCTCCGCGTTCGATCCCTCTCCCTCTGACGCCTATCATGGCGACGATGATTCACCGCCAAGGAAACCAGGTCGATCTCGACGCCGCCACTGCCGCGGCTCATCGCGTCGTCACTATTCACGAGCGACTCGCGGCGTTCCTCCGCTGCGGCCAGACGCTCGCGCAGATCGACACGTTCGTCGCCGATCAGCTTCGCGACCTCAAGTGCAAGTCGTGCTTTCAGCACTACAAACTGCCGAAGCTGCCGCCCTATCCGTCCTTCGCGTGTCTGTCGCCGAATGACTGCATCGTTCATGGCACCGCAGGTATGACGACGGAGCCCATGAAGCCGGGCGATGTGCTCTCGATCGACATCGGTGTGCTGTACCAGGGCTGGATCGGCGACGCAGCGTGGACGTACGTCTTTAAGGAGACCGACGAACTCAAGCAGCGCCTCATGAATTGCGGCAAGGAATGCCTGAAGCGCGGCGTCAAAGAGCTTCGGCCTGGTAATTCATTCCGTGACTGGGCTGAGGCCGTTCAGAATCACGCCGAGCGTGAGTGCGGCTTCCACCTGACGCGCGGTCTGTGCGGCCACGGCATCGGCCGCAAGCTTCACCTGCCGCCGAATATTCCAAATACGGTTGAGGAATGCTCGCACTTCATGCCGCGCATTCAACCGGGGCTGCTGGTCGCGGTTGAGCCCATGATTTCCGTCGGCACGCCGCTGAAGCGTGAAGAGCCAAAGCAGTGGCCGATCTGGACGGCGGACGGTTCACTCGCCGTGCACTACGAGCATGACGTGTATGTCGATGAAGATGGGCCGATCGTGCTGACGGAAAAGCTTCACGAACTGCCGGATGTGGTTGACGCCTGAAAAATTGAAGCGCCTCGCGAGCCGGCTCGTCTCCGAGCCCGTCTACGTCAATTCGCACATCGATGACAACCGGGCCGGTGACGGCCCCACTCGCTTATTCAGTCCTGTATCAGCACCATCGTCGGATCTTCGACACGTGACCCGGTCTCGTCCGTGATCGTGTGCCGAAAACCGGGCCGAAGTGCGCCGCTCGCCCAGTCGCCTTCCTTGGACATCGCCACGAACGCGACCTGATGCTCATTGTGCAATGAAAACCGCTTCTGAATACGTTCCAGCGTTTCGTGGATGGCGTCCACTGGCTTGGCGCCTCGCCGCATGAGTTCAACGACGAGGAATGAGCCGCAGACACCGGAGATAATTTCACCCGTGCCGGTGGCGCCGGCCGCGCCTGCTTCCTGGTCCACATACAAGCCCTGCCCGATGATGGGCGAATCACCGACGCGGCCCGGCACCTTGAACGCCATGCCGCTCGTCGTGCAGGCGCCCGCCAGTTTTCCTTGCGCATCGCGGGCCAGAATCGTCACGGTGTCATGCAGCGGTTCGGCGGCGTGCGGCCGAGTCTTCACATCCACGCCGCGAAGCTCTTCGACATTGATCGGCGGCAGCCATCCTCTGTACTTGTCGCGATCGATGTTGTTCGGATCCTTGCGCCAGCGCTCCCAGACTTCCTTCGCCTCGGGCGTGAGAATCTTCGATCGTTCGAATCCGAGTGAATCGGCAAATGATTCAGCGCCCTCACCGGCGAGCGTCACATGGATGGTCTCTTCCATCACCTTGCGCGCAATCTGCGTCGGGTTGGCAAAGTGTTGGACGTACATCACCGCGCCGCAACGATGGGGGTCCGTCATGACGCACGCGTCGAGCGACACTTCGCCGTCCGCATCCGGCAACCCGCCGACACCGACCGAATCAATCGTGGGATCAGCTTCAATCACCGTGGCGGCGTGCGTGACGGCGTTCAGCGCAAGGCCCCCTTCAAGGAGACCGGGCATCGCGGCGTCGTTTCCAGTCGGACCAAACGACCACGTTGTCAGGATCAGCGGCTTCATGTGCGAAGCGTACCGCGAGTTGACGATCGACGAGACTCGCGATGGTCAGTCACGGAGCGGGCGGAACAACTCAACGATCAGCGTGTCGTCCGCTGGCGGCCCGAACCGATGCTGCTCGACCCGACGAAGAATCGCGGAGGCCCAGCCGTTCTCTTCGCCGGCGTCCGGCCGAATCGTGGCCACCATGCGCAGGAAGCCTTCGAGCCCCATCATCTTGCCGTTGGCGTCGCGAGCTTCAATGGCGCCGTCGGTGTAGGCGATCAGCGTGTCGCCGCGCTTGAACGGCGCGGACTGCTGGCCGTCCTTGAAGTCGTTGCCATGGCACGCGCCAAGGACGAACGCCGTCGAATCAAGACGATCGATGCGTCCGTCAACGCTTCGAAGGAACGCTGGCGGATGGCCGCCGCTGGCCCATTCGATGACGTCGAGATCCGGATTGACGCGGATGCACAACGCCGTCGCATAGACACTGTGCGTCGCCAGCGTGTAATGGACGTAGCTGTTCAACGCCGCCAGCACATCGCCGGGTCGAATGTCCGGCTCTTCCGCGTAGAGGCGCTCCAGTTCGCCGTACAACCGATTGACCGTCAGCGCGGCCGGAATGCCGTGCCCGGTGACGTCAATCATCACGACGCTCAGGGGCTCTTTCTCAGGGCCATCGATGCCTGGGAATCGGTGCGCATACAGGAAGTCGCCGCCGATTTGGCGCATCGGCTCGTACTTGTAAATGAAATGGACGGCGCCATCGGTGATGGGCGCGGGGAAGAGGTCCTCGTGAATTCGCCGCGCATCGACGAGTTCCCGCTTCATTTCTCGATAGCTGCGACGCAACACGCGCGAGTGGAATCGGTCCCGGAACCGGCTGGCGCGCCACGCGCACCACAGAATGCCCGGCAGCCCGACCAGCGGCGACGCCACCACCCACACGACGCGCAACACGATGGATTGTTCGCCTAGAAACAGCGTGATGATCGCAAAGAGCGCCAACAACGGAATCAAGGGGCGCACCGCTTCCCGCGGCGTCCACGGAATGAACAGCGACGCCAGCAAGTGCGTCACGAAAACGCTCGACAGGAATTGAGCGCCTATTTGCAGTGTTGTGGTCGCTGAGCGAGCCGGCTCCGATTCACCGGAATCAGCGCCCGATGCCTGATCACCGGGCGGCGCAGCGGACGCCGGCGCCGCGTCGCCCTCGCTTGCTTCGTCGCCCTCATCATCGAGCGACTCTGTTTCATCCGACAAGGTCGCGTCATCGACATTGGCGCCCGCATCATCGACCTGCCGCGATTCGGAGAGCGCGATCGCGACCGAGTTAATTCGATTCCCGATGATTGATGCAGGGAGCTGAATCAAACCGTTCAGGATGATCAGCCACGTGACGAATGCCACGAGACGATCGCGGCTGAACGTTCGGTGCGATTGCCGAACCTTGAAAAACAGGCTCACATACAGGGCGGTCCCGATGAGGTTCAAGCCGACAGCAATGAAGATCAGACCGTAGATCGATCCCGGAACTTCATCCTGAAAGAACAGCGTCACCACAACGAGCGTGCTAAGGATGCCCAGACCGCTGTTCAGGCCGGTGTACCAAAGGAAGCGCTTCCGCAGCCAGCGCAGCCGCTCGGCCTCGTACTCTTCCCTGAAATCACTTGTGACGGTCGCAGTCACCGGCGTTGGGCCCCTGTTGGATCTTCGCCATCAGCGTACCGGACGGTGATGGACGATGAGCGCCCCGGACGCCCATCCTGACACATGGCTATTCGTTTGATCGGTTCGCGCCCGGGATCCAGAGCACATCGCCCCCTGCCTCCCGATTCGCGACTCTCGCCATCACAAAGAGCAGATCACTCACACGATTCAGATACACGAGCGTGCGAGGATTGGTCGCCTCAGGCTCAGCCTGCACAAGCGCTTCCACACGGCGCTCCGCCCGGCGCACGATCGTTCTGGCGAGATGCAGCCGCGACGCCACCTCACTCCCACCGGGGAGGATGAATGACTCCAGCGCGCCGAGCCCGGCGTTGTGCGAGTCGATCATCCGCTCGATTCGAGTGATCTGCCCATCGGTGATTCGGAGTTTCTCACCCGGTTTTTCATTCGGCGATTTGGGCGTGCAGAGGTCGGCGCCGACATCGAAGAGATCCTGCTGAATGCTCAGCAAGTCGGACCGCAGTGGCTTCAACGAATCGGCATCATGCGCCGCGGATATCGCCAACCCGATTGCGCTGTTCGCCTCATCGACATCGCCGTACGCGCCAACTCGCGCCGAGCTCTTTCGAACGCGCGAACCATCGCCCAGCATCGTTTCGCCGGCGTCGCCGGTCTTGGTGTAGATCTTCGTCAGGCGCGGCATGGGCGCAGGGTACCGCACATGGCGCTGAATGAAAAAAGCCCCAACCAGCGTTGGGGCTTTCGTGGGAATCATTCTTCACTTCGCTCGAATCACACCGCCGCGACGACTTCCTTGGCGAGATTCGGCGGAAGCGCACGGTAGGTCAGCGGCTCCATCGTGGAGTTGGCGCGACCCTGGGTGACGCCGCGAAGCGACGTGGCGTATCCGAACATCTCGGACAGCGGCACCTCGGCGATGATGATGCGAGTGTTTCCTCGCTCCTCGGTATGCGTGATCATGCCGCGACGTGAGGAAAGGTCGCCCGTCACGGAGCCGAAGTATTCCTCCGGCGTGGTGACGGTGATCTTCATGATCGGCTCCAGCAGCGTGATGCCGGCCTTCTGGCACGCCTCGTTGAGCGCGAGCCGCCCGGCCTGCTCGAACGCGACCTGCGACGAGTCCACCGGGTGATAGGAGCCGTCCACCAGCTGCACCTTGATGTCGATCAGCGGGTAGCCAGCGAGCACGCCCGACGTCGCGGTGTTGCGAATGCCGACGCCGACGGACGGAATGAATTCCTTCGGAATGGCGCCGCCGACGATCTTGTTCTCGAAGACCACGCCGTCCTTGTATTCGAGTCCATCAGCCTCG
>MRWG01002039.1_pt1 | contig 11151 bp, 9 predicted proteins | sample 1013341 | NCBI WGS metagenome assembly MRWG01 (sample SAMN06117577, study PRJNA244670) | biofilm metagenome | biome: Water; feature: Cathode Biofilm; material: Biofilm; isolation source: microbial consortium enriched at the cathode of a solar microbial fuel cell | place: USA: District of Columbia ... | reverse complement strand
GCGGACGCCCGACGCGCCGGAGGGCATCAAGGGCATTTCGCTCTTCGTCGTCCCGAAATTCCTGGTCAACGAAGACGGCTCACTGGGCGAGCGCAACGACCTCCGCTGCGGTTCGCTGGAGCACAAGCTCGGCATCAACGCGAGCCCAACAGCCGTGATGCTGTTCGGCGAGAACGACGGCGCCGTCGGTTACCTTGTCGGCGAGGAGAACCGCGGCATCGAGTACATGTTCACGATGATGAACAACGCCCGGCTTGCGGTCGGCCTGGAAGGCGTGGCGATCGCCGAGCGTGCCTATCAGCGCGCCCGCGCGTTTGCCGAGGAGCGCATCCAGGGCCGCGACAGTGCCGGTACCGGCAAGGAGCCGGTCGCCATCATCAATCACCCGGACGTACGGCGCATGCTGCTGTCCATGCGGGCGCAGACAGAGGCCATCCGCGCCCTCGCTTACTGGACCGCCGCAAGGCTCGACATGGCGCACCGGCACCCGGACGCGGAGTCAGCAAAGCGTGCGAAGTCCTACGTCGACCTGCTGACCCCTGTCGTGAAAGCGTGGAGTACGGATATCGGCGTCGAGGTCGCGAACACCGGCGTACAGGTGCACGGCGGTATGGGGTTCATCGAGGAAACCGGCGCCGCGCAGCACCTGCGCGATGCCCGCATCGCACCGATCTACGAAGGCACCAACGGCATCCAAGCCATAGATCTTGCGGGCCGCAAGGTCGCCCGCGAGGGCGGCGAAACCATGACTGCCCTGATCAAGGAGATGCGAGCCTCCATCGAGGCCATGGGGCATCCGCATGCACGATTGACCAATGCCGTGGATCAGTTGGAACGCGCCACGGACTGGATCGTGTCCATGTTCCGAGAGGACCCAGTGACCGCACTGGCGGGTGCGGTTCCTTATCTGCGGCTTGCCGGGATTACCGTCGGCGGCTGGCTGATGGTCCGAATGTACGAAGCCGCGAATGCGGCTGCCGAAGAAGACCCCCTCGCCGCACAACGCCGGCGGGCATCGGTGAGCTTCTATGCACGCCATGTTCTGACCCAGGCCGGCGGTCTTGCCGATGCCGTCGTCGACGGCAGCGCGGTCAGCGCGAAAACGCCGCCGGAAGCGGTGTGAATAATTAACCATACCATGTGCTAATTTACGGAGATTCCTTGATTTTTCACTGCCGATAACACAATTTGGGCGGTCTCCGAGGATAGGTTCTAGCGCATGAACAGCTACACTCGATACGTGCTGCGCCAGCTCTTTGCCGGTATGATTCTGGTGAGTGCCGGTCTCACGTGCATCATCTGGCTATCGCAGTCGCTTCGCTTCGTCGAGATGATCGTAAACCGGGGGCTGAACGCCGGAACCTTCGTCTACATGACGATGCTCCTGTTGCCGAACTTTCTCACCGTCATCCTGCCGATCGCGCTCTTTACGGTGATCGTTTTCACCTACTCGAAGATGGTGACGGACCGGGAACTGGTGGTGATGCGCGCCGCCGGCGTCGGCCAGTTCGGCCTCGCCAAACCGGCGCTGATCATCACGTTCCTGACGCTGATCTTCGGATACGTGCTGAACCTTTACCTGCTGCCGGAGTCCTACCGGGCGTTCCGCATTTTGCAGTGGGAAATCCGCAACACCTATTCGCATGTTCTCCTGAAGGAAGGCGCGTTCAACCCGGTGACCGCATCGGTCACGGTGTACGTTCGTGAGCGCGCACCGGATGGACAGTTGCTGGGCATTCTCGTCCACGACGAACGCGACGACGGCGCGCCTGTAACACTGATGGCCGAACGGGGCGCACTGGTCGACACCGGCAAGGGCCCGCGCGTCGTCATGTACAACGGCAACCGGCAGACGGTCGGCGAGAACGCAAAACTCTCGATCCTCTATTTCGACAGGTATGTGTTCGAGGTGCCGACGACCACCGAGAGCCTGGCGGACCGGTTCCGCGAGCCCAGGGAACGGTCTATGAGCGAGTTGATTAACCTGAAAGACGCCAAAGGCATCAATGAACACGACTGGGGCAAGTATAAGGTCGAACTGCACAAGAGGATCGTGTCGCCGCTGCTGGGCGTGGGCTACGCCATGGTCGGCCTGGCTTGCCTGCTCTACGGACCGATCACACGCCGCAGTCAGACTATGCGGATCGTCACAGCCGTCAGCGTCATGATCGCGCTGCAGGGTGCCGCCCTGGGACTGGAGAACATCATTGCCAAGAACCTGTACCTGACGCCGCTGTTATACGCGTTGGCGGCCGTTCCCATTCTGGCCGGCACGATTATGTTGCTGCGCCATCCGAGGGCGCCACGGCCCTCGCGCGCGTCGCGGCGCGGAAACCTTAAGGCGGCATGAGGCGGCGATGCGCGTATCCACCACACTATCGTTCTACATCGGCCGGCATTTCCTGTTCAGCTTTCTGGCGTGTTTCGGCGTTTTCCTGATGATCGTCATGCTGTTCGACAGCATCGAGCTCTTGCGCCGGGCGTCTTCTCTGCCGGAAATATCCTTCACCGATGTCGTCGAGATGGCTGCATTCCGGCTTCCGCATATGGGACAGGAGACGTTTCCGTTCGCCGTGCTGTTCGGCGGCATGGCCGCGTTCTGGCGCCTGGCGCGAACCCACGAACTGGTCATCACCCGCGCCGCAGGGGTGTCGGCCTGGCAATTCCTGTTTCCGGTTCTGCTGCTGGCAGCAGCACTGGGCATCTTTCATATCACGATATTCAACCCGGTTGCGTCGACGATGTTGACGCGCTTCGAGCGCCTCGAGGCTATACATCTGCGCGGGCAGGAAAACTTCCTGGCCGTGTCCAAGTCGGGCCTCTGGCTCCGACAGGCGAGCGCACAGGGACAGTCCGTGATTCATTCGAATTCCGTCCTGCAACAGGGCGTAGACGTTGAATTGGATAACGTCGTCGTCTTCGTATACGAGGGCACGGACAAGTTCCTAGAACGCATCGACGCCAAGAGCGCGAAGCTCGAAGACGGGTTCTGGTACATGCGCGATGCGCACATCCAGAAGCCGGAGGAAGGCACCACGCACTACGAGGAGTACTGGCTGGAAACGGACCTGACGCTGGCGAAGATCCAGGACAGCTTTGCGCCACCGGAAACGATGTCGTTCTGGGCGCTGTCGGACTTTATCGAAACCCTCGAAGCGGCCGGTTTCTCGGCCGTTCGCCACCGCCTGCATCTGAATGCGCTGCTGGCGTCGCCTCTTCTGATGTGCGCGATGGTGCTGATTGCCGCGACTTTCACGCTCCGCCAAAGCTCGCGCCGCGGCGGGACCACGTTCATTATCTCCATGGGTGTGCTGACTGGATTCCTGCTCTATTTCTTCTCGGATGTCGTATACGCGCTAGGACTCTCCGACAGCATTCCCGTGACACTCGCCGCTTGGACGCCCTCCGGCGTTGCAACTCTGCTCGGCTTGGGCATGCTATTGCATCTGGAGGACGGTTAGGTTGCACAGGTCGGGTTACCATTTGCTAAGAAAGTTTGCCGTTCCATGCACGGCCATTGCCATGCTTTGTGCGGGCATAGCCAACGGTAGCACGGCATGGGCGCAGGATGCCGAACGTCCCCTTGGAATTTTGCTGCCCGGCACACAGCAACCCGCGGCTCAGGTCCGCTCGCCGATTCCCCCCACCCGGCCGCCGCGCGCGCAGGGCTCCGGCCAACAAAACGATACCTCGCCCGCGCCGGCGTACAGCGGCGCGGCACGCCCGCTCGGTAGCCTTTTCAACGCGCCCGCGCAATCGCCGCAAAAGTCAGGATCCGTTTTACCGGACGGCTGGTCGTCGCCGGCCGCCCGCCGGGGAACACCGGCAGATTCGGGTGCGGCATCCGGCAGCACGAGCGTGGAGCGGCCTCTCGGCACCCTCATCAATTCACCGCCCCCCCGGCCCGGCGCTCCGGCAACATCCAATACACCCCGCATGCAACCACGCACGATTCGACCAGCGCAACGCGTCGTTGCCGGCCCCGCGGCGGACGCGACCGACGAGAAACCGCTCGGCACGTTGTTCGGCAACCCGCCGGCAAGCAATGAACGTGTCATCGGTGCGTCCGAGCCGGACGATGGACGGCCGCAACCGCCCGCAAGAACCACATCCGCACCGCCTGCAACACCGGGCACCGAGGCGCCACCGTTGCGCGCCGAACTGAGCGCCGATTCAATGACTTACGACCGGGAAATGGGTCTGATCGTGGCGACCGGGAATGTCGAGATCGTCTATGGCGACCGAACACTGCTGGCCGATAAGGTGACCTATAGTCAGAAAACCGATGTTGTCACGGCGGACGGCAACGTTTCGATGACCGATGCGTCGGGAAAACTCCTGTTCGGCGACAAGATGGAGATCACCGGCGATCTGAAAGACGGCGTGATCCACAACATCGGCCTGATACTCGAGGACAAATCGCGCGTCGCCGGTGCCGGGGCGCGCCGTTCGAACGCCGTTATTACCGAAGTGAGCCGCGCCGTATATTCGCCGTGCAATCTTTGCGAGGAAGATCCGAGCGCGCCGCCATTGTGGCAGATCAAGGCGATCCGGGTCATTCACGATGCCGAGGAAAAGCGGGTGTCGTACCGGAATGCCTGGATCGAACTGTACGGCATTCCGGTGGCGTACACGCCCTACCTCAGCCATCCGGACCCGACCGTAAAGCGCCGCTCCGGCTTGCTGGCGCCCACATTCTCGAACTCGTCGGACCTGGGATTCCAGTTGCGCACGCCGTATTTCTGGGCCATCGACGAGTCTCAGGACGCGACATTCACGCCAATGCTGGCCACCGACGGTGGGCAGGGGATGATCGGTCAATACCGGCGTAATTTCGACAAGGGCTTCGTTACCGCCGACGGAAGCTTCGTCGCCGACGACCCGGACCGGGGCTGGCGCGGGTACGTGGACGTGGAATCGCAATACCATATCGACAGAACGTGGCGCGCCGGCCTCGATGTCGAAACCGCATCGGACGACACATACACCCGGCGATACGGTTTCGATACCGAAGCCGTGCTCGTGTCGCGCGGCTATCTGGAGGGCTTTCGCGGGCAGAACTACCAGGTCCTGAACACATACGCGTTCAACGACCTGCGCCAGGAATCGAACCTGGATGATTCGCCCGTGGTCCTGCCGATGTACGATTTCAATTACACCGGCAGACGCGACCGCCTCGGCGGCTTTGCTTCGTTCGATTTCAATGCCCTGAACATCGTGCGCGACACCGGCACCGATACTCGCCGCCTCGCGTTCCGTCCGCGTTGGGACCGCCCGTTCAGCGGCCCGTTCGGTGAATTGTACAATGTTTCGATATCACTCGCTGCAGATGCCTACCATGCCACCGGTGTCGAACGCGACGATGGCAGCCATTTCACCGGCGCGAGCGGTCGGCTGGTCCCGCGTGCATCCTTCTCGTGGCGCCTGCCTCTGATCCGGCCCGGCAATAAATACAGCCAGACGATAGAGCCGATCGCCTCGGTCGTCATGGCCCCCAACGGCGGCAATCCCGACAAGATTCCCAACGAGGACAGCCAGGAACTCGAATTCGACGAAACAAGCTTGTTCCAGGACAACCGTTACGACGGCTTTGACCGGGTCGACGGCGGAGTCCGTGTTAACTACGGCATCAACTACACGCTCAACCACCACAAAGGCGGATACTCCTCGGCGTTCCTGGGCCAATCCTACCGGCCGAGGACGGATAGTTCGTTCGGGGCACAGTCGGGCCTTGAAGACAAATTCTCCGACTTGGTGGGGCGTGTGCAGATTTCGCCCAACGAATATCTGGACCTGTTGTATCGAACTCAGTTCAGCCCCGACAATCTCTCCCCGCAACGTAACGAAGTAAGCGCGAACGTCGGTACCGCCGCGCTGCAATTTCAGACGGATTATATATTCATCGACCAGCAATCGGGCAGCGAGTTTGCCGGCCGTGAGGAAATCAACGGCACGATTTCCTCAAAAATTGACAGGAATTGGTCAACGTATGTCCGCGCTCGTAACGATCTGGCGGCGTCGGACCTTCGTTCCTTTGGTTTGGGGCTTGTGTATGAGGACGAATGTGTGAAATTTACGACGCAGTTCACCCGTTCTTTCTTCGAGGACAGGGATTTGAAGCCGGCGGACGCGATTACGTTTACGCTCGTACTTAAAACGCTCGGTGAAGTTCATTCCGGCGTATCGCGGTCCCAGTGAACGGTTGCGAAAGACTGAAATGCTATTGATTCAGAACATTCTCAATCCGGTGTTACGGTCGCTGACTTCGGCATTGACCATTGTCTGCGTTTGCCTCATCGCCGTGACGGACAAACCTGCGCAAGGTCAATCAACGCTAAATATCGCCGCGGTGGTAAACGACGAGGTGATTTCCGTCTACGACCTGTCGCAACGCATTCTTCTCGTTATCTCTTTCTCGAACCTTCCGAACAACCCGCAAACCCAACAGCGCATCGCCCCGGATGTATTGAGGCGGCTGATCATCGAAAAACTCCGGCTACAGGAAGCGAAGAGGCTGGAGATCGAGGTTCCGGACGAAGCCATCGAGAAATCCATCTCCGATATCGAGGCGGAGCGTGGCATCCCGCCGGGGCAAATGACGGCCGTGCTGGAGCAGCGCGGGATCGACCCGCATACCCTGCGCCAGCAACTCAGGGCCGAAATCGCATGGATCGAGGTTGTCAGATCTCTCTTCCGGCGGCTCGTTAATATATCCGAACAGGAAATCGACGACGAATTGGCGAAGATCCGCGCCGATGCCGGCAAGACGGAATACCTGCTCGCCGAGATTTTTCTGGCTTATGATGAGAAACCGCGTGTCGAAGTCATGGAGTTCGCGCAGCGCCTCTACTCACAAATCAAGGAGGGTGCCGCGTGGCAACAACTCGCCCAGAATTTTTCCGAATCCGTTACCGCCCGGGACGGCGGCGACATGGGATGGAATCTCGCGACGGACCTGCCGACACCTCTCGATAACGTTGTGCAGAATCTCAATGTCAACGAGATGTCCCAGCCGATCGCCACCGATGAAGGCGTCTACCTCATGCTGCTGCGGGACAAGCGGGTTGCCAAGGGTATCGAAGCCGAACCCGGCGACGTTACTGTGGGGATCCATCAGCTTCATCTCGCGGTTCCGCCGAACGCCTCGCCACAGACGGTTTCGGAATTGACCCAGAAAGCCACGCAACTCGCGACCAGCGCTGACACGTGCAAGGCTTTCGCGAGCATCGCGGAGGCCGAAGGCAGTTCGAGTTCCGGCTTCCTCGGCGAATTCAAGCTCGACAAACTGAACCCGCAATTCAAGAATCTCGTCGACGCGATGAACGTCAACGAGACCAGCCAGCCGCTGCGCACAGAGGATGGCGTAATTGTCCTTATGGTTTGTTCCCGCGAGGTCGAGGGCGGCAAGGACCCTGTAGCCGCAGCCAGAGAGCAGATCGAGCGGGAGATTCTACACCGCAGGTTGGCGCGCAAGGCCGACCAGCATCTGGAAAAACTCCGCCGCCAAGCCTTTATCGATATCAGGATTTGAGCCGGCCGATGTCGCCGCCCCTCCCGAGCGTACTGACGATGGGCGAGCCCGCCGGGATTGGCGGTGAACTGACCGTCAAGGCTTGGGCCGAATTTCACGAACAACTTCAGCCCTTTTTCGCTTTGGACGATCCGGCACGGCTAGCCCGCGCAGCCGCCGACTGCGGCCTGGATATCGAGATTGTCACCATCGACGATCCGGCGGATGCGGTCTCGATTTTCAGCGATGCCCTGCCGGTAATCCCCGTCGCCGCAAACGCGGACGCGGTACCCGGGAAGCCCAGCACGGACACAGCCCAAGCCGTCCTCGAATCGATCGAACGGGGGGTCGCCTACACATCCGGCGGCCTGGCCGGCGCGCTCGTCACGAACCCCATCCAAAAGGAGACGCTTTACGACGCGGGCTTCGGCTTTCCAGGTCATACCGAGTATCTGGCGGAATTGGTCGGCGGCGGCATTCGTCCGGTCATGATGCTGGCCGGACCGTCACTGAAAGTCGTGCCGTTGACCGTACACGTTCCGCTGCGCGCCGCGCTCGATCAATTAACGACGGACGCCATCGTCGAGCAGGGTATCCTTGTCATCCAAGCATTGAGGAATGATTTCGGCATCCAGTCTCCCCGCCTCGCCATCGCCGGACTAAACCCGCACGCCGGCGAGAACGGCAAACTCGGCAGCGAAGAGATCGAGATTATCGCGCCGGCGGTGCAACGCCTTCGAGATACAGGGGCCGAGTTGATCGGCCCCGTCCCGCCGGATGCATTGTTCACGCCTCGCGCCCGGCAGCGCTACGACGCCGCGCTTTGCATGTATCACGATCAGGCGCTGATCCCGGTGAAAGCGCTCGACTTCGACCATGCGGTGAATGTCACGCTAGGCCTGCCGATCATCAGGACATCGCCGGATCACGGGACGGCGCTGGATATCGCCGGGCGGGGCATCGCTGATCCGTCCAGCCTCGTCAGCGCGCTGAAGATGGCATCGGAAATCAGCGCCTGCCGCAACGCCCGCAAGGCCTGATGCATGACCGGTGTCCCCGCCCTGCCCCCGTTGCGGGAGATCATCAAGACGTATGGGCTGGGCGCGAAAAAGTCGCTGGGACAGCACTTCCTGCTGAACACCAACCTGACCGGCCGGATCGCGCGCGCCGCAGGCGACCTCGGCGGCAAGCACGTGGTGGAGATCGGGCCGGGACCCGGCGGTCTGACCCGGTCGATCCTTGCGCAAGCCCCTGGCTCCCTGACCGTGATCGAGCGGGACCAACGCTGTATCGATGCACTACGCGAACTGCAGACGGCTTATCCGGAGACGCTTCTGATCCTGGAAGCCGACGCCATGAACGTGGCGTTGTCTTCGCTTGATCCCCGCCCGTCGATAATCATTTCCAACCTTCCGTATAACGTTGGAACGGCGTTGTTAATCAAGTGGTTGAACGATCTGGATGGCATCGAACGGATGGTGCTGATGTTCCAGACCGAAGTCGCTGAACGTATCGCCGCGCAACCGGGCACCGGTTCCTACGGGCGGCTTGCGATCCTGACGCAATGGCTGTGTGAAACCCGGATTTTGTTTAACGTCGACAAACGTGCGTTCACACCGCCGCCCAAAGTCATGTCCTCCGTCGTCGAGATCTTGCCACGAGCCAAACCGCGCGCCGAAGCTGAGCTGTCAAAACTGGAAAACGTCACCAGGGCGGCGTTCGGTCAACGCCGGAAGATGCTCAGGAGTTCGCTGAAATCGCTCGGCATCAAGCCCGAAGACGCCGGGATCAAGCCGGAACGTCGGGCGGAAGAACTGACGATAGAAGAATTCTGTGCATTGGCACGGCTGATCTGAAGCCGCCTTTACTGGCCGACACCCATGCCGCGCAGCCATTCCGCAAGACCGACGCGGCGTTCGCGTTTCAGCCGTTCGGCAGAGAGGATCGCTTCCGCTTCGGCAACGCTCAGCGGAATCTCTTCGTTGACGATGATGTAGTCATACTCGGCCCAATGGCTCATTTCGGACGTCGCCTTGGCCATCCGTCGTTTGACCACGTCTTCCGGGTCCTGCGCGCGGGCATAAAGCCGCCGTTCCAGTTCCTCGACCGACGGCGGCAGTATGAAGATGCTGGCGAGATCGTCACGCGCGTTTTGGCGCAGTTGCTGGGTGCCCTGCCAGTCGACGTCGAACAGCACATCCCTGCCGGCCTTGAGGGCTTCCTCGACGGGGCCGCGCGGCGTGCCGTAATAATTGTCGAAAACCTTGGCATGCTCCAGAAACTCGCCTTCGGCGACCATATTCTCGAATCTGGCGGTGTCGATGAAATAGTAATCCTTGCCGTCGACTTCCCCGGGCCGCATGGGCCGGGTGGTCGCCGAGACGGACATCGTCAAATCCGGGTGCTTTTCCAGCAGCGCGCGGGAAATGGTCGACTTTCCGGCGCCGGATGGCGACGACAGCACCAGCATCAGGCCACGGCGGCTGATGTGAATCTTCTCCGATTTCTGCTCACTCAATGTTCTGTACCTGCTCGCGGAACTGCTCGATGGTCGCTTTCATGTCGAGGCCAATACGTGTCAGTGCCGTATCCGTGGCCTTGGAGCATATTGTATTGGCCTCCCGGTTCAACTCCTGACAAAGGAAATCGAGACGCCGCCCGATGGCGCCGCCGCTCTCCAGCAATTCGCGGACCGACGCCAGGTGCGCGGCCAACCGGTCCAATTCCTCGCGGATGTCCGCTTTTGTCATCAACAGGGCGATTTCCTGCTCGAGCCGCCCCGGATCGACAGTGGATGTCTCTTCAAAAATAACGGCAAGCTGTTCCTTCATGCGCGCTCGGATCGCATCGCCCTGCGTCTCGGCGGCGCCCTGAGCCTGGCTGCAAAGACCGTCGAGCCCGGCAACGAAATCGATGAGTACGGAAACCAGCCGCGCCCCCTCTTCCGTCCGAGCTGCCGCAAGCTCCACCGCCGCATCGTCGAGCGACGTCATCAGTGCGGCTTCGAGTGCCGTCCGCGCATCGTCGTCGACGTCGTCCTCGATCGCCTCGATAACGCCTCGCAACCCGAGAAGACCCTCGATACTGACCGGTCCGGCATCCGGCACCCGGGCGCGAAGAGCCGCCGCCGCTTGCAATAGCGTCTCCAGATGTTCCTGGTTGATACGGTAGCCGCCGCCGGCCTCCGTCTGTTTCAGCATCAGGCCGACGGAAATATTGCCGCGGCTGAACAACTTCGAAAGGTTGTTCCGCGCCTGGGCCTCGAACCCATCAAAGCCCATCGGCAGCCGCAGGCGAATATCGAGCCCCTTGGCGTTAACGCTCTTGAGTTCCCAGGTCCACGCCCACGCGCCGTGAGTGCCGACGGTACGGGAAAATCCGGTCATCGAATTGATCGTCAAGATGCGTCCTTTCAGCAGGTTGGCGAGACTTTACCGGGCCAATTCCACAGCGACAAGCAACAGGGCATCTAACGTCATCGCCTTTCGCTTGCCTCTTGTCTATAACCGCTGCATGGAGATGCAATCGTACCGTTCGATCCTGATTACTGGTGCCAGTAGCGGCATCGGCCAGGCACTGGCGCAAGAACTGGCCCGGCCGGGCATCCTGATCGGCATCACCGGACGTAATATGGAGAGACT
>MRWG01002038.1_pt1 | contig 11154 bp, 8 predicted proteins | sample 1013341 | NCBI WGS metagenome assembly MRWG01 (sample SAMN06117577, study PRJNA244670) | biofilm metagenome | biome: Water; feature: Cathode Biofilm; material: Biofilm; isolation source: microbial consortium enriched at the cathode of a solar microbial fuel cell | place: USA: District of Columbia ... | reverse complement strand
CAATCGCATCGCTCCCATGACGATCACCAACACCGCCATAGCCAACAGGAAGGCGCCGTTGAGCAGTGCCCCCAGGATTTCCGCACGGTAGGCGCCGAATGTCCGCGTCTCGTCCGCCGGCCGCTGGGCGATCCGGGCGGCGACGATGGCGAGGACCACGCCGCCGACCGCCGAGAAGGTGTGGAAGGCGTCTGAGATGACGGCGATCGAGCCGGTCCAGATGCCGATCGCGAGTTCGATCAGGAAATAGACTCCGGTCAGCCAAGCAGAGATACGGAGCGCTCGCCCGCTGCGTCCCGCCGACGGCATATGGTGGGACATCCCGTGCTGTTCCGATGTCATTCAACCTCCCAGCATGCTCTTAGACTGGAGTTTACATATAAGTGCAAACCACATCAATTTGCCAAGGAGTGAAGGCGGATAAAATTTCGGTTGCCGCAAAAGGAATTCCACGTGGCTATTTTCTACAGTTGATCGTGTTAGAGCTTCTTCAGTTCAATCCATGTCATGGCTTTAGGGCAAAACCGGATTGATCGCTATCATTTTAAATCGGGCTTTGCCGTACCACGTAAGACTGCAATCGACGTTTGTCTGCTTGGCAGTAGTTAAAGTGAACCGTGAAGTGATTGCTGCCCCCTTGCTAGAGGGATTGTTTCTAGAGACCAAGGTGCGCGAAGTATAGGCGTCATTCGTTTCTGTTCAGCTTGCTCCATTACAATTCTTGCTGAGATGGCTGTTCTAGGGAATGACCTCCCATAATGCCCAAGTATGCTGATACCGAAATGCTCTCCGGTTGGGTAATTAGTAATGAATTATTTGTAAAATTTATTGATTATTGACCATGCGTACGCCAGCGATCGTTATTGGTATGCCAATGAAATGTTCCCAGCCCAGTTCTTCGTCAAAGAAGATCAGTCCAATTAAGATGCCGAATATCGGGACCAGAAAGGCGAACGCATTAGCTCGGTTGAGCGGGGTCCGCTCGAGTACAGAAAACCAAAGGTAATAGGCAAGCGCCGTTCCGACCAAGCTTAGGCTTAAAAGCGACAGCGTAAAAATAGGCGCCCATGTCATGTCCGACGGAGATTCGTAAAGCCAGGCTGCGGCCGCGAGTGGTACGCTTCCAATAAGCATCTGAAAGCCCATGGTCATAAGGACATCAACTTTACCTGCGATTTTCTTAATCAAAACATTACTCACTGTGATGCCAGATGCCGCCAAAAGGATATAAGCTACCCCGAGTAAATAGGTCTCGTTGTCATCAGAAAATAGGCGAGGTATCGCCATAACGAGAATTCCCAAAAAACCTAGAATCAATCCTACCTTGGCTCTATTGGTAACAATCTCACCAAGTGCGGCAGCCGCCAGGAACGCGGCCAAAAGTGGTTGGGTGTTTGCAATCACTGTTGCGACGCCGGGAGAAATGAATTCAGCCGCATGGAACATCCCAAGAAAACCGAGGCTGGTAGCGCCAAGACCAATAAACACGATCACTTTCCAGTCGCGACCGCTTCTTGGCAGGGGGCGGCGTAGTGCAAGTGCTAGGATGATTAGTGCGGCGCCTGCGATGGCTGCCCTGAGCGCCGCGAAGCTTAAATGTGGCGAAAATTCGATGCCGGCAGAAATTAGCGGAAAGCACAAGGCCCATAGCAGCATGACCACGACAATCTTAGCTGTCGTGACGTGGTTCATTGCCGCTTTCGATTGGTCATTGGCCATCAATTGCGATACCTCAGTCCAAGATTGTGACAAATGGGGGGCCGGAAGGTAGTGCGTGATGCTTGATGTCGTAACAGAAAAATACGTATGGCTTGTCTGGTCATCGGCATTTCTTCTCCCGTGGCTGGCGGCTTTCTTGATTTTTCCTGCTCATCGTCGAACGATGATTTGGGCTAGTGTCTTTACGACCCCATTTGGTCTAACCGAGCCCTTGTTCGTGCCGGAATATTGGAACCCGCCTAGTCTTTTTGATCTTGCGCAGCGTACCGGTTTCGATCTTGAAAGCTTGATTTTTTGCTTTGGCATCGGCGGCATCGGCGCTGTCTCTTACAACCTTTTGACGGGTAAACGTGCGCGGCGAATGAGATCGAACTCTCGCCATCATGCGCGTCATCGATATCACCTCCTGGCAGTGGGGGTGCCGTTTTTGGTTTTCCCGGTGTTATACCCATTAAACTGGAACCCGATTTATCCTGCCATTGCCGCCATGATTTTTGGTGCCGTTGCGACAATGGTTTGCCGCAAAGATCTAATCGCAAAAACTTGGATCGGTGGGGTGCTGTTTTTGACCTACTATGTGATTTTTCTTGTCGGATTGGATTGGTTGTCGCCTGGCTATATTGCCCGGGTATGGAATACCGGAGCGCTTTCCGGACATATGATCGTGGGCATTCCGATCGAAGAGTTTTTGTTCGCGATGACTTTCGGTGCTTATTGGTCGGGAGTCTACGAACATTTTACATGGAGACGGCTCGACAATCAGTCGACCCTGTACTCGTAACGCGTTGTCCGTTGGTGGAGTGAGGGTAGGTTATGTGTTTTTCCGAATCCGTGAGTTTCGCAAGTGGCGGGTTGCTGGTGGCGGGGGGAGCGATCGCCAGTGTAAAGGCGTGGAATACTAATAAAAGATATCTCCCTGTTGCGCTCATGCCGGCGATGGCGGGTGTGCAGCAGTTCATGGAAGGTCACGTTTGGATGGGCATGAACGATGGGGACCCGTCCATGGTTTGGCGGGCCGCCATGGGCTACATCTTTTTTTCATGGTTTATGTGGCCTGTTTGGATCCCTTTTGCCGTCCACGCACTGGAACCACCCGATAGCCGCCGCAAGATTGCACTCTTCTGTTTTGCCGTGGCTGGCTTGATCCTCGGCCTAGTGCTTTACGTTCCACATATCGTTAATCCCGACTGGGTCAGCGTCGACATCAACAAACAGTCACTAGCCTATGAGGGCACGATGTTCCTGGATTACATCATTCCTCGCTGGCTAACCTATGTGTTTTATCTGTTTCTCATTATCGCTCCTCCACTCGTTTCTACATATCTTCACATGAGGCTGTTCGGTCTCACGCTTATGGTCGTGGTTGTGTTGGTCTATGTTTTCTTGAGCTATGCTTACATTTCGTTCTTCTGCCTTCTGGCTGGTATCGCGACTACTCACCTCATATACATAATTTTGAAGAACAAGTGCTGTCGAGAGTGTCCTGTGTTGTTTAACTAGTTTGCGAAGCGGCCAAGATCGATGGGGTTTGAGCATGAGTATTACGTTTCTTTCTCATGCTATATTGCCTAATCAGAAGCTAACTTTTTCATACTTGTTTTCGATTATCCGCCCAAAAAAATGCGATCAATTGCATCCGTTTTGGACGTGAAGCCACCGCATGCAATGAAAAATGGTAACATTCAGCGACGATGCGATCCTGAGTTACATTCAGTTACCAACACCGTCTGTTAAGATAGGCCTAACTGTTGTTTTATCCAGCGTGGCAAGGTCGTCGTGCCCTTGCGGGATGTATTCTTGAATGCATCAAATAATTGCTGCGACGAGCAGACACTTATGAATTGGATTTAGTATGACGGCTATTGGTAAACGCAACAGAACGGTCGTTGCGCAACGAAAGTCAAAAGCTGCAGGGTTGTCGTCTCCGGTCAGAGGGAAAAAGACGGAAAGGCGCCAGCCTTCCAGAAAGTCGCAGCGATCGACAGCGCTCCATGTGCCGGAGGACCAGATGGCGGGGGCCAAAAATGAGTCCGGCGAACGACTTGGCGTCTCTGTGGAGATTATAAAGTCTTATCAGTCTGACGTTGTCGAGCGAATGATCTTGTTTTGGGATGCGCTGCGGCAACGCGGCGACAACATGCTCGATCACGAACGCTCCGGTCTTCCCCCGCTTCTTGATTTCAAATACGAGCTCCTGCTTGACGCACGCACCTTCGAGCAGCCTACCAATTATGCGTTGCTACGCATCACAGAGATTGGGACGGACTGTTGGGAAGACTGTATTAATATGGAAAAATCCCCTGTGATTGTCGTTGATCCACGCGCAGGTCATGGCCCCGGTATTGGCGGTTTCAAACGCGACTCTGAAGTGGGGATGGCTATGCGGGAGGGGCACCCGGTTTATTTCGTTATTTTTTATCCGGAACCGGAGCCCGATCAGACACTTGCCGATGTGTTGCATGCTTTGAGGCGGTTTGTCGAAGAAGTGAGGCGGAGGCACAACGGAAAGTCGCCCGTGTTATACGGTAATTGTCAGGCTGGCTGGGCGGTAACCTTGTTGGCGGCAGATTGCGAAGGCCTTGTCGGCCCGACAGTATTGAACGGTTCCCCACTTTCGTATTGGGCTGGAGAAGCGGGTGTAAACCCGATGCGGGTTGCCGGCGGATTGTTGGGCGGTGTCTGGTTGGCACACATGCTGGCCGATATGTGCAATGGCCGGTTCGATGGTGCGTGGCTCGCGATGAATTTCGAGAATCTGAAGCCAGAAAAAGCAATTTGGGAGAAATACGCCCACCTTTTTACCGATATCGATACCGAACGGGAGCGCTTTCTTGAATTTGAGCGATGGTGGAACGGATTCTATTTTCTGAGCCGGGAAGAGATATTGGCTATTGTCGAGAACCTGTTCATCGGCAACAAGCTGGAGATGGGACAGTTGCGGATATGCGCCGGGTGCGTTGTAGATCTCAGGCGGATCAAGAGCCCTCTCGTCATTTTCGCTTCGTATGGAGATAACATCACACCGCCCCAGCAGGCATTGGGTTGGATCCCCCTCGTGTATAGCGATACGGAGGACCTGAAGGGGGCCGGTCAAAGAATTGTCTATTTGACCAACCCACATGTAGGGCATCTGGGCATTTTTGTTTCTGCGGGCGTGGCTCGCCTTGAGCACAGGGCGATTCTCGAGAGCTTACGCGAGATCGAGGCCTTACCTCCTGGCCTTTACGAGATGAAGATCCTCAACCCATCAGGCGACCGAGACTGTCATCGCCCCAGTTTCGACGTACAATTTGAGCCGCGCAAGGTTGAAGACCTCAGGCATGATGTCCCGCGCCAAGCGTTCGAACGTGTTAGGCAGGTTTCGGAGTTTAATGAAAAGGTTTACCAGACTTTCATTAGCCCTTGGATGCAAGCGTGTGCCAATCCTTGGACAGCTGAATTGTTGAAGTGGACGCATCCCATGCGTTTCACCCGATATCTGTCGTCCGAAAAATTCAATCCATGGATGTGTGTCATTCGTCTTCTAGCGGACGAAATAGCTGCTCACCGACATCCACTGCCAAATGATCATTCCCTGATCAAGCGAGAAAGGCAGTCCGTTAATGAGATTGGTCAGATATTAGAGAGCTTCCGCCAGGTTCGTGACCTCATCTCTGAGCAAACGTTCAATCTGCTCTACAACGCAGATAGCAAAAGCGACAAGCAGGATGCCTGAATTTCGTGGCTGCGAACGCTATGCAAGCGTTCGTAAGGCAACTCTGGTCGTCAACTCCGGATCATCTAGCCTCAAATTCGCGCTGTTCGCTGAAGGGCCCCCACCCATTCGTCTTTGGTCGGGCGTGGCCGAACGGATCGGGTTGGATGACAGCCGCATCTACGCTGTTGATTGTAGCGGAAACGAGGTGTTGATGCACAATGGTCGCGTGGCGAACCACGAAGTGGCATTAGGCTTGGTGATGCGAGAAATCGAAAACCATCCCTCCGGCGCAAGTCTCGCTGCAGTAGGGCATCGCGTGGTACACGGAGGGCGCAGGTGTGACTGTTCTGCGATTGTGACCGACGAACTGGAAACGGAACTCAGACGTCTTATCCCGTTGGCTCCATTGCATCAACCGCATAACCTATCGGGTATATCGGCCGTTCGGGCTCAAAGACCGACGTTGCCACAGGTTGTTTGCTTCGATACGGCATTTCACCAGAATACGCATCCCCTTGCGAAGATCACCAGCTTGCCAAGGCAATATTTTGCGCAAGGCGTGCAACGCTATGCCTTCCACGGTTTGTCCTACGAATTCATCGTCGACTCGTTGCGTTGCGACGGCGTCGATGTCGATGTTGAACGAATTATCGTGGCGCATCTTGGTAATGGAGCTTCAATGTGTGCGCTCTCTGGTGGACGTAGCCTAGATACGACAATGGGGTTTTCTACTCTCGCTGGTCTGCCCATGGGCACCCGTTGCGGCGATCTTGATCCGGGCATTTTGCTCTATTTAATGAGCGAGCATAGCCTGACAGTTCCGGACATCGAACACCTGCTATATGAACAGTGTGGCTTGCTCGGCTTATCGGGCATCAGTCGCAACATGCAGGATCTATTAGATCGGCCGGATGACGCAAATGCAGTCGAGGCGATTGAGGCGTACTGTTACCAGGCGCGTCGTCACCTCGGTGCATTGACAGCGGTTCTTGGTGGAATCGACCGGTTAGTGTTCACAGCGGGGATTGGTGCAAATGCTGCGCAAGTGCGTGGCAAGATTTGTGAAGGGTTGGGCTATCTCGGCATCATACTTGACCAGCAGCGCAATATCGCTGGGGAACGGACCATCTCCTCCGCCGATAGCGAAGTTGTCGTGCAGGCATTCCCGACGGATGAAGAAATGACCATTGCACGCCATGTTCACGGCCTGCTTGGTGCTTCCACGATCGGTTAAGAAAGCAAGGGAATGGTATGATTTCGCAAGCGACAAAACTTGAGCACTTGGTCGAGCAGGCAGGCAATTTTGCGCCGCTCCGTGTCGCCGTTGTCGGCGCCGCACAGCCAGTTTTGATCGAAACTTTACACGCGGCCCATGATCTCGGCTTCGTCGAGCCACGTCTTCTCGGCGAGCCGGATGGAATCGCTCGGCTCTGCAAAGAAGCCGATTGGGATGTGCCGCAAAGTTGGATCATTCCCGCTGTCACGGATGAAATGGCAGCGCGTACGAGCGTCGATTTGGTGCACGGTGGAGAGGTTGAGGCAGTTATGAAAGGATTGATCCACACGGATATCCTGATGCGAGCACTTCTTGATAGCGAGAGGGGATTGCGTATTCCCGGTCAGCGAGTCAGTCATGTCTTCGTTACCGAGGTAAAGACGTATTCAAAGTTATTGGGAATTACAGATGCGGCAATCAACATATCACCCAATCTAATCGCCAAATCGCAAATCCTTCAGAACGCGGTTGACTTGTTCCGCGTGCTAGGTGTCGAAACTCCAAAAGTGGCTGTGCTTTCCGCCGTTGAGACTGTTAATCCTGATGTCGTCTCAACTTTGGACGCTGCATGCCTGACGCTGATGGCGCAACGCGGCCAAATTAACGGGGCGTTGGTCGAAGGGCCGCTCGCGTTTGATAACGCCATCTCCCGAAGCGCGGCTCAAGAGAAGGGTATTGCGTCGCAGGTTGCTGGGTGCGCGGATATTTTGCTGGTTCCAGATCTGGTTTCAGGAAACATACTGGCGAAAACTCTAGAATATCTAGCCAGCGCGGTTGCTGCCGGTGTCGTGGTTGGGCTAACCGTTCCAGTGGCGTTGACATCACGCGCCGACCCAGCGCCGTCAAGGCTGGCTTCTCTTGCTCTTGTCGCAGCGATGCACTCCCGCGCGCCGAGAATCTTGCGGGCAACCAGCAGTCAGGAATGTAGCCTTCATGCCGCCCCACAGAACGAAGGGTCGTGCTGCCCGATATGAGAAGCCTGTGGGGCCAGGATGAAAGTCGAAATTGCCCTCGAGATCTTAGGTTTTTGCGTAAGAGGTGCGTTAATTGGGTTCGCCGCCCGCTCGTTGGATGAAAGTACCAATCCTTAACGCTGAAACGACCGATAAATCCTCAATACAATATTCTTCTGTTAGATCAAAGAGGGACGCTCGAGTTCAACATATAAGTGAGATTATGACAGGCACATGGCTTTCCAAGTAGAGACAGAATAAGGACCATCGAAAATGACAAAGATTAAACCGACGAGCCACGTTGACAGTTGTTTAAACTTGTCAGGTAGGAAAGGACTGGTAGTCGGAATCGCAAATGAGCACAGCCTAGCTTGGTCTGCCGCAGACCATTTTCGCGCCGCTGGGGCGGATCTTGCCGTTACATATCTGAACGAGAAAGCGAAGCCGTTTGTCGAACCTTTGGCAAACCGGTTGGAGGCGCCCATATTTTTGCCCTGTGATGTTTCCCGCGACGGTGAACTGGAGCGGGTATTTGAAGCGATCCAACATCGTTGGGGGCAACTGGATTTTATTCTTCATTCGATTGCTTGGGCGCGGAAAGACGACTTGCACGGTCGACTGGTAGACTGCTCTGTTGAAGGGTTTGCCGAGTCTATGTTGATTTCTTGCCATTCACTTATACGTATGGCCAAGCTCTCCGAGCCGTTAATGGATTCTGGCGGAAGCATCGTAACTCTTAGCTACTACGGCGCAGAAAAGGTTGTTGACCACTACAACGTCATGGGGCCGGTCAAAGCGGCATTAGAGTCTTCTGTGCGATATCTCGCACACGAGCTTGGCCAAAAAGGAATTCGCGTAAACGCACTTTCCGCAGGGGCGGTGGAGACCCGAGCCGCATCGGGCATCAAGCATTTCGATGAACTTCTAAATGAATCGCGTCGAAGGGCGCCACTTCGCCGAACCGTATCGCTCGAAGAAATAGGTCGCGCAGCGTTGTTGTTGGTCAGTGATTACACATCTGCGATGACGGGAGATGTATTGTATGTAGATGCGGGGTTCCACAATGAAGGGATGGTGTTTCACTGAAAGTCTTACAGCTTGATAACTTTATCAATCCGGATGGACGCAAGACATCTCTTGACGCTGCACTATCCACTGAAAACATTCGCGTAGGAAATCAAATTTTTACGTGTCGAGCGCCTTCTTGCGTTCCTCGTATTCGGCCTTGTCGATTTCGCCCCGGGCGAAACGCTCGCCGAGAATTTCGAGCGCACGGTCGTGCGTGCCGGCGTCGCCCGACTGTCCGCGATGGCCGAAAATCTTTAGAACGACCACGACCGCGACGACGACGATGCCTACCATCAGCAGCATCATCAACGGGCCCATGAACCAGTTGCCCCCCATCATCGGATGATTGCCGTATCCACCATATCCATAACCGGCATCGGCGAGCGCGGCGCCCGTTCCGGCGGCATGGACGCCGATCACGATCAACAACGAAAGTATAGACGTCCGTTTCATATTCATACCCTCCAACTCATAGCCGTCGCCCATTGCAAACGGTTCCCGTTTCGGCGAAACCGCACACGGATACTTATGCCGATCCTGTACACATGCATTGATTTAAATCAAGGAAATCCCGGCGTTACCGGTTTAGGCAATAATCAACCGTAACCCCCTTGACCTTCCAGTTACTGGAAAGAATACAAACAGTATATTGGTTCTGAACGGAGATTCATTTGATGAGCGGTCACGCGTCACACCAACATCACGACACGGCATCGTCGGTCCGGGATCCGGTCTGCGGCATGGAGGTCGATCCCGGGGCTGGCACGCCGTCGGCCGAGTACGAAGGACACGACTACCATTTCTGCTCCAAGGGGTGCTGGAACAAGTTCCAGGCGTTGCCGGGCGATTTCGTGAGCGCGGAAGACCCGGTGTGCGGCATGTCGGTCGACCGCGCCTCGGCGAAGCACCTGCACCGCCACGAGGGGACGCTGCACTATTTCTGCTCCGCCGGGTGCAAGGACAAGTTCGCCGCGCGGCCGGACGACTACCTCGGCGGCCGCCCCGAACCGGAGCCGATGCCCGAGGGCACGATCTATACCTGTCCCATGCACCCGGAGATCGAGCAGGTCGGTCCCGGCACGTGCCCGAAATGCGGCATGGCGCTCGAACCCAAGGGTGTGCCCGCCGCCGACGAAGGACCGAACCCGGAACTGGTGGATTTCAAGCGGCGCTTTGCGGTCGGTGCGGTCCTCACAGTGCCGCTTCTCATCCTGACAATGGGGCCACTTGTGGGTCTCCCCGTGCGTGAGTGGATTGGTGAACGCACCGCGCTCTGGGCCGAATTGATCCTTGGCACGCCTGTCATTCTCTGGTCCGGCTGGCCGTTTATGGTTCGCGGTTATCAATCATTCCGGACCATGAACCTCAACATGTTCTCCCTCATCGGTATGGGCGTTGCGGCGGCGCTTCTCTTCAGCATCGTCGCCGTGTTAGCGCCGGGTATCTTCCCGGACGGCTTTCGCGACGCGGACGGTCATGTCGGCGTCTACTTCGAGGCCGGCGCCGTCATCGTGGTGCTGGTTCTGCTCGGCCAGATCCTCGAGCTCGGCGCGCGTGAGCGCACCGGCGCCGCGATTCGCGCGTTGATGGACATGGCTGCAAAGACGGCGCGCGTGATCCGCCCGGACGGTACCGAGGACGAAATCCCCATCGAGGATGTTCAGGTCGGCGACAGGCTCCGTGTCCGCCCCGGCGAGAAAATCGCGGTGGACGGCGAGGTCGTCGAGGGCCGCTCGTCGGTCGACGAGTCGATGATCTCCGGCGAGCCGGTCCCGGTCGAGAAGGTGCCGGGCGATCCGGTCACGGGCGCCACCATTAACGGCACCGGCAGCCTCATCATGGAAGCCAGGCGCGTCGGCAGCGACACCATGCTGTCGCAGATCGTCGAGATGGTGGCGAACGCGCAACGTTCCCGTGCGCCGATCCAGAAGCTCGCCGACAGCGTCGCCGGCATGTTCGTGCCGGCGGTCATCGGCGTTGCGGTCCTGGCCTTCATCGCGTGGTCGGTGTGGGGGCCGGCGCCGGCATTCTCCTATGCGCTTGTCGCGGCGATCGCGGTGCTGATCATCGCGTGCCCGTGCGCCCTCGGCCTGGCGACGCCGGTGTCGATCATGACGGCGACCGGACGCGGCGCGCAGGCGGGCGTACTGATCAAGAACGCCGAGGCGCTGGAACGGTTCGCCAAGGTCGACACGCTGATCGTCGACAAGACCGGCACGTTGACCGAGGGCAAGCCGAAGCTCGTCGCGGTCGATGCCGAGAACGGTCACGATGAGAACGAGGTGTTGCGTCTCGCCGCCAGCCTGGAGCGGGGCTCCGAGCATCCGCTCGCCGAGGCCATTGTCTCCGGCGCCCGGGAACGCGGCGTCGATCTCGCCGACGCATCGGATTTCGACGCGGTGACGGGTAAGGGCGTCAAGGGCACGGTCGTCGAGCAGCTT
>MRWG01002037.1_pt1 | contig 11155 bp, 6 predicted proteins | sample 1013341 | NCBI WGS metagenome assembly MRWG01 (sample SAMN06117577, study PRJNA244670) | biofilm metagenome | biome: Water; feature: Cathode Biofilm; material: Biofilm; isolation source: microbial consortium enriched at the cathode of a solar microbial fuel cell | place: USA: District of Columbia ... | reverse complement strand
ACAGCAGATCTCGTCCCAGGCGGAGCTGCTGGAGTCGCGGGCCCGGTTGCGTGAGGCCGAGGCCGAGCGGCAGGCAGCGCTTGAGGCCTTGCGCCTCTACGGTCTGGGTGCGGATGAAATCACGAGCACCGAGCGCGGCGCATCACTGTCCAGGCTGACCCTCACGGCCCCCATTGCCGGTGTGGTGCAGCAGCGTGACCTGGCCCCAGGGCAGACCTTAGGGCCGAACGACACGCCGATTCACATCGTCGAGGACGCCCGCATGTGGCTGATGATCGATGCGTCCGAATCGAATCTCGACCTACTGGAGGTGGGCCAATCGGTCGAGTTCACCTCGAGGGCCCTGGATGGCCGCTCGTTCACCGGCACGCTCGACTGGATTTCCCGGGAGCTCGACGAGCGGTCCCGCACGGTGACGCTGCGGGCCGTGCTCGACAACGCAGAGGGCGTTCTCCGCGCTGGCCTTTTCGGCACCGCTCGCGTGCAGACCGGCAGCGACGGGGATGGGCCGCCGCGCGTACCCATCGACGCCGTGCAGCGGCTCGGCGAGCAGGACATCGTTTTCGTGCCAGCTGAGGAGCGCCATGCGTTTCGTGCGCAGCCCGTGATGCTCGGTCACGAAGGTGGCGGCTGGGTGGAGGTGGTCTCGGGGCTCGAGCCCGGCGACCGCCTCGTTACCGAGGGCGCTTTCGATCTGATGTCGACGCTGACGGCATCGTCGCGAAGCGCCGAGCATTCGCACTGAGGTCGGGGGGTAAGACATGATTGAAGGACTGGTTCGTTACGCCCTGGCCAATCGGTTGATGGTGCTGGTGGCGGTTGCTGCCGTGATCATCGGCGGCTATCTGTCGTTTCGCGCTCTACCGGTGGACGCGTTTCCCGATGCGACGCCGACCATGGTGCAGGTGTTCACGTCGAGCCCGGGGCTGTCACCCGTGGACGTCGAGACCCTGATCTCCTATCCCGTGGAAATCAGCATGTACGGGCTGCCCGATCTCGAGAAGGTGCAGAGCACCTCCATCTTCGGACTCTCGCGCGTGGACGTCTATTTCGAGGACGGCACCGATATCTACTTCGCCCGCCGCCTGGTGCTGGAGCGCCTGGCGGACGCCCGGCGGCAGATCCCGCCTGGGCTCGGCGAGCCCGAACTCGGCCCCATCACCACCGGGCTCGGCCGCATCCTCATGTACACCCTCGTCAACAACGGCGACGCGGATTACTCGCTGATGGAGAAGCGCACGATCCAGGACTGGATCGTCAAGCAGCAGCTGCGCACGGTGCCGGGTGTCACGGGCGTGCTCTCCATCGGCGGTTACGAAAAGCAATACCAGGTTCGTCTCGACGCCAATGCGCTGATCGCCCGGGACCTCACCGTTGCCGACGTGCGCACGGCGCTGGCCGCCAATAACCGCAACGTGGGTGCCTCGTTCATCAATCGAGCCGGTGACGAGTATATCGTGCGCGGCTTCGGCTGGATCTCCCCGGACGAAGAGGGCATCCGCGACATCGGCAACGTCATCGTCGCCGAGCACGAGGGCAAATCCGTGTACGTGCGGGACATCGGAGAAGTGACCTACGGCGCCGCCGTGCGTCGCGGGGCGCAGGTTGCGAACGGCGAAGAGTCTGCCGGCGGTTACGTGTTCAAGCTCATCGGCACCAACACGCAGCAGGTGCTGGAGAACGTCGAGGCGAAGATCGCCGAGATCAATCAGTCCCTGCCGGAGGGCCTGCGGGTCGAGCCGTTCTACTCCCAGGCGGAGCTGGTGGAAAAGGCCATCGGCACCGTGGAACGGGCCCTGCTCGAAGGCGCTGTGCTGGTGCTGCTGTTTCTGTACCTGTTTCTCGGCAACGTGCGCTCGACGCTCATCGTCATCGCGAGCCTCCCACTGTCGGTGCTGGTGGCCTTCATCGGCATGCGCTACGCGGGGTTATCCGCGAACCTGATGAGCCTGGGTGGCCTGGCCATCGGCATCGGCATGATGGTGGACGGTGCGGTGGTGATGATCGAGAACATCTTCCGCCACCTCGAGGAGCGCGGTGACTCGGACCTGCCGATGACCCGGCTGGTGGGCGAGGCGGCCCGGGAGGTGGCCCGTCCCATCGTCTTCGCCATGATCATCATCATCATCGTGTTTCTGCCGCTGTTCACCCTGGAAGGGGTGGAAGGCAAGCTGTTCAGCCCGATGGCTTACACCATCAGCTTCGCGCTGGTGGGCGCGCTGCTGCTGGCGCTGACGCTTGTGCCTGTGCTGGCGACGTTGGCTTTCAGGAAAGGCAGCGTTCATGGTGAGCCGCGGCTGGTCGTATGGCTGAAGAGTCGCTATCGGCCCCTGCTGAAGCGCGCCATCGCTGCGCCCAGAGCGGTGTTCGCGACGGCGCTGGTGGTCTTTCTGGGTAGCCTGGCGCTGTTTCCGCTGCTCGGCACCGAGTTTGTGCCGACACTTCGGGAGGGCACATTGCAGGTTCGGTCCACGCTGCCACCGGGCGCGAGCCTCGAATCCGCCATCGAGTACGGCAAGCGAATCCAGACGGTGCTGAGGGAGTTTCCGGAGGTCACCGGGACCTATTCCCGGGTCGGCCGTGCCGAAGTCGGCGGCGATCCCGAGCCCGTTAACGTCGTGGCGACGGTCGTGACGCTGGAACCGCTCGATGAGTGGGATTCGGGACGTTCCTACGAGGATCTGCAGAGCGCCATGGCGGAGCGCGTGAGTGCGGCCGTGCCAGGACTGGCCAACAACTTCTCGCAACCGATTCAGCTGCGTACCGACGAGCTGCTGTCGGGTGTTCAGGCGCAGCTCGTGGCGAGCATCTACGGTGACGATCTCGAAGAGCTCGCCCGCATCGGCGGCGAGGTGGAAGCGCTGGCGCGCAATGTGCGGGGTGCCACGGACGTGCGTATGCAGCAGCAAGGGGGCAAGCGACAGGTGGTGGTCCGTCCGGACCGGGATGCGCTGGCCCGCTACGGCATCAACATCGACGACGTGCTGGGGACGTTGGAGGCCGGCGTCGGCGGTACCACCGCAGGTTTGGTTTTCGATGGCATCCGCCGTTTCGACATCTTTCTACGGCTGCAGGCGGATCAACGCGAACGTCTCGATCTGATCCGGGAATTGCCGCTGCGCGGCGCCGGTGGTGCGATCGTGCCGCTGTCCCGGGTGGCCGACGTGGATCTCTACACAGGACCGAAGCAGATCTCCCGGTCGAACGCCAGCCGCCGGCTCTACGTTCAGATGAACGTGCGGGGCCGTGACATGGGGGGCGTCGTGAACGAGCTGCGCGGGCTGGTACGCCAGGAGATCGACATGCCACCAGGCTACTTCGTCGAGTTCGGCGGCCAGTTCGAGAACCAGGAGCGGGCCATGAACCGGCTGCTGGTAGTTGTGCCGATCACCCTCGGGCTCATCTTCCTGCTGCTGTTCTCAGCGTTCTCGAGTCTGCGGTATGCCACGTTGATCTTCATGAACGTGCCATTCGCTATTACGGGAGGAATTCTGTCTCTGCTGATCTCCGGCCTGTACCTATCCGTGCCGGCGGCCGTCGGATTCATCGCCGTGTTCGGCGTGGCGGTGCTGAACGGCGTGGTGCTGGTCAGCTACATCAATCAGCTGCGTGAGCAGGGCATGGCGCAGAACGAAGCCGTCGCGGTGGGCGCCGAACGGCGCCTGCGTCCCGTACTAATGACGGCGTCGGTGGCCATCCTCGGACTGATTCCGCTGCTGCTCGCCGACGGTATCGGCTCCAACGTGCAACGGCCGCTTGCTGCGGTGGTGGTGGGCGGTCTCGTGACATCGACGCTGCTGACCTTAGTCGTGTTGCCCAGCGTCTATCGCTGGTTTGCGATGCCGCGCCGGGAGGTGGAGGTGTGAGCAATACAAGGAGAGAGCGATGTATGAAATCAAGGCTTACGTGAAACAGGGTAAGGCCGATCATGTCGTAGACGCGCTGGCGCAGCTTGAGGGCGTCAAAGGGATCGCCGTAGTACCCCTTCAGGAGTACGGCCACGCCCAGGGCTCCGGCAAGTTGACCAAAGTCGAAATGGTCAAGCTGGAACTCGACGTATCCTCCAGGGAACTGGCAGACACCGTGGCACGCTGCATCGTCGAGCATGCCAGAACGGGCGAGGGTCATACTGGCGACGGGCACGTGTTGGTCTCGGAAGTGGGGCGAGCCATCCGCATTGAAGACGGGGCGGACCAGGCCTGAGCGAGGAGGAGCCGATGCGACTCGAGGATGTGCGCCGCAATTACGACTCGGCAGCGGCCTACTACGATGCCGCGACGAACCTGTTGTTTCACCGTCTGCTGGGACTGTATCGGTGGCGGCGCAGGTTGATCGCGCGACTCGAGCTTTCGCCTGGCGAAACGGTGCTCGATGTCGGGTGCGGCACTGGCAACAACTTCCCGCTGATTGAGCAGTCAATCGGCCCTGAAGGGCGCATCATTGGTGTGGACTATTCGTCCGCTATGCTCGATCGGGCCAGCGACCGGTGCCGCCGGGCCGGCTGGTCCAATGTCACCCTGCTTCAGGATGATGCGGCGCGGCTGGAGCAGGTCCGGGATCAGGCGGATGCCACGGTGTCTGCGTGGTGTCTCGGGATCGTGCACGATCTTCCGGAAGCGCTCCGGCGAATGACCGAAGTCACCCGGTCCGGGGGGCGGGTCGCCGTCATGGACTTCGATCGTGCGCGTGCGGACCGAGGACCGCTGCGGTACCTCTATCCGGTGTATCGCCGAATACTGATCGCTGCTGGCATCGACAGCCCGGAAGACCTGGAGGACGATCGCCTTAAAGCCCGCTGGGAGTCCGGCCGCCGGTATCTCAGGGACCATCTCGAGGAGATGCGTGAGGAGCGCTACCTGTGAGACATGGGGTTCCTCGTCAGCGGGAGTAACCGGGCGTGAACGACTTCTTCGTCGTGCTGTTGCTCGCGGCACTGCCGGCCATCGGCAACTTCGCTGGCGGAGCGCTGGCGGAGCTCCGGCCGCCCACGGCCCGGCGCCTCAATTTCGCGCTGCATGCTGCGGCCGGCATCGTCCTGGCCGTGGTGGCGGTGGAGCTGATGCCGCGTGCTCTGGAAAGGCTGCCTGCCTGGATGATTGGCCTCGGCTTCGCCGTCGGCGGTTTGCTCTATGTCGCCCTGGATTCGCTGGTGACGCGCCTGCAGTCCGATCAGGCCGGGACCGGCGCGTGGATGATCTACGGGGCCGTTGCCGTCGATCTTTTCATCGACGGTCTGCTGATCGGCGCCGGGTCGTCCGTGAATCTCGGGCTAGGCCTGGTGCTCGCCGCCGGCCAGGTCATGGCCGACCTTCCGGAGGGCTATGCTGTGATCGCTAATCTGAGAGAACGCGGGATTTCTCGACGCCAACGCATCTGGTTGTCTGCCGCCTTCCTCCTGCCGGCGCTGGGAGCGGCGGCGGTGGCTTATCTGCTCCTGCGGGGGCAGCCACCTGAGTGGAAGCTGGGTGTGTTGATGGTGGGGGCAGGGCTGCTGACGGTTGCCGCGATCGAAGACATGATCGGTGAGGCGCATCAGGGTCAGGAGGATGAGCGACGTTCTCTAGTCGCGCTGGTGGGCGGATTCGTGCTGTTCACCGTGATCTCTGCAGGTCTCGGTGAGTGAAGTCGCAAGTCGCGAATCGTAGCTGAGCGCCCGAGGCCGATGCTGCATGAGGCTGGGAAACTGCGGTCCGACGGGGCGAGAAGTGCATTTGGGTAATTGTCGGATGTCGACGACGTTCGTCGATTGCTGCGATACGCGAGACTTTCCCTAATCACCCTGCGCTCGGCTACTAGAGTGCCCGCCATGCGGCCAAGCCTGCGAATATCAGAAAAGCCGTGCCGCCTGCCCGGTGCAGCCAGAGTGTTTGCATGCGCGGGTGCGATTGGAATGTGGCAAGGATGACCATCTCGGGAAACGGCGGGAGTAAGAGCGCGGTGGAATGGGTAGAGAAAATCGTTTGGATTAGACACGATCTGGACACGGTAGCCTTGTAAGCCATTGAAGCAACGGCAAACACCGAGGGTTCGAATCCCTCCCTCTCCGCCAACCAAACACGGGGCCCAACGGGCCCCGTTTTTGGTTGGTGAAGCGGGCTGACGAGTCGGGGCCCCTCAGGTTCGACAAATCCGCGGAGCGGATTTGGACGTCGCCGCGCAGCGGCGGCGCCCCGAAGGGGTGAGGCGCGGTCCCGCGCGCCGAATCAATCCCTCCCTCTCCGCCACTCAGTCTTTTTGATTCTCCACGTTCTGCGATCTCTCGGAGAAAGTGAGTGAAATTCAGGGGGTTAGGCCCATAGACGAGATCAAGTAGCGGGTGAGCAAGGCGCTCGTGGCCTCGAATTCTCTGACTCTCCCCCGATTTTCTCTATCTACGGTTTCGGCGATACGTTTTGGTCAGGATCGGCCGAACCTGCCAAGGAGCGGTCATTCGCGTCCGACGGAACCGAAGAGCCGAACGCTTCGATTGCCAGGGCCAAAAAGGAATATAAGCAGCCGTGAGGCGAACGCCTCGGAACCGAATATTCCTACGGATTTACGGCTGACTGCTTGGAGATGTGCTCTGGACTTCCAGCAAACCCTTTGCCGCATCATAGTCACCGTTGGACTTTTCGAGAGCCTCCTTACAGGCGCGGATTGCTGCTCCGGTCTCCTTTCTGAGCGCTATTACCATCTGCACCATCGTACGGGCGGAATCCGATGGCCCGCGACCGCTCGCTCTTGATAAGTAGGACCTGATCCCCTCAACGAACAACCTAAGTTCAGCTCCCTCAGGGCCCTCTAGAAGTCCCTTTTCGTGCACTTCGGACACATGAGCCGGACCATGTCCACCTACAGCCGGGAACCACCTCTCCAACTCTCCAACCCATACAAGGAAAACGCCTTGATCTGACATTTCCTTAAGAAGCGTGTCGAACGCAGTTATGCATTGCCCGCCAGGCAAGATCGCTCTGCCGCCCCGCTTCAGTTTCTGCCAGCCTGTGGTCTTCCTCGCAACTTTAGCTATTCGATTAAGCGCCTCAGCCGGAGTGGGGTCTTCATCGTTCACACCGTCCAATGACTCGAGCACGGCTTTCTCTATGGTGGCTTTGGTGGGAGTTTCCGCGAGCGTACTCACCCCGGACTCAATCGCATTTAGCAGAGGGTCCCACGCGCTGGACCACGCTCCACCTATAGATTCGACAATACTCCTCAACAAGTCGCGTTTGGCCAAAAGATCTAGATCGACGACAACTGCAGTGGGGACCGAGACGGCCGTGAGTGCGGAAGCGATCACGGGTATCCTTCCTGAACCTCCACCGTGCGTAAAGTGGATTCCAGATGAGCCCGCGTCGTCGATATTGTCAATAGCTGACTCATACAGCCGGCAGTCGGGATCCCCTTCGCAAACCAATGTTCCCTCACTGAACAGTCCGTCGAGCACATTCGAATAGCGCAGAGCCGGATTTGACCATAATGCCTCCAAGTCTTTCGGCTGCAGCACGGAAGCTGGATTCGTCTCTCCTGAGCGCTTGATCCTGACGATCAAAACGTCCTCCGAATTCTGCGACGAGAGGAACCCTTTGACGACATTCGCATCGTGGGTTGCTACGAAGACTTGGCTTACGTGACGCTTCAGATCGCTGATAGCCCTTCCGATCTTCTCGGCCTGAGGGGGGTGAAGAAATGCTTCTGGTTCATCGATCAGTACGAATAGATGGGAACCAGCCAGCAACTCCATCAGCATCCCTGCATAGCTGCGGATGCCGTGCCCTTGATTTTCCAGAGCAGGGAGGCGACGTAGGGCCGATACATATTCTCTAGTCGGGATCCCATGGCGGGTGAAATCTGGTTCCACGCTAGGGATACCAAGACGAAGCACGAAAGTGTTGCCTCCTGTCGTATCGAGAGTAAGCGCGACTCCAAACGCTGCTTCTGAAAGCGCTGAGAGTTGCTCGATCAACTCAGCTTCCCGAGCGAGAATATGGATGGGGTGCTCTGGTTGTGCTTCGGCCAGGTCGATCGCCTGCACGGCCTTCGTCAATGACAGGCGTTCTTCCGCGTTGGCAAAGACCGATACTAGCCTGCCAATCCTCGTTGACATCGTACCGGCACGAACATCGCGTTCGGCTTTATCGACTGATATGCGATGCCTGCGAGCTTCATAGAAGGTACCGCTTGCGAGGTTCTTAGTCGGAAATCGCTCAGAGAACCATTGGACTGCAGCCTCTTTGTCTGTGTCCCACTCTAGCTCCGACTCCACCACTATGTGCTCCGTAGCGTCTAGATCTCGAGCACCGGTCTGCGATGCAATGTTCTGCAAGGCTTTGCTCTTGCCAACATTGTTGGCTCCCACCAAGACGACTACGCCTGCTGGAGGAACTTGTAGCGTCGTTCCATCGTTGAACCTTAGGCTCTTGACTACGACGGGACGCCTTAGTTGCTTGTCTTGATTTTCGCCTTCGTTGCTCATCTAGATAATGCGGACTAATCTAAGGTCCTTTCTCGGCCACCGGGTGGACAACCAGTGGCTATTAATAGCTGATGGGCAAGTGCGGTCTTTCCACTGCTACGAAACAGGGAATGCCATTCAATACAAGCAGCTCCCTCCGAAGCACCACCGCACTGAGATGTTAGCGACATTTCTTAGGAGAGTCGCCGGGCCCCGCATGGCAAAAATCCAGGAATCCGTTCGATAGGAATGGCGACTGCGGTGCGATCGAATAATTGCTCTTTGGTAAGGCCGGCATGCTCGATCGGCGCCGAGGCACTGTAGCGGCGGCAGATTTGAGCCATTCAGTCTTGCTGGTCCGCCTCCCTTCCTGCGGCACAAAAGATCCAGTACAGCGGTACGCCATTGAGCAAGCCACAGGAGCTACACTCGATTGTCTCGTGCAAGAAGAACAACGGCGCACTTCGCTTAGTTACTCTGAGCGTCGAGTCACAGTGCAAGCATCTCAGGAGATCACCGAAAGATCGAGTGAGAGACTGTGTGATGCTTGGTCGGCCTGGCAGAAACAGCGCCTGCCAAGTACCCATTGTTACCAGACGGAGGTACTCAATCGTCTTCTCGTGAGCGTCGCCGATTCTCGAAAGCAACTCGATGCAGACCTGGGCAGCGAACAGGAGTATGTACGGCAAGAGGTTTGTCTCGTCATACAACGGGTCGAAGTGGGCGTCTTCGTCTGGGTCGTTGAAGATGAAATTTAGTTCGTAGTCGTCGGTTCTTAGACTGGCTCCTTGAGATGTGACCAGATGCGTTGCCTTCTGAAAGAACCACTCTAGCCCATGGGCCGAACTCTTGTCGTATATCGCATCGCGAATGAGGATGGGGTCGAAAGCATCTTCGAGCGGTAGTTTTCCTATGGCGGCTTGAAAGATCTCGCCTTTCTCGTCGGAGGTGATCTTTCCGATTTGGAGATGAGAGAAGCTTTCCCGCTCAAACCTGCGCACGAAGTCGGCTTCATCGGCCAATAGCCACACCAGGTACAGCAGGTTTTCCTTCAAAGGCTTACGAAGCAGAGAATAGGCGACGGTGAATTTGCGCTTCTCAAGTGCACGCAGTGCCTCATCGAGGAACTGCACCATGTCGGAGATCAATGCGAGTACGAGATGGCCGACGATATGGTGATGATACAGATCCATCATCTCGTCGTTGCGGAGCAACTCGATCCAATCAAGCTCCTCGGGGTCAACTCGGAGCCGTTCTGCCGCGGCTACAACAGCATCTGAAACCGCGAGGTGGCTCCCGGTCTCTTCCAGACTTTCTGACGAAGAGACAATCTGGCTCAATAGATAGAAACAGAACTCGTGCGATTTCCAGTATTTCTCTGGAATCAGTTCCAAGCGCTCTGCTTCAACAAGCCCGAGATTCTTCACCGTCAATCCCCTGACGCTGGTCGGCCTCGCCTAGCTTAGGGCAAACTATCGTCTCCAAGTGCCGGATTCTACAGGTGGTTCCAATCCCGTGCTGTCTGGCGATTGGCCGCTCCTTGGCAACTTCCGCCAGCCAGACAGGTCCCGGACAGCGACCACTACAATGGCATTGTAGAGGTCGACGGTTCGATCCCGTCTGACCCCACCAATTAAATCAACTACGTAGCCTGCTACTGCTACCCTGACCCTTTCGAACATTGAAGCGGGGGGTGGGTTTTGCCATTGGGCGACTGGTCTATTCTGTGGGGATCTCTAAACGACGCAGCAATCGATGGAAATTGCTTCGATCTATGCCCAATGACCTGGACGCTGCGGCTTTGTTGCCTCCATGCATTCGAAGTCGCTCCATCACCAGCCGGCGTTTGAAGTCGTCCACGGCCGCATTCATATCTAGATCCTGATTGAAATCGAAGGTCTCTGCCGCCGGGGCGCCTTCACTGAGGTGGGGTTTTGGTGCGATCGGGTCGGCCCCAAGGTGCCATAGATCCAGCTCGATGACCCTCCGCTTGTCGTGTCCGCGGCTCAGTGCGCGAATGATGCCACGGGACAGGCAATGCTCGAGTTCTCTCACGTTGCCGGGCCATGAAAATCCGGTCAGCCACTTGCGAGCCTTTGGGCTCAGTCGCACTCCGCGTAATCCAAGCCTTCGCTGATCCCGTTCGAGCATGTAGCCAGCCAGGATTAGAATGTCCTCCGCACGTTCCCGAAGCGGCGGTACGACGAGCGGATAGACGCTGATCCGGTGGTACAGATCTGCTCTGAAATGACCGGCTGCAACTTCGGCCTTCAGATCCCGGTTCGTCGCGGTAATCAGGCGGACGTCGACCGTATGAGATTGATCGCTGCCGATTCGTTGAATCTCACCGTTCTGTAGGGCGCGCAATAGCTTGGCCTGGACGGTGAGGGGGAGTTCCCCAATCTCATCGAGGAATAGTGTTCCCTCGTGCGCCAGCTCGAATTTGCCGGCCCGGTCATCGGTAGCTCCGGAAAACGCGCCACGCACGTGCCCGAATAACTCGCTCTCGGCGATGTTCTCCGGCAATGCAGCGCAATTGACGTGAATCATTGGCTCGCTGGCACGGGCAGAATGCCGATGAATGTGGCGAGCAATCAGCTCCTTGCCGACACCGGTCTCGCCGAGAATCAGTACCGTCAGGTCAGATGCGGCAACCGTTTCAGCCTCCACCTGCAGCTGCTTTATGAGCGAGCTTTCGCCAATGATCTCGTCGGGAGTTCCGGA
>MRWG01002036.1_pt1 | contig 11155 bp, 11 predicted proteins | sample 1013341 | NCBI WGS metagenome assembly MRWG01 (sample SAMN06117577, study PRJNA244670) | biofilm metagenome | biome: Water; feature: Cathode Biofilm; material: Biofilm; isolation source: microbial consortium enriched at the cathode of a solar microbial fuel cell | place: USA: District of Columbia ... | reverse complement strand
GTCCGCGGGCCGTTGGCGCGCGCCGCCTCGAGCACCGCACGGCCGCCGTCGATGTTGACCCGCATGGCGGCGTCGAAATCGGCTTCCGAGCCGGCGCTGACCATGGACGCCAGATGCACCACCGCATCCGATCTTTCGATCACGCGGGCGACCATGTCCGCGTCCGCGATGTCGCCGGCGATCATCTCGGCCCTGCCCTCAAGCGCGCCGAGACCATCCGGCGGCACGGCGATATCGAACAGCGTCACAGTGTCGCCGCGATCCAGCGCACGTTCGGCAATCAGGCGACCCAGGAACCCGGTGCCGCCCGTAATCACGAGCTTCATGATGTCATTCCGCCGCCGTCTTCGCCCTGGCGCGCTCGACCAGTTCCTGCAGGCAGTCGTCGGCGAGCGGTACGATCGGCGTGAAGTCGCGGTGCGCGATCCACGGCTTGCGGGTATACTTGGTGATGTGGTTGGAGACCGCGCACAGGCTGAGGTACACGATCACCCGGTCCCACGGGCTGATGTTCGGCGGGCTTGCGTGCACAAGGTTGCCGTGGAACATCAGCACCGAGCCCGGCTCGCCGGTCGGCGCGACCACGCCGCCCTCGTCGGCGAGCGTCCGGACCGTTTCACGGTCCAGCGTCCACAGCGGATAGCTGGTGGTTTCCAGGTCGTGCCCGGCCTCGACCACGCCCTTCTTGTGGCTGCCCGGAATGAACAGCAGTGGGCCGTTGGCCGCCGTGACCTCGTCCAGGAACACGGAAATGTTCATGGCGCGCGGCTCGGGCATACCGTCGTCGCGGGCCCAGGTGCCGTAGTCCTGGTGCCACTGCCAGATGTCGCCGTCGAAGGCGGCCTTGGCGTTGATCTTGTACTGGTGCATGTAGACCTCTTCTTCGAGGATCTGCATGATCGGCTCGACAAGGCGCGGATGCGCGCCGAGGCGGCCGTGCGCGTCGTCGTATTCGTGCGCCGCGAAGGCGATGCGCGGCACGCCGGATTTTTCGCGCCACAGTTCCTCGCGGTCGGAGGCATAGATATCCCTCGCCGCGTCTTTCAGGACCTGTGCCTCTTCCTTCGAGAACAGCCCCGGCAGGAACAGGTAACCCTTTTCGTCGAATTCGGCCAGTTGCGCGTCGGTCAGTTTCATGGCGTTCCTCCCACAGAACGGATTTTGCGCATTGTAGCGCACCAATCGAACTTTAAAAATACGCGAAGGCGATCAGGACTTTTCCGGGAACAGCCCCTTGAGCCCGTCCTTTGACGCGTCGCAGACACCGCGTTCGGTGATGAGCCCGGTGACGAGGCGTGCCGGCGTCACGTCGAAGGCCGGGTTGCCGCCCTGCGCCCCGTCCGGGACGATCTCCACCGTGACCACGTCGCCCGACGCGGTCCGGCCCTGGATTTTCGTGACCTCGTCGGCCGAGCGTTCCTCGATCGGGATGTCGCGGCCGTCCTCGATGGTCCAATCCACCGTCGGCGACGGCAACGCGACGTAGAACGGCACCTTGTTGTCGTGGGCGGCGAGCGCCTTCAGGTACGTGCCGATCTTGTTGCAGACGTCGCCCGCCGCGGTGGTGCGGTCGGTGCCGGTGATACACATGTCGACGCGGCCTTCCTGCATCAGGTGCCCGCCGGCGTTGTCGGCGATCACTGTCAGCGGCACGCCGTGGCGGCCCAGTTCCCACGCCGTCAGGCTGGCGCCCTGGTTGCGGGGCCGGGTCTCGTCGACCCAGACATGCACCGGGATGCCGGCGTCATAGGCCTTGTAGATCGGCGCCAGCGCCGTGCCCCAATCGACCGTCGCCAGCCAGCCGGCGTTGCAGTGGGTCAGGATGTTGACGGCCTCGTCCGCACCCTTTTTCTCATGCATGTCGCGGATCAGGGCCAGGCCGTGATCGCCGATGGACGAGCAGATTTCCACGTCCTCGTCGCATATTTCGGCGGCACGCCGATAGGCCGCAACGGCGCGTTCATTGGCCGACATGGGGTCGAGCAGCGTCTTCATCTCGTCCAGCGCCCAGCGCAGGTTGACCGCCGTCGGCCGCGTCGCCAGCAGCTTATCGTAAGCGGCCTTGAGGTTGGCATCGGACGCATCCGCCTGCATCGCCAGCGCCATGCCGTAGGCCGCGGTCGCCCCGATCAGCGGCGCGCCCCGGACCAGCATGTCGCGGATCGCCGTCGCCGCGTCGTCGACGTTTTCCATGCGCACGGTAACGAATGCGAACGGCAGGCGCGTCTGGTCGATGATCTCGACCGCCCAGCCGTCGTCGGCGAGCCAGATGGTGCGATAGGGAACGCCGTCGACTTTCATGGTTTCTCCTTACAGCACCCGGCCGGCAATCGCGTCCAGCATGGCGACGAGGCCCGGGTCGCGGGCGTCCGGGTGCGTGATCACCGCGTTGTCGAGCGCCCGATGACATCCCTGCGAACAGAGTTCGGTCCGGCCCGAGAGCCGTGGCACCACCTCTTTGACCAGCGAACGCCCGTTGTCGGCGTTGCCCATCAGGACGGCGATGATCGCCTCGACCGTGACGTGGTCGTGGTCCGGGTGCCAGCAGTCGTAGTCGGTGACCATGGCGACGCTCGCGTAGCACATTTCGGCTTCGCGGGCGAGTTTGGCTTCCGGCATGTTGGTCATGCCGATGACGTCGCAGCCCCAGGACCGGTAGAGATTGGATTCCGCGATCGTCGAGAACTGCGGCCCTTCCATGACCAGGTACGTGCCGCCCCGCGCGTGCGGGATGCCGAGCGCGGCCAGGCTTTCCGTCAGCGTATCGCCCAGGCGGCCGCACACCGGATGGCCGAAACCGACGTGCGCCACCAGACCCTCGCCAAAAAACGACTTGGAGCGCGCGAACGTGCGGTCGATAAACTGGTCGACGACGACGAAGGTCCCCGGCGGGTATTCTTCCTTGAGCGATCCGCACGCCGACAGCGACAGGATTTCCGTGCAGCCAAGACGCTTCAGCGCATCGATGTTGGCGCGGAAGTTGAGGTCCGACGGCGGAATGCGGTGGCCGCGGCCGTGCCGGGGCAGGAACGCCATCTCGATACCGGCCAGCGTACCGCGCAAGATTTCGTCGGAGGGTTCGCCGAACGGCGTCGACACCGTTTCCCAGCGCGCGTCCTCGAGACCGTCGATCTCGTAAAGGCCGCTGCCGCCGATAACGCCGATTACCGGCGGCGATACATCCTCGCTCATGCGCCCTCGCCGCGCCGGAGCACGTCTTCGAACAGCCGCATGGTACGCATGCCGGCAATGGCCGCCGCGCGCGGGTCGTAGCTGCCGCGCATGTCACAGTGGAATCCGTGACCGGCCTCGTAGATATGGATCCCCACGTCGGGTTGCGCCTTGCGCACGGTCTCGACGTCGTCGAGCGGGATCGAGGCATCGCTGTCGCCGAAATGCAGAATCGTCGGACATTTGGGCTTTTCGTTCGCGATCTCGTGGATGCCGCCGCCGTAATAGCCGCTGGCGGCATCGATATCGAGCCGGCAGGCGGCTGCGTAGGTCACGAACCCGCCCCAGCAGAAGCCGACGGCGCCGATACGCCCGACGTCCGCGATCGCCGCGCGTGCCGCATCAACGTCGGCCATGACCTGGTCCAGGTGCTCGTTGGCGGTCGCCTTGTGGGCACGGCCCTTCTCGATGTCTTCGGGTTCGTAGCCGACGTCGAAGCCGGGTTCCCAGCGGTCGTAAAGCGCCGGCGCGATGGCCGTGTAGCCGACGGCGGCCCAGCGTTCGACGAGATCGCGGATGTGCACGTTGACGCCGAAAACCTCCTGGATAACGACGACACCGCCCACGGGCTTGCCGTCCGGGTCGGCGCGGTAGGCATCGAACGTGTGGCCGTCCGACGCGGTCAATTTAACCGATTCAGGCATTTGGTTTGGTCCTCCCTAGATGGTCCGAAAAAATAGCCGACGCCCTTGCATAGGGCAAATGAAGACCGGTCCGCCGAGTTTAGGCTTTACTCAGAATCTGAAATTCGCGTTATAATCGTAAATCGCGGGAGGGTGAATTGATGAGATCGAATATATCTTGCGCCGCCGTACTGTCGTTTACCCTGGCAGCGTGCGCGCCGGCGTCGAAGCTACCGCAGGTCGACAAGTCCCGCGCCGAGGCGGAGCGCGCAAAACAATACGAACTCGTCATTGATGACCATGTCTCGGCTTGGAAACGGTTGCACAACACCGCCTATCCGATCCTCCGCAACAACGCCGACTTCTGCGGCGACCGAGTCGGTAAATCCTACAGCTTCAAGTTGATCTCGGCCGGCTATTTCGGTGACGACCTCGAAGAACATGCCCTGAGCGCTGGCATCAGCAAGCGGCCGTACGTCATCGCTTTACCAGAGGGATCAAGCGCGGCGCGCGCCGGAGTCCGCGAACAGGACGTCCTCGTCGCGGTCGGCAACTGGAACGTGCCTGAAGACGACTATTACCGCGAGCTATCGGAACAACTCGAGGAACAGACCGAGGACAAGTCATCGCTCGCAATGACGTTCCTCAGAGACGGTAAGGAACTGGAGGTCGACGTTCCCCTCGACCGCATATGCGACTTCACGCTGGTGCTGCAACGCAAGGAACTGGTCAACGCCTTCGCCGACGGCAAGCGGATCATCTTCACCACCGGTATTATGAATCTGTTGCGCGACGACGACGAACTGGCTGCCGTGATCGGGCACGAGATGGCACACAACACCATGGGCCACATGGACAAGAGATTGGGCAACGCGGCAATTGGATTCGTTTTCGATTTGCTGTTCGCGGGTATCGGCGTCAACACACAGGGCGCATTCTCAAACGCTGCTGGCGCTGCCTACAGCCAGGATTTCGAAGCCGAGGCCGACTACGTAGGGCTCTATTACATGTACCACGCCGGGTACAATATTGACGATGCCCCGACAGTCTGGCGGCGCATGTCGCTTGGCAACCCAGCTTCGATTCAGGACAGCATCATGTCTTCGCACCCTTCTTCACCGGAGCGATTCGTGGCGCTTGAGGATACGATAAAGGAAATTCGCGAGAAGGTCGAAAACGGCGAAGCCATCGCACCAAACGAGGGTTACGAATTCAACGCCAGCGAACCGGAACAACGACCGGACACTGACGATACAGGGAATTAGCTCCTACTCCGCCGCCGATTTGACCTCCGGGCGCATCATTGTGAACACTTCCTGCACGGACGTGTAGTCCATGTAGCCGAGGCGCGCGACCGGGCGGATCTTTTCGACGTCGACGAACCCGTCCTTCAGGAACTCGTCGCGGATATGCACGCCGACGACGCGGCCGACGCAGATCGCGTTGCCGGCCCCGTTACGGTCTTTCGGCAGTTCCATGGTGTCGAAATAGGTGCATTCCATATGGATCGGGGCCGCCTTGACGCGCATCGGCTTGACCAGTTCCGCGGGCTCCATCTCGATTCCGAGATGCCCCGCCTCGTCGACACCGGAATCGTAGGCGGCGCTGGTGTCGTTCATGATCTCCTTCAGATCGTAGGACACCATGGAGCACGTGAACTCGCCGGTCTGTTCAGCGTTATGGATGCTGTCCTTGGGCGCGTCAGCATTGCGCGCACCACTGCCGAACATCACCATCGGCGGGTCGCCGGCGACGCCGTTAAAGAACGAATAGGGCGCAAGGTTCGGCACGCCATCCGGGCTGATGGTCGAAATCCAGCCGATCGGCCGGGGGATCACGCAGCTCTTGAACGGATCGCGCGGCAGGCCGTGCGGTTCATCTGTTTTCCAGAACATGTCTCTCTTCCTCAGTCTTCGTCGACGGGCGCGTCGCCGACGTAGGGTACCGTATGTTCGACCACATCCCAAATGTGGCGCGCCGTCGGCTCCGTCTGCTCCTCGCGGATGTGCGCGACCAGGCCGGCGGCGCGGCTGATCACGGAAAAGCCGCGCATGATCTCGGGCTCGACGCCGATCTCCAGCAGCACCGCGGCGACCGCGCCGGTGGCGTTGATGGTCAGGTGCCGGTCCAGTTCCTCGTCGACGATCGCCGACAGCCGCTGCATGGCGTCGATGTAGATACCGTCGATTCCCTCCTGCGCCAGCGCGATCTCGAACAGGCGCGCAGTGCGCGGGTCGTCCGGTTTGTGCAGGTGATGGCCGAAACCGGGGAGCGGACGTTTGGCGGCGCGAAGCGCCCTGATCTCGCGGCGTGCCGCCGCCTCGAAGCCGTCGTCGTCCTGGAGAAGCTGCATCAGCAATTTGGCGGCGTTCTCCATGGTGCCGACGAACTGCGAGCCGACGTTCAACAGTCCCGCCGCCACCGCCGCCTGCAGCGCCTCCGGCGCCGAATGATAGGTCAGCCGCGTGGCGATGGCGCTCGGCGTCAGGCCGTGTTCCATCAGCGTCACCAGCACCGCGTCCAGGATCGCAACCTCGCCGGGCGTCGCCTTGCGGCCCATGATGTGCATGAACATCATCTCGGTGAAGGTGACGTTGCCCATCAGCCCGCCGACGAGGCCGTCGTCACGGTAATAAAGCTCCTCGTTGGTGTGCGTCGCGAGTTTCGTCGTCGGGCCTTCGGGGGCGTTCATGCCGCGTCCTCTCCGTCCTTGGGTGTGAACATGACCTTGGCTTCGCGCCGAAGCACCTTGCCCACCGGCGAGCGCGGCAATTCGTCGATGATGTGGACGGTCTTCGGCGTCTTCACGGAATCCAGCCGCTGCTTGACGAAGGCGGCGATGTCGTCGCCCGTAACGTCGGCGCCGTCGCGCACCTCGACCGCGGCGGTCAACGCCTCGCCCCACTTTCGGTCCGGCACCCCGAAGACGACGCATTCGGAGACCATCGGATGCTGGCCCAGCACCGCCTCGACGTCACTCGGATAGACGTTGAAGCCGCCGGTGATCACCACGTCGCGGATGCGGTCCTTGATATAGACGAAACCGCGTTCGTCGATGATGCCGACGTCGCCTGTGTGCAGCCAGCCGTCGATGATCGTCTCGGCGGTCTTGTCCGGCATATCCAGGTAACCCTTCATCACCAGATCGCCCTTGAGCACGATCTCGCCGGTCTCGCCCGGCGCCAGAATGTTACCGTCCGTATCCATGACCTCGACCCGGGTCAGCAGCGTGGCGCGGCCGGTCGATGCATAATTCTCCGGCTCGACCCAGTCGGCGGCGCGCATGCAGATCGCGATCTGCGGCGCTTCGGTCTGGCCGAAACAGGTCTCCAGCGCGTTGTTGAAGAGCTTCATGGCGCGCGGCACTTCGTCCTTGCGGATCGCCGCACCCCCGACGATCAGGTGCCTGAGCGCCGAGAAATCCCGGTTCTCGACCCCCGGCTCGTCCATCATCATATAGATCACGGTCGGCGGCACGAACACGCTGGTGATGCGGTCGCGTTCCAGCGCCTCGACGATCGTGTCGGGCTTGGCCGGCCCCATGAACACCTGCATGCCGCCCATCGCGAAGGTCGGCATGATCAGCGTGTTGGTGCCGTGCGTCATCGGCGCCGCCAGCAGGTGGCGGTCCTCGCCGTTGAACCCGAATTCATGCAGCATCGACGTGATGCACGTGTTCCAGACCCGGTAGGTCTGCATGCAGCCCTTGGGCTGGCCGCTGGAGCCGCCGGTAAACTTGATCGCCTGCAAATCGTCCAGGTTCAGGTCGTGGCGTTTCGGCTTTTGACCGTCGAATTTCTCGACCAGCGACGCGATATCGGTCCCGTCGGCGCCGTTGGCGGGTTGGCCGACGAGCCGGGTCGCCGCAGCGCTTTCGACCTTGTCCCGGCAATTCCCATCAACGATGACGATACCGGGGCTCGTGACCTCGCAGATACGGTCCAGTTCCGGCTTACCGTTCCGGGGATTGAGCGGGATCCACGTCTTGCCGGCGGCGAACGTCGCCAGCCACGCCAGCAAATGCTCGAACGTATTGTAACCGCAAATGCCGACGCGGGTCTGCGGCGCCGGATCGATGTCCTGCAGCGCCGCTGCAAGCGCATTGGTTTGGCGTGCCAGTTCGGCGTAGGTCATTTCCAATTCGCCGTCCTTGACGGCGATACGATCCGGAAAGCGTTGCGCCGCGCGCAGGAAATGATCGATCGGCAACATCAGGCGCCGTCCTCGACCATTTCGGCCTTGAAGCGCTTCCAACGCTCGACGTAATGGACCGCGATCCGCGTCAGGTCGGCGATCTGTTCCTCTTTCAGTTGGCGGATAACGCGCCCGGGCGCGCCGACGACAAGCGAATTGTCGGGAATTTCCGTTCCCTCGGTGATCAATGCCTTGGCGCCGATGATGCAGTTCTTGCCGATCTTGGCGCCGTTCAGCACCACCGCGCCGATGCCGATCAGCGAATTGTCGTCGACCGTGCAGCCGTGCAACATCGCCATGTGGCCAACCGTCACGCCCTTCCCCAGTTTCAGGGTATAGCCGGGGTCCGTGTGCAGGACGCTGTTTTCCTGGATGTTCGAGCCTTCGCCGACGATGATCGGGTCGTTGTCACCGCGCAGCACGGCGCCGAACCAGACGCTTGCGTCCTTTTCCAGAGTGACTTTGCCGATTACCGACGCCGTCGGGGCAATCCAGTAGTCGTCACCATGGGTCTGCACCCGGTGCTCGCCGAGTTTGTACTTCATGAAAATCCTCCGTTGACTGGCAGGATTTTGGCATCCGGGGAGAAGGCTTGAAAGGGTCTAAATTTGCCAGCTTTTACCGGAATTGATCAGCGCGAGGGCATCTTCGGCGGATTGCGGCTTGGCGAAGTGATACCCCTGCCCATAGTGACAGCCGAGTTCCTGGAGCTTCTCCTGCTGCGCGTCGTTCTCGATCCCCTCGGCGACGATGTTCATGCCGAGCGCGTGGGCGAGGCCGACAATGCTGTGCACGATGCGGCGGCTGTTTTCCGTCTCGTCCATGCTATTAACGAACGCGCGGTCGATCTTGAGCGTGTCGAGCGGGAACATATGCAGATAGCTGAGACTGGAATAACCGGTACCGAAATCGTCGATGGCCAGCGAGATTCCGAGTTCTTTCAGCTTCTTGAGCGCCTCGGCGGCATGATCCGGATTCTCGACCATCAGGGTCTCGGTGATCTCCAGCTTGACCTGATCCAGATGAACCTTGCTCTTGTGGATGATGCCGCCGATCAGATCGATCTCGTCCAGATCCGAGAGCTGCAGGCCTGATACGTTGGTGCTCATGAACGGCGACGTATCGTCGGGATTCATCTTCGCGAACGCCTCGGCAAACGTAGCCTGATCGCGGAGGCTGGTTTCCAGCGCGAAACGGCCCAACTCGACGATCAAACCGGTGTGTTCGGCAAGCGGGATGAAGTGTCCCGGCGAAACGAACGATCCGTCGTCCTTTTGCCAGCGCATCAGCGCCTCGAAGCCGGCGATCTTGCCGGTGTCGAGCGAGATGATCGGCTGGTAGTGCATGCGGAATTCCTGCGCCTCGAGCGCGCTCATCAGGTCGCGCTCGTCGTGGATGCGCTGGAACGCCATGGCGCGGATTTCCTCCAGCGACGTATTTTTTTTGCCGTCGTCGATATTCAGTCCGGAATAACGGTTCTGCGCATTCCGGAAGCGCGTCAGCACGACCCGGAGGATCAGATTCATCATCGGGTCCGCGGAGGTCAGAGGTTTGATCACACGGGACCGCTGAATAACGATAAGTTCGGTTTCTTCGATCGCAATCACATCGGCGGAGCGCGGCGCATCGTCGATCATCGACATCTCGCCGATGATCTCGCCGGGACCGAGCTTGGCCAGAACGATATCGCCGCCATCCTTCTCGATGATGACGTCGACGGCGCCCCGTTCTATGAAATACGCATGGTCCCCCGGCTCGCCTCGACGAAAGATTGTCTCTCCCGCCTGATACAAGCGCGAATATATGTTTTCAGGCAAGCGTTGCTCCCTTTCTGGGTATCTTCGCGAGTTAGGGTAAGCATGTTGATTCAATTCGGCAATAGCGGCCGTCACAGCATCCCGCCGGGGATCCCAAGGGCGTGCTGCGTGAGTTCGGCGGTGACGTAGTCGAACGCCTCGTCGATATCGTCGGTAATCAGGAAGAGATCAAGATCATCCGGGTTGATCGTCCCGGCGTTTACGAGCGTGTCGAGATTCATCGCCTCGTCCCAGAAGGACTTGCCGAACAACACCGTCGGCACCTTTTTCTTGAGTTTCCCGGTCTGCATCAGCGTCAGGGTCTCGAAGAATTCGTCCATGGTGCCGAAGCCGCCCGGGAACACCAGCATCGCCTTGGCGAGATACATGAACCAGAACTTGCGCATGAAGAAGTAATGAAACTCGAAGCCGAGTTCCCGCGTCACGTATGGGTTCTCGTGCTGTTCGTGCGGCAGCGAGATGTTGAGGCCGATGTTGATTCCGGCCGCTTCCGACGCGCCACGGTTCGCCGCTTCCATGATGCCCGGTCCGCCGCCGGTGCAGACCACGAACCGCCGGCGCGACCCCTCCAGCGTCTTCGACCAGGTCGTCAGCCGGTTCGCAATCGTCCGGGCCGCTTCATAGTAACGCGACATGGCGAGGACACGTTCGGCTTCGGCCATGTCGCCGCCGTGACGTTTCGCCGCATCCAGATGCTTTTCCGCATCTTCCCGGCTCTTGATCCGGGCCGAGCCGAAGAACACGATCGTATCGGCAATATTGTACTCGGCGAAGCGCGCGTTCGGTTCCAGGTACTCCGACAGAATCCGTACCGAGCGCGCGTCGGGACTGTGCATGAACTCCGGGTTCTCGTAAGCCTTGACCGGATCCGGGCGATCCGCGCCGCTGCCGCTGCCGCTGCTCTGGCCGCGCTTGGCCACGGCGCCTACTTGCCCCCGCTCTTGACGGCCCAGCGCTCGGCCGCTTCGTCGTCACTGCTCCGTGCATCGACCCATTTGGGGCCGTCGGCGGTATCCTCCAGTTTCCAGAACGGAGCCCGGGTCTTGAGAAAATCGATCAGGTAGTGGCAGGCCTCGAACGCTGCCTCGCGGTGCGCGGACGCCGCTGCGACTAATACGATCTGATCGCCCGGCTCAAGCCGGCCGTAACGGTGAATGATGAGCGTCGCCTCCAGCGGCCAACGCGCCAATGCCTCGGCTTCGATCTCTTCCAGTGCACGCTCGGTCATGCCCGGGTAGTGCTCCAACGTCATGGCACCGATCTCCGCGTCACCGGCCATGTCGCGAACAA
>MRWG01002035.1_pt1 | contig 11162 bp, 9 predicted proteins | sample 1013341 | NCBI WGS metagenome assembly MRWG01 (sample SAMN06117577, study PRJNA244670) | biofilm metagenome | biome: Water; feature: Cathode Biofilm; material: Biofilm; isolation source: microbial consortium enriched at the cathode of a solar microbial fuel cell | place: USA: District of Columbia ... | reverse complement strand
AAAAGGACACAAGTGGACGACTATTGCGCCGCCCGCAGCGGGATCATCCCGCCGCTACCGTGGAAGACTTTCTCGCCGCCGTTCTCAGCGCGGCCGTTGGGGCGGAAGTCGCCAATAGCGAACGCGAGATGGCGCGTATCAAGGTCACGCCGAGTTTGAACGCTTGGGACCTCTACCAGCGCGGCATGTGGCATTTCTACAAGATGGCCCAGCAAGACGTCGCCGAGGCGCGACGCCTGCTAGAAGCGGCGAAGACATCAGCTCCAGACTTCGCCAGCGCCTATGCCGCGCTAGGCTATGTCGCTGCGGTCGAGGCTTTGTCCGGCTACAGCCGGAACCGAGCCGCAACCTTAGAAGAAGGCTTGCAGAACGCGGAACGCGCAGTAGCGCTGGATGATCGAGACCCGTTCAGCCATTTCGCGCTCGGCCGCTTGTGCACTCTCATCGGTCGACAAGACCGAGCCGTGCTGGCGTTGGAGCGGTCGCTCGAGCTTGACCCCAATTCGGCACAAGCCTGCTACGGATTGGGATTGGCCTATTACTGGGTCGGCCAACCAGAAAAGGGAGCACCTTTCCTCGATCGCGCCATTCGCCTGAGCCCCCGCGACCCTCACCTCTGGTCGTTTCATTATATCAGGGGAAATGCCCGAGCCTTTATGGGCCAAACCGATGGCGCAATCGCCGATCAAAAAGCCGCCATCCGTTACAAAGGCAATGAGTACCTACCCTACCTATCCCTCGCGTTCCTGCTGGGTCAGCGCGCCGAGACCATGAAGGAAGGGCGACAAGCGTATGAAGATGCGCGTCGCCTGAAGCCCGAACTATGCGAAAGCTTCCTGCGTAAGACATTCGGCAACGTCCACCCACCGTTCATCGAGACGTATCTTGAAGGGCTCAGACAGGTTGGGCTCCAGGGTCATTGAAACGCCGCGAGGCAGGTCAGCGCCAGCCCCTACCCCAGTCTTGGTTTTGTCGCCTATGGGTCACCTTCCGCCGGTCGGCCTACAGCCGATGTCGAGGGTGAAGCGGACATAAGCTTCGCCGACGCCCGGTGGCCGATCGGCGCCATGCCCGGAAATCTCGATGTCAGTTCGATGACTGCTGCACTGCGCCCAATCGTCAGCGATGCGTCTTTCTCATGACGCGCCAGCAATCAGCGGAAGTGATCAGGCAGCCGCGATGAGGGCCGCTACCAGAACGGTGTATGCGGCAACGAAAGCATAGAATGCGGGCAGAGCGCCAATATCCAAGAACTGACGGAACTTCCTTGTGGTCCAGCGGGATGCGCTCGCGTTCGTCGTCATCTCTCTTCCCTCGCGCTTTTCCTCACAACCGAGTTGGGGGCTGCGTCGTCCTGTCGCAAGCAGTTTTCGTCAGATACGGCTTGATGAGACAAGCGCGCAACGGATGGAACGGAAGCGCATCTCATGTTGGTTGCCCTGGCTCGAAGAACGGCGCGACGGCGGCAGTGGGTCATCCTCCGCCGACCGACATGTAGCCGCAATGGGGGCAGAGCGGACGTCGGCTTCAGACACCATTGTCGACCGCGGTGCGCCAATTGCAGACGTGGGCTCCGACGGCCCCTAGAACTTCATGGAGACTTTAAGGTCGCTCCTCGAGTCCCGCTTTGCGCAATCCGACTATGATTTGGTCGCGATGGTCTGCCGACTCGAAATGCGCGAGCGGCCCTGCTGCCATGGCGGCTATGGAAAATTCCGGCCTGGCGCGGCGCACTTGTGCGATAACACGGCGCGCTTCATCATGTCGGTTTAGATGGCCAAGCGCCGACACCAGCGCGAGCCCGGACTGGGCGATTTCGGTCCGCGGCAGCTCGAAAGCTCGGCTTGCCCAGATTCTCGCGTCCTCATATTGGCCCTTGCATAGAAGGGCGCGCGCGCCGACGCTTAGGAAGCTCCACATGCCAGGATCGCGGGGGCTGAGCGTGATCGCCATCTCTATAGCAGGGAGCACAAGCTCGATCCGGCCGGCCGCGATCGCAGCCTGGGCCAAGCCAAAATGCGCGACCGCGAAACTCGGATTTAGGTCAATCGCCTTTTCGAGATCCGCAATAGCGAGATCGTGGTCGCGCATTCGCGATAGGACGCGGCCCAAGGCGTAACGGCCCATCGGCTCGTATGCGTCGAGCGCCACAGCTTGTTTTGCAATGTCAAGTTCATCGCCCAGATCGTCGTTGTTCATTCGAGGGAAGCCGAGAAGGGCGGCGCTAACTTCCGCATGGGCTAGACGGGCGTAGGGCAGGGCGAATTCGGGCGCCTTTTCGATGGCCCGACGGAAGTGCCGTCGCGCATGGATACTGTCCTCACTCCGAAACCTTTCATGCCGCCAGACGCCAAGTTGAAATTCATCCCAGGCGTTCAAGTTGGCTGCCGACGTTCGGCGCGCTCGATCCGTTTCCGCTTTTTGCAAGGTTTCTTTGATCATTTCCGCGGTCGCCCGGCTAACCGCGCTTTCGAGATCGAACAATTCGTCAAGTGGACGACGAAATGTATCGGCCCAAAGCACTTCTCCTGTCGCGCCCAAGATGAGCCGCAGCGCCAGTCGCAAAATGCTTCCAGACCGTTGCGCCGAACCGTCCAACACGTACCGCACGCCCAACTCGCGGGCGACAAGGGCCGGGTCGCGGCGCACGCGGCGGAAAGCGAAGCTTGAACCGCGGGCGACGACGCGCAACCAGCGGTGCCTGGAGAGCAAAGCGATAAGATCGTCGGCGACGCCCTCTGCAAAGTAGGCCGCACGTTCGGATTCTGTTCTGTCCGTAAATGGCAGGACGGCGATCGCGGGCGGCGCATTCTCCGCGTTCGGCGGACGTGCGTCGGCGGACGTTGCGCTTATCGGTTGGGCTACACGCGCGCGGATGACAGCCTTGGCGATGTTGGTGGTCGCAGGCTCTGGGTCGGCGTCCAATTCTCGACGAAGCAATGCTTTACAGGCGTCGTACTGCCGCAGCGCCGCGTTGGTCAGTCCCGCGGCGGCGAGCTCGCGAATAAGCAGACGATGCGCGGTTTCGTTTAAAGGATCGATATTGATGGCGCGCCTGGCCGCTGCGATGGCGACATCCAATTGGCGGCGATCGAGCGAGCGCTCCGCGAGGCGATGCAGAACACCTTCAAAAGTCTGCGCTAGCGAGGACTGCTGTATTCTCCGCCAATCGTCGAACGATGCCTCGCTGAGATACAGGTCATTGAGTAACGGCCCTGCATATAGATTGGCCGCCTCAATAAGGTCGGCCGAACGCTCCGAGTTTGCCAGCCGCGCCAAGGCTGCAGTATCCACGTCGACTCGTCCGCTATCGAGCCATATGGACTGTCGATCCCATCCAATAACCCCTACCGCATCGCCAAGGGCGCGCCGAAGCCGGAACAGACACTGGCTCAGGCTGTTGCGGGCATCCCGATCGGCATGATCTCCCCAAAGCAGCGCCGCGAGTTCGCCCCGATCCGTGCGAAACCCGCTTTGCATGGCGACATAGGCGACTATCCCCCGCGCCTTGCCGGCTGGCACGAAGATCTGCGCGTGGTCGCTTGTTTCCAGCCTGAAGGACCCAAGCAGGCTGAGTCGGAGTTCTGTCTTCGTCACGTTCGCGGCCCTCCATCGACCCGCGGCGCATGGCCGCCAGCGAAATGGAGCTAAAGCAATAAAGCTTAGTCGCATTCGGCGACCGGGCGTAAGGCCCACGTAAGACCAGCGTAAGCGGCAGCGGCTAGGCTTTGGGGCGAAGCTTGGAGAAGCAACGAACAAGGGAGCGTCCGCATGCCGGTCTACGTCATCGCCAATGTGAAGGTCACCGACGACAGCTGGGTTCCGGATTATGCTGCGAACGTGCATGAAATCGTGCATCGGCACGGCGGCGAATATCTGACCCGCTCGGGCAACGTCACGACGCTGGAAGGCGCGGAGCCTGACGTCACGCTGATCGCCATCATTCGGTTCCCGTCGGCGGAAGCCGCCGCCGCCTTCGCCAACGACCCGGCCTACGCGCCTTACGGCGCCGCCCGACGAGCGGGCAGCGAGAGCCAACTGCTGATGCTCGACGACAGCGATCTGGCGGGCGCTATATCCTATCTCTCCGCGCCCGACGGCGGCTGAGGCGCGGCCCATGCTGAACGTGCATGTCAGCCATAGTTTGCTGCCCGACGCCGAAGCCGCCGCAGGCGAACTGATCGATCAATGCCGGTCCCAACTCGGCGATGCATCCATGCTCGCCGCGCTCCTGTTCGTATCGAGCGATATGCAAGTCGAGACGATCTTGCGCGTCGTGCGCTCTGCCTATCCGGACGCGGCGCTTGTGGGCTGCACGACCTCCGGAGAACTGTCGTCCGCCGAAGGCTTCTGCGAGGGCTCGGCCGTCCTCACAGCGTTCAGCGGAGACGCCATCGAAGTCCGGGCCGGCGTTGGAAGAGGAACTGGCGCCGACTCCCACGGCGCGGGCGCGGAAGCGGCCCGCATGGCGCTCAGCGAGAGCAAGCTCGATCCTTGCTTCTGTCTTATCTTTCCCGACGGCCTGACGAGCAACTGCACGGCCGTCGTCGAAGGTGTGAAGAGCGTTCTGGGCGAGAGCTTCCCGATCTTCGGCGGCGCGGCTGCCGACGACTGGAAATTCGAGAAGACCAACCAGTTCTGCGGGGACGAAACACTGTCCGATTCCGCTCCGCTCCTGCTGTTCAGCGGAGACATCGCGTTTTCCTTCGGTTGTTCGCATGGATGGACGCCGTTTACCAAGCAGGCGCAGGTCACCCGGTCGGACGGCAATGTCGTCTACGACTTCGATGGCAAACCGGCGCTCGAAATGTATCGCCATTATGTCGGCTCCGACGCGTCGCCGTCGGCGGAATACCCGCTGGCTGTCTTCACCGATCAGGACAGCTCCGACTTCTATTTGCGCGCTGGTATGGCCTTTGACGCGGAAGTGGGCAGCATTTCCTTCGCCGGCGACGTGCCGCAGTCTTCGTGGGTGCAGATCAGCAAGACGGACCGCGACAGCATTATCAAGGCCTGCGAGAATTCGCTCGACACTGCGACGAAAAACTTTGAAGCGCCCAATCTAGAGGCCGCGCTAATCTTTTCCTGCGCGGCCCGCAAGGAACAGTTGGGCACAAGAACCGCCTTGGAGGCAAAGGCGCTGGGCGAACGCCTCAAAGCGGCCGTGCCAGTCGCCGGCTTCTATTGCTATGCAGAGATCACGCCGCTTGTGCGCAATCAGCCGACCTTCGTGCACAACGAGACGTTTGTCGCGCTGCTCCTCGGCGGGTGAAGAAATGGCGAAGGCCGACAATGACCGCGCATCAATCGAGGCGCTCGGGCGGCGCATTTTGGTTCTCGAAAAGGAACTCGCGATCTCGCACCGAAATCGCGCGCGGTTGGAGGATGTGCGCGAGAAGAACCAGCGAATGCTCGAGACGGTCAACGCCGAACTCGTCGAAGCGCTCGATGAGCTGAAGCGCACGCAGGCGTCCTTGATCCAATCAGAGAAGATGGCGGCGCTCGGGCAGCTCACCAGCGGCATTGCGCACGAAATCAAGAACCCGCTTAACTTCGTCAACAACTTCGCGTCGCTATCGGCCGATTTGATCGACGATCTGACCGCGCTGCTGGAGGAGCCGCTGGCCAAGCTGGAGGGGGGAGACGCAGCGGAAGCGCGCGAACTTTTCGCCACCTTGCGCGGCAATCTCGAGAAGATATCTGAACATGGCGGCCGCGCGGATCAGATCGTCAAGAACATGCTCGCCCATTCCCGCCAAGGACCGAGCGCGGCGCGGCCTTTCGAATTAAACGAACTGCTGAGCGAGAGCCTGCAACTGGCTTACCACGGCGCCAGGGCCAGGGATTCGAGCTTCAATATCGAACTCCTGGAGGAACTCGATGCCGACGTCGGAACGGTTGTGGGCCATCCGCAGGAGTTATCCAGGGTGTTTCTCAACCTGATCGCCAACGGGATGTACGCGGCCACCGCCAGGCAGAAAACTGAGACCGACGCGACATACGCGCCTTCGCTTAAGATCCAGTCCGCCGGATCCCCCGACCGGGTCGAGATCGTCGTCGAGGACAATGGTGTAGGCATCCCGTCCGAACTTCAGAAAGAGATTTTCGCGCCCTTCTTCACGACCAAGCCACCGGGCGAAGGCACCGGGCTTGGCCTCTCGATCAGCTACGACGTGGTCGTGAAGCTGCATAACGGCGCGATCGACGTCGAAAGCGAACCTGGGCGCTACACGCGCTTCCGCATCGCCCTCCCGCGCGGGCGGCCGCCCACCGAGGGGGACGGGACATGATGTCCGACCCGGACACCGTCGACCGGTCGACTTCGCGTATCCTCGTCGTCGATGACGAACCCGATCTCGAAGCGCTGTTGATGCAGCGTTTTCGGCGGCGCATTCGTAGCGGCGACCTGGAGTTTTCATTCGCGCGTGACGGCGTTCAGGCGTTGGAGATCCTGGCCGAAAGCGCGGATGTCGACATGGTGCTGTCCGACATCAACATGCCCCGAATGGACGGCCTAACCCTTCTTGGCGAGCTGAAGGCGCTCCATGCCGACCTGCGCGCCGTCATCGTCTCCGCCTACGGCGACATGGCGAATATCCGCACCGCGATGAATCTTGGCGCGTTCGATTTCCTGACCAAGCCGATCGAGTTCGACGACCTGGAAATCACGATCGAGAAGACGCTCGACGATATCGCGCGCCTGCGCGCCGTACAGCATGAGCGCCAAGCGGCCGAACAGGCGAAACTCGTGCTAGCCCGCTATTTCTCCCCAAATATCCTGAACCAGTTGGCTAGCGACCCGAACATAGTTGGGCCGGGCGGCGAGCGCCGGACGGTGACGCTCCTCTTCACGGACCTAGCCGACTTCACGCCGCTGGTCGAACAATCTGACCCAAACCTGCTGGTGCCATTGCTGAACACCTACCTTGGCGGTTTGACGGAGCTCGTTTTCGCGCACGAAGGCACGGTCGTAAAGCTGATCGGCGATGCTGTTCGAGCGATGTTCGGAGCGCCGTTGGCGCAATCGGACCACGCTGATCGGGCGCTCGATTGCGCTCGCGCGATAGACGCGTTCGCCGAGCGTTTCCGCCAGGACTGGAATGCGAAGGGCGTGCCTGTTGGCGAAACGCGGATCGGCGTGAATACCGGATCCGTGATCGTTGGAAACTTCGGCAGCGCCAGTTTTTTCGACTATTCGGCCTACGGCGACGCCATCAACATCGCCGCGCGCCTAGAATCGGCGAACAAGGCACTCGGCACGCGCGTCTGCGTCGCGCAGTCTAGTGTCGAAGCTGCCAAGCGCTTCGAAGGCCGTCCCATCGGCGAACTTTTGCTGAAGGGCAAGCGCGAGGCCCTCGTAGCCTATGAGTTGCTGGCCTCCGCGGATGCCGATCCGACGGCGCAGGACGCTTATCTCGCCGCATACGACCTGATGCGTCGGCGTAACCCGGCGGCTTCGCAGGCTTTCGCCGCCTATGTTGGCGCCCATGGCGACGATGCGCTGGCGAGGTTCCATCTGCGGCGACTTTTGGGCGGACCAACCGACGCGCGCATTGATCTTGGCAAGTAGCCCGTCTGTGTCTGTTTCGACGTCCGTACACGGCCATCTGCAACAGCGCGGGGATAGTCTGAACAGAACCGTTGACGTCGGACTTGGGTCATCTTCCGTCGAGTGGACCTCGGCCGATGTCGGTGGTCAGGCGGACGCACACTTCGCTGACGTCCATCGGCCGTTCGGCGCCAATAGGCGCCATGGCCTGGCGCCGCCGCGCCGTCGCACAGCAGGACGTCAAGCATCGTCCGGTATGACGGCTTCGACGTCGATCTCCATCAACATTTCTGGTTTCGCCAAGCCCGCTACGATCAAACCGGTCTGGCAGGGATGGACGCCCTTCAACCATCGGCCAACGACCGTATAGACGGCCTCGCGGTCTTCTCTTCTGATCAGGTAAATCGTCGTCTTGACCACATGGCTGAGGTCCGCCCCTGCTTCTTCGAGCAAGGTCTTGACGCAGGCCATCGCATTTTCCGCCTGCGCGGCCGCGTCGCCTTCGCCGACGAAGTCCCCATTCAGATCGAGGCCCGTTTGACCGCGCAGCCAGATGCGATTGCCGGCGCGCACAGCCATCGCCAGATCATAGTCGAGCGTCTGGCCGGCATAAATGTCCTTGGTGTTGTACTTCCTGAAGCGCTGATGCGGCATGGTCGGTTCCCTACCTGTGGTTTTGGTTGCTGAAGCTTGCCAAATGCCGCCCATTCTTGTCTCGCGTTTGGAACGGGACCCCTTATCGGCGCCAATCTTGTCCACTTAGCGATAGTGGACACGCCCGGCCTCACTGGCGGGCAGGATCAGAAGCCGCGGAACAAGAGCGCCGTCGCCGAGCGCTTACCTCTGGTCGATCTGGACGATGGTTTTCGCGGCCATTCGGGCCGCATCCAGGAAGGCACGATTGAGCAAGCGGCCCGCTGGGATGGACGGCTGATCGGCCTCATCTGATTCGGTGAATCGCTCCTTGGCGTTATCTGACGAGTCGCAGGAAGCGCAGGATGTTCAGCGCCGAGATGAGGGCGCCGGCGACGTAGGTCAGGGCTGCCGCGTGGAGGATCTGGCGGGCGCCGGGCGCCGGGCGCGTCGTCGGGCGGGATGTACCCGTTCGCCAGGATCGGTAGGGCGCGGTTGAAGCTCGCGTCGAACTCGACCGGCAGGGTCACGAGATTGGCGACGACGCGGATCAGGCCCGCCGCGAAGATCACGACGAACCCGATCACCAGCATGCGCGGCGAGATGGCGGCCCCGCCCAGGACCGACAGCGCGACCGCGGCGGCTGTGGCGATCCGGTCGGCGCGCATGGCTGTGCGCACGATGCGCTGCCGCGCCTTTAGCGGGCCATAGCCGTCCCGGTCCTGTAGCGCATGACCGACCTCGTGCGCGGCCACGGCCACGGCCGTCAGCGAACGGCCCTCGAAGTTCGGCTTGGAAAGGTGGACGGTCTTAGCGTCCGGGTCGTAGAAATCGCCGGGGCCGTTCTCGACCGCTACGTCGTTGAGGCCCGCCTCGTCCAGCAGATGGCGCGCCAGCTCGCCGCCCGTGCCTGGATAGTCCGCACGCTCCGCCGCGTAGCGCGCCATGACGGACCTCACCCAGAACGTCGGCCCGAACACCAGCGCCGCAAACAGGATAAGCAGAATGCCGAGCGCCATGTCGCCCCTGTCGTTGCATCCAGAGCGCCGTCGGCCGCCCACCCTTCAAGATATGTGCAGCCGGGGCCCGGCCGGCAATGCCTGGCGGGCGGGGGCCCTAGCGCGGAAGGCGGCCTGAAATGGGCGACCGCCCCGCCTAGCCCGAAGACGTTATGAGAACTTGCTCACGCGGATGGACGGCGAATGCCCGGAGGCCGAGTTGCTGCGCTCGACATGCGCCGATCCAATTTGTCGGGTGCGCAGACGGTTTGGGCGCGCGCTCGACCTGCTCCCGGAAGGAAGTTGTCAACCGAACCTCTCCCAAATCCAATGCTCCGCCCGCTGTTCCCAGCATATAAATCCAACTCACGACCGCATCGGGTCACCTTCCGCCGAGCGGGGCTCGGCCGATGTCGGTCGTCAAGCGGACGTATACTTCGCGCATGCCCATCGGGCGTTCGGCGCCAGCGGCTGACATGGCGGCATCGCGAAAAACAGGGCGCGCTGTTTGGAATTCTGCTACGACTTGGCTTAGAGGCCCCCCATGAAGCAATTGCGTCCCGCCATTTCGTTCGACGCATCGATGGAATGCCTAGCGAACGGCTCCAAAATTCTGGCTATCGATCGCGGGGCCAGCCTTATCGACTGAGCCAAGTCGTTCAACGGCGAGACCGAACCAATTCGACACCAGCCATGCGAAATCCGCCTCAGCCTCGCCAGGTCGGGTAGACGCCTCCAGGCTTCGGGGCGTGATAGATTGTGATCAGGTCCTCTGGTCGTGAGGCTTGCTTGAACGTCCTTACGCGAATTCCTGCGCTGGCGGCGCTAGGTTTGATCGGCGCCGCTATATTCGCTGGCGTCGTCGCGCTGAGAGAGGTCGGCGGCTTCCAACGTTTGAGCCTCACGGCCCAGGACCACATGACTGTTCTTCGAGCAAAGCCGGTCCAGAGAGCAGATCCCAAGATTGTCGTCGTCGTAGTCGAGGAACGGGATGTTGTCAGTCGCGGCTGGCCACTTGCCGATCAGACGCTCGCCGATGCATTGCGCGCACTCGGCGACGCTCGGCCGGCTGCCATCGGCGTCGACATCTACCGTGACAGGCCTGAAGGGGAAGGCAAGGCGGCGCTTGACGCGACGTTGCAGGACTACGGGCAGATCGTCTGGGTCACGAAGTTTCCGGACGCGGAGGGCGTGCAGGTGGCGTCGCCGGCGATCCTGGCCGGGACCGGTCGGCATGGCTTCGCCGACCTGGTAATCGATATTGACGGCGTCGTCCGGCGGGCGCCTCTGTTCTTGGATGACGGCGACGTTTTTGAAACGAGCTTTCCGCTTGTCTTGGCGGCTTCGGCGCTCGCGGAGCGCGGCGTTGGTATCGTGGCGGCGGAAGACAATCCCGACCATGTAGCAATCGGCGCGGCCACCGTGGCGCCCTTCGACGGCGACGAGGGGCCCTACTGGATCGCCGACGACTTGGGATATCAGTTGCCGCTCGACTACGCCCGCGGGCTTAGCGTCGCTCAATCCCTGACCTTGACCGACGTGCTGGCCGACGGCGCCGACCTCAGCGATTTGGAGGACGCCATTGTTTTGATGGGCGTCGTGGCGACCACGGTCAAAGACGACTTCTTGACGCCGTTCTCCGCGGGGGAACAGGCGCCGACGCCTGGCGTCTTTCTGCACGCGACAATCATCGACCAACTGCTCCGCCATGGGCTGGAGGGCGCGCCGCGTCAGACAAGCCTGGACCCAGCGCAAGAAACCGCATGGCTGTTCCTATGCGCGTTCGCCGCCGCCATGATCGGCTCGCTGAGCCAACGGCCCGTCTGGTTTCTGGCGGCGCTATCTGGGGTTGCTGGAGCCAATCTTGGGCTCGGCCTCGCGCTCTTCTTCGCCGGCGTTTGGGCGCCGGTCGTTCCCGGCTTCGCGGCCTCGGCGGCTTCGGCCCTGCTTGGCGCCGGCTATACCGGCTGGCGCCAGCGCTA
>MRWG01002030.1_pt1 | contig 11182 bp, 13 predicted proteins | sample 1013341 | NCBI WGS metagenome assembly MRWG01 (sample SAMN06117577, study PRJNA244670) | biofilm metagenome | biome: Water; feature: Cathode Biofilm; material: Biofilm; isolation source: microbial consortium enriched at the cathode of a solar microbial fuel cell | place: USA: District of Columbia ... | reverse complement strand
ATGTGGCGGTTGGTGACGAGCAGGCCGTCGCCGATGACGACGGCACTGCCGACCGGTTCGAACGCCGAGATCATGACGACGCTCTCGGCGGCCTTGCAGACCGGCGCGGGGGCGTCGCACGACTGCGCGTGTGCCGGCGCCGCTAGGGCGATCCAGAGTAGGAAGACACCGGCGATGGATGAGTGCCGCATGATCAGAGGATACCCTGACCGCGCGCCCAGACAAGAACCCCGAAGGCGCCGGCGGCGCTGAGGGTGCCGATGCCGATGTGCCGCTTGAACGCGAAGAACATGACGAAGCCGAACACGGTCGCGCCCAACCGGTCAACCAGTTCGGTTTCCTCAAGGACGCCAACCGGCAGAAACAGGATGCGCGAGATCAGCGCCGACAGGAGGCCGTAGGCGACGCATGCGACCCACTGCAGGGCCGGGCTTTCCGGATCGATGCGCGCCGCGATCATGGTGCCCATGCCGCGCCACAAGTACGTGACGGCGATGGCCATGACCAGCAGCGGCCAGACGCCCCATGTGGCGGGATCGGTGACGGCGCCGCTCATGACCGCTGCCTCAGATAGCGGTCGGTGAAGTACCCGACGCTGCCGGCGATGACACCGGCGACGGGCAGGCTCCAGTCCGGTGTCAGCAGATAAACCGGCGGGCCGCAGACGGCTCCGGCGGCGAACGCCAGCAACCCGGCGCGGGCGCGCATGGCGGCGAACACGAAGGCGAAATAGATCGGGTTCAGGAACACCAGCGTCACCGTGACGTAGAACGGCAAGGTTTCCGCCAGCAGGTAGCCGACGGAAACGCCGCCGGCGCCGGCGATCAGGCACAGCGTCGAGAACCCGGCATAGAAGGGGCCGCGTTCGTCGGGCGATAGCTCCGGCACCCGGCGCATCAGACCGACCCAGGTGTTGACCGACATGAACTGGACCCAGAGGTAGCGCAACCGCCAGCCGCTTTTCGAGCCGCGGAACAGCGGCGCCAACGAAATGCTCATCGGCAGGAAGCGCATGTTGGCGAGCGAAACGCCGATCAGCATCGAAACGACCGGGGCGCCCAGCAGCATGTACTCGATGAACGCGACCTGGCCCGGCAGTCCCCAGATGCCGAGGGTGGAGACGATGGCGACGGCCATGCTCATGTCCGCCGAATGCACCAGCGCGCCATAGCCGACCATGCTGGCGGCGACCATGAACGCGGGCAGGCTGAAACCGTCGCGAAGTCCGAGACGGAACAGCGGCCAGACGGCAATCTCCTGATTTTCATTAGCGGATATGGCGGGCCCCTTTTTCTGACCGGTCATGCTGTCGCATGGAGCGGGATCCTTCAAATCCCCAATTTTCCTGCATAAAACTTAAAAACGAGACGATTCATTGCGATAAATTGCCAAAATTACTCAAAACTGCTTTGCTTTCCCGGTCGGTACAACGAAGGGGAGGGTCACATGCCTGACGGGGAACCGTTGTCACACATCATTCCGCCGGACACGAGTTCGGCGCTCGGCAAGGGCATGACCGTCCTTTCCGCGATCCTGACGGCGGAAAAGCCGCCAAGCCTGAACGATATTGCGATGCGCACCGACTTGCCGCGGCCGACCGTGTTCCGCGTCGTCAGGCAGTTGGAAGAGACCCTGATGATTACGCGGGCGCCGGACGGCGACAAGTATCTGGTCGGGCCGAACCTGCTGTCGCTGGCGACGGATGCGATGTCGGCCTTCATGCACGCGTCGCCGGTGCGCGCCATCCTGTCCGGGCTGGTTCACGAGGTGGGCGAGACCTGCAATCTCGGCGTGCTGGATCGCGACAGCGTCGTCTATATCGACCGCGTCGAATGTTCGTGGCCGCTCCGGCTGCAGATGGGGGTCGGCACGCACGTGTCGCTGCATGCCACGGCATTGGGAAAATTGCTGGTCGCGCACCTGCCGACCCGCAGCCGCCGGCGTATCGTCAGCGCCGCGCCGCTGGAACAATTCACCGAATACTCGATTACCGATCCCAAGGCGCTCGAAGCCGAGTTCAAGATGATCCGGCGCCAGGGCTACGCCTGCAACAGCGAGGAAAACACCATCGGGATCATCGGCATCGCGGTGCCCGTGTTCGATGCCCGCAACCGCGTCGTGGCGGGCCTTTCGCTGCATGCGCCGGCGGCGCGCATGTCGCTGCAGATGGCGGTTTCCAAGCTCGACCGTCTGCGCGAGACCGCGCGCCAGATCGAACAGGTCATGCGCGAACTCGTGGAGACGCCGGACCTGGAAAAGGATGCGGCGGAATGAGCCTGACGCCGGAACAGCGCGGTAACCTGACGCTGGTGACGGGGGTGATCGGTGCCGACACGCATATCGTCGGCAACCGCATCCTGTCGATGGCGCTGGAGAAGGAAGGCTTCAAGGTGGTGGCGCTGGGGGCGCTGACGCCGGCCGAGGATTTCATCAAGGCGGCCATCGAAACGGCGGCCGACGCGATCCTGGTGTCGTCGCTCTACGGACAGGGCGAACTGGACTGCCGCGGCTTCAAGGACATGTGCATCGAAGCGGGACTGGATGACGTTACGCTCTATGTCGGCGGCAATCTCGTGGTCGGCAAGCAGGTCTGGGAGGACGTCGAGCAGCGCTACCTGGATATGGGCTTCAACCGCGCCTTTCCGCCCGGCACCCGCACGCCGGACGTGGTCCGGATGCTGGACGAGGATCTATGCGGAAAGGCCGGGGGTGCCGCGGCATGATGGGCGCGAGCGCGCTTCTGATCGACTTCGGCAGCACCTACACCAAGTTGCGGGCCATTGACCTCGACGCCGGCACCATCCTCGGCGCCGGACAGGGGCCGTCGACGGTAACCAGCGACGTCAACGCCGGCCTCGACGCCGCGCTCGCCGATCTCGAGAGCCGGCTCGGCGAATTGCCGGATTTCACGCACCGGCTCGCATCGTCGTCCGCGGCGGGTGGGCTCGCCATGATCACCGTCGGCCTCGTCAAGGAACTGACCGCCGAGGCGGCGCGGCTGGCGGCGCTCGGCGCCGGTGCCAAGCTGATCGGCGCGCATGCCTACAAGCTCACCGACAGGGACGCCCGGGAGATTGCGGCGCAGAAACCAGACATTCTGTTGCTTGCCGGCGGTACCGACGGCGGCAACGAGGAAACCATCCGCTGGAACGCCGACAAGCTGGCCGCCGCCGGGCTTGCGTGCCCGGTGATTGTCGCCGGCAACCGCGTGGCCGCCGACGACGTGGCGGCAACGCTCGGCGATGCCGGAATCGACGCGCGTATCGCCGGCAACGTGATGCCGGCGTTCAACGTCCTCGACGTCGAACCGGCGCGGGCGGCGATCCGCGAGGTGTTCATCGAGCGGATCGTGCACGCCAAGGGGATCGACAAGGCCCAGGCGCGCTTCGACGCGGTGCTGATGCCGACACCCGCCGCCGTCATGGACGGGGCGCGGCTGCTGGCCGGGGGCAGCGAGAATTATCCCGGCTGGGGCGATCTCGTGGTGGTCGACGTCGGCGGCGCGACGACGGACGTGCATTCCATTGCTTCGGGCGCGCCCGCGGACGGCGGCGTGGTCCAATACGGGCTGCCCGAGCCCTATGCCAAACGCACGGTCGAGGGCGATCTGGGCATGCGGCACAACGCGCGCACCATCGTCGAGACCGCTGGTATCGATGCGTTCGCCCGTGAGACGGGTTTCACGGCGGACGATATCGGGGGGTTCCTGGACGCCATCGAGGCGGATGTGGAACGCCTGCCGCAGACGGACGCGGAACGCGGCTTCGACGCGGCGCTGGCCCGGAGCGCCGTCGCCCGCGCCATGAAACGCCATGCCGGCAGCATCGAAACCAAGCAGACATACACGGGGCCGGTGACGGTTCAGTACGGCAAGGACCTGACCGGTGTCGCGACCGTCATCGGCACCGGCGGCGTGCTGGTGCACGGCGACGGACCGGCGGAGATTTTGCGCGCCGGCCTGTTCGACACGGAAGACGCGCAGTCCCTGCGCCCCAGGAAACCGGCGCTGCTGATCGATACCGCCTATGCGCTCTATGCCGTCGGCCTGCTGGCCGGTGTCGCGCCCGACGCCGCGCTCCGTTTCGCGCACAATAACATCGCCGGTAATACGGCGTCCCGGAAGGAAGGTATCCATGGACGGTCACCCGCAGCCTGACCCGGACGGTCTCGAATTCTCGGCCGAACGCATCCCAGACGACGTGTTCGATGCGATGCGCGAGAAGAACCTCGCGCGCTGGCCCACGGGGGCCGAGATCGACCTCGAGGAAGCGGCCGCCTATCACCTGGCCATGCCGAAGCACAAGCAACTCGGCTGGGTGATGCGCAAGGCCGACGAGGAAGGGCGCTGCCTGACCCAGCCGCGCGGCGGCTTCGGCACGCTGGAACTGCAAAAGGAACTGATGGTCTGCCTCGACAAGGAAGGCCACGCCGACATCGTCCCGACGACGACCGACAGTTACACCCGGAACGAACAGTGGGAGAACGCGGCCAACGGCGTCGAGGAATCGAAGAAGGCCGGGCGTTCGATGCTCAACGGCTACCCGATGGTCAACTACGGGCCCAGGGCGACGCGTGCACTGATCGAGGCCATCGACAAACCGGCCATCGTGCTGTCCGGGACGTCGATGCCGCGCCTGACGTCGGAGGTCGGTTTCGCGGCGGGTTATTCCGGATACCTCGGTTCCGGGCTTGCCTATACTGCGTCCTACACCAAGGAAGTCACCATCGAGCAGGGCATCCGCAACTATCAGTACCTGGACCGGCTCGCGGCGCGCTATCAGGAGCTCGGTGTCGAACTGCACCGGCGCCAGCCCGGGTTTCTGACCGGCACCAACATTCCGCCGTCCATCGCGATCTTGACCTGCATCATCGATACGCTCTTGGCGGTCGGGCAGGGGGTGAAGAACTACGGGCTCGAGCTCGGTCAGACCCTGCACCTGGTGCAGGATGCGGCGGCCATCAGAATGGCCCGGGAACTGACGCAGGAATACCTGCAAAAGCTCGGCCATACGGACATCTTCACACCGGTGACGTCATTGCACTGGATGGGCGCCTGGCCCTACGACGACGCGCAGTGCGAGGCGCTGGTCGCCTACGGCGGCACGCTGGCGGCGATCGGCGGGGCTGTCAGCGTGACCACGAAATCGTCGCACGAGGCGTTCGGCATCCCGACACCCCAGGCCAACGCGGCGGGGCTGCGCTCGACCCGCATGGCGATCTATCTGGCGCGGCACATCCGCCTCGACGACATGCCGGAATTCAAGACGGAATGCGACATGATCGCGCGCGAAGTGCGTCCGGTCATGGACAAGGTGCTGGAGATGGGTGACGGCGATGTCGCCATCGGCACGATCCGTGCCTGCGAGGCCGGCGTCATGGACATTCCCTGGTCGCCCAGCAACTTCATGAAAAGCCGGGTCATGCCGGCCCGCGATGCCGACGGGTATCTGCGCATCTTCGATTGTGGCGAGATGCCGATCCCGAAGGACGTCATGGACTATCACCACGAGCGGCTGCGCAAGCGCGCCGAGCGCGACAACCTGCCGTTCGATCACGAACTGGCGGTGTCCAGCGTTTACGAGCTTTCGGAAAATCTCGACACCCTGATTCCGTTCCCGTGGGCGGCGGAATAACCGCGTACGCTAGAGCCCATTTAAATGGGCTCTAGCTCGCCGGGCGTTCCGACGAAGCGCCGACGGCCTCGGCGTACTTTTCGCGGCCCTCACGGATCAGGTCCAGCGCCTCGCGGGAATAGTCGATCGCCACGACGATCTGCGTGACGGTCTCGCCGTCGTTCGAGAGCGGCAGCCGGACCAGACTGTGCGAATGCATGTAGCCGCCGGCGGCCAGAAACGAGTAGTGCCATGCCAAGGGGGTTTTTTGTTCGACGACCTTCCGGTGATCGGCAAGGACCTGGTCGCCGAAACCGGGCGGCGAGAGATCGTGCGGATGCCTGGACGTCATGTCTTCGCCGTGGATTTCCGTCATCTTGCTGCCCCAGTAACGGAAGATGCTCTTTTCCAGCGGTTCGTGGATATCGATGACCAGCGTCGTCGGCAGCAGGTTCGACGGAATGCGGACCAGTTCGAATTCCGTCCACGTCGGCGCCATGCGTCCGTTCCTCAAACCGTTCCAATAGTCGTGAACGGATTTGAGGCCCGACGACAGGTCGTCGACGTCGACGTTGACGATGCGCATGGACTCCGAAATCGAAATACCCTCCCCCGGGAACGCATTATGCGGGTAATCACCGGTGAAAATAAAGATGCTGGATGCGGGCTGGCCGACGGTGCGTCCTTACATCCCCAGGACGGCGCGCCGGATCATGTTGAGCCCGACGACGAAGATCGTCATCAACAGAATCTTGCGGAACAGGATCTCGTTGATGAAGCGGCGGATACGCTCGCCGATCAGGATGCCGGCCATGGCGGGGACGCAGGCGGCTATCGACAGCCACAGCCGGTCGCCGGCCAGCATGCCGTTGTTGAAGTAAAAGATGACCAGCGGCACCGCACCCAGCAGGTAAAGCCCGGTGATAGAGGCCACCCACATGTCCTTGTCCATCCTCAGCATGAACAGGAACATCATGATCGGCGGCCCCCATACGGTCGTCAGTCCGCCCATCAGACCGGCGATGGCGCCGGCGATGGGCCCGAGAATCTTTTCCGCGCGCGGACCGAGCGGCGCGGCGTCCGGCTTGTAGAACTGTGAGATCGAGAACACCAGCGCCGTCACGCCGATGGCGGCGAACAGGACCCATGTCTCGACCACCGTGATCAGCAGGGACCCGATATAGAGGCACACCAGAAACACGGTGCCCATCAGCCAGAACCGCCTGACCGGCTTGAGGATGTTCCCGGCGCCGAACATCTGCCAGATGTTGGTGACGACGATGGGGAAGCACAGCATGGTGAGGCCGATCCGCGGTTCGACGAAATTGAGCGCGATGGAAAGCGTGACGATGGGAAGCGCGACGCCGCTGATGCCCTTGGCGAGACCGCCGGCGAAAATCGAAGCCGCAAGAAGCGTGACGATGTCGGTCGGCAGGCCGAACACGCGTCAGCCCTCGCCGATCAGGACCGTGTCCCTGACGAAGCGGCTATGCTCGTTGAAAGCGGGCGCGGCAGCCGGCAGCCGGACGGCGCCGTTCTCCACCCGCATGGGATCGGCGAAGAGCGGTTGCGTCTGTTTCAGAAAGCCGTTCATTTCGCCCGCATTATCGATCATCTGGTGGGCGACACAACATTCCATCCAGCAGCCGAGGTCGCTGGCGACGCCGTTGCCGAGCACCGGCTGCATCCCGAGATCGCAGATCAACTGCAATTGTTCCATCAGGTTGTCGAGACTGCCGGCCTTCATCAGCTTGAGCTTGATGTAGCTGACGCCGCCCATGTCCGCGGCGCGCTCGATCTCGCGCGGCCCGTAGATGCTCTCGTCCAGCATGAACGGCACGTTGGTCGCTTCGGCGATGGCCCTGGCGGCGTCCCAGTCGTCCATGTGGCAGGGTTGCTCCAGCAGTTCGACGGCCGCCGGGTCGACGCTGGACGCGTACTTCACGCCGTCCTCCTTCGAATATCCCTGGTTGCCGTCGATGCGGATGCTGACGCCGTCGGGCAGGCACGACTGAATGAACGCGGTCCGTTTCAGATCGTCGTCGACATCCCAGCCGATCTTGACCTTGATGGTCTTGTAGCCGGCGGCGGTATGGGCCGCGATTTCCTTTTCGATTTCCGCCTCTTCGGTGGCGCTGAGAATCGCCAGCAGCGGCACATCGATGCCGTCGCCCGGCGCCAGTAGCTGATGGCTCTCAAGCATTTCGATGGCGGTGACCAGGGCGGTAACCGTGAACGGCGCATCGTGATGGTGTTCGAGCGCGCTGGCTTTCGCCGCTTCGAACGAGCCGCCGGCCATGGTGGCGGCGACCTGCTGCGCCGCCTGCCAGCAGCCGTCGATGGTTTCGGGCGTGTAGCCGGTGAGGATCGTCGCCTCGCCGAAACCGGACCGGCCGTCATCGCCGATGACTTCGGCGATGACCGTGTCGAACGCGGTGACGGGGCCGAAGGCGAGCTTGTAGGGCACCGTCAGCGGTATCTGCAGACGCTCAAGGCGTATCCCCCGGATACGGTCGGTCGGCATGTGCGGTTTCTCCCTTGCCCGTCATCCGGACCGGTTGCTTCCAGCCCGACGGCTCCCTACCATCGCCAGCATATTGGAGAAGAAAGGTGCGGTCATGCCCCGAGGAATAGATCATCTCGTTTTGTGCGTTGAAGACCTGAAAAAGGCGCGGGCGCATTATGAAAAGCTCGGCTTCACCATGACGCCCCCGGCCCAGCACCCGTTTGGAACCGGCAACACGCTGGCGCAGTTGGACGGCTGTTTCCTCGAGGTGCTCGCCGTGACCAGACCCGAGGACATCACGGAAGCCGGTGCCGAAAATTTCTCGTTCGCGGCGTTCAACCGGGATTACCTCGAAAGCCGGCAAGGCATGTCGATGCTGGTGCTCGACAGCGCCGACGAAAAAGCCGACCGCGCCGAGTTCCTGGAAAAGGATCTTCGGGTGTATGCGCCGTTCGAGTTCCAGCGCCTCGCCAAGCTGCCGGACGGCAGCGAGCAGACGGTGGGATTCTCGCTGACGTTCCTCGCCGACGCGAGCCTGCCGGACATGGCGTTTTTCACCTGCAAGCAGTGGCGGCCCGACCTGTTCTGGAAGGCGGACTACCAGAAACATGCCAACGGTGCCGAAACCGTCGACGAGGTGTTCGTGGTGACGCCCGAACCGGCCCAGCCGATCCAGTTCCTGGCGGCCTTCGCCGACGCCACGGATTTTGAGACCGACGAGGGCATCGCGCGGATCCGAACAACGCGTGGCACGCTGGGTGTCTATACGCCGGTGGCGTTCGAAGCCCGGTTCCCGGGCGCGTTCGCGCCGACCGGCCTCACGTCGCCGTGCTTCGCCGGGTTTGCGGTCAAGACCGACGACCCGGCCGCCGCCGCCAGGCTGTGGCGCGACGCCGGCCTCGATGTGCGCGAGACGGATGGGCGCCCGTGGCTGCATCCGGACGATGCCTTCGGGTGCGTGATCGTCGCTGCTTAACATGATTAAAACTCAAGTATCTATATGATAAATCAATATAATTTCATGTTTTGCGCTGGCTTGATGCGGCCGCGGGGCGTATAACCGTACCATGAGCAACACCATTCACGTCTCGGTCTGGCGCGGTGCCGAGGAAGGCGCGTTCCAGTCCTTCGAAGTGCCCCGCCAGCCGTCGCAAACCGTTCTCGACGTCATCACCTATATCCAGCGCAACATCGATCCGACGCTGAGCTACCGCTTCGCATGCCGGGTCGGCGTTTGCGGCTCCTGCGCCATGACCGTCAACGGCCGCCCGCGCTGGACCTGCCGCACCCATGTCGACAAGGTCGCCGGCGACGGCACGCTGGAGGTGGCGCCGCTCCGGAATTTTCAGGTGGTCAAGGATCTCGCCTGCGAGATGACGGAGTTCTTCGACAAGCTGGACCGGGCCGAGGGCAAGTTCCATCCGACCAAGACCCGCCACGACGACTTCGACTTCATCAAACCGGACGACAAGAAACGCAAGCAGGCATCCGCCGGGATCGAATGTATCGGCTGCGGCGTCTGTTACGCGGCGTGCGATATCGTCGATTGGAACAAGGATTACCTGGGACCGGCCGCGCTCAACCGCGCCTGGACACTGGTCAATGACGAACGCGACGGCGGCAACGATGTACGCCTCGCCGCCGTTGCCGGCGATGCCGGCTGTCATGCCTGCCATTCGCAGCAGGGCTGTGTCGAGCATTGTCCCAAACACCTGAGCCCGACCCATTCCATCGCCGGCCTGAAGCGCGAGACCGCCAAGGCGGCGTTCAAGGGTTTGCTCGGCGGCGACGACTGATGGCGAGTGCGCGCGTCGAAACCAAGCTCTGGGTCTGGCAGCGTCTCTCGGCAGCGGTGCTCGGCGTTTGCGTGCTCGTGCATCTGGCGATGATCATCTACGCGGTGCAGGACGGTCTGAGCGCCGCCGAAATCATCGGGCGCGTCTCCGGCAACGTGCTTTGGTTCGTGTTTTATGCCGTCTTCATCATTGCCGTCGCGGTCCATGCACCGATCGGCGTGCGCACGATCCTGAACGAGATGACGGGCCTCGGCGCCAAGACCACGCACATGATCATGGCGGTGCTGTGCCTGATCATCCTGGTCATGGGCTTCCGCGCCGTGATCGGTCTCTATCAGGCGGGCGCATCGCTATGAGGGCCGGGGCGCACCGCAATCATCCGCATTACTGGGCGTTCGTGCTGCACCGGACGTCGGGATTGTTGCTGGCGCTGTTCCTGCCGGCGCATTTCTATGTGCTGGGTCTCGCCATCGAAGGCACCGCGGCAATGGACGGGTTTCTGAGCTGGTCGCAGACGCCGCTCGCGAAGCTGCTCGAGACCGGTCTCGTGATCCTGCTCGCCGCGCACCTCACCGGCGGACTCAGGCTGCTGGCGCTGGAGTTCATCGGCAGCCGCGAAAGCTCGCGCGTCGCCGTCGCCGTCGGTACCGGCATCGCGGTCTGCACCGGCCTGATCTTTCTGCTCAATGGGACCTGAGATCGCCATCATCCTGGCGGGTGCGTTCGTGGCGTCGTTCGTCGCGGGTGCCGCGGGGTTCGGCGATGCGCTGGTCGCCGCCGCGATCTGGCTGCAGTTCTTCTCGCCGGGCGAGACCGTGCCGCTGATCGTCGCCTGCTTCTTCGCCATGCACGTCGTGATGCTGGCGCTGATGAAAAAGCAGCTCGACTTCCGCCATCTGTGGCCGTTCCTGATCGGCGGCGCCATCGGCGTGCCGATCGGCGCGCAGCTTCTGAAGGTCATGGACCCGGCGACGTTCAAGCTCGTCGCCGGTGCCGGGCTGGTCGTCTACGGGACGGTGATGCTGATGCTTGCCAACCTGCCGGTGATCGCCTGGGGCGGCCGTTTGCTCGATGGTTTTATCGGTTGGATCGGCGGTGTCCTCGGCGGCTTTGCCGGGCTTTCCGGGTTCATCCCCGCGATCTGGTGCACCCAGCGCGGCTGGTCGCGGGACCGGGCGCGCGGCGTGACTCAGCCCTATATTCTCGCCATGCACGGGATGGCGTTCGGCTGGCTCGCCGTCGGCGGCCTGGTGACGGCGGAGACCGGC
>MRWG01002029.1_pt1 | contig 11186 bp, 6 predicted proteins | sample 1013341 | NCBI WGS metagenome assembly MRWG01 (sample SAMN06117577, study PRJNA244670) | biofilm metagenome | biome: Water; feature: Cathode Biofilm; material: Biofilm; isolation source: microbial consortium enriched at the cathode of a solar microbial fuel cell | place: USA: District of Columbia ... | reverse complement strand
CAGGTCGATGAAGGTGTCGTTTTCGGACTCATTGTCGAAATAGCGCGCACCAACCGTGAGGTCGAAGTCCGGCGTCGCGTGCCAGGTCAGCTCGCCGAAGGCGGCCAGTTCTTCGAAGTTCTCCGTCCGGCGATAGGCGAAATCCTGGTCACCGGTTACCGCAGCGGCCGCTCCCGGCAGGAAGGCATCCCACCAGTTCTTGAAGCCGCGAAGATAGCTTTCCTGCGTCGATTGGAGCTGCTGCTTGCGATAGAAACCGCCGACCACATAGTCGAACGTATCATTGCCATCTGTGACGAGGCGCACTTCCTGGACGAAGGCTTCATCGGCATAGGTGCGCACGGCCGACGCCATTGGGCGCGGATAGTTGTAGTAGAAACCCAGGAAGCCGGCTTGTGCATAGAAGCCGGTGTTCTCCGACACGCTGTCGCCGCTGTGGTCATAGTGCGATGTCGACGAGGTCAGCGTCGCGAACCCGACATCGAATTCAGCTTCGAGCGAGGTTGAATTGACATCCCGGGACGACGGTTCGAGCTGGATCGAGCCGTTCTCATAATCGCCATAGGTGTCACCAAAGCCATCCTCGCCGACGGTGACCTGACGGCGCCCACCGATATCATCCGACTGGCGTGTGTGCACCAGTTTGACCCGGGCCGCAGAGGACGGCTCCCAGAGCAAAGTGGCACGGCCCATCCACTGCTCGACCGTGTCCGCATCCTCGACCGAGCGGTAGGAGGCTGCCGGATCGAGCACACCGTTCGGCGCGACAGGAATGCCGTTCGCGTCGAGTTCATAGACGTTCACATAATCGACGAGGCCCGGATAGTCGGTCACGCTGCCCACGAGGCGAATCGCCATCGTGTCGCCGAGCGGGACGTTGAGGACGCCGTCATAGGCGAATCCGATATCCTCGCTGCCTTCGACGGAGGAGAGCGACGCGCTGACATTGCCGCCAAACTCACCGAGCACGGGGTCGCGGGTGATGTACTTGACCGTGCCACCAAGTGAGCCCGATCCATAGAGCGTGCCTTGAGGGCCACGCAGGACTTCAACGCGCTCAATGTCCTTGAGCATGAAGCCGGCGAAAATCGGCGTGTCGTTGACATAAGTGGACACCGACGCGACGGACGAGACCGCATAGTCGCCGAGGGCGTTGCCATCGACAGCCAGGCCACGAATCCGGGCCGCGTTGAGCGTACCGGCATTGCGTGCGCCGCGGTCGACCACGGCGACACCTGGAACGGATCGCAGAAGCTCAGCTTCGTCCAGGATATTGGACGCCTCGAGTTCGTCGCCCGATACCGCCGAGATGTTGTATGGAACGTCAGTCAGGGACTCACTGCGCCGGGTGGCTGTCACGGTGACCGTCTTCTGTCGGCTGACCGTTTCCACGGTGGTGCCATCGTCGGCATCCTGCGCGGCAGCAGCGAAAAAGGCCGGTGTCGCCAGTGCGGTCCCTGCCAGCAAGGCCGAGAAGATCTGAATCCTGCCGGAATGTCTTGAAACTTTGCTCATGTCTAAATCCCCTCTTTCGTATACTGATGATGATCGTCTGATTAGTCCTGCCCGCCGCGGCGATTTGCCTGCGGGCGAAAGTCATTGGTCCTGGATGGAGACGGCGCGCCTTGCGCCGCTGATGACGCTCGACCCGGAACGGCAAGCGGGCCGAGGCCGGATAGCGCGTCCTGGCGCTCTGCAACGGAGGCGTGAAATGGAAACGCGACGGTGCTGTCGCGGAAACTCTTCATGACCTGGCCAAGACCGTGCCAGCCACGCTCCCGAACCTGCCGGACCTGCCCGAGATCCAGCTCGAGGGCGATGACATCGCGGCCTGTGCCGGCTTCGTAGATCAGTTCGCCGCCAGGGCCGAACACGACGGAGCGGCCGTTGCCTAGCTTTCCGGCCCCGTTCACAGCCACGATGTAGCTTTGCGAGATCGCTGCATTGGCGCGGGCAATGGATATCTCCACGTCGCGGTCGATCGTATTGGTCAGCGTCGGCGCCAGGATCACTTCTGCCCCCATGGCGCTCAGTGTCCGGATCACCTCGGGGAACCAGATGTCGTAACAGATGACAATCCCGATCCGTCCAATACCTGGAATGTCCACCACGCGATAGGCGGATCCGCATGCAACAGATGCTTCGTAAGGGCGGAACGGGAACATCTTGTCGTACCGGCTGACAATCGCCCCATCCGGCGCGATGACGGGCGTCATATTGAAGACCTTCCCGTCGCGCGCCTCGTAGATCGATCCTGGCACGAGCCAGATATCGAGCTCCCTTGCGAGGGACTGGAAACGCTGTTCGGCCGGCCCGCCCGCCGGTTCGGCTTTCTTGACTGAAGGACCATGCACGATCAGCTCGCCGAAAGTGACGAGCTGGACCCATGGGAAGCGTTTGATCACGGCACGGATTTCTTTTTCGACGAGATCGAAATTATCGCTCGCATCAGCGTCGATCTGCAGGGCTGCCAGTCCTAGTCGTCCCATATCCCGTGTCGCCTCGCCTCATCTTCTGCCGGGACACTCACCCGGCTCAGATTCAAGCATGACGGCACGATGACAGATGATTTAGAGCCAGATGCGGCCAATCCTTGCGGCCAGATCGGGTCCGGACTTTCCGGGTTCCGACGTCGGCCTATTCCTCGGATGGCTCAATGATGACCGCAGTATCGCGCACGATGCGGTCGCTATCGAGCCAGAAAATCTGGTGGTCATCGATCGCGACGTAGAAGCTCAGCGTTTCGCCAAAGGCCCATTGCTCCCACTGCCGAAACCATTTTCCGTCTTCAGTCCCCCCCCGGCCCTGGTCGAAGTCTTCACCGGCTGAGCCGGCCCGCCCCTGCATGGTGCCATCGGGGTTGAGGCGGATGGTGCACGGCTCGCCATAAACAGTGCGATAGTGCAGCGTGAGCCCGCTGAGACGGGCCTGCATGTCTTCGTCCGCGAGAACCTGAAGGTGCCGCTCCTGCTCGCCCTCAGGACCTGTTGTCGCCAGCATTGCGTCGGACAGCGCGGCGATGCCGTCGCGAATACGCTTGGCCGGCAAGCTGGTGACGCCCAGGCGGAAGACGTTGGTCGGCGCCGCACCTGAGGTGTAGTAGTCCTCCACAGGCTCAATCAGCACGCCGCGCGACTGCGCCTGCCGGATCAGCTGGCGTGTCGACAATTCAGAGTCCGCCCGGATCCACAGCGTCGTGCCGCCCCGCACCGGGGCGACCGCGATGGATAGCGGCCGGTAATGATTGAGCGCATCCCGCAGCGCAATTAGCCGCTCTTCGAAAACGGCGCTCAGACGCCGAAGCATGGCGTCATAGTGCCCAAGCGACAGGAAGAATGCCGCAGCACGCTGATTGTTCGGGGACGGACGGCCCGAGGCTATACTGCGAAGGTGCCGGGCAGCGGCGATGAATTCTGGCGGCGCCACCATGAAGCCGAGCCCCCCCCCGGGTTCGAGCACTTTCGAAAGGCTTGCCACGTAGACGACCCGGTTGGTCTCATCCATGCCCTTCAGCGCAGGAAGCGGGTCGACGAGATAGTTGAGCTCACACTCGAAATCGTCCTCGATGATGACGAAATCGTCTCTTGATGCCTGCGCCAGCAAGGCCTCACGACAAGCGCGCGACAGGGTGACCGCCGTGGGTCGCTGCCGGCTTGGCGTTACATGCACAACATCGCATTCCGACAGGCTTTCATCGACAATGAGACCATCATCATCCACCGGCAGGCTGACCCGCCGGCTGCCGCGCTGCTCGATCAGCGTGCGCATCTCGGGAAGGCCGGGCTCTTCCATACCAACCACGGTTCCCGACGACGCAAGAACGGACATGGCCAGGTGGAGCGCCTGCTGCTCACCGGCTGTGATGAGGATCTCATCGGGCCTCGCGGCGATGCCGCGCCTGGGCAGCAGCTTGCTGCGGATCTCGTCCACTAGGTAGGGGTCATCGGCCTCACCCGACCCGATCGACCAGGTCGCAACTTCCTGGGCCGCGAGCGCCAGCCGGCTGGCTTCGCGCCACTCCACGATGGGAAAAAGCGACCGGTCGTAGCAGCCTTCCAGGAACGGGTATCGAAACGACTGCCAGTCGGGCGGAAAACTGAACTCCCTGCCCCTCTGGCCGGCCAGGTCTATCTGCCGAATGGCTGCGGCAGCAGTCGTGCTGCGCCGGGGTGAAATCACCTGCATGCCAAGATCGCTCACTGGATGGCCCGCCGAGGCGACAAACACGCCGCTGCGCTGGCGCGACTCCAGATGCCCATCGGCAATGAGTTTCTGATAGGCAATCAGTGTCGTGTTCCGGGAAACGCCGAGACTGTCCGCAAGCTTTCTGGAGGACGGCAGACGGGTACCGGCCGGCAATATGCCCGAATTGATCGCGCCAACGACCGCGCGCCGTATCTGGTCCTGAAGGGAGAGATCATCGTGCCTGTCCAGCTTGCACAGCGGCGCAAGCGCTTCAGCGTCCATGGTTGCAGGAGCAGGTTGGCGTGACATGATCCCGGGATACACGCTGAGCGGGCGACACGCGTCAACTGCGACTTTCACCCGCCAGAGCAAACCGGGTGGTCCAGTGCGGTGCGGTGAGCCGGGTGAGATGCTGTCTGAAGCATCCCCCAGCTTCCGGCACCGGCCATTTCGATTTCAGGCGAAATGTGACGGTCAGGGGCCAATCGCACTGTTTGAGCGCAACCCGTCAGCACAGATCGGCTGCGGGGGCGTTGTCAGCATAATGAGGAACCACCTTCCAGCAGCTCCGGCCGCGCCGGCCCTAACCGCTTGGTCGTTCGGGTTTTTGACCACACCTTCGCAACATATTCGCTCTGGCCAACACAATTGGCCGGTCGCACTCGACGCCACCTCCGCCCGATATAAGTTTGCCAAAACTTAACACTGTGTAAGATGAACGCCGGGGAAGCGCGAACATCCTTGTGCATCCCCAAGGGGGAGGAGAACATGGCGGATCTTTTCTTGTCCTACAGCCGGGCCGATCGCGACCGGGCTGAGGTGATCGCAAAGGCGCTCGAAGCGGAGGGCTTTTCCGTCTGGTGGGACAAGGTGCTGAAGGCCGGGCAGACCTATGACGAGGTCACCGAGAGCATGTTGCGCGATTCATCCGTCGTCGTTGTGTTGTGGTCAAACGTGTCCGTACAGTCGAAATGGGTGCGCGCCGAAGCGACACTGGGCCAGAGAAGCTCCGTCCTGGTACCGGCGATGATTGATGATGCCGACCGTCCGATCATGTTCGAGCTGACCCAGTCGGCGGACCTGATCAACTGGTCCGGCGACCGCGAGGATCCCCGATGGAAGACGTTCGTCGCCGACATACGAAGCGCGGTGGACAGTGGTGCGAGCAAGACAGCCACTGCGCCCGCGCCAAGCCCCACGGCGACGCCGGACACCGATGCGACGATGGAGACGACATTCTGGAACTCGATCCAGGGAGGCGATGACGCAGCCGATTTCGAGGCCTATCTGAAGCGCTATCCGGACGGCCATTTCTCCGACCTGGCCCGCAACCGTCTGAAGGCCCTGTCGGCGCCCGCTGCCGCGGTAACTGCCTCGACAGCCGGGGACGCGGATACGTCACCACCAGGTGAGCCGCCTGCCGCCGAACAGGTCACCGCATCGCCAGCGGCGTCTGTTAGCGAGGTGAAGAAGAGCGGCAGTCCAGGTTTGCTGATCGGCTCTGTTGCCGGCCTCGCTGCAGTGATCGTTGGCGGCTATTTCGCCTATGCGAACCTGTTCGGGACATCCACCGACGTGCCCGCTGCTGAAGCGGAACCCCAAGCCGCCGGCCCGTCGCGCTTTGCCGATTGCGAGACCTGCCCGACAATGGTGGTCGTTCCGGCCGGCGCCTTCGAAATCGGCTCCCCGCCCGACGAAGCCGCCCGGGTCGGCAATGAGGGCCCGCAGACAGAGATCACGTTCAGTGCGTTTGCGATCGGGGAAAGCGAAGTCACGCACGCACAGTGGTATGCCTGCGTGGACGCGGGTGGCTGCTCGCATACGCCATCTGAGCGCGGATATGGCGGCGAAGATATGCCGGTCCTCGGCATCTCCTGGGCCGATGCGCAAACCTATGTCCGCTGGCTATCGGAGGAAACCGGGCGGGTTTACCGGCTGCCAAGCGAATCCGAATGGGAGTATGCCGCGCGCGGCGGCACCACAACGCCTTATTGGTGGGGCTCGTCCTTCGATCGCTCGATCGCACCGACCGGCGCGCCGAAGCCCGCAAGCGCTCTCGCACCCAACCCGTTCGGGCTCAAAGGCATGCTGGGGAATGCGCGCGAATGGGTCGAGGACTGCTATATCAACACCTACGCGAATATCCCGCAGGACGGGCGCCCACAGACGAATGGCGATTGCTCCAGGCGGCTGCTGCGCGGTGGTTCCTGGGAGGAAGACGCAGGCACGCACCGCGCGGCCAACCGCGCGCGCTCGAGGCAAGACACCAGAGACGGCACCTACAGTTTTCGTGTAGCCAGTTCGGCAACCACAGCCAATTAGGATGTGCGAGCAGGCTGGCGGATGAGTTGATTGTAGCTAGAAGACGGACTCACACTCCGCATTGTTTGGGTCCGGAAGAGGCATGATGATCGCTGCGAACCGGGACGTGTTCCCAGACCTTGTGAATGATCCGGCCTTTTCGAGCATTGCCTGCCTGCTGACGAATCCGGCCCTCGACGCGGCGTTCCTGGAATACGAAGAGCGGGCGAAGACAGCAAAGAGACGGTTCCATACCTATGGACGATGGGCCATCGCGCTGATCACGCTGGCGGCGATCTACTCGGTCGTCGAAACGATTTTCATTCTCGAGTTCGCTGGCGGGTTCTGGCTCAGCCTCGCTGCGGCCTTGGGCGCAAGTCTTGGCATCGTGATCCAGCTCTGGATCTTCATTTCGAAGCAGAAGGAGAAGTGGCTGCTGAACCGGTTCGCGGCCGAGCGCGTGCGAAGCCTGAAATTCCAGGCCTATCAGTGTGCGGCCCATGCGCGGGACCCGGAAGAACTGGAGCAAGCGGTCGAATCCTTCACGAAATCGAGCCTCAGCGAGCTCAAGGAAGAACTGAATGCCGGCGCCTCGGCAGCCTTCACGTTCACGCCCCGAAAAGGAATTTGCAGGTGGACGAAAGATGGGTCCGGTACATCGGACGAGCTCCTCGCCCTAGCGAGACAGGCGTTTCAGCGTCTGCGCATCAATTACCAGCTCCGATTTGCGCAATCGGAGCTGGAGCGCATCAAGCGTGCACAGCGCCTGTTCTCGGGCGTTGAGGATTTCCTCTATATTGCTGCAGCCATTGCAGCTGTGATCGCGCTGGGCACAAAGTCCCTGGTCATTGCAGGGCTGGCCCAGCCTCTCGCGATCATCGACTTTGTCCCGATCGCCCTGTTCATCCTCGGCGCATCCGTGGCCATCATCAACAATGCCACGCTCGATGACCCGTCGGAGGTCCGCTTCGATGTCTATGTCCGCGACTTGGAGGATGGCTCTGCAAAGGCCGGCGACGTGCCCTTCGTTTCGCTGATTGAGGATATTGAACTCATCTGTCTCGACGAACTCGACAACTTCTGCCGTTCAATTGAAATGATCAGTTATCGCCTTTGAGCCGGCCGGCGAACACATCACCAGCTTCGCTGGACGTCCCCATCAGCCCAGTCGACGAACTCCGCAGACAATGTCCTCAGCTACCTTGACCGGACCAGACGCAGGATCAGACATTGCTCATTAGCCGGCTTCGCGCACCTGAAGGCGTCTCGTATCACTCGGTGTATGATCATATTGTTGGCGATAGACCCGCGAGAAGTAAGGCGCGCTGTTAAAGCCCCAATTGAAGGCGATTTCTGTGATCGTCATGTGGTTGAGCGCAGGGTCCTTCAGTGAGGAATAACAGGCCATCAGCCTGCGCCGCAGGATCCATTCGGAAACAGTATACTCCGTCGCCTCGAAGAGCTTGTGCAGATAGCGTGGGCTGATCCCGAACGCGTCAGCAATCTTGCCGGGCGAGAGCTCCGGATCGCGCAGATTGTTGACGATGAAGTCCTGGATGCGCCGATGCATCGTCTTGTGAATGGATGACTTGAAGTCGCCTGCCTTGTCGGGCCGGATGGCGGCGCTGATGAGGTCAAGCGTCGCCGCCTCAGTGCTCAGCTTCTCGGCCTCGTCCGACCAGGGCAGGACCTCGCTCAATGCTTGCAGGTGGGAGGCGAGCAACAAGCCGAGTCCGGACCGCCCGCTGATCCTTTGGGCACAGACGTCTTCGATACTGGACGAATAGAGCCTCAGCTTGTTGTGCGGAATGAGAAGGGAAATCTGGCGCACGGGTCCGTTCGAACTGAATTCGCAGGGCCGGCTCGCATCCCAGACCGAAAGGTCGCCTGGCTCGAGCAGCACTTCCTGCCCATCCTGAACCAGGCGCTGTCCGCCTGCGAGCATCAGGATGACACCGTAAAACGTGTCGCTGAGATGGCGGATGTGCGTGCTTGTCCTGTGGCCGGACAGTCCGAATCCGACCTTGACGTCCGTGAAGCCGACATCGCCGATACGTTCCTGCCGGAACCGGGCGTCAAACGCCTGTCCGTCCGGACGGTCCAGCGCCCAGTTGGAATGAACGGCGCACAGCCGCTCGCAGAAGTCCGAGAAGCTGGCCTTTTCGAGGCGCACTTCGCGATTGTCGATGGAACGATTGCTCTCCTGCATGTCTGTTACCGCCTCCCTTTTACATTTTCGTCTTGTTATTCCGGTCACCTTACCTGCAATCCACCGCCTTTCAAAACGCTCCAGGAACTTTGTGCACTGAGGGAAAAGACACCTGTCCCTCCAGGGTAAGCGCCCGTCCGGAAATCTGCGCGTAATCGGCATCATAAGAACATGGGGAGGAGGAAACCCGTTTTGTCTGATTACCTGATGCAGGACGTTCAGCTGCGCATTCCGGACATTCTCCGGTACGCGGCCGAGCAACATGGCGATCTCACAATGCCTTCATTCGACGAGGAGGGAAGCTGGAACCGGGACACGTATAGCGCTGCCTGGCAGAGAGCCAGACGGCTGACCGGCGCCATCGCATCGCTCGGCCTGGCCCATCAGAGCCGGATCGCCTCGCTCGCGCTCAATACGCGCCGCCACATGGAACTCTATTATGGCGTGACGGGCGCCGGGCACATCCTCCATACGATCAATCCGCGCTTCAGCGAGGAACAGATCCGCTTCACCGTCGAGCAGGCCGATGACGCCGTCATCTTCTTCGATCCCGCCTTTTCCAAACAGGCCGAGGCGATTGCGAAAGCCTGCCCGTCGGTCGGAAAATTCGTGGCGCTCTGTTCAGCAATCCATCTGCCCGATCTGTCCCTGCCGGGCCTCACCGACTATGAGAGCTTCATTGCCGCGGCATCCCCCGGCGATGGCCCCTCCGGCCTGTCTGAGCGCGACGGCGCCTTTCTTTGCTACACGTCTGGGACGACTGGAAACCCCAAGGGCGTTCTCTATTCGCATCGCTCGTGCATGATCCACGCCCTGGCCGCCAGCGCGCCCGGCAATTTCAACATTGGTCCGGGCGACGTCGTCCTGCCATGTGCATCCATGTACCACGCGACCGCCTGGGCACTACCGATGGTCGCCCCGATGAACGGTGCCCGGCTCGTCCTGCCCGGCAGCAAGCTGGATGGCGAAACGCTTCTGGACCTTTGCGCCCGCGAAGGCGTCACCCATGCCTGGGGTGTGCCGACGATCTGGAAGGCGGTCCTCGACGTAGCGCTGCAAGACAATCGCAAGCTGCCTGCGCTGCGCCGCATCTATATAGGCGGTTCCGCTGTGCCACCACAGCTCAAGCGCGACTTCGCCGACCATCTCGACGTGGAGATCGTGCAGATATGGGGCATGACGGAGACCAGCCCGCTCGGCGTGATCGGTACGCCCAGCGCAGCCCTCAAGCGCCAACCCCAGCAAAAGCAGGATGAGATCCTTCACGCCAAGCAGGGCCGCGTGCCCTTCGGCATAGAGCTCGACATCGTAGACGAGGCCGGCAAGGCATTGCCGCATGACGGCGCCACCAGCGGACGGCTGATGGTGCGCGGCCCTTGGGTCGTCAACCAGTACTTCGGACACGAGGCCCCGGTTACCGATGCGCACGGCTGGTTCGACACAGGCGATGTCGCAACGCTCGATCCGCTCGGCTACATGCAGATCACCGACCGGACAAAGGATATCATCAAGTCCGGCGGCGAATGGATCAGCTCGATCGAGCTTGAGAACACCGCCGTCGAGCACCCCGACATCACGTCGGCTGCCGCGATCGGCCTGCCGCATCCCAAATGGGACGAACGTCCGCTGCTCGTCTTCTCGAAGCGAGCCGGAAGCAGCGTGTCTTCAGCTGACGCCCTCGCCTTTCTGGCATCACACCTGCCGAAATGGTGGGTGCCGGAGGATGCGGTCATCGCGGACGAACTGCCACTCACAGCAACAGGAAAAGTCGACAAGAAGCAACTGCGGCAGATCCATGCCGGACACTACCAAGCACACGAGAAACAAGACTAGGATTCTGGGGAGGAATTCAGTGCACAAACATCTTTACTCATCCGTAGCGGCGCTCGCGATGGCCAGCGCCCTGACACTGCCGTCGGCCGCGCAATCGGCCCTGACGGACGAAAACGCAGGCCCGAAAAGGCTGCAGTCCGTCACGGTCACCGCGCGCAAGACGTCCGAGGACATCCAGGACGTTCCGCTGTCGGTTTCGGCTTTCGACGCCCAGGCCTTGGCCGACTACGGGTTCACGGATTCACTTGCGCTCGATGACCAGGTTCCGAACCTCGAAATCAAGACATTTGGCGGCAACCCGAACCTCTTCATCCGGGGCGTCGGCAACAATGACTTCAACGGCACGACCGTGTCGCCCGTCAGTATCTACAGCGACGACGTCCTGCAGGGCATGACCGGCGGCCAGCTCATGCAGATGTTCGATCTTGAGCGGGTCGAGGTTCTGCGCGGCCCGCAGGGGACCCTGTTCGGCCGCAATACGACCGGCGGCGCAATCAACTTTTACTCCCGCAAGCCCGGCAATACGCAGGAAGGCTATCTCCGCGTCGGCATCGGCAGCTACAATGCCCGAGAGGTTGAACTCCTGGCTGATCTGCTCGCCATCCTGCTGGAAGCGCAGCTCATCGAGGCTCTGCGGGCTCTGGTCGATGTCGCCAAG
>MRWG01002028.1_pt1 | contig 11188 bp, 11 predicted proteins | sample 1013341 | NCBI WGS metagenome assembly MRWG01 (sample SAMN06117577, study PRJNA244670) | biofilm metagenome | biome: Water; feature: Cathode Biofilm; material: Biofilm; isolation source: microbial consortium enriched at the cathode of a solar microbial fuel cell | place: USA: District of Columbia ... | reverse complement strand
GAGAGCGATGCCGGCCTCTATGGCAGTAGAGGCGGCGGTTACGGAGGTTTCTCGGGCTTCGCAGGCTTCTCCGACTGGGGGCAGGGGCGTACGACACCCGGCTATCGCCGGGCCCAGAGCCACGCGAAGGATGCTGCGCCGAAGCGGTTTATCGATGGCGTTGCCGAGGAAGTCGGGCAACTTTCCAAGTCCGGATTCAAGATTGGTCAGCGGGTGTTCCACCAGAAATTCGGATATGGTGTGGTGATCGAGCGGGAAGGCGACCGCCTTTCCATTTCCTTCGATAAGGCGGGCGACAAGAAGGTCATGGCCTCCTTCGTCGTCCCCGAAGATCAGGCGGGCTAATGACAAAATCGGACGATGGCGGCAACGGCTGGCGTGTGGACCTGGAATTTCCGGCCGACGGGCTGGCAGTTCTGGAAGAGGCATTGATGCCGCTAGGCGGCGCGTTGGTAACGGGTGGCCCCGACGCCAAAGGCGTAGTGCCGGTGGTGCTCTATCTAGGGCAAGAGCCAGATCGCGCGGCCTTGACGGCGGCGGTGTCGTTGGCATCGCTGGCCAGCGGTCTCGGTCAGAATGCGCCCGCTTACAAGGCAGAACCCCTGCCCCCGACAGATTGGGTGTCGGAGAGTCAGAAATCATTGCCGCCGATTACCGCCGGACGGGTCTACATCCATGGTTCGCACGTAACGGAAACACCGCCCGAGGGCAGCATTTCGCTGTTGATTGACGCGAATCAGGCCTTTGGGACCGGTCGGCACGAAACCACACGCGGGTGTTTGCTGGCCTTGCAGGACCTGCGTAGCCAGGGGTTCGTTTACGAGCGGGCGCTTGATATGGGCTGCGGTTCCGGCGTGTTGGCCATGGCCATGACGCGGCTTTGGTCCAGGCCGGTGCTGGCAGTAGACAACGACAGGGATTCCGTTCTGGTCGCCCAGGAAAACCTGCGCCTCAACAGCCTATCATCCGCAGTGCGGGCTGAACTGTCTGATGGTTACAACAGCGACGTCGTGCGCGACTCGGCACCCTACGATTTGATCGTCGCCAATATTCTGGCCGGGCCGCTCTGCGAGATGGCCGATGACCTGGCGGCCAACCTCGCATCGGGCGGCTATGCTGTGTTGTCTGGGCTGCTTGATCACCAGGAGGGCGAAGTCGGAGATCGCCACCTTGCGGTGGGGTTGGAATTGGTGGCGCGTTATCCCCTCGACGAATGGATGACGCTGGTTCTTCGCTGCCCTTCGTAAAGGTCCCGGGGCCAGCCACCGCTGAAGCGCGAAAGGGACGGCTGCCCCTCAACGGAGCGCCGTCCCTTTCGTTTAGCGCAGTTCTGCCGGAAAGCTGTGTTTGCTTTACGCAGCTTTCTTCTGGCCGTTGCTGTTGGCAACGCGCTTGGCAGAGAAGCCGTCGGCCTGATTCATGGCCTGAGCCGGCGTCAGGAAGGTCGGCTTGGAAACGCCGCGCATTTCCTGATCGTAGGCAAAGTCGGCAGCACTGATCGCAGCGCGACGGATCATGCCCGGAGCCAGGCCGATGTCGGCCAGCGTGCGTTCGTCCAGACGCTCAAGCGCGATCATGGTGCGGCGGCGCTGGTAAGCGCGACGCAGACGCTCGGGAATGCCCTTGAACAACTTGTTGCCCAGGGAAGTGAAAAACGCCCGAAACAACTCGGACTGCTCACGGCGCGCCTGTGCCAGGATCGCGTCGCTGATTAGGGTTTTCTCGTAGTACATCTCAGTCACCTCAACTTGACACTATGCAAGCCTTTGTTGCGAGCTTATCTCTAAGCGACGTTAGCTCCATGCCGACGTTGCCTTCATGAACTGGAAGATGGCGTTGGGACGCATGGCTGAGAAGTGGCCGTTTTGCACTGCAGCATTGCAGCCGCAGCATGACTAGAAACGCAATGGAACTTACCGAAATAAAACGATTTTTAAGTTTCGGGTTTGAATTTTGAGGATTGTGGAATGACTGCTGGTGAAGGAAGCCCCGCGTCTGATGCAGAGCTTATCGAGCTACTGAGACAGAACGGTATCACGCTCGAAATGGACGCTCTGGAGGCCCTGCTGGATGGCGTTCTGGCTGCGCCGGAGGGAGAGGATTCCGGCGCCTGGATCGCGTTGGTGAGCGAAAAGCCGTCACCGGAACTGGTTCAGTCCCTCCAGGATCTCAAAGCGCGGCGTCAAACCGCCGGTTCAAAGAAGCGCCTGTCGATTGCGGAACGTCTTGCCGGTGTGCGTGCGGCTATGGCCGAGCGCGATCTGGATGGCTTTTTCGTGCCGCGCGCAGACGAACATCAGGGCGAGTATGTTCCAAAGCGCGCCGACAGGCTGGCATGGCTGACCGGCTTTACCGGCTCCGCGGGCATTGCGCTGGTTCTAAAGGAAGCGGCCGCGATCTTTTCCGATGGGCGCTATACCTTGCAGCTTGAGCAGCAAGTTGATGGCGCGCATTTCGAGCGTCTGCACGTCACAGAGCAGCCCCCCGCCGAATGGTTGCTGGAGAAACTGCCGAACGGCGGCCGCGTCGGTTACGACACCCTGCTGCACACACCGACTCAGGTGGAGGCGCTGATTCAGGCCCTGGCGTCGGGCGGCATCGAACTGGTGCCGCTGGACGACAATCTGGTTGATCATGCCTGGAGCGCGCAGCCGCCCGCACCGCTGTCGCCTGCGATCCCGCACCCCTTGGAGTTCGCGGGGCGCAGCAGCGAGGACAAGCGCGCCGCTTTGGCGGATGATCTCGCCAAGCGGGGAGCCGAGGCAGCGGTTTTGACCTTGCCTGATTCCATCGCCTGGCTTTTGAACTTGCGGGGGGCGGATGTGCCGCGCACACCCTTTTGCCTGTCCTTTGCGGTGCTGCATGCCGATGGCGCGCTCGACTGGTTCGTCGACAAGCGCAAGGTGACGCCGGCTCTGCAGCGAACGCTTGGGAATTCCGTGCGGCTACAAAACCCGGACGCTCTGGGCGGGGCGCTCGACGACTTGGGTGCGCGCGGTGCCAAGGTTCTGGCCGACCCTGGTTCGGCGGGTATTTGGTTTTTCCGGCGATTGGCGGCGGCCGGAGCCAAGCTGCTTTATGCGCCCGACCCCTGCCAGCTTGCCAAGGCCTGCAAGAATCCGGTTGAGGTTGCTGGAACCAAGCGCACGCACGAACGCGACGCTGTGCCGCTGATCCGCTTCCTGGCCTGGCTGGATCGAGAGGCTTGCGCGCGGGCCGATAGCGGCAATCCGATCACCGAGATGGAGGCGGCGGACAAGCTCCATGGCTTGCGGCGCGAAACCGGGAAGCTGCGGGACCTCTCCTTTGATACCATTTCAAGCGTCGGTCCGAACGGTGCGCTAAACCACTACCGTGTAACGGAAGAGACCAACCGGCCGCTGATGCGCGGTGAGTTCTATCTGGTGGATAGCGGCGGACAGTATGCCGACGGCACGACCGACGTTACCCGCACGCTGCCGATCGGCGAGGTCAGCGTGGAAATGGCCGAGCGCTACACCCTGGTTCTGAAGGGGCATCTGGCGCTGGGTCGCCAGCGCTTCCCGAAGGGCACCACCGGCAGTCAGATCGATACTCTTGCGCGCCAGTACCTTTGGCAGGCGGGCCTCGATTTTGATCATGGCACGGGCCATGGCGTCGGCAGCTTCCTGTCGGTGCACGAGGGGCCGCAGCGTATCTCCAAGGTTCCCAACAGCATCGCCTTGCAGCCGGGCATGATCGTTTCCAACGAGCCGGGGTACTACAAGCCGGGCGCCTACGGCATCCGCATCGAGAACTTGGAGGTGGTGGAGGAGATCGATCTGCCGGGACGCGAGCGTCCTCTGCTGGGGTTCCATACCCTGACGCTTGCGCCCTACGACCGGCGTGTCATCCGCCTCGATCTTCTGACTGGAGAGGAGCAGGCGCAGATCGACGCTTATCACGCCCGCGTCTTTGCCACCGTGGGCCAGCACCTGGACGAAGCCGACCGCACTTGGTTGGCGGCAGCTACGCAACCGCTGGCTTGATCCAGACGGTGGCCCAGCGTACATAGAACCCAGCCAGATGGCCGGATGGCTGCCTTTGGCGTTTCGGGTGCAAGCTCGGGACGCCGGGGGAGGAAAGTCCGGGCTCCACGGAAACACGGTGCCGGGTAACGCCCGGCGGGGGCGACCCTAGGGAAAGTGCCACAGAAAGCAAACCGCCACCCGGAACGTTCCGCAAGGGACGCCGGAGGTAAGGGTGAAAGGGTGCGGTAAGAGCGCACCGCGCGACCGGCAACGGAAGCGGCAGGGCAAACCCCACCGGGAGCAAGACCAAGTAGGGACGGCAGGGCTCCTTGAGAGTTCAGGCGGGTTTTCGCGCCGCCGTCCGGGTCGGTCGCGCGAGGCGTCCGGTAACGGGCGTCCCAGATGAATGGCCATCTCGGGAGGCTTCGGCCTTTCGGACAGAACCCGGCTTACAGGCCATCTGGCTCTTTATTTTCTCTACAAGGCCCACGGGGCAGGGAGGGCGACGCTCATGACCGAAAAATCAAACAGCGAGACGAAGCCCCTGGTGATCCGTCGGGCCTGCGAGGCGGATTTGCCCAGTGTTGTTACCCTGCTGGCCGCCGACAGCCTCGGCGCTGTCCGCGAAGTTCCGCCGGGGCCAGACGGCGCGGCGCTGGATCCGGCCTATGGAAAAGCCTTCGCCGCAATGTCCGCGCAAGGCGGCAATGAGCTTTTGGTGGCCGAGATTGACGGTGCGGTTGTCGGCTGTTTGCAATTGACCATTATCCACGGCGTCAGCAGGCACGGGATGTCACGGGCGCAGATCGAAGGCGTGCGTGTCGACGGATCCCAACGGGGCCAGCGGATTGGTGAACGCTTGTTGACTTTTGCCATCGACAAGGCGCGGTCCGCGGGCTGCGGCCTCGTGCAGCTCACCGCAGACCAGACCCGCAAGGACGCCCACCGCTTTTATGAACGCCTTGGCTTCAAGGCCAGTCATATCGGCATGAAACTGCCGCTGGACTGAAAGCATACTGGTATGCCGAAAACCCCGCTGCCGTTGATCTTCCGTTAGGAGGGCCTAGCGGCAAGCGGATCTTGCACCCCCCCTCGGCTAGAGGGCGCGGCATCATGAACCCTCGACGATTTACCGAACTTTTGCCTGTGCGGTTTCGATAAACGCCCCTCTCGCGCCGACGCTTTGTGCGTCGTACGGCATCGGCATCCTGCGGGGCACGATCCAGCCAACGCACCGATTAAGCGCTCTCCCACGCATATATCCCCTTGACCTATGTAGGAGCCCGGAGTCAGACTTCGGGGTATGTGGAATCGACTCAAAGAACACCCGCTGGCCGCAGTATTGGCTGCCCTTTGCGGAGTTGTGATGACAATGGCTGGCGTTTCGCCTGGTGACGCGGCATCAAACCTTTCAATGTGGGCCTCTATGCTCGGCATCGAATTAGCTCCAAGTTGGGTTTCCCAGCCGACTGCCGACTTTTGGGTTTTTGTGGCCGCAGGGGTAATCCTGATAGTGGCTTTAGGTCTGCTGTTTTGGCCATCTGCTGCCGACCATAGGAATATGGCGGCAATTGGCTCGCCTACTGCCTACTATAGTACTCGGGACGGCGGCGGTTCCCCAGATGACTTACCTGTTGCAGACTTGTCGGTTTGGGGGCAACGAGATCGCTTCAAGGCATATCAAGTTCCGTTCTTATGGATGGGTTACGAACCGCCCGACAAGCGTGTCTGGCTGAAGTACGCAAACAGAGATATCTATGATCTCTATGAAGAATTACAGGATGAGTACGAGCGAGGGCGTATCAAGGGCGATAGAAGCCCCAAGATAACCTGGTATGAGCGGGCGGACTTGGTGAAGTTTGCACAGCGCCGTGGCGACAAGCCGAGGTTCCTTTTCCCCATTGAGGATAGGTCAGATGAGCACGGGCAAGTACCTGAGTCTTGAGGAAGCCCGCAAGGACAAGAAGCTCCTAGAGCGGTTCATCAAGGAGCATCCGTCTGAGGGGGATGAGAAGGCGCTGAAAGCGCTTGCCGAGCGAATGAGTAGCGGTCCGCTCAAATCTCCATCCAAAGCGAAGAAATGAAACGGCAGGCGTTCTCAATATCATTCATTCTTCGAGTGTTAGAGTTTGGCGCTGCAAAAATCTCTCCGTGCTGAACATCGATAGATAAGCATAGACGGTTTGCAACAACTTGGTCGGTCGTGAAATTTGCTTCAAGATGCATACGGGCGAGTGTCGCGACATAAAGTCCCATATTTTTTCTGCGCTCTATCGCCGCCGGTGTAGTGGCGTCATCTTTCGTTAAACGAAGAATTCCTGCGCCTATGGATTTTACTCCCCTAGATTCGGCATGTACCAGCAAGTCTGCTCGAACAGACACTATTACATCCGAAATTATTAACTTCTCCTGCTTCTTAGGCGCGTGGGTAAATCTGTACCCGCCAAGTTGGTTAGCCATCTTTTGAACTGCGTGGAGAACTTCCACAGATTGCCGTGCATCGTCCTGTCGCAAGCTGCTTTCTGCTGGATCAACTGCCCGCTGCTCAAACATCTGCTCTGCTTGTAGTAGGGGATTCACGCTTCGCGAATTATCTGTTAAATAATTACAGATTGGTCCGCGAGCATCAGTGTATCGGATTATTGGGGGCGTCTTTGGGTGTTTCGCCCGTTTAATAATGCCGATTCTGGCGCTGTCAGATGAGACCATGAACGAGGCCAATTCATTCACGGAAATCCTTGGGGATTTCCTCTTTGGGGCGGGGGAGCGTGACATGGACGATATCCTAGCTAGCACAACCATCGGTAATGGACGGTCTATTTGTATCGCGACTCTATCAAAGCACGCAATAATTGAGAATGAAGCCGAACATCTCGGCTTTGAGGGTTATTTTCTGTTTGAGACGAGTGATGTGGTTGGTTCCAAAGGAATCAGCATACTTGGGAAGGTTACATCGATTGATGCCGCGTTCCGTATGATTGACCTTTGGCGTGACAATTCTCTCGGTCGGCAGGCTACCCCCTAGGAAACGCCGTCAGCAGAAGATCAAACATGAGGTGCGGTGACTTCCGCATGTTGTAGCGGTACTCGAACTCCGCGAGGTACTTCGGCAGGTGCTTCTGCGATACCCAAACGTGGGTGCCGTTGATGCCGCGTTTCAGCCAGCCCCAAAAGGCTTCGATGTTGTTGGTGTGCACATCGCCGCGCACGTATTCGCCAGCCGAGTGATTGACCGTCTGGTGGCGATAGCCTTCCTCTGCGAATAGGCGGTACGCCTTGGCGGTATCGGTAGCGACACGGCTACCGGGCTGCACGTAGGTCAGCACATGGGGCATGACAGAGAAGAGGCGACGGTCGGGGATCACGCGGGTCAGTACGTCGCCGCCGCGTTCCAGGATACCGAGAACAACGGACTTGTCGTCTTTGCCGCGCTTGTCCTTGCCACCAATGAAAGCCTTGTCGATCTCGACCACGCCACGCGCTGTACCACCAGCAGGGCCGTCGCCATCGACCCAACCCATGTAGCGGCGGATTTCATGGCCAATGCGCCACGCGGTCTTATAGGTGACGCCTAGCTGGCGTTGCAGTTCCTTGGCGCTGACCCCGTTGCGGGTCGTGGTAAAGAGATACATGGCATAGAACCACTTTTGCAGTGGCGTGCGGGTCCGCTCGAAAGGCGTGCCAGCCATCGGGTGAATGTGATGGCCACACCACTGGCAGACGAAGGCGGGTTCCTTGCGGAGCCTATGGAACTTGATATGGCGCTGGCACTTGGGGCAATCGCCCTCTTTGCCGTAGCGCACCTCCATCAGGTGCTCCAAACAGGCGTCATCGTCCGGGAAGCGGCGGAAAAAGTCCTGAATAGTGAAGCTCTTGGCCATGTTCATCTCTCCTTACACCTTAAATGTGGGGTCGATGTGTACATAGGTCAAGGGGATATATGCGCTCTCCCATAAATAGAACAAAAGAAGAACTTAGATTCATGCTGCGTGACAGCGCCTTGTTTTCCCGTGGTTTTGTCGTTGTGAGAACGCAACCGGAACAAAAACTCGCCACATTCCACTGCTTGATTGCTTGCTGTCGCAATTAAAGACGATTTTAGGTTTATTCGATCTATTGCGAGGGTCGAGTAAAGCCTTGTGAGACTACGCTTTTTACTGCGCTTTTCATTGACGCCCATGAATTCCCATGATATCCCATTTATTCCCATAAGCGAGTGTGCGGCAGTGCGTTTGTCCATATCGCTCGTGGGACAACAGGGCGCCGGGGGAAAAGCGCCAGGGGAATAACACCCGAATAAATCGCCAGGCAGTCCCTGGCTAAGGCGTTGAACTGGGCAACGAACGGGAGCAACAGGTGGCCACCTTTCTAGGCACCTACGAGAACCGGTTAGATAGCAAGGGTCGGATTTCCGTGCCCGCGCTGTTCCGTGCCCAGCTTCCCGAGCCCCACAATCAAACGGTCGTGCTTTTCCCGTCTTACCGCGCTGCGGCCATCGAGGGCTGCGCGATGGATTTCATCGAACAGTTGGGTGAGAGCATCAGCGAGATCGACCTCTTCTCGGATGATCAGGACGATCTGGCGACCTCGCTCTTTTCAGATTCGCAGCCGTTGGGGATGGACAAGGAAGGGCGCATTGTGTTGCCCGCTGAGTTGATGGCCCATGCGGGCATCACCGATCGGGGCTGCTTCGTGGGCAAGGGTCCGCTATTCCAGATCTGGCAGCCCGATGCGCTGGCAGCGCACAAGGCCGAGGCCCGCCATCGCGCCCGGACCAAGGGTCTGACCCTGCCGATCCGGCCGCGTCGAGACGGGGGGGCGTGATGACGAACCTGACCCAAAATCGTCACGCTCCGGTCATGCTTCGAGAAGTCCTTGAGACCTTGGTTCCGCATGACGGCGGACGCTACCTCGATGGCACTTTCGGCGCCGGCGGCTATACCCGAGGTATCCTGGAGGCGGCAAATTGCCGCGTCTGGGCCATCGACCGCGATCCGACCGCCCTGGCGGCGGGCGCTGCCATGGTAAAGGCTTTCGACGGACGTTTGACCCTCTTGGCCGGTTGCTTCGGTGAAATGGATCGCTTGCTGCACGCCGACGGCATCGAGGCGGTCGAGGGCGTGGCGCTGGACATCGGTGTCTCCTCCATGCAGATCGACGAAGCCGAGCGCGGCTTCTCCTTCCGCCATGACGGTCCACTGGACATGCGCATGGGAGACGACGGGGCGACGGCGGCCGACGTGGTGAACAATCAGGAAGAGGCCGCGCTGGCCGATATCATCTACCGTTACGGAGAGGAGCGGCAGTCGCGCCGCATCGCCCGCGCCATCGTGGCGGCTCGCCAGGAAACGCCGATCACCCGCACGCTGCAGCTTGCTGAAGTGGTGCGTGGCGCTATTCGCGGCGCTGGCGCGCAGGCCATCGACCCGGCGACCCGTACCTTCCAGGCGCTGCGCATTTATGTGAATGACGAGCTTGGTGAGTTGGAGCGCGGTCTTGCCGCAGCCGAATCCTTGCTGGCGCCGAACGGCCGCCTGGTGGTGGTTTCTTTCCATTCGCTGGAAGACCGCATCGTCAAAAGTTTCCTGCGCGCCCGCAGTGGCGGCGAAGGGGGCTCGCGTCATCTTCCACAAGTCCAATCACGTGAGGCCGCGACCCTGGAGTTGCTGTTCAAGGGTGCGCTTAAGCCAAGCGACGAAGAAATCCGGATCAATCCTCGAGCCCGCTCCGCCCGGCTGCGCGCCGCGCGCAAGCGGGATGGCTCGTTCATTGAGGGAGGCCGCGCATGATCCGCTGGTCCGCATTCCTCTGGAGCGTCGTGGGGATCGTCATGGCGATCGTCGTGTTCCAGGTCAAATACATTGTACAGGAGCTTGAAGGTGAGCTTGCCGCCGCGAACGCTCGAATCCTGCACGAGCAGGAAACGATCCAGGTGTTGCGCGCGGAGTGGAGCTACCTGAACCGTCCGGCCCGTATCTCCGAATTGGCTCAGCGCTACCTTGAAGTCGGGTCGGAGGGTCAGCCGGTGACCTTCGCCGCCGCTCAATTGGATGAATTGCCGCTTCGGTTGGAAGGCGTTGTGCTTCGCGCCGCCGATGCCGGGCCGCTTCTCCCGCAACCGAAACCTTCATTGTCTGGACCTATCTTCGTAGCTGCACCCTCTCAAGCTTCTCCTGAAGGGATTGCACCTAGCGGGGTCGGACCTGCGTTCTCCTCTCCAGCGCAGGCCGACCTCCACGTTCACAAAGATCAAGCGACGACTTATGCAGCAACGCATGTGTCAACCATAGGGGCGACCCTCGCCAGCTTCGGAGGGACGCAATGATCCCTCGCTTGTTCCGACGGAATGCCAGCATCACAGTCTCTCCCTGCCCGCCGCTCGGTCTCGACATGCAGACCGGGCGGCAGCCAAATGTGGTGCTCGGTAGTCGGCGCAAGCAAAGCATCGACGTGGGCCGCACGCGTTTAATTGTGGCCGCCTCCATTTTCGCTTTCGCCTTTGTTATCGTCTCCGTTCGCCTGGTTGAACTGGCGGTCTTCAAGCCGGGTCAAGAGCCGCACGTGGCCTCGACCAGTGATGCGGAACGCCTGGAAACCGGGCGCGCCGACATCGTTGACCGGAACGGCATCGTTCTTGCGACCACCTTGCCTGCAGCGTCGCTTTACGCAAACGCTCGGCAGATCGACAACCCCAAGCGCGTAGCGGCCCAACTCTCCGCCGTGCTGGTGGATGTCAGCGAGCCGCGTTTGGAGCGATTACTGTCCAGCGACCGTGCCTTTGTCTATCTGAAGCGTGACCTGTCTCCGCGTGAGCAGTTTGAAGTCAACGCGCTGGGCGTGCCGGGCTTGTACTTCCAGAAAGAGAACAAGCGGGTTTATCCGCAAGGGGCCCTGACCGCGCAGATCGTCGGCTTTACCGACATCGACAATCGCGGTTTGGCGGGTATGGAACAGGCCTTCGACGAAGTTTTGCGCGGCCGCACCGAACCCCTGCCGCTTTCCGTCGATCTCCGGGTCCAACATGTGCTGGCCGAAGAGCTGGGCATTGCCATGAATGAGTTCAGCGCCATCGGCGCTGCCGGCGTGGTGCTGGATGTCGAGACCGGTGAGGTGGTGGCCATGGCCTCCCTGCCGACCTTCGAGCCCAGCGAGGTCGGAACCGCCAGTAACGATGCGCGTTTCAACCGGGCGACGCTGGG
>MRWG01002027.1_pt1 | contig 11193 bp, 14 predicted proteins | sample 1013341 | NCBI WGS metagenome assembly MRWG01 (sample SAMN06117577, study PRJNA244670) | biofilm metagenome | biome: Water; feature: Cathode Biofilm; material: Biofilm; isolation source: microbial consortium enriched at the cathode of a solar microbial fuel cell | place: USA: District of Columbia ... | reverse complement strand
CCCGCTATCTCGTTGTAATCGAATATCTTTGTACGTAGAATACCGCGCCTTCACGCGCGGAGGTAGCAGTCGGTCCCGTGGATGGACGGGCCCGGCGATCGCCAGCACCCATACCTTCCGCCTTGGTTCAATCGGCTTGGTCCGGTCGCGCAGCTACATCGCGGTCCGGCGTTGCGGGAGTAGGAAATATGTTTGCGGTATTCGCGAGCGGTGGCAAGCAGCATCGGGTGACGGAAGGCGAGATCGTGCGCCTCGAGCTCCTCGACGCCGAGCCGGGCCAGGAAGTCGTTTTCGACAAGGTGCTGATGGTCGCCGACGGTGACAAGGTCTCCGTGGGCGCCCCTTACGTCGAGGGCGGCAAGGTCACGGGTGAAGTGGTCGGCAACGATCGCGCCCGCAAGATCCGGGTCATCAAATTCAAGCGCCGCAAGGACTACAAGCGTACCCAGGGCCATCGCCAGTGGTACACGGACGTGAAAATCACCGGCATCGACGCCTGAACGGCGCGACGGGCATCAGGAGACACCTGCAATGGCACACAAGAAGGCAGGCGGCAGCACTCGCAACGGCCGCGATTCGGAATCCAAACGTCTGGGCCTGAAGAAATTCGGCGGCCAGGCGGTTCAGGCCGGCAACATTCTGGTCCGGCAGCGGGGCACCCGGTTCCACGCCGGCAACAACGTCGGCATGGGGCGTGACCATACTCTGTTCGCCACCGCCGATGGCCGCGTCCAGTTCGTCACCCGCGGGCCGAACAAACGCAAGTACGTCACCGTGGAGCCGGCGTCGGCCGAAGCCTGATCCGACAAGCCCCGCCTCCAGCGGGGCTTTTTTTTATGCAGTTCATAGACGAAGCCAGCATCCGCGTCGAAGCGGGCAAGGGCGGCAACGGCGCTCTGTCGTTCCGGCGGGAAAAGTACGTCGCCAAGGGTGGACCGGACGGCGGTGACGGCGGCGACGGCGGCGACGTGGTGCTGGTCGCCGACCAGGCCCTCAACACGCTGGTGGACTTCCGCTTCCAGCCGCTCTACCGCGCCGAGCACGGCCAGCCCGGTGCCGGGCGCAACAAGACCGGCGCCCGGGGTACCACGCTGCGCGTCCGCGTGCCGGTGGGCACCTCCGTGGTGGACGAGGAGACTCTGGAGACCCTCGGCGACCTCACGGAGCCCGGGGAGACGCTGGTGGTGGCCCGCGGTGGCCGTCGCGGGCTCGGCAACACCCACTTCAAATCCAGCACCAACCGCGCCCCCCGGCGCACCACGCCGGGTGAGCCCGGCGAGGTCCGTCAGCTCCGCCTGCAGCTCAAACTGCTGGCGGACGTGGGCCTGCTCGGCATGCCCAATGCCGGCAAATCGACGCTGATCAGCAAGGTGTCGGCGGCGCGGCCGAAGGTGGCCGACTATCCGTTCACGACCCTGACGCCGAGCCTGGGCGTGGTGAAGGGCGACGGCGACCGCAGCCTGGTCATGGCCGACATTCCCGGGCTGATCGGCGGTGCCGCCGCCGGCGCCGGCCTCGGCGTGCAGTTCCTGCGGCACCTGGCCCGCACCCGGCTGCTGCTCCATCTCGTCGACAGCCTGCCGGCGGACGGCGCCGACCCGCTCGACAACGTGGCGCTCATCGAGGGCGAGCTCGAAGCCTACAGCCCGGCCCTGGCGGAGCGGCCGATCTGGCTCGTGCTCACCAAGTGCGACGTCATCGACGCGGATCGTCGAGAGGCCCTGCTGGACGATCTGCGCCAGGCGTACCCGGGACGGCCGGTCCATGCCATCTCGTCGGTCACCGGCGAGGGCCTCGACCGACTGGTCGGCGAACTGCTCGATGCGGTGGCTGTCCATCGCCGTGCGCTGCTCGAGGACGAGGCGTTCGCCGAGGCCGAGCGCGGGCTCGAGGCGCGCATCGGCGAAGATGTGCTAAAAAGCGCCCTGGAAAAGCGGCCCGGCCGCCGGGTCGGAGACGACCACGACGACGCCCTCGACGATGACGACGAGGACGACGACGGGCTCGAGGTCGTCTACACCCGCGAATGACCAGCGCCGGAACGGACCACCAGTGACAGACAGCGATCAGCAACAGCGCCGCCACCTCGGCCAGGCGCGGCGCATCGTCGTGAAGATCGGCAGTGCGCTGCTGACCAGCCCCGGCGAGGGCCTGGCCCGGGCACGCATCCAGGTGTGGTGCGAGGAGATCCATCGCCTGCTGGATTCCGGCCGTCAGGTCGTGCTCGTGTCCTCCGGTGCGGTGGCCGAAGGCGTGGCACGGCTCGGTCTGTCCGAGCGCCCGACCACCGTGCACGGGCTGCAGGCGGCCGCCGCCGTGGGGCAGATGGGGCTGGTCCAGGCCTACGAGCAGGCATTCTCCGCCCACGGCCGGCGCACGGCCATGATCCTGCTCACCCACGACGATCTGGCGGACCGGCAGCGATATCTCAATGCCCGGGCGACCCTCACCAGCCTGCTGGAGCTCGGGGTCATACCGGTGATCAACGAGAACGACACCGTCGCCACCGACGAGATCCGCTTCGGCGACAACGACACCCTGGCGGCGCTGGTGAGCAATCTGCTGCAGGCCGATGCCCTGGTGATTCTCACCGACATCGAGGGGCTCTACGAGCAGGACCCGCGCAGGACGCCGGGGGCCCCGCTGGTGCGCTGGGCGGATGCCGCGGATCCGCGGCTCGACGCCATGGTGGGCGACGGCGGGGCCCTGGGCCGTGGCGGCATGGTCACCAAGCTCAAGGCCGCCCGCATCGCGGCCCGCTCCGGGGCCGACACGGTGATCGCCGCGGGCCGGGAGCCGGACGTGCTGGCGCGGGTGCTGGCCGGGGAGGCCATCGGCACGCTGCTCAGTGCCTCGATTCTGCCGCTGGACGCGCGCAAGCGCTGGATCGCCGGGCAGCTCCGGGCCAAGGGCGATCTGGTGCTCGACGACGGCGCGGTGGCCGCGGTGCGCAGCCGCGGCGTGAGCCTTCTGCCCGTGGGCGTGACGGGCGTGCGGGGCAGGTTTTCCCGGGGCGACGTGGTGCGCTGCCTGGACGCGAGCGGGTCAGTGGTCGGTCAGGGGCTGGTGAACTATTCCAGCGAGGAAGCGGAGCGGTTGATCGGCGCGTCCAGCTCGGAGATCGCCGAGCGGCTCGGGTTCGCGCTGGAACCCGAGCTGGTGCACCGGGACAATCTGGTGGTGCTCGGGTCCGTCAGGCCTGCAGCGATCTGATGGCGGCGTTCAGGCGGGATTTGTGCCGGGCGGCCTTGTTCTTGTGCATGATGCCTTTGTCGGCCAGACGGTCGATGACGGGCACCGCCTGCTCGAACGCTTCGCGGGCCTGCTCGTGATTGCCGCTGCCGATGGCTGCGTTCACCCGCTTGATGTAGGTGCGCACCATGGAGCGCTGGCTGGCATTGTGCGCGCGGCGCTTCTCGGTCTGACGGGCGCGCTTACGGGCTTGTGGGCTGTTCGCCAAGGCGTTCTCCGGGGGTTCAGTGTTCGAAAGGCGCGGTAATATGCCGTCGGGGTCCGGGTATGTCAACCGGGGGTGATGGACGCCGGCAGGACCCGGAGCGCGAGGCAGGCGCCGCCGTCGACGGGCAGGACGCCGCCGGCGGGGATCGCCGGTCGGGCGGGGGCGACGGCCGGCAGAACGTGACAGCCCAGGGTGGCGTGGTGGCGTCGATGACGGCGCTGTCCCGGGTGTCGGGCTTCGTTCGCGACATGGTGCTCTCCCACGTGTTCGGCGCCGGTGCGGCCGCCGACGCCTTTTTCGTCGCGTTCCGCATCCCGAACTTCTTCCGCCGCCTGTTCGCCGAGGGTGCCTTCAACCAGGCGTTCGTGCCGGTTCTGGCCCGTTACCGCCAGGGTGACGTGGCGGCTTTCCGGACGTTCGTCGCCGCCATGGCGGGCAATCTGTCGGTCGCCGTGTGGAGCCTGGTGCTGCTCGGGGTGGTGTTCGCCCCGGGACTGGTGACCCTGTTCGCACCCGGCTTCTGGAATGCGCCCGAGCAGTTCGAGGTCGCCACCGGCATGCTGCGGGTGACCTTTCCCTATCTCGGCTTCATCTCGCTGACCGCGTTCGCCGGGGCGCTGCAGAACAGCCATGGACGCTATGCGGTGCCTGCGTTCACGCCGGTGCTGCTGAATCTCACCCTGATCGCCGCGATGCTGTTCGCCACCGGCGCGTTCGAAGCGCCCGTGTACGCACTGGCCTGGGGGGTGTTCGTGGCGGGCCTCGTGCAGCTCGCCTTCCAGATTCCGGCGGTGGGCCGGCTGGGTCTGCTGGTGGTGCCCCGGCCGACCCTGTCCCACCCGGGCGTGCGGCAGGTGGGACGCCTGCTTCTGCCGGCGATGTTCTCGGCCTCCGTGAGCCAGATCAATAGCCTCATCGACACCATGCTGGCCTCCACGCTGGCCACCGGCAGCATCTCCTGGCTGTATTACGCCGATCGGCTGCTGGAGCTGCCGGTGGGGCTCGTGGCGGTGGCGCTCGGCACGGTGCTGCTGCCCAACCTGTCGCGGCTCGCCGGGGCCGGCGACGAGCGCGGCTTCGCGGCGACCCTGGCCTGGGGGCTGCGGGTCGGCCTGCTGTTCGGCGTGCCGGCGGCGGTGGCGCTGTACGTGCTGGCTCTGCCGCTGGTGTCGACGCTGTTTCTGCACGGCGCCATGACAGCCCTGGATGCCCGCATGGCCGCGCTGGCGGTGCAGGCGTTCGCGCTGGCGCTGGTGCCGCTGGTGCTGGTGAAGGTGCTGGCGCCCGTCTACTTCGCCCGGGAAGACACCGCCACGCCGTTCCGTTTCGCGGTGACGGCGGTGACCACCAACGTGGCGCTCAATCTGGCGCTGTTCTCCTGGTTCGGTCACGTCGGGCTGGCGTTCGCCACCGCCGCGTCCGCCTGGGTCCATGCCGGGCTGCTCTGGCGCGGCGTGTTCGGGGCGCTGACGGCGCTGCCGGCCGGGATCGGACTGTGGCGGTTCGCGCTGGCGTCGACGGCCATGGGGGCGGCCCTGTGGTGGTGGCTGCCGGCGCCGGAAGCCTGGCTGGCGGCGCCTTCGTGGACGCGGGCCGGCTGGATGGCCGTGGCCGTGGCCGGCGGGGCCGGCCTGTACGTCGTCCTGGCAATGGTTCTCGGCACCCGGCCCCGACACCTGCTGCATCGCGCCTGATCGTGGGGCCACGATCGTCATCGGCGCCTGACCGCCACCGGGCGCGCCCGTATAATGCGCGCATGGAAATCATCGTCGGCATGCACAACATCGAGCCCCGCCACCGCGGCTGCGTGCTCACCGTGGGAAGCTTCGATGGCGTGCATCGCGGCCACAAGATGCTGCTGGAGCATCTCGTGGCCAAGGGCCGGGAACTCGGTGCGCCGAGCATGCTGATGACCTTCGAGCCGACCCCGCGCGAGTACTTCCGCGGCGGCGTCGTGCCGGCCCGGCTCACCCGCTTCCGGGAGAAGATCACGCTGCTCGCCCGGACGGAGCTGGACCGGGTGCTGTGCCTGCCGTTCAACGAGCGCACCGCGAGCATGGACGCGGAAGTGGTGGTGGAGGACCTCATCGTCGGCCGGCTCGGCGTGCGCTATCTGGTCGTGGGCGACGATTTCCGCTTCGGCCAGGGTGCCCGGGGCGACTTCGCCATGCTGGAGGCCGCAGGCGCCCGGCACGGATTCGGAGTCAGCCGGATGGATACCCTCACCGCCGACGGCGAGCGGGTCAGCAGCACCCGGGTCCGGGAGGCGCTCCGGGCCGGGGACTTCCAGGAGGCGGAACGGCTGCTCGGTCACCCGTACTTCATGATGGGCCGGGTGGTGTACGGCCGTCAGCTCGGCCGGCAGCTCGGCGTGCCGACGGCCAACATCCGGCTGCAGCGCTACCGCACGCCCCTGGAGGGAGTGTTCGCGGTGACCGTGACCGGTCTCGACCAGCGCTACGAAGGCGTCGCCAACGTCGGCGTGCGCCCGACCGTCGACGGCAAGGAGCCGCTGCTGGAGGTGCACCTGTTCGACTTCGCCGAAGACATTTACGGCCGGCTGCTGACCGTGGAGTTCAAGCGCAAGATCCGCGACGAGCGCGCCTTCGACGGCCTGGAGGCCCTCAAGGCGCAGATCGCCCGGGACATCGAGAGCACCCGGGAGTACTTCGCCCATGCTTAAGTGGCTGTCGCTGGCCGGCGTCGTGGTGGTGCTGGACCAGCTCGTCAAGGCCTGGGTGGTGGCGGTGCTGGCGGTGGGCGAGCGGGTGCCCGTGGCCCCCGTGCTGTCCTGGGTGCGCTGGCACAACGAGGGCGCCGCGTTCTCCATGCTGAGCGACGCGTCCGGCTGGCAGCGCTGGTTCTTCATCGTTCTGGCGCTTGCCTTCGTCGCGTTCATCGTCTTCGAGCTGCGCCGCCTGCCGGCGGACCAGCGGCTGATGGGCTGGGTGTACGGCCTCATCGCCGGGGGGGCCATCGGCAACCTCATCGACCGGGTGATGCACGGCTACGTGGTGGACTACGTGCTGCTGCACTGGGGGCGCCACTACTTTCCGGCCTTCAACGTCGCAGACGCCGCGCTCACGGTGGGGGCGGTACTGTGGATCGGCGTCATGATCGCCGAGCACCGGCGGGAACGACATCAGGAGCCTTCGTGAGCGACGTGATCGGAGACAACAGCCGTGTGACGCTGCACTTCGCGGTGCTGCTCGACTCCGGCGAGGAAGTGGACACCACCCGGCGGGGCCGGCCGGCCACCTTCGAGTTCGGCGACGGCAGCCTGCTGCCCGGGTTCGAGGAGGCGCTGCGGGGCATGCAGGCCGGCGACGACGCGCAGATCGAGCTCGAGCCCGAGCAGGCCTTCGGCGAGCACCGGCGTGACAACGTGCAGCTCATCGCCCGGGACCGCTTCCGCGACGTGGACCTCGAGCCGGGCACCATCGTCAGCTTCGCCGCGCCGGACGGCGAGCTGCCCGGGGTGGTGCGCCGGCTGTTCGACCGCACCGTGGAAGTCGATTTCAATCATCCTCTCGCGGGCCGGCGCATCGTCTTCGACGTGTCTATATTGAACGTAGAGGACCTCGGGCGCCGTATCCCGCTGTCCCCCGACCCCTCGTCGGAGAATTGATACCGCCCGTCGGCGGTGCATGGGCCCCAGCCGGGCCGGCGCCCTAGGCTGAAAGGAATCAGCGAGAGGATTTAGTCGATGCGTAGCCAGACGTCGCGCGCGGCCGGTTTCACCCTGGTCGAGCTGATGATCGCCGTGGCCATCCTGGCCATCATCGCGGCGGTGGCCCTGCCGCTCTACAACCAGTACAGCCAGCGGACCTACCGCACCGAAGCCCAGGCCGACCTGCTCGAGTGCGCTCAGGCGATGGAGCGCTTCGCCGCCCAGGCCTTCACCTACGACGGCGTCGACGACGCCGTGCTCGACAATCTCTGCGAGCAGCGCTCCGAGGACCGCAACCGCTATGTGATCTCCGTCGCAGTTCCGGACGACGACGAGTTCACGCTCACGGCGACGCCGGTGGCCGGCGGTCCCATGGACGGGGATGGCGCGCTCACCTACGACGAGGCGGGCAACCGCACCTGGAACGGCAATCCCGGCTGGGAAGAGTGACCCTGCTCGCGGAAGTCCGACCGTTCGTCCGGTAAAACCTCTCCGCTCGTCGGCAGAGCCCTTCCGGGGCCCGAGCCGACGCGTACAGTTCACCGTGCAATCAGTCCCGGCCCGGCCCAGCGGGCCCAGCGCCGGAAGGACAGTGGATCGAATGGCGAATCGAGTGGCAAAGGCGACCAGGCACAGACAGCGGGGTTTCACCATCGTCGAGCTGATGGTCACCCTGGCCGTGGCCGCCATCCTGATGGGATTCGCCGTGCCGGCGTTCAACGATTTCATCCGGCAGCGCACCGCGGCGGCCCGCATCAACGACTTCGTGCTCGCCGTGACCTATGCCCGCAGCGAGGCGGCGCGACGGGGCGAGCGGGTGACCATCGAAGCGCTCGGGGGCGACGACGCCAACGAGTGGGGTGAAGGCTACAACGTGGTCGCGGACTTCGGCGGCCCGGACGAGGAGATCCTGAGAAGCTTCCAGGCCCTCGATCCCGATTCCGACTTCACCATGGATGCGGTGGGCGCAGGCTGGCACGGCGTCTTGGAACTCGTCTTCACGCCGCGGGGGCTGCTGACCCCGCAGCCGCCGGCAGCCGGCGAGATCCGGCTGTGCCATGCGGAGGAAGATCCCGGCCGGATCATCAACATCACCGTGCTCGGCCGGCCGGACGTTGAGGAGCTGACGTGCAACCCGTAATGGCAAGAACGACCGGCCCCGGCAGAGCCCGGGGCTTCTCCCTGATCGAGCTGCTGGTGGCCGTGCTGGTCATGGGCATCGGCGTGCTCGGCGTCACGGCGCTGCAGATGGTGAGCCTGCAGAACAACCGCATGGCTCTGGAGCGGGGCGAGGCGGTGCAGCTCGCCTACGACATGATGGACCGCATCCGCGCCAATCCCAGCAACGGTTACGACGGCATCGCCGTGGGCGACGGGCCGCCGAACCCGCCGGACTGCATCGGCGACGGTGCCAACTGCAGCGAGGCGCAGATGGTGGATTTCGACACTGCGCTGTGGAAGTGCCAGCTCGGCGAGTACCGGGACGATGCCATCTGCATCGCCCTGCGCGGCGCCGGCGCCATTCCCGATCAGCGTGGCCTGTCCGACGGCGACGGCGCCGTGCAGGTGGTGGAGAACGTGCTGCCGAACGGCACCCGGGTCTACGACGCCACCGTGACCGTGCAGTGGACCAGTGCCGACGGCCAGGTCCAGAACGTCGTGATCGACAGCCAGGCGTGAGGACGGCCGACATGATCCGACCCGATACTCTGTTCAGAACCGCCCGCGGCCGCCGCCAGGCGGGCTTCTCGCTGGTGGAGCTGATGCTGGCGCTGGCCCTCGGCCTCATCGTGGTGACCGGCATCGTCCAGCTCTTCATCGGCAACTCCCGGACCTACAACGTGCTGAACGGCCAGGCGCGGATGCAGGAGAACGCCCGCTTCGCCCTCGAGTTCATCTCCCGGGCTGCGCGTCAGGCCGGCTATTTCGGCTGCGCCAACGCCCGCGAGAACCTGGTGTGGACGCTCACCGGCAGCAATCCCGACAACGCCGGGTCCGTGCCGGAATTCGACGTCACGCGGCCGGTGCAGGGCGTGGAGAGCGTCAGCGGGGCCGGTGACCTGGCCAACTTTCCGACCCAGGCGGCCAACTCCTTCGATCTGGCCAACGGCATTCCGGCGGACCAGGTGACCATCGGCACTGACGTGCTGGCGCTGCGCGGCATGGAGAGCCCCGGCTGGCGGCTGACGGAGGAGCTGTTCCCCACCGGCGCGAACAGCAACCCGCGGATTCCCGACACCACCGACATCCAGGTGGACGACATCGTGATGGTGTCGAACTGCGAGCAGGCCGCCGTGTTCCGGGTCACCGGCACGCCGGCCTTCGGCGCAAACGCCGTCGAGCTGCAGCACGCGGCCCCGGGCGGCGGGCTCTACCTGAATTCCCGGCCGACGCTCACCGATATCGGCCGGACGTACGGCGAGGACTCCCTGGTGGGGCGGGTGCAGAGCACGTTCTTCTTCATCGCCGAAGGCGCCGGCCTGACCAACATCCTGGATGGCGGCGGTAACCCGACGCCGCCGCTGGCGCTGTGGCAGAAGCTCGGGCCGAACGCGCCGGTGGAGCTCGTTCAGGGCATCGAGAACCTGCAGGTGCTCTACGGCATCGACAACACGGACGACGACGTCGCCAACGCCAACGAATACGTCACCGCCGACGACCTCAGCTTCGACCCGATCGATCTGTCCCAGGTGGTGGCCCTGCGCGTCGCCGTGACGGCCAACAGCGTCGATGCGGTGACCGAGGACGGCAATCCCCTGAGCCGCACGTTCACCAAGACCATCCTGCTGCGCAACGCGAACCCGGAGTTCTAGTGGTGAAAGGCAAGGTCCACATGTCGTTGACGGCCCTCCGGCGCGAACGCGGGGTGGCCCTGTTCATCAGCCTGGTGCTGCTGCTGGTGCTGACCATCGTCGGCGTGTCCGCGGTGCAGACCACCACGCTGGAAACCCGCATGGCGCGCAACGAGCACGACACGCTGCTGGCCTTCCAGGCCGCCGAGTCCGCGCTGCGTGACGCCGAGGCGTTCCTGCTGGCCAACGTGGCGACCGTGGAGGACACGGACGCGTTCACGGCGGCCGGCGCCGCCGGGCTGTGGGACGTGCCGGACCCTGGCGACCCGGACCCGTGGGAAGTGGCCAACATCTGGAGCGGCGGTCAGAGCGTGGTCGCACCGACCGACGCCGGCGCGGTGGTCGCCGAACCGCCCCGTTACCTCATCGAACACCTCGGTGACGTGGCCAGCGTGGAGAACCCCTACCAGCTCTCGCCGGACTACCCGGACCCGGTCGACCGGGTCGCCATGTTCCGCATCACCGCCCGCGGCGTCGGCGGCAGCGAAAACGCCCGCGTGCTGCTGCAGAGCACGTTCGGAATTCTGGTCGACTAGGCCCGCGCCTGGGGACCGCAGGAGGACGTATGAATCAGAATGAACAGTCCCGGCTGAAGTGTCGGCTGCCCGTGCCGGCCTGGCTCGGTTTTTTCCTGATCGCCGCTCCCTCGGCGGGCTGGGCAGCCAGTGCTGGCGATGACGTGGCAGGGACGCCTGAAGACACGGCGGTCGTCATCGACGTTCTGGGCAACGATACGGGCCTTGGACTGTCGGTCATCGGAACGGGGCCGGTGGGCAATGGATCCGTCGTGATCAATGGTGACGACACCATCACGTACACGCCTGACCCGAACTTCGAAGGGGCGGACAGCTTCGACTACACGATCCGTGACGCCCTCCTGGATACTGATACGGGTACCGTGTCGGTCACTGTCAGCGCAGTGAACGACGCGCCGGTCATCACGGCGGCCGTGCCCGACGTGCCGGCCTCCGAGGACGACCCGGACCTGGACATCGATCTATCGGGATACTTCAGCGACGTCGATGTCGCGACGTCCGGAGATACCCTCAGCTATGCCGTGACTGACGTGACCGGTGATCCCGTCTTCTCCTCGACCAGTTTGGCAGGGTCCACCCTCACGCTGGACTATGCGGACAACGCCAATGGCGTCGCCGTGATCACGGTGCGCGCAACCGATACAGCCCTAGCCTTCGTCGAGGACACATTCGCCG
>MRWG01002026.1_pt1 | contig 11194 bp, 11 predicted proteins | sample 1013341 | NCBI WGS metagenome assembly MRWG01 (sample SAMN06117577, study PRJNA244670) | biofilm metagenome | biome: Water; feature: Cathode Biofilm; material: Biofilm; isolation source: microbial consortium enriched at the cathode of a solar microbial fuel cell | place: USA: District of Columbia ... | reverse complement strand
ATATGACAAAAGGGCCGATATCTTCCTCGCCACCATCTTTCTGGCCGCATCTGTCACTTGGTGGCTCAATTGAGTCCCGACCCTAGGGCAGCTCACCCATCGCCCAAGGCAATGTGCTGCCGGGATGTCGCTCGGGTAGTATTTTCCCGCGCTCTTCGCCGTTCCGGGCCGATCCCGAACCTTGTTATGCTTTCGGATAGGCAATGATCCAAGATCCGGCGTTTGGATCCAACCGGAGGCCCATTCCTATGCTGTCCCGCCGCTCCGTCATCACAGCGGTTCTCGCTGGCGCTTCGGCTTTGGCCTTTGCCCGGACCCCTGTTCGGGCGTCGGATCGGATTCTGATCCGCGCGGTCTATTACCGTGATTATCGGCCCTACTCCTTCTTTGATGAAGAAGAGGGAAGGATGCGCGGCATTCTCATCGACCTGATGGGAGCCCTCGGTGAGGCCTGTGGCTATGCCATGACACATGAGGGCTATCCCTGGGCGCGCGCGCAATACATGGTAGCCAACGATGCTGCGGATGCTTTGTGCTGCCCCATTACCGAGAAACGATCGGAATACGTCTATTTCGCCCCCACGATCGTGACCCCGCTGGCAGAAGCCCATATATTCGTCACCGTCGACAATCCCCGCGCCGATGAGATCCGCGCCGTCCGTTCCAAGGAAGGACTCTATGCCTTCAGCGCGGTGGATTTCATCGGAAACAGCTCCGGTGAACACATCTGGCAACACCACCCGCAACGGATAACCGTCAGAAACACCGATCAGATTCTCGAGATGCTGCTGCGGGACCGGGCGGACTTTTACTATGCCGACCCGCTGGTGACGTGGTCCCAACTGCGCGAACTGGGCCTGCACGATAAGTTCTTCAGCATCCCTGCCGACTATGTGACCAAAGGGCACAGGGGCGCCATGAGCTTCGGCCTGCGCAAGACCTATCCCGACGCGCAGGCCATCGTCGCCCGGGTCGAAGAGGCCATCCGCACGAACATCACCGCCGACCTGCACGACGAGATCATCGCCCGCTATACCAGATGACAGGGCGCACCGGATCAGAGGCATGATGCTCTAACTCCCTGGAAAGGCGCCAGGAGCCGGCTTTGCTTGCCTTCACGCGGGCGAGTGCCTAGGTTATTCACGTCTCGTTGCCGTGAAATAAGAGTTTTACCGCTGTGCTGACCGGAAAACGGGTTCTCCTGATCGTCTCGGGGGGTATTGCTGCCTATAAGTCGCTGGAGCTGATCCGCCGCCTGAAGGAAAAGGGCGCGGCGGTGCGCTGCGTGCTGACCCGGGCTGGCGCCCAGTTCGTGACGCCGCTGTCGCTCTCGGCGCTGAGCGGCGACAAGGTCTACGGCGAACTCTTCGACCTGACCGACGAAGCGGAGATGGGCCACATCCAGTTGTCGCGCGACGCCGACCTGCTGGTGGTGGCGCCGGCCAGCGCCGACCTGCTGGCCAAGATGACCCAGGGCCGCGCCGATGACCTGGCCTCCACCGCGCTGCTGGCCACCGACAAGCCGGTCCTGGTGGCGCCGGCGATGAACCTGCGCATGTGGGAGCATCCGGCGACGCAGGCGAACATCGCCGCCTTGAAGCAGCGCGGCGTCCTCACCGTCGGTCCTAACGAGGGCGACATGGCCTGCGGCGAATTCGGCTTCGGGCGCATGGCCGAGCCCCACGAGATCCTGGCCGCCATCGAGGCGGCGCTCGATGCCCCGCGTCCCTTGAGCGGCCTGCGTGCCCTGGTGACCAGCGGGCCGACCTACGAGCCCATCGACCCGGTGCGCTACATCGCCAACCGCTCCTCGGGCAAGCAGGGCCACGCCATCGCCGCCGCCCTGGCGCGCCACGGCGCCGAGACCACGCTGGTCTCCGGCCCCAGCCAGCTGCCGGACCCTGAGGGCCTGAAAACCGTGCACGTGGAGACCGCGCAGGAGATGCTGGCCGCCTGCCGCGCCGCCCTGCCGGTGGAGATCGCGGTCTGCGCCGCCGCCGTGGCCGACTGGCGCGCCGCCGCCGCCGCCCAGCAGAAGCTCAAGAAGGACAACGGCATTCCCGCCGCCCTCGAGCTGGCGCAGAACCCGGACATCCTGGCCGAGCTGTCGCAGGCGGGCCCGGAGCGCCCCAGCCTGGTCGTCGGCTTCGCCGCCGAGACCGAGAAGGTGGTCGAGCAGGGCCGCGCCAAGCTGACGCGCAAGGGCTGCGACTGGATCCTCGCCAACGACGTGGCGCCGGGCACGGCGACCTTCGGCGGCGATGACAACCGTATTCACCTGATCACGGCCGAGGGCGTCGTCGACTGGCCGCAGATGACCAAGGCGGAGGTGGCCGAGCGCCTCTGCCGGCAGATCGCCGTGACCCTCGGACGCTAAACGTAACGAACAACAGCAAGAACTCTGACAGGGACCGCGTAGACTGACATGACCGCTCTCAGCGTTGCCATCAAGCGCCTCGACCACGCCGCCGACCTCAGCCTGCCCGCCTATGCCACCAGCGATTCCGCGGGTATGGACCTGCTGGCTGCCGTCGCGGAGACGGTGACCCTGGCGCCCGGCGAAAGGCGCCTCATTCCCACCGGCATCGCCATCGCCCTGCCGCCGGGCACCGAGGCGCAGGTCCGCCCGCGCTCCGGCCTGGCCCTGAAGCAGGGCGTCACGGTGCTGAACGCGCCGGGCACCATCGACGCCGACTACCGCGGCGAGGTGGGGGTGATCCTGATCAACCACGGCGACCAGCCCTTCGTGATCGAACGCGGCAGCCGCATCGCCCAGATGATCGTGGCGGCCTATGCCCGCGTCGCCTGGACGGTGAGCGACGACCTGGAGGAAAGCGCCCGCGGCGCCGGCGGCTTCGGCTCCACCGGCATCGCCGGCCACAGTGACAAAGCCGCGGCGGGCGACAAAGCCGCGGCAGGCGACTGAACCATGCTGAGACTCTCGAAAAAGCTGCTCTTCGCCATCGAGGCCGTGGTCGACATCGCCTACCACGCCGGCGCCGGCCCGGTGCGCTCCACCGACATCTCGCGCCGCCAGGGCATTCCGCGGCGCTACCTGGAGCAGGTGCTGCAGCAGCTCGTCCACCACGACATCCTCTCCGGCCAGCGCGGCCCCAAGGGCGGCTACCGCCTGGCGCGCGAGCGCCGGCGCATTTCCGTCGGCGAAATCATCCGCATCGTGCGGCAGCTGGAAGGCACCAGCGACCCGGCCGCCGACCCGGAAGGCTCGGAGCTGGGCGTGAAGGTGCTGCGGCCCATCTGGATGGACATGCAGCACCAGATGATGGAGCGCTTCGACAACATGACTGTCGAAGAGCTCTGCGAGAAGGCGCGCGAGCAGGGCATCGCCAGCGAGGCCCGGCAGATCACCGATTTCACGATATGATTTGCAGATCCCGGGCTGATTTGCAGAACCCGGGCGGCTTGCCCATCTGAGGAAAAGACAAGAAGCATCACTTCAGGGAACGGACGGCGCACCATGGAAGCAGTGAAGGCAGAGACCCCCGCCCGGGAAACGGGTGAGTTCCGCGGCAAGATCTACGACTCCATCCTCGACACCATCGGCGCGACGCCCATCGTGCGCGTGCCGAAGCTGGCCGCCGAATACGGCGCCAAAGCCGACATCGCCGGCAAGTGCGAGTTCTTCAACCCCCTGGCCTCGGTGAAGGACCGCATCGGCCTCGCCATGGTCGAGGCGCTGGAGCGCGAGGGCAAGCTGAAGGAAGGCGGCATGATCGTCGAGCCGACCAGCGGCAACACCGGCATCGCCCTGGCCTTCGTCTGCGCCGCCAAGGGCTACCGCCTGATCCTCACCATGCCGGAGACCATGTCCCAGGAGCGCCGCAAGATGCTGCGCCTGCTGGGCGCCGAGCTGGTGCTGACCGACGGCGCCAAGGGCATGACCGGCGCGCTCGCCAAGGCCGAGGAAATCCTGGCCGAACACCCGGGCGCGGTCATGCCGCAGCAGTTCAACAACCCGGCCAACCCGGCGATCCACGAGCGCACCACGGCCGAGGAGATCTGGAAGGACACCGGCGGCAAGGTGGACGTCGTCGTCTCCGGCGTCGGCACCGGCGGCACGCTGACCGGCGTCGGCCGTGTGCTGAAGGCGCGCAAGCCGGAGCTGAAGATGGTGGCGGTGGAGCCGGAGGACAGCCCGGTAATCTCCGGCGGCCAGCCGGGCCCGCACAAGATCCAGGGCATCGGCCCCGGCTTCATCCCCGGCAACCTGGACACCAGCCTGATCGACGAGGTCCTGCCCATCGGCAACGACACCGCCTTCCGCATGGCGCGCAAGGCCGCATCCCTGGAGGGACTGCCGGTCGGCATCTCCTCCGGCGCCGCCCTCTGCGCGGCCATGGAAATCGGCGAGCGCCCGGAGATGGAAGGCAAGCTGATCGTCGCCATCCTGCCGTCCTTCGCCGAACGCTACCTCTCCACGGCCCTCTTCGAGGGGCTGTAGGGAAGCAGGAAGGCCCCCTCACCCTCCCGCTTCGCGGGCCCCGCCCTCTCCCACCAGGGGAGAGGGCGAAATAACAACACCTCTCCCCTGGTGGGAGAGGGTTGCGAAGTCTTAGCGGGCGAAGCGCGCTTAGACGGAGCTGGGTGAGGGGGAACCGCGCCTCCTCACGCCCCTTTGTCCAACAGGCTCAAGGCGCTAGACTTCGCCCATGGATTTCAGTGACGACCAGATCGACCGCTACGCGCGCCACCTGGTGCTGCCGGAAATCGGCGAGGAGGGCCAGGAAAAGCTGCTGAAGGCCCGGGTGCTGGTGATCGGCGCCGGGGGCCTCGGCTCGCCGCTGCTGCTCTACCTGGCGGCCGCGGGCGTCGGCACCCTGGGCATCGTCGACGACGACGTGGTCGACCTCTCCAACCTGCAGCGCCAGGTGCTGCACGACACCGCAAACCTGGGCATGAGCAAGGTGGAGTCGGCCCGGCGACGCCTCGCCGAGATCAATCCCGAGGTGAAGGTCGAGGCGCACAACCAGCGCCTCTCGCCCGACAACGCCCTGGACCTGATTTCGCGCTACGACCTGGTGGCCGACGGCTCCGACAACTTCCCGACCCGCTACCTGGCCAACGACGCCTGCTACCTGGCGAAGAAGACCCTGGTCTCCGCCGCCATCATGCGCTTCGACGGCCAGCTCTCCACCTTCAAGGCGCACGAGGGTGAGACGCCCTGCTACCGCTGCCTCTTCGGCCCGCAGCCGGGCGATCCCAAGGAAAGCTGCGCCGATGTGGGCGTGCTGGGCGCGCTGGCCGGCACGCTGGGCGCGCTGCAGGCCAACGAGGTGGTGAAGGAGATCCTCGGCATCGGCACCTCGCTGGCCGGCCAGCTCGTGCTCTTCGATTCCCTGGAGACCACCTTCCGCAAGGTGAGCGTCCCACGCGACCCGGACTGCGCGCTCTGCGGCTCCCAGGCCACCATCCGCGACCTCAAGACAGTCGACTACCGGACCGGCGAGCCGCTCTGCGCGGTTTAGTCGAGCATCACCTCAAGCGCCGTCGCCCAGAAATACGCGAAGGGGATGACCATCCCGTAGAGGGCGGCAAAAATCACCACCCGCACCATGACTCGCGCGACGCTGTGGCAGAGTGGCAGAAAACACGCCGCGGCAAAGCCCTGCCCCGAAGTCCCTGACGCCATGTCGCGGCCTCCGACCCAGACGATACCGGCCATGACCACCAGCAGCAGCAGATCGGCGTAGACTGCGGAGAGCCCCGGCGAGAGGCGATCCACCCCGAAACCCCAGAAGAAAAGCAGGAGCGGCAGCAGCATCAAGGCGTTGAGCCACCGTTCGCGCTGCACGGCGCCGGCCGGCCGCTTCGCCACGACGATCAGCAGCAGGCCAAGTGCAAGAAACAGAACAGGCGCGGCGAGCGACCCGGCAAGCCCCGGCAGCCGGATCGACAACCCGCCGAAGAGAACCTCGAAGAGCGAGTAGGCAAGAGTCAGCCCCACGCTGAGAATCGGCACGAAACCCAGCAGCATGCCGCCGGCACCGATCGCCAGGCGGCGGGCACGCCTTGGCGCGTCGTCGGTCGCTTGCGACGACCAGGCGATGCCCAGGAAGACGACATAGACCGGGAAGCCCAGCACCAACGGCACGCCGATCTGCCCGAAGGCGAGGCGTTCCCCTGCGTCATAGGCGAACAACCAACCGCCGAACAGGACATAGAGCGCCGCCAGGGCCCAGAGACGCCGTGCAATACGGCTTTGGCCTGCCAGGTCATCGCGGGGCACATCGGGTGGCAAAGGGCGCAGAATGCCTTTTGCCAGAAGCCGGCCACAGCCCATCAGGTCATAACCGACGCCGAGAATGACGAGCGGCATGCCGAAGGAGGTCACTATGCCGAGGACGATGCCGAAAATGCTCTCGGTGCCGAACCAGTGCAGATTGACCAGAGAGCCGACTTCCCGCACATCGGGCCACGGCGGCACACCGAATGCCAGCGGCCCCCAGTGAATGAAAGCCAGCAGGCTCAAGAGGATCCATCCGAACCAGCCGAAGACCCTGAGGCAGGCCAAGAACAGCAGCACCATGCCGATGATGCCCACGGCCTGTGAGAAAGCCCCCGGGTCCCGTGGATGCTGTGAGAGATAGCCGTAATTCCACGCGACGAAGCTGCCGGCGACGGCAGCCAGCGCCGCGAGCGCCAGGTCTGCGGCCGGCGGCAATTTCAGTCGGCGCGGCTCGAACAGCAGGAAGGCGAGGCAGAGCGCGAAGCCGAGCATGAGCCCGCGGTGCTGTGTGTCGTTGATGATCACCCAGGACCCGAGGGCATCGCCGAAAATGTAGGGCAGCGGCGAGGCGATCCAGAGATGGGTCAGCACCCAGGCGACAGCCACGGCCAGGCCCGCCCTGCGGCGCAGGTCCCCTCTTTGGGACACGCCTTGCGGCAACAGTGTGTCGGCGGCGCTCATGGCGTCATGGTTGCACGGCCCCGGAGGGCACTCAACCGATCAAAGGGGAGGACCTTCCGGCGACTTCGAAAACCGCCTAGAGTCCAAGACCTTGTCTTCTGCCGCTTCGGGAGCCGCCGCTTGACCCTCCGTCCGATCCTGCTCGCCGTCCTGCTCGGCCTCTTCACCGCCGCCGCCTCGGCCAAACCGGCCCCCGCCAAACCTGCAGTCGTCTATTCCGTCGGCGGCAAGTTCGACGGCTCCTTCAACGAGGCGGCCTACAACGGGGCCGAGCGCTACAAGGAGGAGACCGGCGAGGACTACGCCGAGTTCGAGATTTCCACCCAGGCGCAGAGCGAACAGGCGCTGCGCAACTTCGCCCAGCGCGGCTTCTCGCCGGTGGTCGCCATCGGCTTCACCCACGCCTCGGCCCTGGCCGCGGTGGCCCCGCAGTTCCCGGAGACGCAGTTCGCCATCGTCGACTCCGTGGTCGAGGCGCCCAACGTGCAGTCCGTGGTGTTCCGGGAAGAGGAGGGTTCCTACGTGGTGGGCGTGCTGGCGGCCCTGGCCTCCAAGACCGGCACCGTCGGTTTCGTCGGCGGCATGGACATCCCGCTCATCCGCAAGTTCGCCTGCGGCTACATCCAGGGCGCGCGCAGCGCCGACCCCAAGGTGAAGGTGCTGGTGAACATGACCGGGCCGACCCCGGCGGCCTGGAGCGACCCGGTACGCGGCGGTGAACTGGCGCGCTCCCAGATCGAGCAGGGCGCCGACGTCATCATCCAGGCGGCCGGCGGCACCGGCATCGGCGTGCTGCAGGCCGTGGCCGACGCGGGGGTCCTGGGCATCGGCACGGACTCCAACCAGAACAGCCTGCACCCCGGTCACGTCCTGACCTCCATGCGAAAGCGCGTCGACAACGTGGTCTACGACAACTTCATCACCGCGCTGGACGGCACCTGGCAGCCCGGTGTCAAGGTTCTGGGCCTGGCCGAGGGCGGCCTCGATTGGGTGATTGACCACGACAACGAGCGCCTCATCACCCCGGAGATGGAAGCCGCCGCCGAGGAAGCCGAGGACGGCATCGCCAGCGGCGCCATCAAGGTGCACGACGTCACCCGCGACGGCCCCTGCCCGGTGAAGTAACCGCCAAGGCAATCCGCCTCGCCCTTCGAGACGGCGCGAAAGCGCCTCCTCAGGGTGAGGCTGACCCCCAAAGATTCCGACCTCATGCTGAGGAGCTTGCGCAGCAAGCGTCTCGAAGCATGAAGCCGCAAGCGCTCCTAAAGGATCGCCTTAAAGGTCGAGGTCACCGGCAGGTGCCAGTCCAGCTCCGTGTTGGTGTGGTGCAGGGCCATGGGGACGGTGACATCAACGGGAATGCCGGCGCGCGAGTTGAAGGCGCCGAAGAGGTCCCACTGGCCCATGACGTCGATGATGTCGGTGAAGGCCGGCGGCATGGCGATGACCGCGCTGACGGTGACGATCCGGGTGTCCGGCGGGATCGGCAGGTCGGGGCCGTCGTAGCGCAGCAGGGCGTAGAGCGCCTCGGAGAGCACCAGGTTCCCCTTGGAGTGGCCGGTCAGCAGCTCGAAGTCGAAGCGCGGGTCGCGCAGCAGGCCCAGCACCGCCGCCGTGTCGTCGCCGCGCCGGTCGCCGAAGAGCGCCGGGACGGTGCCGACCAGGGAATGCTGCTCCAGAAGTTCCTCCAGCTCCTGCTCGAAGTGGCGCAGGCGGTTGCGGGCGCCGAAGAAGAACCAGCCGCCCAGCGCCTCGGTCACGAAGTCGCCCAGCCCGTAGCCGGAGACCACCGCCGCCACCGGCGCGCCCAGGGCGTCGGCGACGTTGCGCGCGAAGGCGGCCGAGCCCAGGGCCGAGCTGCCGACCCCGGCCACCGCCAGGCCGCGCACCGGCCCCGCGGCCTTTTCGGCCTGCGCCAGGGCGTCGCGCCCGGCGCAGAGCGTCACCTGGCCCGCGCCGCCCGGCGGCACGTAGAGCAGGGAGCCCTCGCGGGCCAGCCAGGGGCTGATCGCCCGGGCCTCATCGCCTTCGATGAGGGAGACATCGTAGAACAGCGTGTCGAGGAGGGCGTTCCTCTGGCGCAAGGCCTCCAGCAGCGGCGCGGCCTCGGCCGGGTCCAGCGTGGCGTAGGGCAGGGCGGCGGCGCGGGCCGCCTGGGTATCCTGAAGCGTGGCAAGGGACGAGAGCATGCGGGGACCTCCTGTTGCGGGTCACGGCAGGCAAAGCGGCCCTCAGCTTAGGCCTTCGACGTTATTTCGCAACTGCGAAAAGGGTCGCAGGGGTCACATCAACGGGGATGGCGCGGCCGCCCTAGAACATGGTCTCCAGGACGCGGTCCGGCGGGGTGTGGCCGTCGACGAAGGTCTTGATGGAGATGATGACCTTCTCGCCCATGGCGATGCGCCCCTCGATGGTGGCCGAGCCCATGTGCGGCAGCAGCACCACGTTGTCGAGGCGGATCAGCTTGGGATTGACCGCCGGCTCGTGCTCGAAAACGTCGAGGCCGGCCCCGGCGATCTCCCCGGCTTCCAGGGCGCGGGTCAGGGCGTTCTCGTCCACCACCTCGCCGCGCGAGGTGTTGACGATGTAGGCGTCCTCGCGCAGCAGCTTGAGGCGCCGCGCCGAGAGCAGGTGGAAGGTGGCCGGGGTGTGCGGGCAGTTGATGGAGATGATGTCCATGCGGGAAAGCATCTGGTCGAGGCTCTCCCAGTAGGTCGCCTCCAGCTCCTCCTCCACCGAGGGGTGCACGCGCCGGCGGTTGTGATAGTGGATCGACATGCCGAAGCCTTTGGCCCGGCGCGCCACGGCGCTGCCGATGCGGCCCATGCCGATGATGCCCAGGCGCTTGCCGTTGACCCGGTGGCCCAGCATGCCCGTCGGCGCCCAGCCCTGCCACTCGCCGGTGCGCACCAGGCGCTCGCCCTCGGCCAGGCGCCGCGGCACGGAGAGGATCAGGGCCATGGTCATGTCCGCCGTGTCCTCGGTCAGCACGCCCGGGGTGTTGGTCACGGTGATGCCGCGCTGGCGCGCCGTCTTCAGGTCGATGTGGTCGACGCCGGTGCCGAAGGAGGCGATCAGCTTCAACTGCGGGCCGGCCTGGGACAGCACCGCCGCGTCGATGCGGTCGGTCACCGTGGGCACCAGGACCTCCGCCTCCTTCACCGCCTCGATGAGCTGCGCCTGGCTCATCGGCTTGTCCTCGATGTTCAGGTGGCTGTCGAAGAGCTCCATCATCCGCGTCTCGATGACGTCGGGCAGGCGGCGGGTGACGATAACGCGGACCTTCTTGTGGGGCATTGCTTCCTAACTCGAAATGCGGGCCGGGAAGGCCACGGTCATGACCATGCGGTGGGCATAGAGGATGGAAGCCCGCGGGACCGGCCAAGCCTCCGGCGCCCCGGGTTCGCGCCTTGCCATAGCAGGCAAGGCGCGGGCTTGTCCAGGGGACAGCCCACTTTCCGGGCCTCCTCGGCCACTTGGAACGGATATTCCGGGGCCGGCGCCCGGTCAGATGGCGGGGCCGTCTTGACCCGGCGCGAAGGCGGGGGGTAGGAGGAAAACATGCCGAGGCTTCTTCCCCAGGTCTCTCCCGCGTGGCGCAGCCTGCTGGCCGCCCTGCTCCTTCTGGGCTGGAGCGGGCCTGCCTGGCCGCAGGAGGCTTCTGAGGGCGCTTCCGAGGGCGGCGGCACCGGCAGCGTCCAGGCCGAGCAGCGCCCGGCGCCACCGGGGCGCACAGGCCTGCCGCTGCCGCGTTTCGTCACGCTGCGCGCCGACGAGGTGAACCTGCGCATCGGCCCGGGCATCCGCTACCCCATCGACTGGGTCTACCACCGCGCCGGCCTGCCGGTGGAGATCATCGACGAATTCGACACCTGGCGGCGCATCCGCGACTGGCAGGGCACCGAGGGCTGGGTGCACCAGTCCATGGTCCAGGGCCAGCGCGGCATCCTGGTCACCGGCAAGCGCCATACCCTGCGCCGCCGCCCGGAGACCGAGGCTCCGGGCGTGGCCCTGGTCGATGCCGGCGTGGTGGGGGTGCTGGAGCGCTGCGAGACCGACTGGTGCGAGGTCAGCGTCGACGGCTACAGCGGCTGGCTGCGGCGCGGCGCCTTCTACGGCCTCTATCCCGGCGAAAAGGTGGATTAGGGAAAGCAGAAACTCCCCCTCACCCTCCCTCCTGTACGGACCGGTGACAAGGGTTACAGGTGTTCGGAGACATGGGTGACAGTTTCTGCTGTGCCCCTCCGCATGTCGATGCTGGCGATG
>MRWG01002672.1_pt1 | contig 11198 bp, 10 predicted proteins | sample 1013341 | NCBI WGS metagenome assembly MRWG01 (sample SAMN06117577, study PRJNA244670) | biofilm metagenome | biome: Water; feature: Cathode Biofilm; material: Biofilm; isolation source: microbial consortium enriched at the cathode of a solar microbial fuel cell | place: USA: District of Columbia ... | reverse complement strand
GGGCGGGCGTTATTCGAGAGAATCAGGCTAGACTGCCAACCGGGCCCCCACCAACGGTCAATAGCACCCACACCGAACACCCAGTTGCCTGCTGCTGCCGCAAGATAAGAGCCATCCAGGCGCAGTTCTTCATCATCATCGGGATTATGGGCATAGCCCGGGTTGAGCCCGAGGGCCCAGACTTCGCCCTGCCACTGAAGATCGACTGCCGTTCCAACCTTCGCAAGAGCATTCTGATCAAACCCACGAATACCCGAAATTTCGCTGCTGCCATACAGACTGTACTCACCGCGAAAACCAGGCTGCGCTTGCTGTTCCTGCTCGAAACGTAGGTAGGCAGCGGCAGAGCCTACGGACGAATGATCCGCACTCACACTGGGCTGCAAACCACTGTGAACGGAACTCCACATCAGCGGCCAGGTGCTTACAGTACGGTTCACATGGCCACGGTCTGCCAGTTTTTGAGCCGCGAACCTGGCCCGTGAATCCCCCGGTTCAAGCCAGGGCGCCGCCCAAAGAAGGGGGCTGCTTAAGCACGCTACCGCCCCACCGACCAGGGCCCAGTGTTTTAAGGTCATAGAATTGGATTATCTGAAAAACGACAGGAAACAGACAAAAGGAAGGGGACAACTGACTCCCAACTGTATCCTTGTCGGTAGATGAATGAACTGTTTCAGAAGCGTGCCGATTCTACGGCAATGTATATGACAAGCAAGTGACAAAAAGTCTGACACATTGCTTTTCAGCAGGATAGCAGGGTAAAGAATTGTTAAAGCTTTGCAGTTGCAAGTGAAACGTTTAAATATCGATCATCTGAGCTCTTACCAGGCTCGCGAACTCGGCAAAGAAGGCGAAAAAGACTCCCGCGATCAATCCCAGCATGCCAGACAACATAATAATAAGACTGCGTGCCGGCCCGGCAGGCTCCAGAGCTTGCCGCCCGAGTGCCAGAGTCTCCATGGACTGAACGGACTTGAGCGTCGACTCCAGCGAGAGCCGCTTTTCGACGGCAGCTGCGATGGCGGCTCCTGCATCTTGCGTACCCCTAAGCATTTCAATGCTTGAGGAAAGCGACTCTATCTGCGCCTTAAGGCTCTGGCTGAGATTCGAGACTGCTAATCCCTGGGACTTTTCAAGCTGCGCAATCAGTGAAGAGTGAATCTCCTTGACGAATACAACCTCGGCCTGAGGAGCCTCAGAGACAATCCGGATAAAGCTTGTGTTCTCAGGATTCTCGAACTTTACCTCCATGGGCATCGGTTCTTCATGCTGATCATTATAGGCAGCACGATAATCAGGCAGCCACCGATTCTCCAGGGTTGCGATAACCAGGGCGGGTTTCTCAATAGTGTTACCGACATCCCGTTCAGCGAGCTTCACCAGACTGACAAACTCGTATTTCTGGGGCATCAAGAGTGCGTAAACAATCCCGGAGAGCAATGTCAGGAGAAAAACTGCATAAAAGATCCGGCGGCGCCTTAAAAAGGTCGAGGCCAGGTCCACCAGACTGATTTCATCGTCGTATGGCGGTCGTGACTTTTCGTTGTTTTCTGCCATTCAGCTCTTACCTTATTATTCCAGAGACCGGCACTTTTATGCTCTGCTGCTTCTGCATAAAGTTGATTAATACGACTGCCCGCTCTTCGCCGTCATATGCCTGAAATATTGCATGGATACCCTCGAAAGGTCCCTCGCTAACATAGACCGCCTGGCCAGGCTTGATACCGCCCTGCTCCGCAACGGAATCCAGGCTGGCTTTGATATGCCCGATAAACTCATCGCAGACGCCAGCAGGCTTGTTCGCAAAACTGACGATTTTCAGCACACCTCGGGTTGACCGGAGCTTTGACCACATGGGATCAGATTGCTCCAGATTCACGAAAAGGTAGCCTGGAAACAAAGGTTCAAGCTTCCTCACCCGTTTGCCAGCCCTGACCCTCTCAACCGTAATTTTTGGGAAGAAGCAGGTTATGCCCTGATTCTGAAGATGCTGCAGAGCCCTATCACCCTGCGCGGGTTTATATTGAAGCGCGTACCATGTCATGCGTGAGGACTGTACCAGCCGCCGGCCGCGATAAAATACGGATTTAACACATCTTGTTTACCGTATTTAAGCGGTTTGCCGTCCAGGGTTAGCACTTTGCCGCCAGCTGCCACCAGCACGGCTTGCGCTGCTCCTGTATCCCACTCACACGTCGGCCCCAATCGCGGGTAAATGTCGGCGTGACCTTCTGCGATACGGCAGAACTTGAGCGAACTGCCGGCCTGCACAAGTTCGTGCTCGCCGAGTTTATCGATGAACGCTCTGGTTTCCGCGTTTAAGTGATTCTTGCTGGCCACAACGCGCTTTACATCCTTGGGCTCCGCCACCCGAATTCGGTGAACTCTTCCGGTGCGGTCGCGCATGTGGCCGCCCTCACCGACAACGCCCCAGTACGCTTCCTTCAAAGCCGGAGCCATTACCACACCCATAACTGGCTCACCGTCCTCAATCATCGCGATGTTGACGGTGAACTCACCAGTACGCTGAGTGAAATCCTTGGTGCCGTCGACAGGGTCCACCAGCCAGAACCGACGCCAGTGTTTACGCTCTTCCCAGGGAATATCTCTTCCCTCCTCGGAAAGAATGGGAATGTCTCGACTTATTTTGCGTAAACCGCGGGTGATGATGTCATGGGCCGCAGTATCCGCAGCTGTAATAGGTGACTCGTCTGCCTTATAACTTACCTTGAAGTCTGACTGGTAAATGTGCAGGACTCTCTCGCTGGCGTCATCCGCCACTTCTATAACATCCGGCAGTACGGAGCTGTAGTGCATGTCAAATTTCCACCTCTTCGAACAACTCGGGTACTTCAACATCCCAACCGAACGTTTCTGAGATGTGTTTCCTCATTGTATCACTGGCAACCATTTCTCCATGGGTAATGTAAACCTTCTGCGGCTTCAGACTGCCCTGTTCGAGCCAATTCAGAATTTCCTTGTAATCGCCATGAGCACTCATGGAATCCAGGCTGTATATCTCTGCCTTTACCGGCCAGTATTCCCCGTGGATCTTGACCTTGTCGGCTCCGTTAACAAGAGCGTCCCCCCGGGTCCCCGGGGCCTGGAATCCGGCAAAGATAACGCTGTTCCGGTAGTTAGGCAGCAGGCTCTTGAGGTGGTGGAGCACCCGCCCACCGGAGGCCATCCCGCTGGCCGAAATGATAATACAGGGATAACGCACGGCATCCAGCTCAATCGACGCTTCAACAGTACGGACGAATTCGGTTTTGTCATCAATCAGCTCACAGTCGGCACCGCTGAGCTTGTGCTCTTTATGATGTCTGCAGAAGATCTCAGTGGCTTTGATTGCCATAGGGCTATTGAGGTACACCGGAAGCTTGGGAATTTTGCCCTGCCCCATTAACTTGTGCACGACATAAAGAAGCATCTGGGCCCGCCCCACGGCGAATGCCGGCATAAGCACAATGCCTCCACGGCCAGCGGTTTTCGTGATGATATCTGCCAACTCTGCCTCGGGGTTCGATTCCCCATGCACCCGATCGCCATAGGTAGACTCACAAACCAGCACATCAGCATGGTTGATGGGTTCCGGTGGTCGCATGATGATGTCGTTCTGGCGACCCACATCACCACTAAAAACCACGCTTCGCTCAGAGCTATTGTGAGTAACGTGCACGCAGGATGAGCCAAGAATGTGGCCGGCCGGAGTAAACTGCACTTCAAAACCCTTCACTGGCTCGAAAGTCTCGTGATAGTGCAGGGACTCGAAGTGCTTTAATGCTTCCCAGGCATCTTTCTCGGTGAATAGGGGCTCGGGCTTCTCATGCTTCGAAAACTTTTTCCGAAAGGCGTATTTGGCGTCCTCCTCCTGCAGGAAACCGGCATCGGGAAGCAGCACCTTACAAAGCTCATGCGTGGCTTTCGTGCAGTAGATCTTTCCCTTGAAGCCATTCTTGACCAGGGCTGGAAGGTAACCGGAGTGGTCTATATGTGCATGAGTGAGAACGACTGCATCAACAGTGGACGGATCAACCGGAAACCTCGCCCAGTTCCTCCGGCGAAGGGTTTTCACCCCCTGATACATACCACAGTCCACAAGTAATCGATGGTGTTCGTCCGAAAGCAGATAGCGTGAACCAGTAACCGTGCCTGTACCGCCGAGGAAGCGTAGTTTCATAGGGGCGTAAATCCTTTTTCGTTTAACTGTTCTCCTAGCTTAACTCAAAATAGGTTTCGAGCGGGATTGCCGGACCGAGAAGCACTTTATTAAACAGCACGCTCAACTAAATCAGCCAATTAATTCGCTGTGCAGTTTGGTGGTTCATAGCTTCCGTGCCAGTCGGAGGCAGCGGACCGATCGATCAGGCAGCTCCAGATGCCTTGCGCAGATCGTTCAAACCGGACAATGGTTCCTGCCAGAGAAGGGTGAGCACTGCCACCCATGGTCACTTGCAGGTGACCGGATCCGTCAGCATTTGACGCAGCAATCTGGGTGGCAAGACTGCCGTTGGTATATGGCGAAGGCTTGTATTTGAGGTTCGTGTTATCAATTGAATTGTTGTTGGCGAGATTCACTTCGTACGTCGTCCGATAAACGGAAAGTTCGCTAACAACCTGATTTACCTGTGTTCGCAGCATATGCCCCTGGTACAGGGGCATCGAGATCGCAGCAAGGACACCAATGATTGCCACAACAATCATTAACTCAATTAGGGTAAAGCCCTGAGACTTTCTGGACATAGCACCATCACTCGACAAAGACACTGCATAGAGCTGAGCAAAATTGAGGCCAAACAAGGAAGTTCGGGCAAGTCAATCTGAGCTTGAGCCAGATCCGTCCCTGATCATTTGGGATGGCGGCCGAGGAAAAAGACCATAATGCCAAAAACGAGGGGGCGTTCCATAAGGCTGTGTTTCAAAGTAGTAATTACGATCCTCGACCATCGCTTCGTAATAGATCACGACCTCACGCAGCCACATAAAGGCCAGAAAGCCGATTAGAATGAAGGCTGTGCTCGCCGCAAACTTTGTGTCCGAACCCGACTTGGTGAAAGTGAACTCATTTGGAGAGATCAGTGACCAAAAGACGCAAAGAACCATGAAACCGACCAGCATTGAGCCTGGCGCGATAAAAACCGACGAAACTCCAGCATGAAACAATGCTGCCGAGACAGATGCAGTAAAAGCCGCCATTGCAGTACCGTTGCCATTCAGCTCATCTCGATTAAGCGAAATTCGCCCGAAGAAGAGCCGAATTGCATGGACAACAAGCACAAGAAGGATGCAAACCATCAACCACCCATACTCAGCAGCCCACATAAGGTACATATTATGAGGATGGCCATATTTTTTTGATTTTAAATATTCTTCCGTTAATGTTTCATGTGTGATCCATGCTTGCGGCCCCATTCCTAAAGGGAAGTTTTGCAGGCTCATACGCCATGCTTCAGAGAATAGAGGGAGCCTGCCATCGGAGCCGGTGTATACTGAACGGACGGTCATCTCATCGAGAACCAAATTAGGAACAATTATCGAGAGAATCAGCCAGGCACATACCCCAAAAGCCAGATATCGGAAAAAAGTTTTCAACCAAGGCAGAGCCGGACGACCAACGCAAATAAACGCAACAACCACCCCAAAGGCCAACCCCAAAGTGGTGCCGCGGGCAGTCGATACGAACACAATCCACCACCATAGCGCGCCTGTCACCCCACACAAAAATCTCCACATGCGCTGATCACTCAGCGGTCCGACCAATGCCGCAAGCGCCATCAACGGTATCGACCAAGTGGCAATGTGTCCCCAATACCTTATGTTTACAAACCCCCACGGGATGAAGGCATCAAGTCTGCTGACTTGATCTGAAAGCGCGAAAAAATACACCATCAATGTAGCGGCGCCGTAGAGACCTCCGAAAAACACAGCGCTATAGACCAAGATAACTACCCACTGGCGTTTTTCATCGTCCGTGCCAGGAATGCTACCGATAGCTACGAAACCAAAGAAGAATGCCGCATAGAGCCCCGGTTCAACCCATGCAAATGGTGAATTTCCAAAGGGAACGGCTAAGATGATAAAACTGGAGGCTACCAATAAAGATGGCCATAGCTGTTTGACTACCCCAATACCTTTTCTTCGCATCAGCATAGCTGCGGCCGAAGCGCAAGCAACCGCAAGAAGTCCAACTTGGAGGAATCGCTGGACTGCGTAACCACCGGCCGGCAATGGTAGTAAGTCCGCAAACAAAACCACGAAAAAAACTGCTGCCGAAGTTAGAGAAAATAGGAAAGTCGAGGCCTTTACCATTGCCAGAATCCGACAATAAGTTTTCTAAAAACGAGCAAGGCCTGGAGCATTTAGCGCCAGGCCTTGTTCGATTACGTCAGGCTAAAACCTGGCGATAATCAGCTGCTGGTGCAAGTACCTGAACCGTCACAAGTCAGGGTGGTAGCGGCAGAGTCGGCTGCGGTAGCAGTCGTCCAGTTGGCCACTGCGGCGCCTGCGTTAGTCGGAGCGCCTGCCGGGGCGTTAATCGCGTTACAGGAACCAGTTACAGGACCGGTCAGGTTGGCGATAGTGGGATCCTGTGAGTACTCAATCAGCCAGTTGTTGGTCTGGGCCTTCAGCTCGGCCAGGCAGGAGTCAACACGGCTCTGCTCAACGTAGTCCTGGTATGCAGGAATAGCGATTGCTGCCAGGATACCGATGATGGCAACTACGATCATCAGTTCGATAAGAGTAAAACCGTTCTGACCTTTCTTCATTTGAATCTCTTTCATTTTTGCGACCTCTGGTTTGTCGTTTCGTGTTTTCAGCCCGGGGGCGGTGGTGCCTTCCCCCTTACCGCTTCGAGCTTGTTGTTGCCTCAGCATCCGGCGTGCCAAGTTCAGGAAAAACATAAATTCCATCGACAGGACAATGAGTTAACAGTTATTGGCAAGATATCAGAGACGCCGAGCTCAACCAGAAAGAAGTCGCACGGCGTCGAACACTGACATTTTTTGTCACCTTGCATGCAGGAGCAGCCAACCTTTGCGATAACACGAACTATCAAGAAAGCGAAAGGATAAGACGAACATGCCTTTCCAAAGCCGGTCTGCACATCTAAACTCTGTAGTCATCAACTCGCGATTCAGCTACTTACAAACGATTTCTGCAGACATTTATGGCGAATAATAACCGGAATATAACGCTCACGGGCCTCGCTCGGCGATTCGTGGATGACAAGCTCCTCGATGAGGATACCGCCAAGGACGCCTTCGTTCAGGCATCACAGAACCGCATCCCGCTCATCACTTATCTCACCCAGAACCAGCTTGCCGATAGCTCCAAACTGGCTTTTTCAGCGGCCATGGAGTTCGGGATATCAGTACTGGATCTCGATGCCTTTTTGCCGGAGATGATGCCGGAGAAGGCGGTTGACGAAAAACTCATTCGAAAACACAACGCGTTGCCGCTGTATAAAAGGGGCAACCGTCTCTTTATAGCTGTCTCAGACCCGACCAACATACAGGCGCTTGACGAAATAAAGTTCAACACTGGCCTGAGCACTGACGCGGTTCTGGTGGACGATAGCAAACTCCGGGCCGCCATTGACAAATACCTGGAATCCCATGACACCACCATGGGGGACCTTGAGGATGCCGACCTGGAAGGCGTGGAAACCGAGGGCGGCGAGGCTGATGACGATGAGGGGGCAGTATCTGCTACCGAGATCGACGACGCGCCGATCGTAAAGTATGTCAACAAGATGCTTCTGGATGCGATTCGAGGCGGAGCATCTGACATCCATTTCGAACCCTACGAGAAAATCTACCGGGTTCGTTACCGGACTGATGGCATTCTGAAGGAGGTATCAAGACCTTCCATCAAGCTTGCACCGAAAATTTCGGCGCGGGTCAAAATTATGGCTCAGCTCGATATTTCTGAACGGCGCGTCCCCCAAGATGGCCGCATCAAGATGAAGCTGTCCAAAACCAAGGCCATCGATTTCCGGGTAAATACCCTCCCCACACTCTGGGGCGAAAAAATCGTGCTTCGGATTCTGGATCCCAGCCAGGCGAAACTGGGCATTGATGTTCTCGGGTATGAGGAAGATCAGAAAAAGATGTACATGGATGCCCTCTCCCAGCCCCAGGGTATGATTCTGGTAACCGGGCCGACCGGTTCCGGTAAAACAGTGTCTCTTTATACCGGCCTGAACATACTGAACACACCGGGCATCAATATCTCCACAGCAGAAGACCCGGCAGAGATCAACCTGGAAGGGATTAACCAAGTGAACGTGAACACCAGGGTCGGGCTTGGCTTTGCGGAGGCACTGAGGGCCTTCCTGCGACAGGATCCGGACGTCATCATGGTTGGTGAGATCCGGGATCTGGAGACTGCCAACATAGCTATCAAAGCGGCGCAGACCGGCCACCTCGTTCTTGGGTTCACACAGGAACAAATTGATACAGGCTTCACGTTGTACCGCCCCAAGGGCTGTGATAAATGCAATGGAGGATATAAAGGCCGCGTTGGTATTTACGAGGTGGTCAAGATTACCGACGAGCTGGCTAACATGATTATGGAAGAGGCCAGTTCCATTAAAATTGCAAAGCAGGCTCAGGCAGAGGGCTTCCGCAACTTGCGCCAATCCGCCCTACTGAAGGTCATGGAGGGCGTGACCAGCCTTGAGGAAGCCAACCGCGTGACGAAGGATTAAGCATGGCAGAGAAAGCACAGAAGCTCGAATCGTTTATCTGGGAAGGCAAAGACCGGAGAGGCAACAAGTCCAAGGGTGAGCTGACCGGCGCCAACTTGGCTCTGGTGAAGGCGCAACTGCGTAAGCAGGGCATTATTCCGGATAAAGTAAAGAAAAAGCCCAAGCCGCTCTTCGGTGGCAGCAAAAAAATCACGCCATTCGACATCGCAATGCTAACACGGCAGTTGGCAACCATGATGAAAGCGGGTGTGCCGCTGGTCCAGAGCTTCGACATTGTTGCCGATGGTCTTGAAAACAAAGGTCTACAAGATCTTGTAATGACGGTCCGGAATGACATTTCTTCCGGTACAAGCTTTGCCGGCGCTCTTAGAAAGCATCCAAGGCACTTTGACGACTTGTACTGCAACCTGGTGGATTCGGGTGAAAAGGCCGGCGCGTTGGAAGCAATGCTCGATCGGATTGCCACTTACCTGGAAAAAACCGAACTGCTTAAGAAGAAAGTCAAAAAGGCGATGACCTACCCGATTGCCGTTATTATCGTTGCGATGATCGTGACGGCGATCCTTCTGGTCAAGGTTGTGCCTCAGTTCGAGCAACTGTTCACCGGGTTCGGTGCCGATCTTCCCGTTTTCACCCAGATGGTCGTGGAGCTCTCCGAGTGGCTGCAATCCTGGTGGTTTGTGGTGTTGCTCGCCATCATGGGCTCAATCTTCCTGTTTAAGGAATCCAAAAGACGATCGCGGAAGTTCTCCGACCTCATGGATAAGGTGGTTCTTAAACTGCCCGTGGTTGGCGAGATTCTGGATAAATCCGCAGTGGCGAAGTTTGGCCGGGTTCTATCCACAACCTTCGCGGCCGGTGTGCCTCTGGTGGACGCGCTCGATTCTGTGGCCGGTGCCACCGGCAACGCGGTTTACCGGGATGCCATTGATCGAATCAAGAATGACGTTGCCAGCGGTACACAGCTGCAGGCTTCGATGCGCCAGCAGGATGTATTCCCGGTAATGGCAGTTCAGCTCACAGCCATCGGCGAAGAATCGGGTAACCTGGACGAAATGCTCGGTAAGGTCGCAGAGCATTACGAGGGCGTTGTTGATGATATGGTCGACAACCTTACTGCCCTGATGGAGCCTATGATAATGGCCGTTCTGGGCGTGTTGGTTGGTGGTTTGATCATTGCCATGTATCTTCCGATCTTCCAGATGGGTCAGGTTATCGGCTAAAAGCCGGCCGCCCGACCGCAAAGTGGAGCCAGAGGAAAGGTATCTTCTGGCTCCGAGTTTCCCCGCCTGATTCTCGGATATTTAATGATTACTCTGGACGCCGTTCTCGCCACTCCCTGGCTTCTTTTCCTCTCTGTCACCCTCGTTTCCCTATGCATCGGCAGTTTCCTGAATGTTGTGATTTTTAGGCTGCCAAAAATGATGCATCAGGACTGGCGCTGCCAGTGCGAGGAATTCCTTGAGCTGCCTGAAACGCAGCGAAAGGATGAAGAGCGGATTACCCTGTCCAAACCGGCCTCCACCTGCCCTTCCTGCGGCCATGGCATTCGTGCCTGGGAGAACATCCCTGTAGTCAGTTGGCTGGTTCTTCGAGGCAAATGCGCATCGTGCAAGGCGCCTATCTCGCCACGTTATCCAATCATTGAGGCGCTAACGGCGATTTTCTCGGTGGTGACCATTGCAGTCATCGGGCCGAACGAATCTGCCCTCTGGGCCTTGTTGCTGGTGTGGGCTCTGGTGGCCCTGACCGTTATCGATTTCGACACCCAGCTCTTACCAGACAGCATTACGCTGCCCCTGATGTGGCTGGGCCTCGTGTTGAATTATTTTGGCGTGCTAACGGACTTCAACAGTGCCTTCTGGGGTGCCGTGGCAGGTTATCTCTCCTTGTGGTCTGTGTACTGGCTCTTCAAGCTGGTAACCGGCAAGGAGGGCATGGGCCACGGAGACTTCAAACTGCTTGCCGCACTCGGCGCCTGGCTGGGGTGGCAGTTGTTGCCAGCGGTGATTCTGCTTTCCTCGGTTGTAGGTGCCCTTGTCGGTATCAGCCTGATGGTGTTCAAGAAGCATGGGCGGGAAGTTCCGATTCCGTTTGGGCCCTACCTCGCGACGGCGGGGTTGATTTGTCTGTGGTTTGGCAGTGAGATTCAGGCGTTCTGGTACGGATTCCTGGGAGTCTGATTCATGAAGATTGCTGGCCTTACCGGCGGGATTGGTTCCGGAAAATCCACTGTGGCTCGCTTGTTTGGTGAGCACGGCGTGCACTGGGTGGACGCCGATGATGTTGCCCGTGAGGTGGTTGAGCCGGGAACGCCTGCACTGGAACGGATTTCAGAGCATTTTGGGAAGAACATCCTCACGTCTGAGGGTGCGTTGGATCGGGCGCAGCTTCGTGGCATTGTCTTTGAGAAGCCGGAAGAGCGTGTTTGGCTGGAGTCGCTGCTGCATCCAATCATCCGCGAGGAATTGATTCGGCAGTTGAACCC
>MRWG01002025.1_pt1 | contig 11201 bp, 14 predicted proteins | sample 1013341 | NCBI WGS metagenome assembly MRWG01 (sample SAMN06117577, study PRJNA244670) | biofilm metagenome | biome: Water; feature: Cathode Biofilm; material: Biofilm; isolation source: microbial consortium enriched at the cathode of a solar microbial fuel cell | place: USA: District of Columbia ... | reverse complement strand
GCGGGGGTGGCCATCCCCGCCGGGGCCAGCAGCCGCGCGCCCGGCTCAAGGCCCGCGATCTCGACGGTGAGCCGCCTCATGTCAGGTTCCACATCTGGAACAGCAGCCCGGCGGCGAACGCCCCGGTCAGCGACAGCACGAGGTAGAGCGCGAAGACGCGGGGCTTTACCAGCGCCCAGACCGCGATGGCCGCGGGCAGCGAGGTGACGCCACCCGCCACGAGAAAGGCAAGCCCCGCACCGGGGGCCATCCCCTGCCCGACCAGCCCACCCACCAGCGGCAGCGCGGCATAGCCGTTGAGATAGGCAGGCACACCGACGAGGGTGCCCAGCGCGATGGGCGCGAGGCCCGTGCCGCCCAGCACGCCGGTGATCGTCTCGGCGGGGATGAAGGCCAGCATCAGGCTTTCGAGGACAAAGGCCAGCGTCAGCCATTTCAGCAAGAACAGGGTGACGCTCGCTGCCTCGCGCCCGAACTTCGCGCGCCGCTCCGGGTCGATCCAGAAGCGCCACACCACCGGTTTCGGGTCGCGCAGTTTCGACCCGCCGCAGCCGCCGTTGCCGATGCCCTCGCGCAGCGGATCGGCGAGGCCCCCGGCGCGGCCCAGGAAATGCACCACCCAGCCGCCCATCAGGCCGAGGCCAATGGCCGCCAGCGTCTTGGCGATGGCGAATTCAAGGCCCAGAACGCCCGTCGTCAGCACGAACATCGACGGGTCCATGACCGGCGAGGCGAGCCAGAACGCCATCACCGCCGACAGCGGCACCCCCATCGCCAGCAGCGCCGCGATGAGCGGGATCACCCCGCAGGAGCAGAACGGCGACAGCCCCCCCGCCAGCGCCGCCAGCAGGATCATCACCGCCGGCGCGCCGGTAAAGGCGCGGGCGATCAGGTTGTCGGCGCCGGTGGCCGTGGCCCAGGCCGCGACGGCGATGGACAGCACGAGAAAGGGCGCGGTGCCCGCCAGCGCCTCGGCCGTGAAGGCAATCGACGCCCCCGCCTGCGTGCGGTCGAAAACGGTCAGCAAGGCGAGGATCAGCGCGGTGACGAGCCAGACGCTGTGCTTGCGCCAGACGGTGCGCAGCACGGTGGCGGCACGGGGTGGGGTGAGGGTGAAGTCGCTCATTTTTACATCCCTAGTTATGTCGTGATTTTAGGCCCAAAAAATCAGGCCGCGCTATCGGTGGAGGCCAGCCGCACGCCGGTGCAGCATTCGGCGGTGAGAAAATCGAGCATGGTCCGCATCGCGGCGAAATCCACGCGGTTCAGGATGGTGCGGCCCTGCCGCTCCTGCAGCACCAGCCCGGCATCGACCAGCGTCGAGAGGTGGTGCGCCAGCGTCGAGGGGGCCTGCCCGAGGTGCTGCCCGATCTCGCCCACGCTGAGCCCCTCGTCACCCGCGCGCACCAGCAAGCGAAAGATGGCGAGGCGGGTGTCGTGGCCAAGCGCGGCGAGCGCGCGGGAGGTGGGGCCTGTCTGTGTCATGCGGTCAATATAACTATAAAACTAGTTATGTCAATCCACCAATTCCGCCCGCGCCTCCATCGTCGCCACCCCGTCCGCCGCGCGCCGCACGCGCAGGTCCAGCCCGCCCGCTGTCTCGCGCGCCTCGATGGCCACCGCCGCGCCGCAGATGAGCGGGCTGAGACCGCGATAGGAAAAGCGGCGAACCGTGCGGTTGGCTACGTGAACCGCGAGGTTCATCATCCAAACCGCCTGCATCGGCCCGTGCACCACGAGCCCCTCGTAGCCCTCGACCTGCGTGGCATAGGGGTGGTCGTAATGGATGCGGTGGCCGTTGAAGGTGAGCGCCGAGAACCGAAACAGCAGCGTCGGGTCGGGCGTGAGGTGCCACGTCTCGGACCCCGGCCAATCCTGTGCGCGCGCGGGCACGCGCGCCTGCCCCGGCTTCGGATCCTCGCGATAGACAATGTCCTGCCGTTCGGTGATGCGCGGCGCGCCCTCGACGCGGTAGACATGGCGCTGCGTGACGAAGCCCAACTGCCCGCTGCGCCCCTGCTTGAACGTCACGTCGTCGATCACCGTCTCGCGCGTCACCATTTCGCCGGGTTCCAAGGGCGCATGGAACTCCAACTCGCCCCCCGCCCACATCCGGCGCGGCAGCGGCAGGGCGGGCAGGAAAATGCCCGTTTTCGGGTGGCAGTCCCGGCCAAGGCGCGCGGGCTCCACCACATCCGGCACGAGGCACCAGTGCAGCCCCACGGGCACCTCTGCCGCGGCCAGGTATCCGGCCAGAGTGGCGCGGTACTGCGCGATCAGGCGGTCCGAGACGGGCTCGCTCCGCGTATACCCCCAGCCGATCCAGTCGGAATAGTCGTTCATTTTCTGCCCCTTATTCCCCCCGCCCGGGCCCGTAGGACTTGGGCAGGCCGAGCACCCGCTCGGCAATGTGGCACAGGATCAGGTTGGTCGAAATCGGCGCGATCTGGTAGAGCCGCGCCTCGCGGAACTTGCGCTCGACATCGTATTCCTCGGCGAAGGCAAAGCCGCCGTGGGTCTGCATGCAGGCCTCGGCGGCCTCCCAGCTTGCCTCGGAGGCGAGCAGCTTGGCGGTGTTGGCCTCGACCCCCGGGTTCTCGCCCGCGTCATACATGGCCGCCGCGCGGTAGACGATCGCCTCGGCGGCCATCATGTGCGCCTGCGCGCGCGCCAGAGGGAACTGAACCCCCTGGTTGGCGCCGATGGGTTCGCCGAATACCACCCGCTCGCTCGCGTATGCCGCGCCGGTCTTGAGGAACCACTTGGCATCCCCGATGCACTCGGCGGCGATCAGGATGCGCTCGGCATTCATGCCCGAGAGAATGTAGCGAAAGCCCTTCCCTTCCTCGCCGATGAGGCTGTCCGCGGGGATGCGCAAATTGTCAAAGAACACCTCGGTGGTGGCGTGGTTGATCATCGTGCGGATGGGGCGGATTTCCACGCCGTTGCCGATCTTGTCGCGCAGGTCGACGAGGAACACCGACAGCCCATCGGTGCGCGAGGCCGCCTCGTCACGCGGGGTGGTGCGGGCCAGAAGGATCATGAGATCGGAATGTTCCACCCGTGAGGTCCATATCTTCTGGCCGTTGATGACATAGTCATCGCCCTCGCGCCGGGCCGTGGTCTTGAGCGCAAGCGTATCCGTGCCGCTGGTGGGTTCCGTCACGCCAAAGGCTTGCAGGCGCAAGGAGCCGTCGGCGATGCCCGGCAGATACGCCGCCTTCTGCGCCGCCGACCCATGGCGCAAGAGCGTGCCCATCGTGTACATCTGCGCGTGGCAGGCGGCGGCGTTGCAACCCTGCCGGTGGATTTCCTCGAGGATCACCGCGGCGGCGGTAAGCGGCAGGTTCGAGCCGCCGTATTCCTCGGGGATCATCGCGGCGAGATAGCCCTCGCGGATGAGTGCTGCGACGAATTCGGTCGGGTAGGCGCGCCGCGCATCGAGATCGCGCCAATAGGTGCCGGGAAACCCCGCGCAGACCCGCGCCACGCCGTCGCGGATATCGGCATGCGCAGCGGTGGGATCGAATGTGGTCATGGTGTTTGCCCCCGTCTTTTCCGGTTGATACCTCGCAGGTTTTGCATCCGAGGGGAATATCGGGCCCGCGCGAAACCGGGCTTTCCTCTGCCGCCACGACCCGGCATTGTCTGGTCCGCAATCAAAGGAGCCTGCCCATGCCTGCCGATCTCACTGGTCTTCTCGTTGTTTCGGTCGAACAGGCGGTGGCCGCGCCCTATTGCTCGGGGCGGCTGGCCGAGGCGGGGGCGCGGGTCATCAAGGTGGAGCGACCCGAGGGCGATTTCGCACGCGGTTATGACAGCCACGTACATGGAGAGAGCGCCTATTTCGTCTGGCTCAACCGGGGCAAGGAATCGGCCTGCCTCGACCTGCGGCAAGACACCGATCGCGCGCTGATGGAGCGGATGCTGGCACGCGCGGATGTGTTCATCCAGAACCTTGCGCCGGGGGCCATCGACCGGCTGGGATTTGCCCCCGACCGGCTGCGTGCCGACAATCCGCGGCTCATCACCGTTTCGATCTCGGGTTATGGCGAGGAGGGGCCGCTGGCCGATCTCAAGGCCTATGACCTGCTGGTGCAGGCCGAATCGGGGCTGTCGTCGATCACCGGCAACGCGGCGGGGCCTGCGCGCACCGGCGTGTCGGTCTGCGATATCGCGGCGGGAATGACGGCCTATCAGGCGATCCTCGAGGCGCTGATCGGGCGCGCCGCCACCGGCACGGGGCGGCATGTCGCGGTGTCGCTGTTTCACGCGCTCGCCGACTGGATGAACGTGCCGTATCTGCAATACGCCTATGGCGGCAAGGTGCCGGCGCGCGCGGGGCTCAACCACCCGACCATCGCGCCCTATGGTGTCTACGAGGGGGCGGACGGCAAATCGCTGCTGATCTCGATCCAGAACGAGCGCGAATGGGCCGCGTTTTGCGAGGTGATCCTCGGGGATGCGGCGCTTGCCCGCGACCCGCGATTCGACAGCAATTCCGCGCGCGTCGCCAACCGCCCGGCGCTCGACGCGATCCTGCGGCCGGTGTTTGCCGCCGTGGCACGCGACGAAATGGCCGAGCGGCTGCGCGCGGCGCGAATCGCCTATGGGCGGGTGAGCGACATGGAAGACCTCGTCGCCCACCCGCAGAACCGCCACGTCACCGTCGAGACGCCCTCGGGGCCGGTGCGAATGCTGGCCCCCGGCGCATTGGTGGACGGCGCGCCACGCACGCCCGGACCGGTGCCCGGGCTCGGGGCGCATACGGGCGCCGTGCGCGCGGAGTTTTCAGGTGAGTGACGCGGGCGGGCGGATCGCGGCGGCGCTGTCGGAGACCGGGGCGCGCGACGTGCTCGATATTGGCTGCGGGGGCGGCGAGATGGCGCGGGTATTGGTGCAGGCGGGCCATGCCGTGACAGGCATCGACCCGGCCCCAGAGGCCATCGCGGCGGCGCACGAGCGGGTGCCGGAGGCGCGATTCGTGATCGGCGGAGCCGAGGCGCTGCCTTTCGGGCCGGGCAGCTTTGACGCCTGCGTGTTCCTCAACTCGCTGCACCACGTGCCGGTGCCACTGATCGAGACCGCGCTGTGCGAGGCGCTGCGCGTGTTGCGCCCTGGCGGCGAGGTGATCGTGGTGGAACCGCTGGCGGAAGGGCCGTTTTTCGAGGTGATGCGCCCGGTGGAGGACGAAGCAGACATCCGCCGCGCCGCCATCGCCGCAATCGACGCGGTGATGACGGCTGATGCTGGCGGCCCGGCACCGGAGACGTGGCGACGGCCCACGCCGGTGGCCGATCTGGGGGCGTTCATCGAGTATCTCGCCCGCGTCGATCCCGCCCGTCGCGCCGTGGCCGAAGCGCAGCGCCCGGTTTTGACACGCCTTTTCGCCCGGCACGCGCGCCGCGCCGGGGATGGATTCGTGCTCGATCAGCCGCTTCGCATGTGGCGGCTACGGCCTGTTTGACAGCACAGCACGAGATTCGGGCTGGCGCGTTATGTGTTTTTGTGCTTTTTTTCCCGGTAAAGGGAGAAAACGCGCGTGTTCAGCTTTGGCGACATCATGGCAGAGGCACTCGGCCTGATCCTGACATGGGATCGGGACCTGAGCGAAATCGTGCTGTTGTCGCTGCGCGTGACGTTCACGGCCGTGGCCATCTCGTGCCTGATCGGCCTGCCGCTGGGCGCGGTCGTGGGGGCATTCCGCTTTCGCGGGCGGGGCACGGTGACGGTGCTGCTCAATGCGCTGATGGGGCTGCCGCCGGTGGTGGTGGGGCTGTTTGTCTACCTGATGCTGTCGAACGCGGGGCCCTTGGGCATCCTCGGGCTGCTCTATACCCCCACGGCGATGATCATAGCGCAGACCATCCTCGTGACCCCCATCGTGGCGGCGCTGACCAAACAGGTGGTGGAGGATCTGCACGGCGAATATGCGGAGCAATTCGCCTCGTTCGGGCTGACGGCACGGACGCGTGTCGCCGCTCTTCTGTGGGACGCGCGCTATAGCCTGCTGACAGTGGCGCTCGCCGGTTTCGGCCGCGCGGTGGCCGAGGTGGGGGCCGTGCTGATCGTGGGTGGCAATATCAACCACGTGACGCGGGTGATGACCACGACCATCGCTTTGGAGACTTCCAAGGGCAATCTGGAACTGGCGCTGGCGCTGGGCGTGTTGCTGCTGGGGCTGGCGGTGATCGTCAATGCCGCGGTGATGGCGCTGCGCGCCTCGGCGGTGCGGGCGGCCTATGCGTGACACGGTGATCGATATCCGCGCCGAGAGCGCCGTTGCCGCGCAACCGCTGCTGGCGGCGCGCGGCTTGAGTTTCTCGGCGGGCGGGCAGACCCTCATTCACGGCATCGACCTCGGGATAGAGCCGGGCAAGCGCACCCTCGTCATGGGCGCGAACGGCAGCGGCAAGAGCCTGCTTCTGCGGCTGCTGCACGGGTTGCTCACGCCGTCATCGGGAGAGGTGCTGTGGCGCGGCCATGCGCCCGACCGCGGCGCGCGCCGGGCGCAGGCAATGGTGTTTCAGCGTCCCGTGATGCTGCGCCGGTCGGTGCTGGCCAATCTCAACTTCGCGCTCAAGGTCCACGGGATGGCGGGCCGCGCCCGCGCGGAGCGCGCGCAGGAAGCGCTGGACATGGCGCGGCTCTCGGACCTGGCAGGCCAACCCGCGCGCGTGCTGTCGGGCGGCGAGCAACAGCGCCTCGCCGTGGCGCGCGCGCTGGTGTGCGAGCCGGACCTGCTGTTCCTCGACGAGCCCACCAGCAGCCTCGACCCCGCCTCGACGCAGATGATCGAGGATCTGGTGAATGCAGCCCATGCACGCGGGGTGACCATCGTGATGGTCACCCATGATCTGGGTCAGGCGCGGCGCATGGGCGACGAGGTGATCTTTCTCGATGCCGGGCGCGTCGCGGAGCGCGGACCGCTCGACCGGGTTCTGGGCGCGCCGCGCTCGGAGGCCGCCCGCGCCTGGACGCAGGGGCGGCTCTATACCGGAACATCTCACTGAACCCCAATCAAACACGGAGCGTGCAATGTTCAGACGTCACCTTCTTTCGCTTGCCCTCGGCGCGACTCTGGCCCTCGGGGTCGGTGCGGTGCAGGCGCAAGACGCGTTCATCGTGGTGCAATCGACCACATCGACGCAGAATTCGGGCCTGTTCGACCATATCCTGCCGATGTTCGAGGAGGAGACAGGCATCGAAGTCCGGGTCGTGGCCGTGGGCACGGGCCAGGCGATCAAGAACGCCGCCAATGGCGATGGCGACGTGCTCTTTGTGCATGCCAAGCCGGCGGAGGAGAAGTTCGTGGCCGAGGGGCACGGCGTGACACGGTTCGACGTGATGTACAACGATTTCGTCATCGTCGGCCCGCCCGCCGATCCCGCCGGTGTGGCGGGGATGAGCGACGTGGGCGCGGCCCTCACCAAGATCGCCGAAACGCAGGCGCCGTTCGCCTCGCGCGGGGATGACAGCGGCACCAACAAGGCAGAATTGCGCCTGTGGAAACTGGCCGGGATCGACGCGCAGGGCGCGTCGGGCGGCTGGTATCGAGAGACGGGTTCGGGCATGGGCGCGACACTCAACACCGGCACGGCCATGGGCGCCTATATCATGACCGACCGCGCCACCTGGATCGCCTTTGGCAACAAGGGGGACTACGGCATCGTCGTGGAAGGTGATCCGAAGATGTTCAACCAATACGGCATCATCCTCGTGAACCCGGAAAAGCACCCGAGCGTCAAGGCCGAGGCCGGGCAGACCTTCATCGACTGGGTGCTCTCGGACGCGGGCCAAGCCGCGATCGCGGGCTATGAAGTGGACGGACAGCAGCTCTTTTTCCCGAACGCAGGGGGCTGAACCTGAGCATCCTCAGTCGCAGGCGTCGCGCGACAGGGTGCCGTCCGGCATGACCGTGTTGCACAGGATTGCCCCCTCGAAGCGCGCGCCCGTCACGTCGGCCCCTTTCAGCCGCGCGCCGGAGAGATCGGCGCCTCGGAAATCCGCGTCGCGCAGCGAGGCGTCCGTCAGCGTCGCCGCCTTGAGCGATGCCTCGCGGAAATCCGCCCGGTCCATGCGCGCCTCGTCGAGCATGGCGAGAAAGAGGTCGGCGGCAGAAAAATCGCTTTCCTCCATGTTCGCCCCCGTCAGGTCCGCCCCGACAAGCGCCTCCCCGGTGAGGCTTGCCTCGCGCAGGTCGCAGCCCGGGCAGGAGCCATCCCGCTCCAATGCGTCTGTGTCGGACGCGGCGGGCGAGGCAAGGGCGAGAAGCCCCGCGAGAATGACAAAGTGATACGTCATCGGCTGTCCTTTGGAATGCGACGCGATAGCGGCGGGCCGGGGCGCCCGGATGCAACCCCGGCCCTGCCGGTCACTGGTTCTGGTCATTCATGGCCTGAACGCGCTTGATGATCCGCTGGTTCAGGGTCTGATCATTGTTGGCGGCCACAGCGATCTCTGTGTAGCGGTCAAGGGTGAGGCCCTCGGTGTCCTCGATCACTTGCATGATCTCGGTATTGGCCTCTTCGACGATGGCGGCCTGCTGCTCCTCGGTCTCGGCGCTTTGCACGAGCGTGCTGTATTTCTGGCGCACATCAGCCACCTGGAGCAGGGCCTCGGTAAAGATATCAAGCTCTTCGGCGGAATAGCTCGCGTCCTGCTGTGCGGCGGCGGTCTGGGTGGTGACGACGGTCACCGGCGCGGCAGCGAACGCCAGCGCGATGGCCGTCGTCGTTGCCTTGAATATCGTTCGGGTGGGCATAGGGCCTCCTCTGGTCCAGGGTGTCTGCGCCGCGGGCACCTGGCCGCGAACGCTCGATCAACCTAAGAGCCGTGCCGCTGCGCGCAAACGGCTGAGCGGTTTCTTGCCCAGATGAGCGCTCAGCCTCTGGCGGCATCCACCGCCGCCACCGCCGCGGCCACCGCCTCTTCGATCGACATTTCCGAGGTGTCGAGCATCAGCGCATCCTCGGCCGGTTTCAGCGGGGCGGCCGCGCGGGCGCTGTCGCGGGCGTCGCGCTGGCGCAGGTCGTCCATCACCTCTTCAAGCGTCACCGCGTGGCCGCTTTCGCACATCTCCTTGTGTCGCCTGCGCGCGCGCTCGGTATCGCTGGCGGTGACAAAGAGCTTCACCTCTGCCTCGGGGCAGATCACCGTGCCGATATCGCGACCATCGAGCACCGCGCCGCCCGCGCGCCGGGCAAAGGCGCGCTGGAAATCGAGGAGCGCCTGCCGCACCTCGGGGATGGCGGCCACGCGGCTCGCGGCCTGGCTCACCTCGGGGGTGCGCAGATCGTCGGCATCGAGATCCTCGGCGCGCAGCGTCTGCGCCGCCTCCACCGGCGCGAGCCCGTCGAGCGTGCGCCGCCCGGTCGCGCGGTAAAGCAGCCCGGTATCGAGATGGGCAAAACCGAAATGGTGGCTGAGCGCCCGCCCGATGGTGCCCTTGCCCGCCGCTGCCGGCCCGTCAATCGCGATGGTGAACGCCATGAACGTCTCCTTTGGTGGACCATCTTGCTAGCCGATCCGGCACCCTGCCTCAAGCATCGCTTGACGGCGGGCCACGGGCGCGGCATCACCCGATCCATGCTGGTCTACAAGATTTTTCGCGGCCCGGAATGGGACGCCCTGCGCGCAGACGGCGAGACGCGCGGCGCGCCGGTCGATCTGGCCGACGGTTATGTGCATTTCTCGACCGCCGAACAGGCGCCCGAGACGGCGGCAAAGCATTTCGCGGGCGAGGACGGGCTGATGCTGCTGGCGGTCGAGGCGGATCGGCTGGGTGACGCGCTGAAATGGGAGCCGTCGCGCGGCGGGGCGCTGTTCCCGCATCTCTACCGTGCGCTGCGGCTGGAGGATGTGGCGTGGGCAAGGCCCTTGCCGCTGGTGGCGGGTGCGCACCGCTTCCCCGAGGACGCCGAATGACGGGGTTGGAACGCCTCGGCCTCGGCCTCATGCACCGGCTTGATCCCGAGACGGCGCACGGCCTTGCGCTGCGCGCGCTGCGGCTCGGGCTTGCCCCCGCACCCGGCCCGGTCACCTCGCCACGGCTGCGGGTCGATCTCGCGGGGATGGCGCTGCCCAACCCGGTGGGCCTTGCCGCCGGGTTCGACAAGAACGCCGAGGCGCTGGGGCCGCTATCGCGCGCCGGGTTCGGCTTTGTCGAGGCGGGGGCGGTGACGCCGCGCCCGCAGCCGGGCAACCCGCGCCCGCGGCTCTTTCGGCTGGCGAAGGATCGCGGCGTCATCAATCGCTTCGGCTTCAACAATGACGGCATGGAGGCCGCCGCTGCGCGGCTGGCCCGGCGCCCGCAGGGCGCGGTGATCGGGCTGAACCTCGGGGCCAACAAGGACAGCGCCGACCGCGCCGCCGATTTCGCGACGGTGCTGCGCCATTGCGGCGCGCATCTCGATTTCGCCACCGTCAATGTCAGCAGCCCCAATACCGAGCGGCTGCGCGAGTTGCAGGGGGCCGAAGCGCTGGCGGCGTTGCTCGCGGGCGTGATGGCGGCGCGCGACGGGCTGCCCCGGCGCATCCCGGTGTTTCTCAAGATCGCGCCGGACCTGGGCGACGCGGAACTGGGCGAGATCGCCGATGTCGCGCGCGAGGCGGGCGTCGCCGGGATCATTGCCACCAACACCACGCTGTCGCGCGAGGGGCTGCAAAGCGCCGCGCGCGACGAGGCGGGGGGCCTGTCGGGCGCGCCGCTGTTCGAGCGCTCCACGCGGGTACTGGCGCGGCTGTCGCAGATCACGAACGGAGACATGCCGCTCATCGGCGTGGGCGGGGTCGGATCGGCCGAGGACGCCTATGCCAAGATCCGCGCCGGGGCCACGGCGGTGCAACTCTACTCGGCGCTGGTCTATGAGGGGCTGTCGCTGGTGTCGGAGATCGCGCGGGGGCTGGAAGCGCTGCTGGCGCGCGACGGGTTCGCGTCGGTGGCCGAGGCGGTGGGCACGGGTAGGCAGGACTGGCTGTGAGCGGTGGTTGAGGGGATTGGCCTGGAGGGGACGGTCAGCACAACGCTTGAGGAGCCGCGCAGCGCCCGACCGCCGGGTGGGCGTAACACCGATTGTGCGGCGCGATTTATGGTGCAAGATACTTCTGCAATCACAGCTACTTGCAACGACGAGGAGCGCCCGCCCGAGGGGGCGGTCGGGCGCTGCGCGGCGGCGCGTTCCGCGCCTTGATTCCGCGCA
>MRWG01002024.1_pt1 | contig 11203 bp, 10 predicted proteins | sample 1013341 | NCBI WGS metagenome assembly MRWG01 (sample SAMN06117577, study PRJNA244670) | biofilm metagenome | biome: Water; feature: Cathode Biofilm; material: Biofilm; isolation source: microbial consortium enriched at the cathode of a solar microbial fuel cell | place: USA: District of Columbia ... | reverse complement strand
AGGGCCACCGCCGCGTCGTTGGCCGAGCGCACGATCATGGCCTGCAGCAGCTGGCGCACCGCCAGCTTCTGGCCGCGGCGCAGGCCCAGCCTGGTCGGCGGCTGCGCGGCCGCGTGCCCGGAGACGGTGATCTTCTGGTCGAGCGTCAGGCGGCCCTCGGCCAGGGCCTCGAAGACCATGTAGGCGGTCATCGCCTTGGTGACGGAGGCGGGATACCAGGGCCGGGTCGCCTGCTGCTGGGCCAGCACCGCGCCGGTCTCGGCCTCGACCAGCAGCCAGGCCGGCTCCGCGCGTGCGTTCCCCGCCGCCGCCAGGCTGTTCCACAGCGCCGCGGCGGTCAGGACGGCAATGCCCCAACCCTTTCGCATGCTGTTCCTTCCCCCGGGCCACAGCAAAGCGGGCACGATAGAGTGCGGCGGCGCGGAAGAGAAGTCCCGTCGCCGGAACTAGCCCCAATGGCTTGAAAGCTAACACTCTTGCCTCAGCTTTGTGGCGCCGGCCAGCCGAGGCAGAGGTAGAGCAGGGGGACGAAGGGCGGCGCCAGGTCCAGCGCCTGCGCCGTGGCCTTGTCTTCGAAACCGGCGATCAGCACGCCGCCCAGGCCCTCTGCGGTCGCCTGCAGCAAGGCATTTTGCGCTGCAGCACCGGCCTCGATGTAGACGTAGCGCGCGCCGCGCGCGCCGGGCGGCGGTTGCGCGGCGAAGTGGCGGGTGACGGCCTCCATGTCGGCATAGAACACCAGGATGGCCGCCGCGTTGCCGACCCAGGGCTGCTCCTCCAGGGCCGCGGCCTGCAGGGCGGGGCGGTGGTCGCCGGGCTTCAGCAGCCTGGGCGCCTGCGTCGCCTCCACTTCGTAGAGGCCCGCTTCCAGCCCTTCGACCTTGCCGGCGACCAGCCGCAGGCCGAGCGGATAGAGGGCGTGGGCCGAGGGTGCCGTGCGCTGGCCGTCCGCGCCGGTCACGCCCTGCGCCGCCCGGACCAGCCGTTGCAGGCTCTCCAGCGGCACGGCCCGCCCAGCAAAGTCGCGGACGCTGCGGCGCGCGGCGAGGGCGTCGTGCAAGGACACGTCGCTGGTCATACGGCTAATACCCCTGCTTCAGGTCGACCATGTCGGGGACCGGCTTGCCGGCCATGAAGAGCTTCAGGTTCTCGGCGATCACCTTGGCGCCGCTTTCCGGGTCGATGAGGCTGGCGATGTGGGGCGTCAGCAGGATCTTCGGATGGGTCCAGAAGGGATGATCGTCCTCCGGCGGCTCGACGTGCAGCACGTCCAGGGTGGCGCCGCCGAGCTGGCCGGAGTCCAGCGCCGGGATCAGGTCCTTCTCCACCAGGTGCCGGCCGCGCCCGACATTGATGATACAGGCGCCCTTGGGCAGCTTGGCGAAGAGGCGGCGGTTCAGAATGCCCTCGGTCGCCGGGGTGAGGGGCAGCAGGCAGATGAGGATCTCCGCGCGCGCCAGGAAGTCGTCGAGCTGCTCCTCGCCGTGGAAGCACTTGATGCCGTGCAGGCGCTTCGGGCGCCGCGACCAGCCGCGCAGGGCGAAGCCCAGCTCGACAAGTGTGTGGGCGGCCTCGGCCCCCATGTTGCCCAGGCCCATGATGCCGACGTTACGCTGCGGGGCCGGCGGGGTGATGATCTGGTCCCAGGCCTTGCGGCGCTGCGCCGCCTCGATGTCCGGCAGGCGGCGGTGGTAGCGCAGCACGTGCAGGGCCAGGTACTCGCGCATGCGTTGGCGCAGGTCGGAGCCTACGGTGCGGATCACCGGCAGGTGCAGGGGCAGCTCCGGGTCGGCCAGCAGGTGGTCGATGCCCGCGCCCATGGAGACGATGCACTTCAGGTTTGGAAAGGTCTTGAGGCCGCCCGCCGGCGGCTTCCAGACCACGGCGTATTCGACCTCTGACTTGTTGCCGGGATCCTCCCACAGCCGCACCTCGACCCCGGGCAGCAGGTCCTGCAGGGCGTCGCGCCACCACTCGGCGCGGGCGTTGCCCAGGCGCACCACCACGGACATCTTGGGGGCGCTCCTCAGGCGGTGGGGGTGAAAGGGTGCTCGTCGACGACGAGGCGCTTGCGGTCCTTCACGTGGGCCATGGAATCGGCCGCCACCGCCTTGCCATGCTCGGTGCCGTAGGCGGTCAGCATGGCTTCCTCGCTGTCGAACCACAGCTCGCTGACGCCGTCGAAGTCGCTGCCGTCCTCGCGGGCGATGTTCACCTGGTAGCGTTTCAGGCCTTCGAGCTTCAGCGCCAGGGGCACGTGCTCCTTCAGCATCCAGTCGGAGAAGTCCTGAAGGGTCATGTCGTCCCTGCGCTTCAGCAGAATTACCGCCTTGATCATTTTTCGCTCTCTTTGCTTTCAGGACCCGATGCCGGGCTGGTAGGGCAGGCCGCAGCCGCGCAGCACCAGACGCACCACGGTCTCTGCCGCTTCGTCGTAGTCCTTGGCCGCGAGCTGGCGCCGGCCGACCAGGGCGCCGACCTGCACCTCGAAGTCGGCGTAGTGCTGCGTCGCCGCCCAGATGACGGAGAAAAGGTGGACGGGATCGACCGGCTCGATCTTGCCCGCCTTCGCCCAGGCTTCCAGCACCTTGGCCTTTTCCTTCACCAGGTTGCGCAACTCGTTCTTCAGGAAGTCGCGGGTGTGGCGCGCGCCGCGGATCATCTCGTTGGCATAGACCTTGGAGGCGAGGGGGCGTTCGCGCGAGTGGCGGACCTTGGCGCGGATGTAGGCGGCCAGGGCCGTGGCCGGCTCGCTGTCCTCGGTGATGCGGTCCAGCTCGCCCAGCCAGAGGCCGAGAATGTCTTCCAGCACCGCGTGGTAGAGCGCCTCCTTGGTGCCGAAGTAGTAGTGCACGTTGGCCTTGGGCAGGCCGGCCTTCTCGGCGATGGCCGCAGTGGTGGCGCCGCGGTAGCCCTGGGTCGCGAAAACCTCCTCGGCGGCGGAAAGGATCAGGGCGCGGTTCTTGATACGGATGTGGCCTGGTCCAGACTCATCCTTGGGCAAGTCATCCTTGGCGCCGTTTTCCTTTGCGTCGGCGCCTTTGGCCACCGTCTCGGACATCTCCACTCCCGTTGCTCGCCGGTTCTTTGGGCCGCATCGGCGGCCTTTGTTCGACTGCGTTCGATTCGTGAACTGAGCCGATTATTGCCCTTGCCTGCAAGTGAATCAAAACCTGACCACTTGGTCAAATTTAATTGACCGCTTGGTCAGGACAACGCTACAGTCAAGACCGACAAGGACGCAAGACGCCGCAAGAGCGTTTGCCGTCAAATGATCAGGGAGTTCACGATGGGGAACCAGCCGGACATCCGGGCCGGGCGTTTGCCGGAGTCCGCCTATGCGGAGAACTTCAGCGACGTTCATCCGCCGCTCGACCGCAAGGCGGCGCTGATCGAATCCAGCCGCTGCTACTTCTGCTACGACGCGCCCTGCGTCGAAGCCTGCCCGACGGGCATCGACATTCCGAGCTTCATCCGCAAGATCTCGACCGACAACGTGCGCGGCGCGGCGCAGGACATTCTGGATGAGAACATCCTGGGCGGCGCCTGCGCGCGGGTCTGCCCGACCGAGGTGCTGTGCCAGCAGGCCTGCGTGCGCAACGCGCAGGAGGCCAAGCCGGTGCAGATCGGCCTGCTGCAGCGCTACGCCACCGACGCCGTGATGGACGCCGGGGCGCACCCTTTCAGCCGCGCCGAGAAGAGCGGCAAGACCGTCGCCGTGGTCGGCGCCGGCCCGGCGGGCCTGGCCTGCGCCCACCGCCTGGCCCTGCTGGGCCACGACGTGGTGATCCTGGAGGCCAAGCCGAAGCCGGGCGGACTCAACGAATACGGCATCGCCGCCTACAAGCTGCCCGACGCCTTCGCCCAGAAGGAGGTGGACTTCGTGCTGCAGATCGGCGGCATCGAAATCCGCAACGACCAGGCCCTGGGCCGCGACTACACGCTGGCCGACCTGCGCCGCGACTACGACGCTGTCTTCCTGGGCATGGGCCTGGGCGGCGTGCGCCAGCTGGATCTGGAAGGCGAGGACCTGGACGGCGTCTACAACGCCGTCGACTACATCGCCGAGCTGCGCCAGAGCGCGGACCTGAAGGCCCTGCCGGTGGGCCGCAAGGTGGTGGTCATTGGCGGCGGCAACACCGCCATCGACATCGCCGTGCAGACCAAGCGCCTGGGCGCCGAGGACGTGACCCTGGTCTACCGCCGCGGGGCGGAGGCCATGTCGGCGACCCACCACGAGCAGGAATTCGCCCAGGTCAACGGCGTGAAGATCAAGCATTGGGCCCAGCCGCGCGAGATCCGCGGCATGAACGGCCACATCACCGACGTGATCTTCGAGTACACGCAGCTCGACGATAGCGGGCGCCTGGCCGGCACCGGCGACGTTTTCAGCCTGCCGGTGGACATGCTGTTCAAGGCCATCGGCCAGACCCTGCTGCCGCAGGCCAACGGCGGCAGCGAGCTGCTGGAGATGGACGGCGCCAAGATCGCCGTTAATGCTGAGCGCCAGACCTCGCTGTCAGACGTCTGGGCCGGCGGCGACTGCGTGGCGGTCAGCGAGGACCTGACCGTCGCCGCAGTGCAGGACGGCAAGCTGGCTGCCGAGGCCATTCACGCCAAACTCAGCGGAGGTGCAGGATGATGCAGAATGTGCACGACTGTTGCCGTTATTCTGATGTCACCCTCGCACTTGTTGCGAGGGTCCAGGGGCGGCCGTCCCGTCGCTTGCCCTGGATGCTCGGGACAAGCCCGAGCATGACAAGCGGGTGTGCTGTGGACGCGCTGGGAACTCGGGAGACAAGACATGGCTGACCTTCGTTGCGATATCGCCGGCGTGAAGTCGCCCAATCCCTTCTGGCTGGCTTCCGCCCCGCCGACCGACAAGGAATACAACGTCGTGCGCGCCTTCAAGGCGGGCTGGGGCGGCGTGGTGTGGAAGACGCTGGGCGAGGATCCGCCGGTGGTGAACGTCTCCTCGCGCTACGGCGCGATGAGCTACAACGGCACCCGCATGGCCGGCTTCAACAACATCGAGCTGATCACCGACCGGCCGCTGGACGTGAACCTGCGCGAGATCAAGCAGGTGAAGCGCGACTGGCCGGACCGCGCCATGGTCGTCTCCCTCATGGTGCCCTGCGAGGAGGAGAACTGGCGCGCCATCCTGGCCCTGGTTGAAGACACCGGCGCCGACGGGGTGGAGCTGAACTTCGGCTGCCCGCACGGCATGTCGGAGCGCGGCATGGGCTCGGCGGTCGGCCAGGTGCCGGAATACATCGAGATGGTGACCCGCTGGTGCAAGGCGCACACCCGCATGCCGGTCTTCGTGAAGCTGACGCCCAACGTGACCAACGTCCTGGGGCCGGCCCGCGCCGCCAAGGCCGGCGGCGCCGACGCGGTGTCCCTCATCAACACCATCAACTCCATCGCCTCCGTCGACCTGGACGTCATGGCGCCGACCCCGACGGTGGACGGCAAGGGCACCCACGGCGGTTACTGCGGCCCGGCGGTGAAGCCCATCGCCATGCACATGGTGGCGGAGATTGCCCGTGACGCGGAGACCGCCGGCCTGCCGATCTCCGGCATCGGCGGCATCTCCAACTGGCGCGATGCGGCGGAGTTCATGACCCTGGGCGCCGGCTCGGTGCAGGTCTGCACCGCAGCCATGCACCACGGCTTCAAGATCGTCGAAGACATGATCGACGGCCTCGGCTACTGGATGGACGAAAAGGGCTACAAGACCCTGGACGACTTCCGGGGCGCCGCCGTTCCCAACGTCACCGACTGGCAGTACCTGAACATCAATTACGAGATCGTCGCGAAGATCGACCAGGACCTCTGCATCAAGTGCGGCCTCTGCCACATCGCCTGTGAGGACACCTCCCACCAGGCCATCGCGGCGCAGAAAGACACGAGTAAGCCGGGGGGCCTGCGCCGCTACGAGGTGATCGACCAGGAATGCGTCGGCTGTAACCTCTGCATGCACGTCTGCCCGGTGGAGGGCTGCATCTCCATGGTCGAGATGGACAACGGCAAGGGCTACCTGAACTGGAAGGAAGATCCGCGCAACCCGATGAACCAGAAGGCCGCGGAGTAAGAGAGATAATGGACGCGCAGAACCCGAAGAACCTGAAAGTGAACGGCGACCGCCTGTGGGACAGCCTCATGGAGATGGCGAAGATCGGCCCCGGCGTGGCCGGCGGCAACTGCCGCCTGGCATTGAGTGACTTCGACAAGGAAGGGCGCGATCTCTTCGTGCGCTGGTGCCAGGAGGCCGGCTGCTCCATCGCCGTCGACAAGATGGGCAACATCTTCGCCCGGCGGCCGGGCAAGAACCCCGAGCTGGCGCCGGTCACCACCGGCAGCCACCTGGACACTCAGCCGACCGGCGGCAAGTTCGACGGCGTCTTCGGCGTGCTGGCCGGCCTGGAGGTCCTCCGCACCCTCAACGACAACAACATCGAGACCGAGGCGCCGGTCGAGGTGGCGGTCTGGACCAACGAGGAAGGCTCGCGCTTCGCCCCTGCCATGGTGGCCTCGGGCGTCTTTGCCGGGGTCTTCGACCTGGACTACGGCCATTCCCGCGCCGACGTCGACGGCAAGACCATCGGCGATGAGCTGCAGCGCATCGGCTACCTGGGGGACGAGACGCCGGGCGAGCATCCGATCCGCGCCTTCTTCGAGGCCCATATCGAACAGGGACCGATCCTGGAGGCCGAGAAGAAGACCATCGGCGTGGTCACCGGGGCCCAGGGCCAGCGCTGGTTCGAGGTGACGCTGACCGGTGCCGAATCCCACGCCGGCACGACGCCGATGAACCGGCGCAAGGACGCCCTGGTCGCAGCTTCCAGGCTGGTGACCAAGGTGAACGAGATCGCCCTGGCCCATCCGCCGCATGCGGTCAGCACCTGCGGCATGATGCAGGTCAGCCCCAACTCGCGGAACACCATTCCGGGCAGCGTCTTCCTGACCGTCGATCTGCGACATCCGGACGACGAGACGCTGAGCACCATGGAAGCCGAATTGCGGGTCGCCTGTGCCGAGATCTGCGACCCGGCGGGGATCGACGCCCACATCGACATGATCTGGTATTCGCCGCCCATCGCCTTCGACAAGGACTGCGTCGGAGCGGTGAAGCAGGCCGCCGGCGCTGCCGGCTACGAGAACATGGAGATCATCTCGGGAGCCGGGCACGACGCCTGCTATGTCAGCCGCGTGGCGCCCACGGCCATGATCTTCGTGCCCTGCGAGGACGGCGTCAGCCACAACGAAAGCGAAAGCGCGACGCCGGAGGATCTGGCGGCGGGCTGCAACGTGCTGCTTTATGCCATGCTGGAGCGGGCCAGTGCTTGACCTTTCGCCCCGAAAAGGTCGGAATGGCCGCACCCCCGCCAGAGGGGATTAAGGGATGGCAGTCGAGGCGGTGATGCAGCGGGAAGCGGCGATCGAGAACCCGGCCGGGCAGGCGGCGAAACCTGTCATAGAGGTTGAAGATCTCTCGCTAACCTTCCAGACGGCCGACGGTCCGGTCTATGCGCTCTCCGAGGTCAACCTGACGGTCAACGCCGGGGACTTCGTTTCCTTCATCGGCCCCTCGGGCTGCGGCAAGACCACCCTGCTGCGGGTCATCGCCGACCTGGAGCGCCAGACTGCGGGCCGGATGTCCGTGAACGGCGTGACGCCGGAAGAGGCCCGCCTGGGCCGCGCTTACGGCTATGTCTTCCAGGCGCCGGCGCTCTATCCCTGGCGCACGGTGGAGCGCAACGTCATGCTGCCCCTGGAGATCATGGGCATGAGCGCGGCGGAGCGCAGAGACCGGGCGGCGCGCTACCTGGACCTGGTGAACCTCAAGGGCTTCGAGAAGAAGTTTCCCTGGCAGTTGTCCGGCGGCATGCAGCAGCGGGTCTCCATCGCCCGCGCGCTTTCCTTCGAGCCGGAGCTGCTGCTGATGGACGAGCCCTTCGGCGCCCTGGACGAGATTACCCGTGACCACCTGAACGAACAGCTGCTGCGCCTCTGGGAGCGCACCGGCAAGACGGTGATCTTCGTCACCCACTCGATCCCCGAGGCGGTCTTCCTCTCCTCCAAGATCGTGGTGATGTCGCCACGGCCAGGGCGCATCATCGACGTCATCGACTGCAACCTGCCGCCGGACCGCACCCTGGATGCCCGCGAAAGCCAGGAGTTCGCCGAGATCGCCCACCGGGTGCGTGAGGGGCTGCGCGCGGGGCACAGCTATGACGACTGAGGCGCTGACTTCGCCTCCTGCTGCGCCGGGATGGCTGTCCCGCGTCTTCGCGGGCCGCAGCGGCCCGCTCGCCGTCGTCGTCTTCTTCCTCTTCCTGCTCTGGTACCTCGGCACCGTCTGGCTCAACGCCCCGCTGCTGATCGACGGCTACGAGCGCCGCGACGTCGACTGGACCTTCTCGCAGCTGGTCGAGGAGTCCATGGCCATGGAGCGGCCGATCCTGCCGGCGCCCCATCAGGTCGCCGTGGAGCTCAACAAATCGATCCTGGAGCGCAAGGTCACCTCCAAGCGCAGCCTCGTCTACCACGCCTGGGTGACGCTCTCCTCGACGCTGCTCGGCTTCGTCATGGGCACGGTCCTCGGCGTCGTGCTGGCCGTCGGCATCGTTCACGTGAAGACCCTGGACCGCAGCCTGCTGCCCTGGGTCATCGCCTCGCAGACCATCCCGATCCTCGCCATCGCGCCGATGATCATCGTTGTGCTGGGCAACATCGGCTTCACCGGCCTGGTGCCCAAGGCCCTCATTTCCATGTACCTCTGCTTCTTCCCGGTCACCATCGGCATGGTGAAGGGCCTGCGCTCGCCCGACCCGCTGCAGCAGGACCTCATGCGCACCTACAGCGCCAGCACCAACCAGGTGTTCTGGAAGCTGCGCTGGCCGTCCTCGCTGCCCTTCCTCTTCGCCAGCCTGAAGGTGGCCATCGCCATCTCCCTGGTCGGCGCCATCGTCGGCGAACTGCCGACCGGCGCTCAGGCCGGCATCGGCGCGCGCCTTCTGGTCGGTTCCTACTATGGCCAGACGGTGCAGATCTGGGCGGCGCTGCTGACCGCCGCCGCCATGGCCGGCCTGCTGGTCGCCGCCATGGGCGGGCTGGAGCGGCTGGCAAACCGCCGCATGGGGGTGCGGGCATGAGCCGAAGTGCGGCGGGGACAATGCGCGGAAAGCGGTTCGATGCCTCTTGCATCGCCTACCTGGCCTGCGCGCTCGTTGCCTTTGCTTTTCCCATCGGCTTCCTGACCGATTCCGAGGTCACGCGCGAACCTATCGGCTGGTTCGCTTCCTCGGGCGCGTTCTCCGGCCTGGTGTCCCCGATCATTGCATCATTCCTTCTGCTGCTCTGGTTCCTCCTGGGGTCTCCGCGCCTCTACGCAGCCGCCGGCGTGGTGACCTTGGCCGCCGTGCTCGCAGCCTGGCCGCCGCTCTATGCCATCGATCTGCAGGCGACCCGATTTGTGGAGTTCGCCGGGCCACGGCCCGAGCAGGGGGCCGCCGGGATCGGCGCGCTGGGCATCTGGATCTACGTGGTCGGTCTCGGATTCCTGGTGTGGAAGGCGCTTACGCTCCTGTCGGAGGCGGCTTCGCAAAGGGAGGCGCCGCGCGTCCTCGGCCTCTTGGTCCCGGCACTTTTCGGCGCCTGGCTGATCTACCTCTGGCAGGTGTTGGTGACCGGCTTCGGCGTGCCTTCGGTGCTGCTGCCGGCGCCCTCTCTCATCGCCCAGGTGTTCGCGGGCTCGACCGGCACGCTCTGGGCCGACTTCTACCAGACCTTCCTGAAGTCGGTGCTGGCGGGCTATGCGCTCGGCTGCGGCAGCGGCTTCCTGGTGGCGCTGCTGGTGGACCGGGTGCCCTTCCTGCAGCGCGGCCTGCTGCCGCTCGGCAATTTCGTCTCGGCCCTGCCGATCGTCGGCGTGGCGCCGATCATGGTCATGTGGTTCGGCTTCGACTGGCAGTCCAAGGCGGCGGTGGTGGTCATCATGACCTTCTTCCCCATGCTGGTGAACACCATCGCAGGGCTGCACGCTACGCGGGCCATGGAGCGTGATCTCATGCGCTCCTACGGCGCCAGCTATCTGCAGACCCTGATCCGGGTGCGGCTGCCCAACGCGCTGCCCTTTATTTTCAACGCCCTCAAGATCAACTCCACCCTTGCGCTGATCGGGGCGATCGTGGCGGAATTCTTCGGCACGCCCATCGTCGGCATGGGATTCCGCATCTCCACGGAGATCGGCCGCATGAACGTGGAGATGGTCTGGGCGACCATCGCGGTGGCCGCGGTCGCCGGGTCCCTGTTCTACGGCCTGCTGGCGCTTGCCGAGCGGGCCACCACTTTCTGGCATCCGTCCTACAGACAATAGGGGAACAACAAAGGGGACGTGGCCGGCAATGAGGCGAGGAAGCCTTCTTAGGACAAGAATGAACCTTCATGAGAAGAGGAGAGGCGAGATGAGCAAATTGTATACGAAGGCGCTGGGCGCGGCGGCAGGGGCGGGACTGCTGCTGGCCGCAGGCAGCGCCGCGGCGGCGGACGCCGTGACCATCCAGTTGAAGTGGGTGACCCAGGCCCAGTTCGCCGGCTACTACGTGGCCCAGGACAAGGGCTTCTACGAGGAAGCCGGCCTCGACGTCACCATCAAGCCGGGCGGCCCGGACATCGCCCCGCCGCAGGTCATCGCCGGCGGCGGCGCCGACGTCATCATCGACTGGATGCCCTCGGCGCTGGCCTCGCGCGAGAAGGGCGTGCCCCTGGTCAATATCGCGCAGGTCTTCGAGAAGTCGGGCATGATGCTGACCTGCCGCAAGGACAGCGGCATCACCTCGCCGGAGGATTTCCCGGGCCACACCCTGGGCGTCTGGTTCTTCGGCAACGAGTATCCCTTCCTGTCGTGGATGGCCAAGCTCGACATCCCGACCGACGGCGGTGACAAGGGCGTGACGGTGCTGAAGCAGGGCTTCAACGTCGACCCGATCCTGCAGAAGCAGGCGGCCTGCGTCTCCACTATGACCTACAACGAGTACTGGCAGATCATCGATGCCGGGCTGACCGAGGAAGACCTCATCGTCTACAAGTACGAGGACCAGGGCGTGGCCACGCTGGAGGACGGCCTCTACGTGCTGGAGGACAGCCTGAAGGATGCCGCCTTCGTCGACAAGATGGCGCGCTTCGTGAAGGCCTCGCT